>Ga0114959_10000975_pt1 | contig 26160 bp, 18 predicted proteins | sample C_130625_EF_Meta_FD_87317 | JGI IMG/M metagenome (GOLD analysis project Ga0114959, IMG submission 87317) | Freshwater microbial communities from Lake Croche, Canada to study carbon cycling - C_130625_EF_MetaG | ecosystem: Environmental > Aquatic > Freshwater > Lake | place: Lake Croche, Canada... | reverse complement strand
GGAAAACGTTTAAGGAAGTGGCGCAGCAGCCCCTGGTGGTTTTGTTCGGCTAGCACGTTGAGCACAAAGTGGTCGTCCACCTGCATTAAGGCTTCGATGGCCCGGTCCTTGGCCACGGCCACGGTGAGGCCGGGGGGATTAAAGCTGGCCTGGCTCACCCAGCTGGCCACCATGGCGCTGCTGCGGCTGCTTTCCCCTTCCCCCTGGCGGGCGGTAACCACATAGAGGCCGCCACTGAGTCGGCCCAGGGCCTTGTCGAGGTTGGCATCCAGGGCCTTCATCGCCGCAATCGCCCGGTCGCGCATCAGCAGCTGCCCCAGGTCGGTGCCGGCCTCTTCGCAGAGTTGATAGGCGGCGGCATCGGGCACGCTGCGGATGCGCAGGGGCACAAAGGCCTCGGCATGGCCCAGGCCCCGCAGCTGGCTGGCCACCGCATCGATCGGTTCGTCGTTACCGCCGTAGGCGTCGTAGAGCCCCACCGGTTGCTTGGCATGGAGGGCCGCCAGCAGGGTGCCCCAATTTTTCTGGAGCTCGGCATCGGGGTTGGCCGGCGGGGTGGGAAGCACCACGGCACTGGCTTCTCCGATCAAGGCCGATAGCTCCTGGGGGTCGGTGCCGCGCAGGTCCACCATCTGCACCGGCAGCTCGGTTTTGCTGATCCCCCGGGCAATGGCCTGGCTGAGGCGATCACAGAAACCGTATTGACTCACGTAAACCACTGCCCCATAGCGGTCTCCCTTACTGCGATCCCTACTCCAGTCGCCGTAGTCGCCCACCCACAGGTTGAGGTGATCCCGCAGCAGCGGCCCGTGGCCGGTGGCGATCAGCTTCAGCTCCGGCAATGCCTCCATGCGCTTGAGCGCCTGCAACACACTGCGGGCATTGGGGCCCATCAGGCAGTCGTAGTAGTAGCGGAAGTCGGGGGCGATGGCGCCCGGATCGCGGTCAAAAACATCGTCGCTGCAGTAATGCAGCCCAAAGGCATCACAGGTGTAGAGCACCCCGGTGCCGTGGTCGTAACTAAAGATCGTGTCTGGCCAGTGCAGGTTTGGGGCACTGAGGAACTCAAAGCGGTGCTGCACCCCGCTCTGGGGGTTTACCCCCAGGTCGAGTTCATCGCCGCTTTTCACCGCCCGATGGCGAAAGGGGCGGTGCACCTGGCTTTCCAGATAGTTGATCGCCACCTTCGAGCCAATGATCTCCAGCTCGGGGTTGAGTTCCAGCAGGTCCCCTACCAGGCCCGAATGGTCGGGTTCGGTGTGGGAAATGATCAGCTGATCGATGGCGCGGGGATCAATGAGTTCCTGCAGCTGGGGAATCCAGCTGCTGCGGAACTTGGCGTGGCTGCTGTCGATTAGGGCCGTGCGTTCGCCGCGCACCAAAAAAGCGTTGTAGGTGGTGCCGTTGCGCAGGCCGAATTCGATGTCAAAACGGCTGCGGTCCCAGTCGAGGGACCGCAGGGTGGTGGTATCAGCAGCAATCTCAGCCAGCTGTAGGGACAGCCTGGGTTCCAACAGCCTGGGCTCCATTGGATCAGTTCGGCGGAAGATCAGCCTAGGGACAGCGGCAAGGGCCTAGGCAACCCGCAGGCTGAGGCCAGGGCCGTTGGCGATGAGCCCAGAGATCTGATCCCGCATCTGCACCAGGGTTTCGTCGCTGCCCTGTTGCCCATGCCAGCGCAGGCGGGTGAGCAGTTCCAAGCCCCCCTGGTCCCGGTCTGCCTGCAGGGTGGCGTCTACACAAAGCAGCCCCTCGATGTCGGGGTGGCTGGCCCGCAGGGCCACATAAACCGGACCGTTATCAATGATTTCCACCCGGTGGCCCAGGTGGCCAAGGCCCTTGCGCAGGGTGTTGAGCCAGAGGCCCAAGCCAGGGGCCGTTGAGGTGCGAACGCGAACCAGTTCCATCCGAAGACCATGCATGGATGTCAGCTTGAGTCTCGCCTGTTGCAGGCCCCCCCGGCTGTTTGCTGCGAAACCTCGGGTTTTAGCCCTTGGTTCAGTCGCCCACGGTCACCGTTACGGTGCCGGCGCCCTCGGCCTTGGGGGCGGTTACCTGCAGTACCCCATCGCGGTAATGGGCCTTGAGGCCATCCCGGTGGATGCCGCGGGGGAAGCGGAAGCTGCGGCTCCAGGTGCCATAGCGAAACTCGCTGATTAGCGGTTGGGCCTGGCCTGGGTCGCCGGTGGCTGCGGTGGGCGCTTCTGGGGCCTTGCGTTCGGCGCTGATCACCAAGCTGCGCTCGGTGGCTTTCACATCGATGGAGGTGCGCTCCACCCCTGGCAGTTCCAGGCTGATCGTGTACGCGGAATCGGTTTCACGCACTTCGGCGGCGGGCACCCGTTCGGCGTGGGAGAGCTGTTGCTCCAGCTTCTCGAATAGTTCGAAGGGGGCATTGCGAAGGGTGAGCATTTTCGGGTCCTCACGGGGTTGATTGCCAGGGGTATGACCCCGCTGGCGTGACCTCAGTGTTTCCCGCTTTCTTTGGGCAGGGCAGGGGGGGAACCGGCCCCTTAGGTGCGGCCCTCCCCACCCATTACGGTTCCCACCACCAATTGCCGAAACAGGCGGCCTGGCCGCGGTAATGGCGTTCTTCGTCCAGCAGGTTCCAGAGCCGGGCGTTGCGGATTTGGAAGCGGCGGCCTTGGCTATCTACCCGCTCACCGCCATAGCCCGTCAATGCCTCCTGGCGCCGCGCTTTTTCCAGGGCCTGGCGGCGATCAAGGTGATGTTGCTGCCGGGCACTGAGCCGCGAGGGCAGCCCCACCATCTGCGGCCAACTGCGCTTGAAGAGTTGCAATGCCGCCCGGTTTGCGTAGATGAACCGGGGGTCGGCGGAGCCGTCGTGGCATAACACCACCCGATCCAGCACAAACAGCTCCTGGGCCGCCAGGCGGCTGCCCTGGGCTCGAAGGAGCGGCTGGCCATAGAGCCGTTGGTGGGAATCCAGCACCAGGCTGGTGAGCCCCAAGATTTGGGGGCTGAGCCAGGGGGGATCGTTGGTTGCTGCCGCTGGACTCATGGCCCGGCACCGGCCCCCATCGCCTTGGCCATGGCCAGCTGGCCCATGAGGCTGCCCTGCTGGCGCAGGCGATCCAGGAACAGCTGATTGGCCTCGGGGAAGCGGGGTTCCACGGCCAGGGGCAGGTCGCCGGCCTCATCGAGACCGGTGCTGCCGGCCATGGCCGGGGTGATTACCACCAGGTCTGGGTCGAGGGGGGCGTTGTAGGCCCACCAGCTGAGCGGGTCGGGGCGGGGCCCGGCGGCGGGGCTGGCCGGGGGGGGCATCCCCAGGGCGGCGCGTTCGTCGGCCAGGTGTTGGCGGCGCCGTTCGGCCAGGTCGCTAAGCAGTTGGCTACGGCTACGGCCCCGCAGTTGAAACAACACGAAGGGGTCTTCGCTGAAGCGATCACCCATCAGGTAATAAACGGCGCTGATGTGTTTGCAGGGGTTGGCCTTATCGGGGCAACTGCATTCGCTGCGCACCTCCTGGAGCTTGAAGGGGAACAGCCGTTTACCGCTCACCGCAAAGGCCCGTTCGATGTCATCGGGCATGATCCCGGCCAGCAGTTGACAGGTCCAGCGGGCCTTCTGGGTGAGGGCCTCCAGCACGAACTCCCAGTCCTCGTCGGTGAGCACATCAAGCCAGAGCTTCACCTTGTAGGGCTCCGCTTCGGTGCCCTGCACCCGGGCCTGCACCCGGCGCCCCTCAAAACGGATCGAGAGCACGTTGCCCTCCCGGGCATAGATCCAGGCCCGTTCCAACCGCTTCTTGTAGCGATATGAATTGATGAGCTCCATCCATTCGGCCACCCACCAGGGCTGCTGGCCGAGGCCTTCCTTGCTGAGGGTGGTGGCCGAATTGGTCATGGGGGCGTGCCCAAGGGGACCAGTCTGGCCCCTGGCTTGCCGCTTAGGCCTCGCTGAGGCTCACCAGCTCCCGCAGCTGGCTGATCTCCAGGCCCCCCAGCCATTCCTCGCCACTGCCGACGATTTCAGCGGCAAGCTTTGCCTTGTCGCGGATCATCTTGTCGATCTTTTCTTCCACCGAACCGGTGGTGATGAACTTGTGCACCAGCACCCGTTTGGTTTGGCCAATCCGATAGGCGCGGTCGGTGGCTTGGTTTTCCACGGCGGGGTTCCACCAACGGTCGATGTGGAACACATGGCTGGCCCTGGTGAGATTTAGGCCCACCCCCCCGGCCTTCAGCGACAGCAGGAACAGCTGGGGCCCGCGGGGATCCCCCTGGAAGCGGTCCACCATGGCCTGGCGGTCGTTTTTGCTGCTGCCCCCATGCAGGAAGGGCACCTCCTGCTTCCAGCGCTGCTGCAGGTGGGCCTTGAGCAGATGCCCCCATTCGGCGAACTGGGTAAACAGCAGGGCCCGGTCGCCGGCCTCCACCACCTCCTCGAGGATTTCCTCCAGCCGTTGCACCTTGGCGGAGCGGGCGGCAAAGCCTTCCCCCACGGATTCCTCCTTGAGGGCCAGGGCCGGGTGGTTGCAGATCTGTTTGAGCTTGGTAAGGAGCGCCAACACCTGGCCATGTTTTTGGCCCAGGGGGGCCCGCTGGATTGCCTCCAGGGTTTCGTCAACGGTTTTGCGATAGAGCTTTGTTTGTTCTGGGCTTAATCCCACCCACTCATTTAGTTCGAGTTTTTCCGGTAGGTCGCTGATGATTGATTTATCGGTTTTAAGCCGCCGCAACAGAAACGGCCCCACCCGGGCCTTGAGGTCCTTGAGCGAGGCGGTGTCGCCATAGCGTTCGATCGGTAGGCGATAGCGCTGGCGGAAGAAGTCTTCCTCCCCCAGCACCCGTGGGTTGAGGAAATCCATCAGTGCCCAGAGTTCACTGACGCGGTTTTCCACCGGGGTGCCGGTGAGGGCGATGCGGAAGCGGCTCTGGCGCAGGGGCCGGGCCAGCTCCCGGGCCGCCTGGCTTTGTTTGGCGCTGGCATTTTTGATCGCCTGGGCCTCATCGATCACCAGCCCCTGCCAGTCGAGGCCCAGCAGCAGCTCCCGGTCCCGCTGCAACAGGCCATAGCTGGTGAGCACCAGGTCCACCCCCTTGAGGGCTTTGCTGAGGGCGGCCTCCGTGGCTGCCCGTTTGGGGCCGTAGTGCTCCAGCACCTGCAGTTCAGGGGTGAACTGGGCCGCCTCCCGTTTCCAGTTGGTGAGCACCGAGGTGGGCGCCACCAGCAGCACCGGCCGTTTCAATTCCTGTTCGGCCTTGAGGTGTTGCAGGAAGGCCAGCAGCTGGATCGTTTTGCCGAGGCCCATGTCATCGGCGAGGCAGGCCCCCTGGTCAAAGCGATGCAGAAAGGCCAGCCAACCCAGGCCCCGTTCCTGGTAAGGCCGCAGCTGGCCAGCGAAACCCTCGGGGGCCGGTAACGGATCTGGGGCCTTCTGCTGGTGGTACTGCTCCAGCACCGCCTGCAAGCGGGGCCCCGCCTGGAAGCGATGCACCGGCAAGCGCATCAAGGTGTCGCCGTCGCTGGCGGTGAGCCGCAGGGCGTCATCAAGGCTGAGGGCGGGATCGGCGGCGCAGAATTTTTCGGCGTTTTTGAGGTCGCCGGGGCGCAGTTCGATCCAGGCGCCCTTGTGTTGCACCAGGGGGCTGCGTTTGCCCGCCAGCCGTTCCAGGTCTTTGAGGGTGAGGGTGACCCCGCCGATCATCAATTCCCAAGACCAGTCAAGGGTTTCGCCGATGCTGAAGCCCTTGGCGCTGTTCGGTAGTTCAGCCTTGATCGCCAGGCCCAGGCGGCTGGCGAGGCCGCCACTGAGGCTGGCGGGCAGCACCACCCCCACCCCCACATCGCGCAGCTTGGCGGCGGCGGTACGCACCAGCACAAAGGCCTCTGCCGCCGCCAGGTCCATCTGTTCCGGGGCGGCCCCCTCCAGGCCCCGTTGCAAGGGATCAAAGGCCCCTAGGGCCCTTCCGAGGCCCTCCAGCAGCAGTTCGCCGGGCTGGGCCACGCTGATTTCGCCGAGGCTCAGTTCGCCATCGCCGGCGGCCCACACCGCGGCGGCCGGTTGCCGCAGGCTGGGGTCGGCCTCCGCCTGCAGGCCAAAGCGCAGGTTCCAGAGCTCACTGCCGTTGGGGGGCACCTCCAGCTCCAGCACCGCCCGGGCTGGGGCCACCCGGCCGGCCACGGTTTCGCGCCAGTGGCCGGTGGCGGTGGCCAGCCGTTCCCCGTCTTCAGGGCTCAACTCGAGGTTGCCATCGCCGGGGCCAAGGGCCCGTTGCCAGGCGGCCAGCAGCGGATCCAGCCCCTGGTCCTCCGCCTGGAAGCTTTGGCGCAATTGGCCATCCACCAGGGCCGTCACGATTGCCGCCACCTCCAGCCGCCGGGCGCCGGGGCGGCGGCAGGCCAGCGTTGCTTCCGGGGCAACGGCCCCGCTGGTCACCACCCGGGGCAGCCGCTGGGCCAGGTCCTCCAGGCGGCGGCGGTCCTCCTCGTGGTTGAGCAGCGGTTGCCATTGGGCCCGGGCCTGGGGGGCCAGCTGCACGGCCGGTAGCCAGCGACCCCGGGCCACCAGGCTCAGCACCCAACGCTGCAGGTGGGCCCACCAGAGCAGTTCTTCCCCCAGTTCTGGGTGCTGGCCGGAGAGGGGCAACTGCCCCAGCCAATCGGCGGCGGCGGCGGCATTCAGGGCAAGGCCCTGCACTTGCCAGGGCCACCACTCCAGCTGCTTGGGCAGGGTTTCGCCTGCCATCAGCGGCAGGCCATTGCTACGGCTGGGCAGGCTCAGGCTGAACTGCAGTTCTGCTGCCGCTGGCGCCGCTGGCAGCCGCCCCAGCTCCTCGAGCCAGGCGCTTAGGTCGTCGCTGTTTAGGGCGAGGGGATGGGGCTGGGGGGCGCTAAGCCCTTCCAACTTCTGCGGTTTTGCCACCCGCCAGGTGTCTGCCCAGAGGACCAGACAGGGCTGCGTGGGGGTCTGCAGCCAAACGGCGTGCAGCAGGCTCATGGCCGTGGCGGCAGTGGGCGGCAGCGCCCTGGCTGCCCCACTATGAATCCCCACTTGGGGGGCTCCCCGCAAGGCGTTGCGGGATCATGGGGTTTCGGCGCTTGAGTATTTCGGTCCATGGCAGTTGCTTCCGCCCAGCCCCGCAGCGGCGCCGAAATCCGTGAAGCCTTCCTTGCCTTTTTTGAGGCCCGGGGCCACCAGCGCGTCGCCAGCGCCTCCCTGGTGCCAGAGGACCCCACGGTGCTGCTCACCATCGCCGGCATGTTGCCCTTTAAGCCGGTGTTTCTGGGCCAGGCCCCCCGGCCGGCCCCCAGGGCCACCAGCAGCCAGAAGTGCATCCGCACCAACGACATCGAGAACGTGGGCCGCACGGCGCGGCACCACACCTTCTTTGAGATGCTCGGCAACTTTTCTTTTGGTGATTACTTCAAGGAGCAGGCGATTCAGTGGGCTTGGGAACTGAGCACTGAAGTGTTTGGTTTAGATCCAAAGAATTTGGTGGTGAGTGTCTTCCGCGAAGACGACGAGGCCGAGGCGATCTGGCGCGACAGGGTGGGGGTAAATCCCAAACGGATCATCCGCATGGATGAGGCCGATAACTTCTGGGCTTCGGGCCCCACCGGCCCCTGTGGCCCCTGTTCGGAGATCTACTACGACTTCAAGCCAGAGCTGGGCGACAACGGTATCGACCTGGAGGACGACTCGCGGTTTATCGAGTTTTACAACCTGGTGTTTATGCAATACAACCGCGACGCCGAGGGCAAGCTCACGCCCCTGGCTAACCGCAACATCGACACCGGCATGGGCCTCGAGCGCATGGCCCAGATCCTCCAGAAGCTGCCTAATAACTACGAAACCGATCTGATTTATCCGTTGATTGAAACGGCGGCGGCCCTGGCCGGCGTTGACTACCGCCAGCTTGATGCCAAGGGCCAAACGTCGCTGAAGGTGATCGGCGACCACAGCCGCGCCATCACCATGCTGATCAGCGACGGCGTTAGCGCCAGCAACCTGGGCCGCGGCTATATCCTGCGGCGCCTGTTGCGGCGGGTGGTGCGCCATGGACGGCTCCTGGGCATCGACAAGCCCTTCCTTACGGCCCTGGGCGAAGCCTCGATTGAGCTAATGGCTACGGCCTATCCCCAGTTGCTGGAGCGGCGCGAGGCGATCGGCGCTGAGCTGGCCCGGGAAGAAGCCCGCTTCCTCGAAACCCTGGAGCGGGGCGAGAAGCTGTTGGCGGAGGTGCTGGCCAGTAAGCCCCAGCAGATTTCCGGAGAGCAGGCCTTCGAGCTCTACGACACCTACGGCTTCCCCCTCGAACTCACCGAAGAGATCGCCGAGGAGCATGGCCTCCAGGTGGATCTGGCCGGCTTTGAGCTGGCGATGCAGGCCCAGCGCCAGCGGGCCAAGGCGGCGGCGGTGAGCATCGACCTCACCCTGCAGGAATCGATCGACCAGGTGGCGGCCACCGCCGGGGCCACTGCTGGGGCCACCGCCTTCACGGGCTATGAATACCTGGAGCAGCCCAGCTGCGTGCTCGCCCTGGTGGTGAACGGTGCCCCGGCCCAGCAGGCCAGGGCCGGCGACCAGGTGCAGTTGCTGCTCGATTCCACCCCCTTTTACGGCGAGGGCGGCGGCCAGGTGGGGGACCGGGGGGTGCTTAGCGGCGGTGCTGCCGAGGGTGGTGCAGATGCTGATCTGATCGTGGTGATCGAGGCGGTGAGCCGCAACCGCAGCGTGTTTGTGCACAGCGGCCACGTGGACCGGGGCAGCTTGGCGGTGGGGGATGTGGTGCAGGCCCAGGTGGATCGCGGTTGTCGCCGCCGGGCCCAGGCCAACCACACGGCCACCCATCTGTTGCAGGCGGCCCTAAAGCAGCTGGTGGATCCCGCCATCGCCCAGGCCGGTTCCCTGGTGGATTTCGATCGCCTGCGTTTTGATTTCCATTCCCCCCGGGCCGTAACAGCGGCGGAGCAGGCACAGATTGAGGAGCTAATTAACGGCTGGATCGCCGCCGCCCACCACCTAGAGGTGCAGGAGCTGGCGATCGAGCAGGCCAAGGCCGCCGGGGCCGTGGCGATGTTTGGCGAGAAGTACGGCGATGTGGTGCGGGTGGTGGATGTGCCCGGCGTGTCGATGGAGCTCTGTGGCGGCACCCATGTGGCCAATACCGCTGAGATCGGCCTGTTCAAAATCATCAGCGAGGCCGGGGTGGCCGCTGGCATCCGCCGCATCGAGGCCGTGGCTGGGCCGGCGGTGCTGCCTTACCTCAATGAGCGGGAGGCGGTGGTGCGCCAACTCAGCGATCGATTCAAGGTGCAGCCCGCCGAAATCCTCGAGCGGGTGGCTGCCCTCCAGGAGGAGCTCAAGGCCAACGCCAAGGCCCTGGCCGCGGTGCGTGCAGAGCTGGCCCTGGCTAAGGCGGCCGCCCTGGTGAGCCAGGCGGAAACGGTGGGGCCAGCGACCGCTGCAGGGGGTGCCTCCCAGCTGCTGGTGGCCCGCCTCGATGGGGTGGCCGGTGATGGGTTGCAATCCGCTGCCCAACAGCTCCAGGAACAGCTCGGCGCCAGCGCTGCCGTGCTGCTAGGAGGTGTGCCCGAACCCGACAAGGTGGCCCTGGTGGCGGCCTTTGGGCCGGAGCTGGTGAAGGCTGGTCTCCAGGCCGGCAAGTTTGTGGGCAGCGTGGCCAAACGCTGTGGCGGCGGCGGCGGCGGCCGCCCCCACCTGGCCCAGGCCGGGGGCCGTGATCCAGCCGCCCTCGAAGCGGCCCTGGTGGCGGCCCGGGAGGAACTGCTGGCGGCCCTATCCGCCTAATCTCTGGGCTCAGCTGTTTTTGCTGCCATGCGCTGGTACCTGCCCCTGCTTGGCGCCGCCCTGAGCCTGCAAACCTCCCTGGCCTGGGCTGCCCCGGCCGCTGGTTTGCTCGCTGGCCTCAAGTTGCCCTTGCCGAAGCCGGCGGCGCCCTTGTTTGCCGCCAATGGCCTGGGTCAGGCGAGCCTTAATACCCAGCTTTCCGCCACCCCTGAGGAGTTGCTGGCCAAGCTCAAAACCGAGCTGAGCGCCCGGGGATATAAGGAACGCTCGATCAACACAGTGGTGGGCCCCTGGGGCTTCAACCTGGTGCTGGAGCCCCCTGGGGGCACCAGCGTTGATGGCACCCCCGCCGGCAAAACGGCCGTGTTGGTGGCCCAGGCCACGGCGATTGCCCCTGGACGCCTCAACCTCAACCTGCGGTTTGAAGGGGTTTGAGCTGGTCTGCTGCGGCTGGGCCTGATTTCGTCATCAATCGGAGCGCTGTGGTCATCGCTCGGTAACTGGGGCTGGCCAAGCTGAGCTATCTCGTTTGGCTTGGATGATTTCCAGAACACAGCTGTTTGGCACTGCCGTGGGGCTGGGATTGGCTTTGGCCCTCGGCGGCAGCCCTGGGTCCACCAAGGCGGAGGTGCAGCTCGCCTGCGAGGGCACCCTGATCCAGGCCCGGGGCAATGCCAGCCTGAAGCGCACCAGTGAGCGTTTGCGTTTCAGCCTTACCGTTCGCGCCGAGGACCGCGACCAGGCCCAGGCCCTGCAGCAGTTGCAGGGGCGGTTGGGGGCGGTGCGTGAGGGGTTGAAGGGGTTGGCAGTGGAGCAGTTGGAGGTGAGTTCCCCCAGCAGCTGGAACGGCTCCGGCCGGATTCAAGCCTCAGTGCAATTGAGTGGGGTACTACCACCGGAGCGGCTCAACGGCTTGGTGCAACTGGGCAGCCTGGCGGGGGTGCAGTTGCAACCGGTGCAGGCCCAGGCCGCCGCCACCGGCGATGCCGCCGCCCGCAAACAGTTGCTTAAACAGGCCTACCGCGAAGCCCTCACCCAGGGCCAGGAGCTGGCCGCTGCCCTGGGGCTCAGCCGCCTGCGGCCCCTGGAGGTGCAGCTGGAGGGGGGCCCCCAACCCAGGCCCATGGCCCTGCGGGCCCTGGCGGCGGCCCCGGGCTTTGATCCGAGTGAACTGCCGCCCCCCACCGATCAACTCAGTTTGAGGGTGAGTTTCTGTGCCCGTTAGGCGTTGGTGGCTTGTGGTTGAGCTGGCCTGTTTATAAGGTTGACGTTAATTAGGCCCAGCATTGATGCAGATCTTCAGCCAGTGGCCCGAGCGTCAGGCACGGCTTGTGCGGTGGGTGTTGTTGATCGGTTGGCTATTGCTCATCCTTTCACTGTTCCTGCCCCTCTCGATGCCAGCCAGCCTGGTGCCGCAATGCCGGGCTGCCAATTTGCATTGTTTGCTCCACCATCAGCCGGGCAATCGCCTGTTTTGGGGCGTGGTGGTGCCCAGTGGTGTGTTGATGATCGTGCTGCTGAGCCATGAGCTTTGGCGGCGCATCTGTCCCTTGGCCTTTGCTTCCCAGTTGTTTCGGGCCCTGGGTCGCCAGCGCACCCGCCTAGGCAAGGGGGGCAAGCCCGAGGTGGTGAAGGTGGCCACGGATTCCTGGTTGGGCCGCCACCACGTGCAGCTGCAGTGGTCGTTATTGATCGCCGGCCTCTGTTTACGCCTGTTGGTGGTGAACAGCAGCCCCCTGGGCTTGGCCCTGTTTCTACTGGTGACCTTGGCCGCGGCCATTGCCGTTGGTTGGGCCTACGGCGGTAAGGCCTGGTGCCAGTACGTGTGCCCCATGGCACCAGTGCAGACCGTGCTCACCGGTCCGCGCGGCCCCCTGGGCAGCCCGGCCCACCTGGGTACCAATTCAAAAATTACCCAATCGATGTGCCGCAGCCTGGGGGATAGCGGCAAGGAACAGAGTGTTTGTGTGGCCTGCCAGGCCCCCTGCCTAGACATCGATTCAGAGCGAGCCTTCTGGCAGAACCTTTCCGGCAAGCGGGGCCTTGAGTGGGCCTGGTATTCCTACCCGGGTTTGGTGTTTGCCTTCTTTGAGCTGATGCAACGCATGGATCGCGGTGCCTCAGCCCAGGACGGTGACCTTGTTTATCTGCGCTCGGGGCTTTGGGCCTATGACGCCGGTTTGCCGGGGCGCGCCCTGGATCCCTTGTTTCCGCCTTTGGCTTTGCCAAGCCTGGTGGCGGTACCTTTGGTTCTAGTGGGGGCCGCCTGGCTTTCTGTGGGCCTCTTCCGGTGGCTCGCCCGGTGGCAGCACCGCCGTTACGACCGCCAAGGGCGACGGGAGGCGGCCAGCCTTGCCACAGCCCACACCCGTTTGATCGCCACTTTTACGGCGATAAATATTTTCTTTTGGTATGTGGACCCCAGCCAGGGGGCCTTCGGACCCTACGGGGGCCAATTGATTCGTTCCTTGGTGCTCACCGTGTCGGCGATCTGGCTGTTTCGCGGCTGGGGTCGCGACCAGGCCACCTACCGCCGCGAGAGCACCAGCGAGAGTTTGCGGCGCCAGCTAAAAGATCTGCCGGAGTTGGCGGCGGCCCTTGATGGCCGTTCGCTCACAGAACTCTCCCCCCAGGAGGTGTTCACCCTTGCCAAGGCGCTGCCGGCGGTGGGGCTGCAGCGCTCCCGAGATATCTACCGCGGGGTGGTGGCAGACATGCTCAGCACTGGCCGTCTTGATCGGGCCGCCTCCCTATTGCAACTACAGGATCTGCGCCAAACCCTGCAACTGGAAGCCCAGGACCACCACGAAGCGATGCGTTGGCTGGCCCAGGAACAGCCGGGCCTGTTACTGCTCGATGCCCGGGACCGCCAGGTGGAGGACCTGCGGAAGGAGGCGGTGGCTGAGGCAATCCAAGACCTGCTGGCTACCGCCGGCATGGATGTGCTCGATCCCCGCAACCTTCCCCCAGCCCTGGCGGTACGGCTGGAACAGTTGCGTTCCAGCTGTGGCCTCAGCGAGGGGGGTTGGGGGGAAATGCTTGAAAGCTTTGGGCCGAAGGGGGACCTCGAACGCCAGCGGCTCAACCGTTTGCTGCTGGGATGGCAAAACCAGGCAGCACTATTAGCGCTACTGAAGCAAGAGGCCAGCAGTGATGCCCTGCTGCGGCCCCTGTTGTTGGCCATGGAGCTGCGGGTGCAGGGGCTAGCCCAATTGCTTGCCCCCCGGCTGGCGGCCGCGGCGCTACCGCCCCTACCGCAGCAAATGGCGGCGGCGGGCAGCCTCGAAGAGGCCTTTGATTTGCTCTGGGAAGATCCAGATCCAGATACCGCCGGCTGGGTGCTGATGTTGGAGCGGCAGCGGCACCCCGAGCGCCTCGCCCGGCGCCTGCAGCATCCCCGCCAGGGCCTAGTTAGTTCCCCATTCTTGGATATCCAGCGCCGGGGGGAACCCCACCGCGATGCCAATGAATTTCCCTACCTGGCGGCCTCTCCCTTGTTTGCCGATCTACCCCCGGCGGGCTTGGTTTGGGTGGCCAGCCAGGGGGAGATCCATGAATGGCAGCCAGGGGAAGTGGTGGTGGAAGAAGGGGCGATCAGCGATGGCTTAGGGGTGGTGTTGGCCGGGGCCGGCCGGGTCAGCCTTAAGGCTGGGGCCCTGGTGATCCTTGGGCCGGGGGAAACCATTGGTGAGATGGGCGTGATCACCGGCGCCCCCCGCAACAACACAGTGAAAGCTGGCCCCGAGGGGCTGCGGGCCTTCCAGGTGCCGCGCGAATCCTTTGAGGAACTGTTGCATCGCTCCCGTTATTTTTCGCGGGGTCTGTTGCGGCAGTTGGCCGAACGACTACTCACTGCATCCAGCCGCTGAACAGGCGACGCATCCGTTCCATGAGGTCCTGTTGCTGGGCTGCGGCGGCTTCCGATTCCAGATTGTTGATTTCCGCCTGCCGTTGGCTCACCAATTGGCTGAAGCTCTCCAGCAGGCCAGGATCCTCCTGCAGCAGCGCCGCCATCGCCTCGCGTTTGATCTCTAGCAGTTGGGATTCCCGGGTGGCGCGCACCGTGGCTGAGCGGCATTCGCCGGTGCAGAGCGTCATCTCGCCAAAGATTTCGCCGCGGTGCAGTTGGGTGATTGTGATATCACCGCCATTGGCTAACCGCCTAGTTACCTCCACTTCACCAGCGCTAACCAGAAACAGGGATTCACCCTGCTCCCCCTCCCGCACCACCGCTTCGCCGGGGCCATAGCTATGGCACTGGCTGGTTTCGATCAGTTGCTCCAGCTGGCTGTCAGCGAGGTTGTCGAAGATCAACACCTTCTGGAGTAGTTCCAGTTGTTGGCTGTGGGCGATTGCGTTGCCGTTCTGGCCCTCGCCAGCGCCGATGGCAGCGGATTCAGCCAGGGTTGTTACCCGCAGGTCTTGGATTGGGTAGGGGATTGTTTGGCCATGGCGCCTCAGCAGGTACCAGAGTTGTGCCATCAGGTCACTGCGCAGACCCAGCATCTGGCCATAGTCGGCCTGCCAGGCCAGCAATTCATAGCGAATCGAACTGTCATCAAAGGCGGCGATCCGCACCACGGGCGGGGGATTTTGAAGCACCAGGGGGTGCTGGCGGGCCAGCTGTAGCAGCAGCGATTTGGCTTGGGCTGGGGCCAAGCTGTAGTCGAGGCCAATAAATAGCCGGTTGCCATAGGGGCCAAATTGGGTGAAGTTGCGCAGGCTCTTGGTGGTGAGCTGGTTGTTGGGGATAGTGAGCTTGGAGCCATCCACACAGCGCAGTTCGGTGTCGCGCCAAGTCACGGAGGTCACCTTGCCAATAAGACCTTCCACCTCGATCCAATCACCTTCATTGATTACCTGCTCCAGCTGCAGGCTGAGACCACCGATTAGATCCTTCAGCGGTTCCTGGGCCGCCAAACCAAAGATTGCCGTCAACACCGCTGAGGTGGTCACTAGCCCCAGCAGGTCTACCCGGGCCCTTTGTTGCAACAGCACCACTACCACCAGGGCGCTAACCACTAGCAACAGCAGATCCCGCAGGATTTTTGGGGTGGCGGGCAGGAGCCGTAGCTTCGGAAATAACTCCAGCACCAGCCAGATCAGCAGGCGGATGATCACCACCGCCAGCAATAGGTCGTCGGCCATGGCCACCACCAGCCGCAGGCTGGGGTTGGTGCCAACCCAATTGAAGCTGTTGCCCCCCACCCAGCTCAGCAACGCCAGGCTGGGTAGCCGCCAGGGAAAGGCCGGCCAGCGCAGGCGCAGGCAGAGGCGGTTAAGCCCTTGCAGCAGCAGGATCCCTACGGCTGCAATGATCCAAAACTCCAGAACAACCATGGGCGAAGGCCGCATTGGCCGTCATCCTGACTGCAGAATTGCCTAATGGAAATCAGAAATGACTGGGCCGATGAATTTGTTTGAGTTGTTTCTGATGTTGGCCATGGGCCATTTCCTGGGTGACTTCGGCCTGCAAAACAACCGCATGGCCCGTGAGAAATGCCCCGGCCCCGGCAATTCCTTACCCTGGGGCTACTGGCTCACGGCCCACGGGGCGATCCATGGCTTGATTGTGGCCTTGCTTACGGGGGTGCCCTTGCTGGGCTTGGCCGAATGGCTCACTCACATGCTGATTGATTGGGGTAAATGCCGCGCTTGGTATCAGTTGTTGCCTGACCAGGGCCTGCATCTGTTTTCCAAATTGCTCTGGGCCCTGGCCTGCATCTATCTGCTCCCCCGCTGAGATGGCCCTTCCCCCCCTTTCCCCTGGGCAACTGCAGGCCCTGCCGTTGTTTCTGAGCCTGGATGTTTCTGATCTGGAAAGGCTGTTGGAACGGCAGCTGCATACGGAAATTGCCACTGATCAATTGTTGGTGCAGGAAAACGACTGGGGTGAAACCCTGTTTGTGATTCTCGAAGGATTAGCGAAGGTGCGTTGCCATAGCTCCGAGGGCGAGGAGGTGGTGTTGTCCTTGCTGGGTAAGGGAGATGTGTTTGGCGAACTGGCCCTACTCGATAACAAGCCCCGTTCCGCTGATGTGCTGGCGCTTACTCCGCTCAGCCTGGTGAAGCTGCCGGGGGCAGTGTTTCGGGAGTTGATGCTTAGTCGACCGGCCCTAGCCCTGGCCATCGCCCAATTGGAAAGCAAACGCTTGCGGGAACTAAACCGTCGCTTTGTAATTCATTCCGCCGATGCCACCACCAGGCTGCTCAATGCCCTGGCGGAGCTGGCCCGCCATAGTGCCGGTGGCCAGGATGTGCTCGCTCCAATCCCCCCCCTGGCCCAACGGGAACTGGCGGCCCTGGCGGGGCTTTCCCGGGAAACCACCTCCCGCACCCTGGGTAAGTTGCGCGATCGCGGTTACCTCCAGGAAGAGGGGGGTGGTTTGCGTTTGCTGAGCCTCGAACCCCTGCGGAAACGCTGTTTGCTCTGAGCCCCGCGTGATCAAGATCACGGCTGAGATTGATGGCTGAGACAAGCGATACCCAGCCGAATGTGCAAAGGTTCTCCCATGCATCTGAGCTTGAGTCCTGCCATGGTCAAGTTGCCGCAAGCGCTTTTGGCGCTGACTTTGCTGGCGGGGGTGGGGCCGCTCCCCACCCCGGGGTTGGCCCAGCAGCAGTCTCAAAATCAATTCCCCGGCCGCCGGGTGGGCGGGGGCACCCGCGGCGAGTGCACCTCCCGCCTGATTGCCCATCTGCTGCCCGCCTCAAACATTCAGGGGGTGGCCCAGGGCAAGGCCCCCCGCATTGCCCTGCTGGAGGGGCCCGCGGTCCAAACTTACCCGCTCTTGCTGAATCTCCAGGGGCTGCGCTCCTATCAGTTGGAACCCATGGCAGCCGGGGTGCGCCTACTTACCTTGCCGCCTCTTTCTACGGAAACCCGCTGGGAAAGTTCCTTCCTCTGCCCAGGGGCGGCTGGGCCCTCTGGAGATCCCTTGGCTTTTGTGACCACGGCCTCTCCGCCAGCCCTCAGTTTGATTCGGCCGGGGCAGCCCCCTGGGGCCCTGTTGGATCGGCTGGCGGCCAAGTGTGGCGGCACAGTGGCCACTGCAGAATTGAGGACCGTGCTAGGGGGAGATCCCCTGCCCGGTGATTGGCCGGAACAATTGCCTGTGCGCTGTCAACAGCTTTGATCGATGGTTGCGATTAATTCGTAAACGTCTACGGTTTGATCGCGACCTTTCAGCGGAAAGTGCCCCCAATTGCTGAGCTGCCAAGGCTGCCCATCAACTAGCTCCAGGGTGCTTCCAGAAACTAATACCCGACAATCACTATCCATCCGTTGCTTTTCCAGGGATTCCAACCGCGAGCTCACATTCACCACATCGCCAATTACGGCGTATTCCATCCTTTCGCTGCTGCCCATGGAACCGGTAATTACCTCGCCGCTGTGAATCCCTACCCGGAGGCGCAGAATCGGCCCTTGTTCGGCCTGTAGTTGTTTCTTTAGGGTGGCCACAGCCCCCTGCAGGGCTTTGCCGGTGGCAAGGGCGTTGGTGGCAGTCTTACGGGGGTTTTGGGCCAAGGGCACTCCAAATACCGCAAGGAAACCGTCGCCGGTGAATTTGTTCACCATGCCGCCATGGCTATGGATTAGCGGCACGAATAGTTCCATGCCTCGATTTACCCACTGGAGCATGTCGGCGGGCGGTAGCCGTTCCGACACCTCACTAAAGCCCACGATGTCGGCGAACAGGATCGTTACGGCGAGTTGGCGGCCGGGGAAGCGCCCCTCCTCCAGCAGGGTTTCCCTTTGGTTCCAGAGTTCAGCGGCCACCTCTGGGGAGGTGGTTTGGCCCAGTAGGCGTTCGATTTGGCGCCGTTGCAGCTGCCCCGCCGCCCCCCGCCGCAACCAGCCGGCGGCCGTTAATACCGCCAGGCTCGCGGCGGGCAGACTCACGGCCAGCCAATAGCCGTTTAAGAGCAGTCCAAAGCCGAGGCCGAGCAGGGCCAATTCCCCGATTAGCAATAGCCAACCACTGCGACGCAGGGCCTGGGCCCCTTCGCCGATGGCAATGCCGGCCCCCATGGCCAGCAGCAACAACAAACCTTCAACCCAGGTGGGCAGGGCTTCCATCTGGAACTTCCGGCCTGCCCCCAGGTCGAGCAGGGCTGCAAGCCGATGGCCATGCACCTCCACCCCGGGCATGGTGGCAAGGCTGGCGGCGTTACTAAAGCGGGTAAAGGGGGTATTGAAGTTGTCGCGCAGGGAGGCGGCCGTGCTGCCGATCAGCACCAGCGAACCCTTGATTTGTTGGGGCGGAATCTGGCCGTTAAGTAGCTGTGTGAAGCTCCAGAGTGGGAAACTGCCGGGTTGGTGGAAGGCAAGCATCCGTTGGCGTCCAGATGCATCCATCTGGCTGTAGCCGCCGGAACTTGGTTGTAGCCATTGCTGGCGCAACGGCTCCTTGTTAAAGCTATGGCGTAAATTTGAGCTTCCCTTGGCTATCTCCAGCATTCGTAGGGGTAGGGCCAGGCTGTTCTCCGGCTGGCCGTCCACATGCACCAGGTCCCGGCGCAGCACCCCATCGCCATCAAGCACCAAATCGTTGAAGGCCTGTTGGCGGGCAGGGGTTGTGGGCGGAGCTGGGATCGCCTCCGCCCCGTTGAAGATCGCCACAACTTTTGGATTCCTGCGCAGTTCTTGCCGCAGTTCTTCGGCCCCTTGGCCCATTCCCCGGTCGCGGTAGAGGTCGATGCCGATGGCCAAGGCGCCATCGCGGCTCAGTTGCTGAACCGCCTGGGTGAGCAGGTGATCGTCTAGGGGCCAGCCATAGCGGCGGATATCAGCTTCATCAATGCCAATCAATCGCACAGGGGTGCTGCGGCCGGAGGGGGCAGTGCGCAGATTCAGGCTTACGTCATAAAGCAGCAGGTTGAGGGTTTCGCTGATGCCACTGGCACTGAGGCCCGCCAGCACAAGCAAACCAATGCCATAGGGGCTAAGAACGGCGACCAGGGCTTTCCAGCGGCGAGCCATGGTTTAAAAACGCAGTTTGAACTGGGTATAGAGACCTTTACTTAGGAGCCAGTCGTTCCAGAGTTCCTGCTGTTCCGTTTGGAAGGGGGAAACCCAGCCAATTTCCAAGCTCCATCGATTTCCCTGCAGCCAGCGCCCCAGGATGCCGCCTGCGCCTGCGGTGTCTTGAAAGAATGTCCCGTTGCGTTCACTCTGCACGCCGCCGGCACCGATGAAGGGCACCAGCTGGAACCTGTTTCTGGCCCCTTTCCATGCCGTCCATACCAGTTCAATATTGCCAAGGTAGCCGTTGTCGCCACTTACCAATTGCCCTGGTAAACCCCGCAGGCCGGCATCACTGCCCAGGGTGAAGCCCATGTCGCTGGTGAGTTCAGCTAGGGCCAGTTGGGTGGCCCCCCGTAGGTTTATTTGCAGTCGAGATTCAGGGGCCCAACTGGCGGCGAGCACCGCTCCAATGGCACGGGCTTCGCCGGGGTAAACGCCTAACTGGCCCAAGTTGTTTAGCTGATGGGGGGTAGATAAGCCAGCCAGGCCTTGGAGTCCATAGATGTTGCCACCCCAGGCCAGGTTGCCTTTATTGCCGTTGAAGCCCAGCCCGGCCCGGAGGAAACCGGTTCTCAGCCAGCCGTAGTCGCCCCCGCCAACTATCAGGGGGATCGAGCGACCATCGAGGAAGGCGTCGTTACGGTTGACGCTCAAGCCAGCGAAGGCATACCACTGTTGATCCAGGGTCTCGGCGAGGCTCCAGTTCAGCTGGCCGTAGCCCTGCAATTGGCGATAGGAGAGTTCATGGAGTGGTTGCTCCACCTCCACCAGTTGGCGGCGGCTGAAGCCAAAGGCGCCTGTAAAGCTGAGTTTGTCATTGAGGGGCGCCGTGTAACTAATCGAGCCCAGCATGTAGCCGAGTTCTCGGGTGTTGTCGCTATCTAGTTCGCCATAGAAGAAAAGATTGTCGTTGCGGCTTAACACCCCCTTTTTCTGCACTGCAAGCAAACCACGGGCTTCGCCGGTGCCCGGGTTGCCGTCATTGCGCAGGCTGAATTCCCCCTGGAGCGGATTCGGGGCGGGGATAACCACCAGATTCAACACAGCTCGGGTGGGATCACTGCCCAGTCGTCCGAGGCTGGCCCGCACGTTGGCAATCTCTGGCTGTTGCTTAAGTCGCAGCAGTGCTGCCTCGAGGCTGGGCAAATGGAGGGGGCCCTGCTGCAGGGGCGCCAACAGGCGGCGCACCCGTTTGGCCAGGCTGGGGTCGCTGCATTGAACCCGCAGCTCTACCAGCTGCCCTTCTACTACTTCAAGGCGACCGGGGGCCGGGCTTGTTTCCACATAAACCCGCGAGTTCACGTAGCCGTCGGTCACGAACTGGGCGGTGAGGGCTGCCGCACAGGCATTCAGCCGTGCCAGGCGATCCTGCTCTTGGCTGCAGGAGCCGAGCATTTCCTCCAGGGCCTCCGGGCTGTAGTGGATCAGCCCTTTGATCTCAGGACTCAGCTGCGGCCCGGGGCCTGGCCGCTCGAGGGCTGGAGCGGAAGGCAGCCGCACGGGACCGGGTTGGAGTGCTGGGTCCACCAGCTGGGCCAACAGCCACAGCATTGGTGATCAATCTCACAGAACGGGGTGATTCTGCTCTCTCCTGTCAGATTGGTGTGCATCCATGGTGGAACTTTCCCCACTTACCTATGTCCTCTCTGTGCCACCGATTGCTGCTGCTCCTGGCTGGCCTGGGCGCAGTGCCGATGGTGGTCACACCATTAAGTGCCCAAGTGGTTAGTTCCACCGGTACCCGGGACCTGGGCACAACCGTTACCGGTGGTTCCGCAGCGGTGATTAGGGGGGGCACCCAAAGGGGGGGGAATCTCTTCCACTCTTTTCAACGCTTCGATTTGCCCCCTGGCGCATCGGCGGATTTTGATGGCGCTGGCACCTCAGGGGTGCAGGCAATTTTTGGCCGCATTGAAAGTGGTCCCAGCAAGTTGGATGGCTCCCTGGGGATGAAGAATTGGCAGGGGGGAACTCCCCACCTCACCTTGATGAATCCTTTTGGATTCATTGTTGGCTCAAATTTCTCCACCAATGGGGTGACTGGCCTGGCGCTAATGGCTGTGGATTCACTCCTATTTACAGATCCACTCACCGGCGCCTTATTTCCATTTGATCAAAGCATCGATAAGGCAGGTCTACTGGTAAATAATCCAGATTGGTCTGCGGCCCAGATGGCGGGTTTTAATATGGATTCCAATGCCCCGCAAGGTCGCGGTGGCGGTCCGATCAGTATCTCTGCCCCCCTCCAGATTTCTCGGCTCGAGTTAGCGGGCTCCACGGTAAATTTAGACGCGAATGTAATTAAGGTCGACAAACTTAAGGTGTTGGCCCAGGGTTTTAATGGTGCCTATTTCACTGAAAAGCTTAAGGGCTCTGGAACTACAGCTGCCCAGTCAGTTTCGGCCGGTTCTTTTCAGCAATCATCCCGCACATTTGTGCCATTTACTAGCTCAACCCAGGTGGGTGGTGCTGCACCTGAATCAGGTTTTCTGCGCAATTCCGCTGATTTTGGGCGGACGGACGCTGATTGTGGCGCCAGCTGTGCCCCCGGCACGATTCGCATTGGCTCACGGCTGGAGCCCCTGGCTGGGGCCAGTGCTGATTTGACCTTGACTGGTCGTTCAGTGGTGGTGGTTCCCCAGGGAGCCCCAGCGACAAGTAACACCTCTGTCGCCCGTACTAACGCCACGGTCAATTCCTTCAGCAGTGGGATTGGCGGTGGTTACTACAGCGTTAATGCGCTGATTGGTGCCCCGTTGGTAAATCCAACCTCACCGGCTTCGCCAAGCCAAAACCCAAGCCCAAACCCAAGCTCAAACCCAAGTCAAGGTCCCACTTCACCTCCAGCCCCCGCCCCTGGGGCAGCTCCAGTTAGCACCAATCAGCCGGCCACAACAACTTCCCAGCCGCAGCCCCAGCCCCAGGTCCAGCCTCAGCCCCAGGCCCAGGCCCAGTCACCAGGGGCCCAACCAGCCCCATCAGCCCAGGGCCCTGCCCCCAATACTGCTGGCTCGCCAAGTACAAGCCAAAGCACAAACCCACCTCCCTCACAAGCCCCAGCTCCAGTGGGTGCCAACCAGCCGATTACAACAACTCCCCAGGGTTCAGCCACCAATGGTGCTGGCTCCCCACCTGCAAGACAATTAGCGCCAACATCTGCGGCCCAAGCACCAACGGCTGCCCCCATCCCGGCGAATAATCAGGCTCAACCCGCAAACAATCAGCTCCAGCCCCAGCTTCTTTCAGGGCAGAGCCCCGCCCCCGCCCCTGCGCAGTCTCAGTCTCAAAATTCCCCAACGGCAAAAGCTGCTCCTGCCCCAGGTTCTGACCCTCGTCCTTCTGGAGATGCAGCGCCCCAAGGCTCAAGCCCTGAGGCGGCAAAGGCTGCTCCGGCATCAGGTCCTGATCCTCGGCCCTCTGGAGATGCAGCGCCCCAAGGCCCAAGTCCCGAGGCGGCAAAAGCTGCCCCCGCTGCTGGCCCCGCCCCTGCCAGTGGACCCGGCCCCGCCCCCGGCCCTGCGGGCCCAGCCCCCGGTCCCGCTGGCCCCGCCGCCGCTGCCCCGCCGGCGCCTGCCCCAGCACCGCCCATGGCCGAACGCCTCTCATCTCCCCAGGCGGTAGCTAACTTTGAGCGCTCTGAGAAAACCAGTGGCGAGCAGGTGGCCCTGGCCCTGGGGTTAAGTCAGCCCAATGCTGGCCTAGCCCCGACCACGGCCCAGGTGCAAACCGGCCTGCGGGAGGCGATCGCCGCGGTGCGCAGCGGGGGCGGCCAACGCAGTGCCGTTGATTTGGAGGGCCTAGGCCTACGGGCCAGCGCTAACCCCAGCGCCCCCCTGGGCAGGTTGCTGCCTGCCTTTAACCGCAATGCCTACAACCCGGCGGTGTTGCATATGCGCTATTCAGCGGCAACGGCTAATTCAGCTCTGGAGGGAGCCGATGCCCACCTAGATCTGGTCTTGATCAGTGCCATCGGCGAACCCCAGGGCTTACGTCTACCCCTGCGCCAGGCAGATTTCCGCGAGGCCCTGCAACGGCTCTATGGGGCGCTTTCCCGCCAGGAATCGCTGCAGGTTCAGGATCCCTCCTCCCCGGCCCGCAGCCTCTACCGCCAGATCTTTGGCCAATTGCAACCCCTGTTGCAAACCCAGCGCATCACCACCCTGCTTATTAGTGCCGACCAGGGCCTGCAGGCGATCCCCTATGCCGCGCTGCACGACGGCGAGCAGTTCCTGGGCGAACGCTATGGCCTTTCGCTTACCCCCTCCCTAAACCTCACCAACCTGCAGGTGCCCCTGGGTAAGGGTGGTGAGTTGCTGGCCCTGGGGGCATCCCAATTCCAGGGTCTTGCCCCCCTGCCTTTGGTGCCGGAGGAACTGCGGGCGGTGGCGGCGGGCCAGAAGGCGGAGATTCATTTAAATGGCGCCTTTACCCCAGCGGCTTTGTTGGTGTCTGCGGCGGAACCGCGCTTTCGGCGGGTGCATGTGGCCACCCACGCCGAATTCCTGCCCGGTGGGCCTGGGCAATCGCGGCTATACACCGGTGAGGGTTCAATTCCCCTGCGGGATTTTGCCTCCCTGCGCAGCCGCCGCCAAGACAACCCCTTGGATTTGATCAGCCTCAGTGCCTGTCGCACCGCCCTGGGGGATGCCGACAGCGAACTGGGCTTTGCTGGCCTGGCCCTGCAGGCCGGTGCCCGCAGTGCGATTGGCAGCCTCTGGTATGTGGATGATGTGGCCACTTCAGCCTTTTTCGTGCAGACCTACCGGCACCTGGAGGCTGGTATCCCCAAGGCGGAGGCGTTGCAACTCACCCGCCAGGCCTTTTCCCGCGGCTTGATTCGGTTGGAGGCAGACCAGGTGGTGGGAGCCAATGGTGATGTGTTGTTGGCGGGCCTTAATCCCTCCCAGCGGCGGCTAGCCGCCACGGGCCTAGGCCACCCCTACTTCTGGGGAGGCATTCAGCTCTTGGGCTCCCCCTGGTAGGTCGGCCTCCAGGTAGGTGCTCTGCTGCAGCGATGTTTCCAGATGCTGCATCAACTGGCGGGCGGCGCCGATCGAGAGCTGGCCCCGGTCGATCGCCGCTTCACTGGCCCGACGTAGCCGTTCCAACAGTGCTTCGGGGTTGTGTTCCATCGCCTCAAGCACTTCGGCATTGGTGTTACCGCGCACCACATGGTCTACGCGGTAATGGCCGCCGGCGCCAAGGCGGATATTCACGGCATTGGTGCTGCCAAACAGGTTATGGAGGTTGCCCATTACTTCCTGGTAGGCCCCTGCCAGAAACAGACCGATTAGGTAGGGCTCCCCTTCCCTAAGGCTATGGAGCTCCAGCAGGGGTTTTTCGCCGCCGGCATTGATGAAGCGGGCTAGCTTGCCGTCAGAATCACAGGTGAGATCAGCGAAGCTACCGAGCCGATCGGGCCGTTCGTCGAGGCGATGGATCGGCATTACTGGAAAGAGTTGATCAATGGCCCAGGTGTCTGGGGCAGAGCGAAAGATCGAAAGGTTGGCGTAGTAGGTGCTGGCTAGGGCCGCCTGCAGGTTGCGCAGGTCCTCGGGCACCCCCGTGGCTGGCAGCTGGCGGGCAATGGCCCAGCAGCAGGCCCAATACAACTGTTCGGCGCGACCGCGGTCCCCGAGGCTCAGGTAACCAAGTCGAAAGGCCGAAAGGGCGTCGTCCTTGAATTTGCGGGCGTCATTCCAGGCCTCCTGGAGGTTCTCGCCGCCGATGCCGGCCAGGGTGTCGCGCAGGTTGCGCACGATCAATGGTTCCCCCTCCAGCGCCGGTGGGATCGCATCCACTACCCCGCCGCTGCCGAGCACGTTGAACACCAACACCGAGAAATGGCTGGCGATCGCCCTACCGCTTTCACTTACGAGGGTGGGTAGGGGTAGGCCGTGGGGTTCGCAACATTCCCGCACCGTGGCCACCACGTCGTTGGCATAGTTCTGTAGGGAGTAATTGGTGGAGGCGGCGGTGGCGGTGCGGCTGCCGTCGTAATCCACCCCGAGACCGCCACCCACATCAAGGAAACCCATGGGGGCGCCCAGGCCAGCCAGTTGTACGTAGAGCTGACCGGCCTCCTGCAGGGCGTCCTTGAGGACGGCGATGTCATTGATCTGGCTGCCCACATGGAAGTGCAGTAAGCGCAGGTCGTTGAGGAGATTGGCTTCGCGTAGGGCCTCCACCGTTTGCAGTAAGTCGGGCACCGATAGGCCGAATTTGGCCCGTTCCCCCACGGAACTGCCCCAGCGGCCGGTGCTGCGGGTAGACAACTTGGCGCGTACGCCGATCAAGGGGGCCGCCCCCAGCTGGCGGCTAGCGGCAATGATCCGTTCCACCTCATCGGCCTGTTCAATCACCACCACCGGTTGGCGGCCCAGTTGGCGGGCCAGGATCGCTGTTTCGATGTAGCGGCTGTCTTTGTAGCCGTTGCAGATCAGTAGGGCCTCTGGGTCCTCCAACAGCGACAGGGCAATCAGTAGTTCCGCCTTGCTGCCTGCCTCAAGGCCGAAGTGCCAGCGGCGACCGCTTTCCACCAGCTGTTCCACCACATGGCGCTGTTGGTTGCATTTCACCGGAAATACGCCCTGGTAGCGGCCGCTGTAGCCGTACTGGGCGATTGCCCGTTCAAAGGCCCCGTGGAGCCGCTCCAGCCGGTCTTCGAGGATGTCGTCGAAGCGGATCAGCAGTGGCAGGCTTAGGTCGCGGTCCTGGAGGCCTGCCACCAGGTCCACCAGATCTAAGGAGCCCCCCCGATCGCCGCGGGGCTGCACCATCACGTGGCCGCGGCCGTTAACACTGAAGTAAGGCTCCCCCCAGCGCTCGAGGCCGTAAAGGCTGCTGCTGTCGGCTACGGACCAGGCCGCGGTGCTGGCGGGGGCGCTGGATAGAAGCATCGAGACAGGACAGGGCAGCGCCCCAGGGGGAAGTCAAGAATCTAGGCAGCTTGCCAAGCGGCAGGGCTGCCGCAGACGATGGCTTTGCAACTGATCGTCTTCCCCATGGCCACCGAACGCACTTTCCTTGCCATCAAGCCCGATGGGGTTCAACGGGGCCTGGTGGGGGAAATCATCGGTCGCTTTGAGCGCAAGGGCTTCAAGTTGGTGGGCCTTAAACAACTCACCCCCAGCCGCAGTTTGGTGGAGGAGCATTACGGCGTGCACCGGGAGCGCCCCTTCTTCGCTGGCCTGGTGGATTTCCTCAGCAGCGGTCCGGTGGTGGCGATGGTTTGGGAAGGCGATGGCGTGATCGTCAGTGCCCGCACCCTGATTGGTGCCACTAAGCCCCTGGAGGCTGCCCCCGGCACGATCCGTGGCGACCTGGCCATCAACATTGGTCGCAATGTGAT
>Ga0114959_10000974_pt1 | contig 26162 bp, 24 predicted proteins | sample C_130625_EF_Meta_FD_87317 | JGI IMG/M metagenome (GOLD analysis project Ga0114959, IMG submission 87317) | Freshwater microbial communities from Lake Croche, Canada to study carbon cycling - C_130625_EF_MetaG | ecosystem: Environmental > Aquatic > Freshwater > Lake | place: Lake Croche, Canada... | reverse complement strand
GCCTATTTCGCAATATTTCGGGGTGAATTTTTCATAATTCCATTCATTTCCATATCTTTGCAACCCCAAAATAAGTATGTCAAAACAACCGCTGATTAAACAAGATGGAGTAATATTAGAAGCAATGAGCAATGCCATGTTCAGAGTGAAATTAGAAAACGGACATGAAATTTTGGCAACGATCTCTGGTAAAATGCGCATGCACTACATCAGAATTTTGCCTGGGGATAAAGTAGGTTTGGAAATGAGTCCTTACGATTTAACAAGAGGAAGAATCAATTTCAGACACAAATAAAAAATAAAAAACTAGTAGGAAATAAATATTTAAAAATAAAAAGATGAAAGTTAGAGCATCCATTAAAAAGCGTAGTGCCGATTGCAAGATCGTGAAGCGTAAAGGAAAATTATACGTGATCAACAAAAAGAATCCTCGCTTTAAGCAAAGACAAGGATAATCCAAACCAAACAACAATAACAAAAAACCAGTTTTAAAATATGGCTCGTATTGCCGGTATAGACTTACCAAAAAACAAAAGAGGAGAGATAGGACTACAGTACATCTTCGGTATTGGACATTCTACTGCTCAGTATATCTTAGACAAAGCAAACATCAGTTACGATAAAAAAGTAAATGAGTGGAATGACGATGAGCAAACTGCGATTCGTAATATCATCAATGCTGAATTTAAAGTAGAAGGTGCTTTACGTAGTGAAGTGTCTATGAGTATTAAGCGTTTATTAGATATTGCTTGTTACCGTGGTTTACGTCACAGAAAAGGTTTACCTGTTCGTGGTCAACGTACTAAGACTAACTCACGTACTCGTAAGGGTAAGCGTAAGACAGTGGCTGGTAAAAAGAAAGTCGCTAAGAAATAATTAGTTCAATAAAAATCGGATCCTACTAAATATAATAGGGGAGATTTAATTAAAAACCCGTTTCTATTACAAGTAACAACAAGTAATAAAAACACACCTCAAAAAAAATGGCAAAACCAATCAAAGCACAAAACAGTGCAAAAGCGGCTTCTAAAAAAAGAGTCGTAAAAATTGATGCATCTGGAGAAGTTCGTATCAGTGCAACATTCAACAACTTAATTATTGCTTTCACTAATAAGGCAGGTCAAGTGATTAGCTGGAGCAGTGCTGGTAAAATGGGCTTCAGAGGTTCTAAGAAGAACACCCCTTATGCAGCTCAAATGGCAGCCGCTGATGCAGCGAAAGTAGCATCTGATGCTGGTGTGAAGAGAGTAGAAGTATTTGTTAAAGGTCCAGGTTCTGGACGTGAAGGCGCTATTCGTTCTATTTCACAATCAGGAATTGAAGTGATCGCCATCCGCGATGTAACGCCAATGCCACACAATGGTTGTCGTCCTCCAAAACAAAGAAGAGTTTAATTTTTTTATATAACCAAAAAGGGTGCATCATTCATTTTAGATTTTTACCGATGATGCATCGACACTAAAAAATCACAATACAAGAATTATGGCACGTTACACAGGCCCCAAAACCAAAATTTCCCGCATTTTCGGCGAACCTATTTTAGGCAACGCAAAATGGTTGGGTAAAAACAGCAACCCTCCTGGTCAGCATGGCGCACAACGCAAGCGCAAGCAATTAGGTGAGTACGCTTTACAATTAAGAGAAAAACAAAAAGCAAAATACACTTATGGTGTATTAGAGCGCCAATTCCGCAAAACATTTGAAGAAGCATCTCGTATTAAAGGTGTTACAGGTGAAAACTTGATCAAATTATTGGAATCACGTTTAGACAACACCATTTTTAGAATGGGCTTAGCAGCTAGTCGTCCAGAAGCACGTCAGTTAGTAGCACATAAGCATATCACTGTAAATGGTGATGTAACTAATGTACCTTCTTATACCTGTCGTCCGGGTGATGTGATTGCTTACCGTCCAAAGAGTGCGCATAATACCTCTATCGTTAGTAAGCAACGCGGTAGAAATACGAAGTTCAGCTGGGTAGATTGGAATGAAACCACCAATACTGGTACTTTCATCACCATGCCTGAGCGTGAAGCTGTTCCAGAAAACATTAAGGAGCAACTAATCGTCGAATTGTATTCTAAGTAATAGTATATAATAGTAGTATCTAATTGGATCAATTAACAAAATTTCTTCCCCTGGGAAGATTCAAATAAAAAATAAATTGACATGGCTATATTAAGTTTTCAAAAACCGGATAAAATTGTTTTACAAAAAGCAAATGACTTTGAAGGACAATTCGAATTTCGTCCATTAGAGCCAGGTTTTGGTTTAACCTTAGGTAATGCATTAAGAAGAGTTTTGTTAAGCTCTTTAGAAGGTTTTGCTATTGTGGGTATTAAGATTGAAGGAGTAGACCACGAGTTTGCCACTTTAAAAGGTATCACAGAAGACGTTACTGAATTAATCTTAAACTTAAAGCAAGTTCGTTTTAAGCGTAAGGCAGATCAAGAGGTTTCTTCTGAAAAAATTACTTTGTCTATCAAAGGTAGCAGCGAATTTAACGCAGGTCATATTGGTGATGCTTCTCAGCAGTTCCAAGTAATGAACCCTGAATTGGTTATTTGTACTATGGATGCTACTTCTAAATTAGAAATAGAATTAACCATCAGCAAAGGACGTGGTTACATTCCTGCTGAAGAAAATAAATTAAAAGAAATGCCATTTGGCTATATCGCTATCGATTCTATTCACACACCTATCAAGAACGTTAAATACGCTATTGAGAACTACCGTGTAGAGCAAAGAACAGATTACGAGAAATTAATTTTAGACGTAGCTACCGATGGTACGATCCATCCTGAAGATGCGGTGAAGCAAGCTTCTAGAATTTTAATTCAACATTTGATGATTATCACTGATGAGAACATCACTTTTGATAATAAAGAAGACAAGAAAGAAGATGTAGTAGATGAGCAAGTATTGCAATTAAGAAAAGTATTAAAAACTCCTTTGGAAGATTTAGACCTTTCTGTTCGTGCATTCAATTGCTTGAAAGCTGCTAAAATTAATAGCTTAAGCGAGCTTGTTCAATATGAGCAAGAAGACTTAATGAAGTTTAGAAACTTTGGTCAAAAATCTTTATCTGAAATCGAGCAAGTACTAATTGAAAGAGGATTGAGCTTTGGTATGGATTTGGGTAAATTGGGATTAGACAAATTAGATTTACAATAGTCGAAACACTAAAAGTAAATCACTATTTATAACGAGTGAAAGCTCAAACCTTACAATTCCTGACACGGTGTAAGGATAAAACTTAAAAGTCATGCGTCACGGAGACAAACAAAACAACCTAGGTAGAAAAAAAGCACATAGAGATGCTTTATTAATGAATTTAGCTTGTCAAGTAATTACGCACAAGCGTATCGTTACTACTTTAGCTAAAGCAAAAGCTTTAAGAACTTATGTAGAGCCATTAATTACCAAAACAAAGAAAACAGCTACTAAAGAAGAAATTAGCCATAACCACAGAGTGGTGTTTAGCTATTTGAACGACAAAGCTGCTGTAAAAGAATTATTTACAGTGGTAGCACCAAAAATTGCTGCTCGTCCAGGTGGATATACACGTATCATTAAATTAGGCATTCGTCCAGGGGACAATGCTGAAAAAGCAATGATTGAGTTGGTCGATTTTAACGAAATTTACGGTAATTCAATAGCTACGGCTGGCGAACCTGCTAAGAAAACTCGTCGTAGTAAATCAACAGCTACAGGTACTAAAAAAGCACCAGCAAAGGCGAAAGCTCCAGCTGCTGAGGAAACAACTGAAACTGCAACAGATTCACCTGAAACTGCTGCTGAATAATGATTTTAATGAATTAACATACAAGGCAAGACTAACCGTCTTGCCTTTTTTTTGCGCTTTTTCGTCCATTCTTTTGTAACAGGCACAATGTTTAAAAGTTATTATGGAAAAGTAAAAAATTGTATCTTTTTTTGCATAATAAAACTCGCAATCCAAAATGAGCGCACAACCAGCAATTTTAGTTCTAGCCGATGGCCATGTCTTCCACGGTCAAGCCTTTGGTAAAATTGGTACAACCACCGGTGAAATATGTTTTAATACAGGTATGACAGGCTATCAAGAAGTATTTACCGATCCTAGTTATACTGGACAAATCATCATCATGAACAATGTGCACGTGGGTAACTATGGGGTAAGAAAAACCGATGTAGAAAGTAAATCGGTAAAAATTCATGGATTAATTGGACGCAACTTAGAAGAAAAATATAGCCGCTTATTAGCCGATGGTAATTTGAATGAATACTTAATTGATAATAATATTGTTTCTATAGAAGGATTGGATACAAGAGCCTTAGTGATTCATGTGCGTAATTCAGGAGCCATGAATTGTATTATCTCTTCTGATAATTTAGATGTTGAATCTTTAAAGGCACAATTGGCAAAAGTACCTAGTATGGATGGTTTAGAATTAGCAAGTACAGTGAGTACCAAAGAAATTTATGAGTTGGGAGATACTAGTTCAAAAATAAAAGTTTCTGTTTTAGATTTTGGGGTGAAGGAACATATATTACAATGCTTGGTGGATAGAGGAGTACATGTAAGAGTGCATCCTGCAAAAACTGATTTTGCCACTTTAAAAGCTTTTAATCCAACGGGTTATTTTTTATCCAATGGTCCTGGAGACCCTGCCCCCATGGACTATGCCATTAAAACCATCAAAGAAGTATTAAAAGAAAAGAAACCTTTATTTGGCATTTGCTTAGGCCATCAATTACTAGCCCTAGCCAATGATATCCCTACTTTTAAAATGCACCATGGTCACCGTGGATTAAATCATCCTGTGAAAAATGTAATTACAGGTTTATGTGAAATTACAACACAGAATCATGGCTTTGGTGTTGATCCTGATGCGGTGCGTAAACATCCCAATGTGATTGTTTCACATGTTAACTTGAATGACGATTCAATAGAAGGCATTAAATTAAAAGACCGTCCTGCCTTCAGTGTGCAATACCATCCAGAAGCCACACCGGGCCCGCACGATAGTAGGTACTTATTTGATGATTTTGTAACTTTAATGCAATCGAATTAATATATTTATAGCATGTTAGAAATAGCCATCATCAACGGTCCAAACTTAAATCTATTAGGCAAAAGAGAACCTGATGTCTATGGTCATGCAAGTTTCGAAGAGTTTCTAGCGCAATTAAAAAAAGATTTTCCTACAGTTAACTTTACTTATTTTCAAAGCAATATAGAAGGGGAGATTGTACAAGCTATACAAACACATGGATTTGATAAGCATGGTATTATTTTAAATCCTGCTGCCTATACACATACATCAATTGCCATTGGTGATGCCGTGGCTGCTATTAAAACACAAGTCATTGAAGTACATATCAGCAATGTACATGCCAGAGAGGATTTTAGAAAAATATCCCATGTCTCTGCTAAATCAGTAGGTTCTATCGTAGGCCTTGGACTAAAAGGCTATGCCTTAGCTACTGAGTGGTTTTTAGCCCATAGCTAAGCCATTCCATTATATTTCCTTATTTTAGTACTAGTATTTTTTAACTTTTAACAAGTATAAAGGGTGCAGTTGTTTTTGTACTACTTTATATTTTACAACTGATTGCGATTATGGCCATAACCCCAGTGGTATATCAAAAAAAACTTTGGTGGCTTATCGGTATTTCGATGGTCGTTAAAATAATACTTTCCTTTTTTCTGGAATTGGGCAACGACGAAGTGTATTATTATACTTATGCCCTTCAACCCGATTGGAATCATTTTGATCATCCACCCATGGTGGGTTGGCTTATTCGTATTTTCACTTTCAACTTACATTGGCTTTCTACTTTAAGTATGCGCTTGGGTAGTATTTTTTGTGCAGCACTTTCAACCATTATTATTTTTGAATCGGGTACTTTATTAAAAAATGAAAAAGCAGGATGGATTGCAGCTCTATTGTATACTTTATCTATTTACACCAGTATTATTGCAGGCTTATTTATCATGCCCGATAGTCCTCAATTATTGTTTTTTACCTTAAGTATTTATGTGATGTTGAATTGGGTAATCAAGCCACATGTATTTACTTTATTCGGTTGGATTTTATTGGGCTTATTTATTGGTCTGGCTACTTTAAGTAAAGTACATGGGCTCTATTTATGGGTAGGCTTTGGCTTATTTATATTATTCAATCAAATTAAAACCTTACAACAAAAAGGTTTTTATTTGGCTATATTAATTACTATTGTTTGTATTGTGCCTATTGTATATTGGAATGTCCAAAACGATTTTATTACTTATAAATTCCATTCCAAAAGAGTCACCCATACTGGCATTACTATGGCTAGTTTTTTACAACAAATAGGGGGTGAGTTTTTTTATCAAAATCCTTTGGTCTACATGGCCATTGTCATTTCACTTTTTAGAATTAAAAAAGTAAAATACCAAGCAAAGTCCGCCATGGCTATACATTTACTTTTATGGTTGAGCCTTCCTTTACTATTCATTTTTTGGTGTCTTTCTTTGTTTAATTCCACCTTACCCCATTGGACTGGCCCGGCTTTTATTTCCTTATTTTTAATTGCTGGCGTGTATTGGGCTTCTTATTCTCGTAAGGTCATTCCGGTACTATTACAATGGGCCATTGGCTTTGTTGGAATAGCAGCCTTAGGTATTATCCTGCTCATCAAAGAGTTTCCAAAACAATTAGGATCGACCAAATTGGAGAATTTAGGAGAATACAATCCCATTAATGACCTTACAGGTTGGACCTATTTTAGTGCTGAGTTTAATAAAATTGTTGAAAAAGATAAATCAGAGACTAGGATGTCCAATAACGCGCCCATAGTGGTGCATAAATGGTTTCCTGCTGGCCACTTATTGTTCTATACAGCTCCTTTGATGCATGCCAGAGTCATCGCTATTGGAGCCTTAGAAGATGTGCACAAGTTTGCATGGTTGAATCAAATACAGGGGGCATTAAAGATAGGAGAGGATGCTTATTGTATAGTACCTTCTAATTTACCTGCCAATCCCATTGAATTGTACGGTGCATATTTTACCAGTATTCAAGCCCCAGACACCATTCCTATTTTAAGTAAAGGAGTGCTACTCAGAAATTTTTATGTTTATCGTTTGAAGACTTGTAAAAAATTGCCTCCCTCTATATTACATAAAGTAGCCAATTAAGATTCCTATTAATCAAAATCTTTCCGGTAGGAAATGCTTAATCCTTGTCGGTTTCTTCTACCTAGGCTACTTCCGCTGATGTCTAAACTATTTTTATTGAAAATGATGGCTCTTAATTTTCTATCATCTGTTAATATAAATTCAACATTCAAATCTGGCAACCATTGAAAACTTCCATTTTGGATAGCACTGCTGTTTTGCACGTTAAAATCTAGATCACCTCCAACATTCACAATTATTTTTTCATTTAAAAAGCTACGACCTAATTTTAAATTTACTCTTTGTCGATCAATTTTATTGGCATTAATGGCAATGCCAGCACCAGATGGATCTAATAAGTTCGCACTATTGTAAACCGAAGAACCTACATCAAATCTTAGGCTTTTATCACCAGTGACTTTATTTAAAATAGTAGTGATGGATTTATTTACTTCCTTGGTCAATAAATGGGAAATGGTATTGATGCCAATAGAAGTAACAGTATAGGCATTGTTGTTGTTGGCATTGGCATTGCTGAATCCAACTGGTGCGAATGAATTAAAGACGATTAAAAAGGAAACTTGTTTTAGTATTTCATTATCGTCTCGCTCTAATCTGGTAATGAATTGTGAAAACTCATTGTCCGAACTAATAGGATTACCCTGAGGGAAAGCCAATGAAAATTTAATATCAGGTTGTGCCAATTTATTTCTTAGGGCTGCTATGACATACACATTGCCGCGATAAGTTCTCACTGCATTGCTAAAATTAGCGGTACCCACCAATTCATTCAAACTTACCCTTTCTGCGGTATACCTTGCATCCACATGAATATCGGCTTGATAAGGATTTCCAGTCCATTCAATATAGTTGCCTGCTTCTGCAATCAATTCAAATGGTTTCTTGATAAAGGATTGAAAATTAAAATCATATTTACCCGCTTCAATATTGTATTTTCCTCTGATGCTAAGGGGTTCAATATTTCCAGCTCTAATTTTGATACGACCATTGCCTACGGCTTTTATCACATCTCCAGTAAGCTCATCCATGATCACATCTATCTGGGTTTTATTGTTGGCAGTTACTTCTAAATCAACTACTAAATTAAAGGTGGGTATGTCAGCGCTTTTAATGGCAGATTTGCCAAATTTCTTAAAAACAATAAAATCAGATTTCCCACTTTCTTTGCTGGTACTATTGGGTAAATAAATATGAGAACTGTCGTTGACATCTGCATTGATGACCATTTTTATATTTTCCTCAGGGCCCTTAATGGTCATGGCTGCCTTACCCACTGCATGACCATAAAAATTTGAATTGTCAATAGGGTCTGTATGCAGTATTTCAATTTTTGGACTACTCATTTCCATATCATATACTAAATGAGTAAAACCTTGATGGAGTATTTTGCCTTTAAAACTGGCTGGCCTATGTTGTGCATCTCTTAAATTGACATAGCCAAAATCAAGTCCTTCATTGGTAAATTTGATGACACTACTATCTATAAAATATTTCACTTTGGTATAGTCTACAACAAAGGAACTATTTTCAAGGCTAGCCTCCCCCAATAAATAGGGGTGTTCTATTCTACCTGCAAAATGAATTTGACCATTGGCCTTGCCTTCTAAATTGGTCAATACGCCTCCAATAAACTGTTGGACCAAACTAAATTTTGAATGGTGTAAAAACAAAGTGGCATCTAAAGGGTTAATACTGTCTTTAATGGAATAAGTACCTTTGGCATTTAAATTGTATTCGCTGTTGGGGCAATTAAAGGAAAACGGTATGATGCCTTTGGAATTTTGGTATTCAGCATTCAATTGGGTGAAACCAATGGAGTCATTGTTAAACCTGAATTGATCTATTTTTAATGCTGCAGCAAATGTAAAATCAGGAATAATATTTTTTAGTTGAATTTTACCATTGGTCAATCCTTCTAATTTAGGGTAATCAAAAAATGGTTTTGTGATGTCACCTAAAATGATGTTTTTCAACTCCAGTTGAAGGACATTTTCTTCGGTAGGCGAGTTAGAAAAAATAAATTCTTGCAATCCCTGGGTGAATTTTAAATTATCGGCACTTGTCACGCTTTTTCTTAAAACTAAACTGCCACTTTCGTTGATGGACCATTTTTTCTGGTTCAATATAAAAAAAGAGGGTTTCCATTTCATTGCAATGCCGTCTGCATAAGTTTGAATGGTTGCATTTAAATCAACTTGTTCTAATACACTCTTACTTATACCCGTTAATCTAAGTTCAGAAATATCTTTACTGCTGTGAATCGATAATGAGGATTTGGTATAGCTGGTTGTATCAGAAAGTTGAAAAGCATCTGCTGTTAAAAATAAATGTAAAGAGTCCTGTGTTCCATTACCAATGATATCACCGCCCTTGATGGTATAATTATTCCAGCTAATATAGGGCAGCTTCCCTTTTGCTTCAATGGTTTGTTTCTCGGTATTAATGGCACCTGTTAAAGAAATATTATTAAATCCAGAGAATGATTTATCAAAAAGTCGAATATAAGGCTCGAAATAACTTGTTTTAATTTGAAATTGAAATAGTTGGTTACTGACTGTATTTTTTGGGGCAGGGATATAAGTAGGCAAATAGCGCTGCATAAAATACTGTACACTTGCTGGTAAATTTAAAATGTTGAATTTGCCAATGATGTTGGCTTGAATATCATCACTAGCGATACTTAATTTTTTTAATCCATTCACGATACTTGATTGAATGGTCAATGAATCAAAATTCACAGCAGTAGTTGGAGATTTTAATTTGCCATTGTAAAATTTAGCAAATCCAATAAAATTATCTATGTTGTTACCCTCAAAATTGATGTCTAACAATCCTGTAAGCTGTGTTTTATTTTTGGTGATATTTAATTTTTCTAAATTTGCAAACAAAAGGTCACCTACTGCATTGATCTTAGGTTTATCCTTATTGAATAGCAGCTCTATATTGCTTATAAAGCTAATATTTGGGTCTTTAATATTTAACCTACCATTGAAAGACCTTTTTTGTAATAAGCCATTGGTGCTTATGTTTGAATAGCTGTATTTATTAAATTCAATAGTGTCAATATGCCCTTCAATTTTTGTCTTGATGTTTTCCATGTCAAAAGAGCTGCCTGCTATTTTCCCATTAAAGCTCAAAAAACCTAAGTTAGGCAGATTGAATATGTTGCCAATATTCAAATGTTGAGTTGTAATAACGCCATCATAACTTGGTTCTGCTTTTGCTGGGAATTTTAATCTTAATTCAGCTACGATGGAACCTTGTTGAGATTGTATTTGGCCCTTTGTCAAAAAATCAAAAAAACTTCCATTGAAATCTCCTTTAAAATCTAAGTTTTTGAGCTTTTCAAGTTCAATTGATTTTACTTGTTTTAAATTGGGGATCCAATTGGCTAAATCTTGGTAATTGGTATTGGCTGTAACATGGCTAAAACTGACTAAAGTATTTCTCATATCGGGGATACCTTTCATTGAAAAGCGACAAGCTACCATAGAGTTGTTGTACCTGGCTTTAAAATCATTGGTTTCGAAATTAGCCACTGTACCATTGAAATGAAAACTAGTAGTAATTTTATTATGAAAAGACGCCATGGTGGGGGTAAAATAGGCGATGTCATCCGTGGCCACGGCAGCGTTGACCAAATGCGCTTTCATAGTTACATTTTGAATGTAATTGTTGAAATCTTCGCCAAAATCACGGTACTGCATTGCATAATAGTTTTCAATCGTACTATGGTTGGTCTTTAAATGCAAAGCACTAAACTCCATAATTTCTGGGGTCAATCTAAAATTAGTGATGAGTTTTTTTATTTCAAATCCAGATTGTTCTTTTACGCTTAAATTAACTTTTGCTTTGATGGTATCTTTATTGAAAGAAATATTTTTTAAATTTGCATTAAGCTCATGCATACGAATATGCTCGCCATCAAAATAATTCAGTGGTTGATTAAAACCCTGTTCAATCCAAAATTTACCTTGAGTTACCTGTACCTCATTTGCCCATAGATATATATTGTTTGGATTGAAATACAGCTTGTCTGTATTTCTTTTCTTAGTAATTTCTTTGGTCAATGGGGCTTTTCCTGGATAGTATTGAATAAGGTAGTCAGGTTTATTGAGAATGAACTGATCTACGAGCAGACTGTCTTTGGTAAAGGACTTAATATTGGTCAAAATATTTTTAGCATTGAAAACCATGTCTTGACCCAACCAATGGTCTTCTTGTTTGATTTGAATATTGGTTACATCTATTTTTTCAATGTCAAAACCTTTAGAATTTTTTGTTTGAGCTGAATCAGTAGTAAGATATGCTAGAAGGAAGGCATAATTCCATTGATTGTTGTTTCTTTTGAAATGAATTTTAGTATCGCTTAGCCCAATGTATTTGATGATGGGAGTAGTGCTGGAAAATACCAAGTCGGCTAAGCGCAATTTTAAAGAAGCGGTGTAGAATAAAGTATCCTTGTTTTGATCTTTAATTAATATTTCTTGAAGATCTAATTTATCAAACAAAGAAAATCGAACCTGACCTAGTTTTACCTCAGTGCCAATGGCTTTTGAAAAACGTTGAGCAAGGGTAGTGGCCAGTTTATTTTGAATGGCAGGGACAAGCAATAACAAATAAGCAAGCAGGAATAAACCTACCAAGGAAGCAGCAAGAATTCTGAGCAGTGCAAGCTTATTTTTTAACAAGAAATGGGTTTTTGTAAAAATACAAAAATGCCTTTGAATAATGGGTATAAAATTGACGTAAAACTAAGCACTGTTTTAGTTGAGCTACCTTTTATAATTGCCTAACCATCTATATTTTAGTAACCTGCAACACTATCATCCCCGCGTTTATCTCCAGCAGCAATTCTTTTTCCATTGGATGAAATTTGAATACCATCCATCCTTCCAAAATGGCCACGTTTCATGATTGTATAACCCATCGTTTTTAAAGCCTGTTCTGTTGCTTCAGGAAAATCGGATTCAAGCATAATATTATCTGGCATCCATTGATGATGAAATCTAGGGCCGTCAATGGCTTGTTTTAAACTCATTTTTAGATCGATGATGTCTACCAAACCTTCATAAACTTGATTGGGAATGGTAGTGCCTCCAGGACTTCCAATGGTTAAAAAGGGTTTCCCTTTCACTGTCACTAAAGTTGGGGTCATGGAACTAAGCATTCTTTTTCCAGCTTGAATGGCATTGGCTTCCCCCCCAATGGCACCATACATATTAGGTACACCTGGTTTAAGACTAAAGTCATCCATTTCATTGTTTAATATAAATCCAGCACCTGCTACAATGGTTTTGTTTCCATATGAATCATTCAAGGTGGTGGTAATGGCAACCATATTACCCTCTTTGTCTACCACACTAAAATGGGTGGTTTGTTCACTTTCATGAATTTGTCCTGCATTGATAGTTTTACTTGTTCCTTTAACTCCAGTTTGATAATCACTCATTCTTTGTTGGACATAGCTATCGCTGATCAAGGTTTTGGTGGGCACTTTCCAAAAATCTGGGTCACCCATATGTGCCGCTCGATCTGCATAGGCTCTGCGTTGCGCTTCTACCATTAAACTCACCGAAGCGGAAGTATTGTGGCCCATTTTAGCAAGGTCGAAGGGCGCAATCATCTTCATCATTTGCGCAAGTAAAATACCACCACTAGAAGGTGGCGCAAAACTGATGATATGATGTCCTTTGTAATCAAATTCTATAGGCTTTCTATATTTTGGCGTATACTTTTTTAAATCCTCTAAATTGATAATTCCTCCACTATACGCCATTTCTTTTACAATCATAGAGGCAGTGGCTCCTTCATAAAAGCCAGCAGCTCCTTTTGTTTGAATTCTTTTTAACGTGGCTGCAAGTTCGCTTTGAATTAAAGTATCGCCTGCTTTCCAATTGTCTTTTTTTGTAAAGGCACTTGCCTTTGAACTGTTTTTTGTAAAACTATTTCGATTGGCATTTAATCCTTTTGCTTCACTCTCTGAAATTACAAAACCAAATTCAGCCAACTCAATCGCTGGCTCAATTAATTGAGCCATGGGAAGTTTTGCATAAGTATGTGCGCTAAACATACCAGCCACACTACCTGGAATGCCTGAGGCCAATGCACCTCTTGTTGATTTATCAGGATAGGGGTTTCCTTTTTCATCTAAATACATGTCTTTAGAAGCTTTGGAAGGCGCTTCTTCTCTATAATCTAGTCCTATGAGTTCTCCATTCACTTTTCTTGCCAACATAAATCCACCTCCACCAATATTACCTGCTGCAGGAAACACCACAGCCAAACTAAAATGAACTGCAATGGCTGCGTCAAAAGCATTCCCACCATCTTTCATTATGGCAGCACCTACCATACTGGCCAATGCATGTGCAGAGGAGACTGCTGCATGATCATAAGACTTTTCTTTGGCAACTTCATAATGGTAAGGATGGATACTTGGATGTGCTTTAAAGAAGGATTGTCCAAAACCCATGGGGCTTATTAAAACAAGGCAAACAATACTAATACCTATGCACTGAAAGATGGAAGAACTAGTTTTTTTCATAAGTTGGGAAATTAAAGGAGTAATTTAGTTAATTATTTAAAATTCAACAAATTGAGTCATGGTATTGTGTAAAACTACTTTTGCATAGGCTTCAATTGAGCGCAAACTTTCTTATTTTTATAAGCCAATATTAATCATTAGAAAAAAACAGTATGCGTATTCTCCATAGCTTATTTATTGCAAGCTTACTCCTTTCCTCCTTGACCTATGCACAAAAACCAAGTGCCGAAATTTTAGCTCAAATTAAAAAGCTAAAATCAGTAGGAAGTGTCTTGTATATTGCGGCACATCCAGATGACGAAAACAATAGTTTTTTACCTTATCTAACCAAACAAAGAATGTTGAGGACTGCTTATTTGAGTTTGACTAGAGGGGATGGTGGTCAAAATTTAATAGGTAAAGAACAGGGCGTGGAATTGGGCATGATTAGAACACAAGAATTATTGGCTGCAAGAAGGATTGATGGAGCAGAACAATATTTTTCTACAGCTTATGAATTTGGTTTTAGTAAATCCTCCGAGGAAGCTTTACGCATTTGGGATCATGAGAAAGTATTGAGTGATGCGGTCTTGGTCATTAGGAAATTTCAACCAGATATAATTATTACACGTTTCCCTAGAGATGCTCGTGCTGGTCATGGACATCATTCTGCTTCTGCCATCATTGCCAATGAAGCATATAGCGCAGCTGCAGATCCAACTCAATTTCCTGACCAATTTAAACTAGGCCTTGTTCCTTGGAAAGCTAAAAGAATTTTATGGAATACTTTTAATTTTGGCACAGTGAACACGACCAATGACAAACAATTAAAATTAGAAGTGGGTGGGTTTAATGCTTTATTAGGAAAAAGTTATGGAGAGATTGGCGCCGAAGCGAGAACCATGCACAAAAGTCAAGGAGAAGGTAGACCGCGTCGCAGAGGCCCGCTTTATGAATTTTTTGAATTGACAGGAGGGGATACAGCAATCAATGATATCATGGATGGGGTAGACCTTAGTTGGCTTAAAATTACGAGTAATCAAAAAAAAGCGACTACAATTGAAAATGCAATCAGTACCATTGCCAATCAATTTCAGACAGAAAATCCATCCACATCGGTACCCGCTTTAGTGGCATTGTATCAAGAAATTTCAACCCTACCAGGTTCTAAATGGCGCAATTATAAATTAGAAGAACTTAAAAATATCATTAAAGAAGCGGCTGGTTTATTTTTTGAAGCAACCACACAACAACAGCAGGTTGTACAAGGTGAAAATTTAAAGCTTCAACTATTCTTAAACCAAAGAGCAGCACTTAATTCAAAACTATTAATGGTACAATTGCCAGAAACTAGAGATACTGTATTTAATAGACCACTAGTGTACAATGAGAATTTTCAATATGATTATAGTTTTAAAGTACCTGCTAGTTTCCCTATTTCACAACCTTATTGGTTGGTGCAACCAAAAACAGAGGGGATGTTTGTGGTCACCAATCCTGTATTGATTGGTGATGCTGAAAATAAACCAAGTTTTGCTGTAAGTATAACTATTGCAATAGAGGGGATCCCCTTTAATTTTACCATTCCAGTTTTATATAAATTCACAGACCCTACCAAAGGAGATGTTTATCAACCTGTAGTTGTCTTGCCCAAGCATGAAATTAAATATGACAAAGAAGTCTATTTAAAACCTGTGGGCAAATCTATCAGTATTGGCTACCAAACCCTAGATCAGGGTCAAGCCAGCCATACCAATACAGAAATAAAATCAGCTACTACACCATTGCCTACCAGTAAGAATGATGTATTTACGAAGATCATTCAGTATGACCATATTCCTACACTTACTTATTTTCCTACGGCCACCACAAAAATTATGGAAGCCAATGTCTTTTCAAAACCTGCTAAAGTTGGTTACATTGATGGTGCAGGAGATAAATTGCCTGAGGCTTTGACTGAACTTGGCTATGAAGTAGTCTATTTAAAAGAAGCAGAGATCAGTCTGGAAAAATTGAAACCATTGGATGCTGTGGTAGTGGGTATTCGCGCATACAATATGTCTGAATCTTTGACTGATAAAAACGAGATCATCAATGCCTATATTGAACAAGGCGGCAACTGGATAGTACAATATTTGAAAAGTAATCAAGTAGGATTAAAGAAAATTAAAGCAGGGCCCTTTGCCTTTACTGTAAATGGAGGTAGAAGAGTTACACAAGAAGAAGTGCCAGTTCAATTTATTTTACCTAATCATTCGGTATTGAATACCCCCAATAAAATTACAGCACAAGATTTTGAAGGATGGGTGCAAGAAAGAACGACCTATCAAGCTGAAAATGTAGACACGCATTTTGAAGCGCCCATAGCCATGAGTGATAAGGGGGAACCCATCTCCAATGGAAGTTTATTGATTGCACCTTATGGTAAAGGCAATATGGTGTATTTGAGCTTGGTTTTATTTAGACAACTGCCTGCAGGAAATCCAGGTGCTTATAAAATATTAGCTAATTTAATTTCTTTACCCAAGCATTAAGATGAGACGCAACATGAGTATTTTTACTTTACTAATTATTGGCCTAGGTGTAGGGTATTTGATTAAGAATGTCAAAATTGGATTGATTATTGGGCTTGTCATTGGACTACTCATTAGTGGTATTGGTACTAAGAGTAAATAGTCATCCTTGCTTCTATAAAATTTAGAGATCTAGTGTAATTTTACACTTCTTTTTCTAGTTCATTATTCCCATCAGTACTTAGGGCTCCAATCCATTTGAATTTCTTGGCAACAAAATAAGCAATCAGTCCAAGGCTTATAACGGTGAGTCCACTTAGCATCATTTTAGTGCCTGTTGAAAAAAAGATACCTCCCCAAATAATAATGGCTAAAAATAATGGCAGGGGATATAGGGGCATTTTCCATGGGAAAAAACCTTTGCCTTTTCTTTTATAAAATAATAAAAGTCCAACGGCCTGTCCTATAAATTGAATTAAAATACGCATGGCTAAAATACCATCAATGACTTCTTTCAATCTAAACAACAAACTAAATACAAAGGCAATACCTCCCAAGACTAATAAGGAACGATGTGGGAAATGTAGTTTAGGATGTAGTTCTTTAAAGAAAGGAAAGAAAGATCGATCCTGTGCTGCAGCATAGGGGATTCTGCTGTAGCCCAAGGTGGCAGAAAACAATGAGGAAAACGCGACTAATAAGATGAGTACTGTGGCAAATGCACCTGCGGTGGGGCCATACAAAGCTTTAATATAATCGCTTACGACAAATTTACTTGTCACAATGGTTTGAAAGGGCAGTACGCTGGCCACCGATACGTTCATGGCTAAATATAAAATGGCGATTCCTGTTATAGAAATAAACATACTTCTAGGAATATTCTTGCTAGGATTTTTTATCTCAGCACCTAAATGACATACATTATAATAGCCTAAATAACTATAAATAGTTTTGACACTGGCAAATCCTAAGGCGGCTACGAATCCATGTTCTAAATTAAAGCCATCATTGATGTGTCGGATGGGTTCCATAAAATGCCCATGCATGATGCCTCCAAAAATAATCCAGGCCATCGTGCCCAATACACCTACCCATAAAAAAACAGAGATCTTACCAATAGATTCAATTTTTCGGTACAATAATATAATGACTAAAATAACAACTAGCCCACTCAATGCTTTTTCTTCAAAAAATGACAAATGAAAAAAATAATTCGCATACTGTGAAAAACCAATAGCCGCAGAAGCAATGACCAAAGGTGCTTGAATCATGGTTTGCCATACAAATAAAAAGCTCATTAAGGAGCCAGCTTTTTCTCCATAGCCTTCTTTTAAAAAATGAAAACTTCCACCTGCTCTTGGTAAAGCCGCACCCAATTGACTCCAAACCATCGCATCTAAATAAGATAAAAGGGCACCTGCAATCCAGGCATATAAAAAATAAGGGCCTGCCATTAATTGTGCCACCACACTTAAAACCACAAAAGGACCAATGCCTACCATATCAATCATGTTGATGGCGGTTGCATGTAAAAGACTTAATTTGCGTTCTAGATTTGGTGTTTGGCTCATAAATTAGATAGACAAGATAATAAAAAAAGTATACAATGGATGCGAATTTTAAAACAGTACAATGGGCGAATTGTAGTTCTATCTATGAAGTAAATATTAGGCAGTATACACCCGAAGGCACTTTTAAAGCTTTCCAAATTCATTTACCTCGCTTAAAAGAAATGGGGGTGGATGTTTTATGGTTGATGCCCATCACTCCAATAAGTATAGAAGGTCGCAAAGGCAGTTTAGGAAGTTATTATGCTTGTAGCAGTTACACAAAAATCAATCCTGAATTTGGAACAGAACAGGACTTGATCGATTTGATTTCTTCAGCGCATCAATTGGGAATGAAATTGATCATTGATTGGGTGGCCAATCATACAGGAAGGCAACATGAATGGATGATCAATCATCCTGAATGGTTTGCCAGAGACGAGGAAGGTAATTTTACAGAACGCAATGGTTGGGATGATGTGGTTGATCTAAATTACAATAACAATGAAATGCGCGCTGCATTAATTGGTGCCATGCAATATTGGGTGCAATCTTTTAAAATTGATGGCTTTAGATGTGATATGGCGCATTTGGTGCCTTTGGAATTTTGGAAAAAAGCAAGAACGGCTTGCGAAACGATCAAGCCTTTATTTTGGTTGGCAGAATGTGAGGAAACGGATTACCATGATGTTTTTGATGCAAGCTATGCCTGGGACTGGATGCATATAAGTGAAAAATTATCTAAAGGGGAAGCCAATATGAATGAGGTATACCATGTCCTGCATCATTACAATCAATATCCAGCTGGGGCATTGAAATTATTTTTCACTTCCAATCATGATGAAAATTCTTGGAATGGAACAGCGTATGAAAAATTTGGAGCAGCAGCCAAGCCATGGGCTGTTTTTTGTTTTACTTGGAAAGGTATTCCCTTAATTTATAGTGGCCAGGAATTACCCAATTATCATCGCTTAGCTTTTTTTGACAAAGACCTTATTGACTGGACGACTACACCTCAATTACATGATTTCTATAAAACACTCCATACTTTAAGAAAGTCTTATCAATGCATTACCAATGGAGCTACTTTCAACCTGCCTACGGAGGCAGAAAAAACAATGGCTTATTTAAGGTATGATAACAATGCTGATCCCAAAGAAATAATTTTGGTAGCGCTTAACTTAGGAGATCAAATGCAAAAAATAAGCTTCGCGCATGATTTACTAGTAGGGGAGTTTAACAACATTTTCTCCGGTCTAAGTTTTACTTTTAATCAAGCAGTGTCATTTGAATTAATGCCGGGCGACTATTTTGTCTATGTAAAAAACTAGGGTCGTTTGGATTGTTGAAATTCTACAAACTCAATCATTTCTTCTAAACTAAAGCTGCTTAAGTTTTGTGCAGCTGTCAATCCTGCTTTTTGTGCTACCAAAACGCCATATTTACAATCCTCATAACCTTCTACAGCATGTGCATCTGGATTAATGGATATAAGCACATCCTTCTTTAAAGCTGCAGGAATAAATCGCCAGTCCATGTCTAATCTTCTGGGATGCGCATTCAATTCAATCACTACATCATTATTGGCACAAGCTTCAATAATGGCCTCATGATTTACTGGGTATCCTTTTCTGCTTAACAACAAACGGCTGGTAAGATGTCCTAAAATGCTGGTGTAGGGATTGTTGATCGCATTCAATAAACGCATCATCGCTTTTTCTTCTGACATCTTTAAATTGGAATGAATGGAGGCAATCACCAAATCAAAACTAGCCAGTACTTCATCTGGGTAGTCCAAACTGCCATCATTCAATATATCTGATTCAATACTTTTAAAAATAACAAAGGGGGTCAATTTTTTATTGAGGGCATCAATTTCTTTGTGTTGAGCACGAATACGGTCAATCTGCAAACCATTGGCATAGAAGGCCGATTTGGAATGGTCGCTTATCACTAAATATTCATATCCTTTTTCTATGGCAGCTAAAGCCATTTGTTCTAAAGAATGCACTCCATCGCTCCAAGTACTATGCGAATGGATGATCCCTTTGATGTCCTTAATTTGAAGCGTTGCTTTAAGTGGTTGCTTGGAAACTAGTTCAATAATGGCAGGGTCCTCCCTTTGAGCAGGGGGGATCGAAGCAATCCCCAATTGGTCGAAGATGGCCTGTGGAAAAATAAATTTAAAATTTTTCTGAAAAAGGGGGTTTTCGACCCATTTTTTTAAAAATTCGGGGGAACAGGACAAACTAAAGTCGGTCCAATGGAATAAATCTTTCGTAGTTAAATGCCACCTTATTTCAAAATTATCGTTTCCTTTTGAACTTAAATAAGCATCATTTTTTGTAATAGTAAATTCTTTTTCTATCAACCAGTTGGTTAAATTTTTTTCATCACAAGTAATAATAATATCTAAAAATTCTACCGTTTCTAATTGTCTTTTATAGGCGCCTGAAACTTCATGCAAATCATTTGGAAAATTATTTTGTAAAGATTCCTTTAATGCAAATACTAAATTTTCTACTTGCTGAAATAAATAACTTCCTTGATGTTGTAAATAATATTCTAAACTGTCTTGTATGTTTTTTTGTGTCTTCGCACCAAAGCCTTTATAATTGATTAATCTATTTTCTTCGCAAGCATATAATAGTTCCCCAATACTTTCAATTTCTAATTCTTTCCAAATGGTTCTAATTTTTTTGGGACCCAATCCTTTTATTTTTATAAGTTCTATAATACCAGGAGGTGTTTTTTCTATGTATTCCGCTAAGAGTGTAAGTTGCTTACTTTCAATGAGTTGCAATATTTTTGTGCCGATGGCTGCGCCAATGCCTCTTAGGGCAAATAATTCATTCGGAGGTAGTTCAACGACAGGTTCTGTTAGTTTATCTAAAGTAAAAGCAGCGTTGGCATAGGACTTTATTTTGAATTCATTCTCCCCATGAATGTCCATGAGTTTACTCAACAAAGAAAAATATTCTGCGATTTCGTAGTTATGCATTTCGTGTGTAAAGTATAAAAAAATATTCAAAAAAAAATCCTCCCCGAGATGGGGAGGACTTCAAATCTATTTTTGCTAAAAGCAAAAAAGACGATTTAATTATCTTGCGATAATTATTTCTTTTTAGCAGCCTTCTTTTTTGCAGCTTTCTTCTTAGGAGCAGCTTTTTTAGCAGCTTTTTTAGGAGCAGCTTTTTTAGCAGCTTTTTTAGGAGCAGCTTTTTTAACAGCTTTTTTTGCAGCTTTTTTTGGAGCAGCTTTTTTAGCGGCTTTTTTTGCAGTTGCCATGTTTTTTAGATTTAATGGTTAGTAAATATGTACTAAAAATAAAAAACTTTTATTATATATGCAAAATTATTTTTTAAGCTACGGTTTCTACAGGTAAAATGGACACCGTAGAACGGTTGTTTCTACCTTTTTTAAATTCAACCACGCCATTGGTAAGAGCGAATAAGGTAAAGTCAGAGCCTACTCCAACGTTCTTACCTGGATGATAAACTGTACCTCTTTGGCGTAAAATGATGTTGCCAGATAAAGCTGGTTGACCACCATAAATTTTAACACCTAAGCGTTTGCTTTGTGAATCACGGCCGTTTTTTACGGAACCTTCTCCTTTTTTGTGTGCCATAGTATATTCTTTTTTCTAGCTTATTATTAACTTGAAAACACTCCATTAGTCCATTGGACTATGCGATATTTTCGATTTTGATCTGAGTATAATGTGTTCTGTGACCATGTTTCTTTCGAAAGCCCTTTCTTCTTTTCATTTTAAAAGCGATCACTTTGTCACCTTGAACTAAGTCGTTTGTAATCTCTGCATTTACTTTTACTTTAGATGTAAAAGAGATGCTTCCATTATTATCAACGAATAATACATCGTTGAATTCAACTTTATCTCCAGTTTTACCTTGCAGGTGAGGTACGTACAAGCTATCTCCTGCTTGTACTTTAAATTGTTGTCCTGCGATTTTTACTACTGCTAGCATATTGTCCAAAATTAGGACGGCAAAGGTAATTATTATTATCCCAATTTGCAAGTAATTCTCAAAAAATTATAAGCCCAGCCTAATTTCTGCCATTTCTTCGCATTTAATTGAGTTTTAAGGCCTAAAGTAGTTTGATGATCCATAAATTAGTACCTAATTTTGTCTAGCTTAAAAAGCTACAACAAGTCTAGGTATGATTAATTTCAAATCTTTATTGGCTAAACCCTTTGCAGGGGTCATTCACCGTCAAATTCAAAAGGAGCGTAAAACAGCCTTAAAGGATCAGCAAAACATTCTAAATCAATTAGTTAAGTTAGGCAAAACGACAATTTTTGGCAAGGATCACCATTTTGAGCGCATAAAAGACTATGCTAGTTTCAAACAACAAGTACCATTAAGGGACTATGAGGATTTAAAACCCTATATAGAACTTATCAAGCAAGGGGGGCAAAATGTTCTTTGGAAAGGGCGCCCAATCTATTTTGCTAAAACAAGTGGCACGACCAGCGGGGTAAAATACATCCCCATCACCAAGGATTCCATCAGTAATCACATCAATGGAGCTAGAAATGCGCTATTGGTATATATGTCTTTAACGGGATCTACCCAATTTGCAGGGGGCAAAATGATTTTTTTAAGCGGGTCCCCCGAATTGGAAAGGGTGGGCGGAATTCCTACAGGTCGTCTAAGTGGCATTGTTAATCACCATATTCCACAATATTTAAGAGGCAATCAATTGCCTAGCTACGAAACCAATTGTATAGAGGAATGGGAGGAAAAATTAGATAAAATAGTAGCAGAGACATCCACCAAGGACATGACCTTGATCGGGGGCATCCCTCCTTGGATTCAAATGTATTTTGATCGTTTGATAGAAAAAACTGGGAAGCCCATCAAAGAATTATTTCCAAATCTTCAAGTAATGGTGCAAGGCGGGGTCAATTTTGAACCATACAAATTCAAATTGTTTGAGACCCTTGGTAAAAATATCGACACCATTGAATTGTTTCCTGCAAGCGAAGGTTTTTTTGCATACCAAGACACCAGAGACTTACCAGGCTTATTATTAAATACCAATAGTGGAATTTTTTATGAATTTGTTCCACTGGCCCAAATACATCAAGAAAATCCAACTCGATTAAGTTTGGCTGATGTGCAATTGGGCGAACAATATGCTTTAATCATAAATAGCAATGCAGGCTTATGGGGATATAGTATTGGAGATACGGTGAAGTTTGTAAGCATTGATCCTTACAGAATTATTGTTACAGGAAGAATTAAACATTTCATATCTGCCTTTGGAGAACATGTCATTGGAGAAGAAGTTGAACAATCATTATTAAAGGTTTGTACCGAAATGAATGTTTCAGTTATTGAATTTACGGTAGCTCCTATGATTCAACAGGGGCAAGGGAAAAGTTATCATGAATGGTTGATTGAATTTGAAAAAGCGCCAACTGATATGGCTTTATTTAGCCAAAAATTGAATGAATATATGTGCGAAAAAAATGTGTATTATCAAGATTTAATTATAGGAAATATTTTAGAACCATTGCATGTTCAATGCCTTCAAAAGAATGCTTTCATTCAATATATGAGTGCTCAAGGTAAATTGGGTGGACAAAATAAAGCGCCAAGACTAAGCAATGATCGAATCATGGCGACCGAGCTTCTTCAATATATTTCGAATTAAATAAATTAGCGTAATTTTAATTTTTAAGCAAACAGTTGGATGAATCAGAAAAGAATTGCCATTTTTGGATCTACAGGCTCTATTGGGAAGCAAACACTCGAAGTAATTGCTGCGCATCCTGAATTATTTGTTGCAGAAATCCTTACAGCCCAATCCAACGATTCACTTTTAATAGAACAAGCTTTACAATTTACACCCAATATTGTGGTGATAGGAGATTTGACCAAATACAATAATGTAAAAAAAGCATTGGAAGGTAAGCCCATTAAAGTTTTTGCTGGGGAAGAGGCTTTGGAGCAAGTAGCCGCCATGGACTGTTATGATTTTATGATGGCAGGTATTGTTGGCTTTGCTGGTTTAAAGCCCACTTTAACTGCAGTCGAAAATGGAAAAGCCATTGGGTTGGCCAACAAGGAAACTTTAGTTGTAGCTGGAGAAATTGTGATGCGCAAAGCTAGAGAATGCAATGCCGCTATCATCCCTGTGGATAGTGAACACTCTGCCATTTTTCAATGCTTAATAGGGGAACAAAACAATCCCATTGAAAAAATAATTTTAACTGCAAGCGGCGGTCCATTTTTAGGCAAGAAGCCTAATTTTTTAGTGAACGTAAAAAGAGACCATGCTTTGCAACATCCCAATTGGGCCATGGGCGCTAAAATATCCATCGACTCTGCCACTTTGATGAATAAAGGCTTGGAAATGATTGAAGCAAAATGGCTATTTAATTTAGCACCTGATCAAATTAAAGTAGTGGTTCATGCGCAAAGCATTATTCATAGCATGGTGCAGTTTGAAGATGGAAGCATCAAAGCACAGATGGGCCTTCCAGACATGAAATTGCCCATACAATATGCGATGGCATTTCCACAAAGATTAAAAAACAGTTTTCCGAGGTATCTTTTTGATAAGCCCAACCAATTAAGTTTTGATGAACCTGATATGAAAACATTTAGGAATTTAGCGCTGGCTATTGAAGCTTTAAGAAAAGGGGGCAATACGCCCTGTGTTTTAAATGCAGCCAACGAAATAGCGGTGTATGCTTTTTTAAGAAACAGAATCGGATTTTTGGATATGACCGAACTCATTGAAAAAACTTTAGAGAAAATAGAATATATCGCCAGTCCAAGTTTGGACGATTATTTTGAAACCGATGGTGAGGCTCGTAATTTCGCCGCCTCTTTAATACAATTATAAATTATATGTACATTTTAGCAATGGATCTTCTAGCAGTGGGTGTAAAAACAGCACAGTTTATTTTATCCTTTTCGATATTGGTTGTGTTGCATGAGTTGGGACATTTTATTCCAGCGCGTTTATTCAAAGCAAGGGTAGAAAAATTTTATTTATTTTTTAATCCTGGCTTTAGTCTTTGGAAAAAGAAAATTGGCGAAACTGAATATGGCATTGGGTGGATTCCTTTTGGCGGGTATGTTAAAATTTCAGGGATGATTGATGAGAGCATGGATAAAGAGCAAATGAAATTACCCCCTGAAAACTGGGAGCTGAGGTCAAAGCCCGCTTATCAAAGATTGATTGTGATGTTGGGTGGGGTGATCGTAAATGTAGTGTTAGCCATCGTCATATTTATAGGTTTGTCTTTTTATTGGGGTGAAGATACATTGCCTGCGAAGAATGTAATTTATGGCGTACATCCAAGTGATCTAGCCACTAAAATGGGTATTCAAGAAGGAGATATCATTGTTTCTTTAGATCATAAAGAGCTTGAAAATTTTGATGGATTAGAGGGTAAATTAATATTGACCAATCCAAAAACTTTAGAAGTGAAAAGGGGGGATAGTTTAATTTCATTAACCATTCCAACAACTTTGTCAAGTGAAATTGCTAAATATAAAAAAACAGCTCCATTTGTGACTCCGCGAATACCTGTGGTGGTTGATTCTGTTGGTAAATCTGCTGTCATCTTAGAAGGCAATATTAATAAAGACGATACTTTATTAAAAATCAACAATACGAGTATTAAATTTCAGTATGAATTTTTAGAAGTAAAGAAAAAGTATGCTGATTCAATTGTTTTTATCACAGCAAAAAGAGGAGAGGACACGGTCCTTATTAAAACACTCATCAGTAGCAAGGGCCAATTGGGTTTATTTGTAAAACTACCTTATGCTTTATTCACCACCGTACATAAAAATTTCAGTTTTATCGCAGCTATTCCTGAGGGTGTTAATAGATGCTTTACTACCTTGGATAATTACGTTACAGGTATCAAACAAATATTTACAGGCAAAGTAAACCCCAACGATTCTTTAGGTAGTTTAATTAGCATTGGCAATACCTTCCCATCTATTTGGGATTGGGAAAAATTTTGGACTTTGACCGCTATTTTTTCTATTATATTGGCTTTTATGAATGTACTTCCTATTCCTGCCTTGGATGGGGGGCATGCCTTGTTTATTTTGATAGAAATGATTACCGGAAGGAAGCCTAGTGATAAGTTTATGGAATATGCTCAAATAGTGGGTATGATATTGATGTTTGGCTTAATGTTTTATGCATTGGGCTTGGACTTTTGGCGTTTATTTAAGTAATCCAAGAATTAGTTGTAATTTTGTAAGTTCTAAATAAGTTTTAGCTCATCAGATACAATTGGGGTCGTATGGTTTTGACAGCAGTCGTAGCGGTTGGGGTAAGCATGCAGTGCGTTGGGTAATTAGCACTTTAATCTGAATACCAAACAATCAAAAGGCGAAGCAAATTTTGCCATGGCT
>Ga0114959_10000972_pt1 | contig 26200 bp, 20 predicted proteins | sample C_130625_EF_Meta_FD_87317 | JGI IMG/M metagenome (GOLD analysis project Ga0114959, IMG submission 87317) | Freshwater microbial communities from Lake Croche, Canada to study carbon cycling - C_130625_EF_MetaG | ecosystem: Environmental > Aquatic > Freshwater > Lake | place: Lake Croche, Canada... | reverse complement strand
GGCATGGCGATCTCCTGGCCGGTGTTCCGGCTGCGCGGGCCGTTCTTCTCCATTGCGACCATGGCCTTCACCGAGGTGCTGCTGTCGCTTGCCATGTATTTCGATACCTTCACCGGAGGGGCACGCGGACTCTCCATCCCCTATCGCGCGGGGTTGGAGAACATGATCTTCCGCACCAGGATGTCTTATGCCGAGCTGATGCTGGGCTATCTGGCGCTGTGCCTGCTGGTGATGGCAGCGGTGACGCGCAGCAGGCTTGGGTATTCGCTGCGGGCGGTGCGCGAGAATGAAACGGCGGCGATGGCCTCGGGCATTGACGTGCTGCGCGTCAAGCTCAGCGGCATGGCGGTCAGCGCCGGGCTCACCGGCATCGGCGGCGCGTTGTTCCTGATGTATGTGCGGGTGGTCGATCCGCCGACCTTGTTCTCGCTGTTTGATATCGGCGTGAAGATGGCGCTGGTGGCGTTGATCGGCGGCATCGGCACGATCTATGGGCCACTGCTTGGCGCGCTGCTGATCATTCCGCTGGAGAGCTGGCTGCGCGCCGTGCTGGGCAATGCGGTGCCGGGGGCGAACCTCATCGTGCTCGGCGCGCTGCTCACGCTGACCGCCTTGTTCCTGCGACGCGGGGTGATGGGCGGTCTGGAGGCCGGCTGGCGTCGGCTGCGGAGGGCGAGATGAGCGCGCTGCTTCAGGTACGCAACGCGGCCAAGCATTTCGGCGGGCTGCGCGCGGTGGATGAGATCAGCTTCGAGCTGGGCGCGGGCGAGATCGTCAGCCTGATCGGCCCCAACGGGGCGGGCAAGACCACCTTGTTCAACCTGCTCACCGGCCAGTTGGCGCCGAGCCATGGGCAGATTTTGTTTGACGGTCAGGATATCGGCCGGCTGAGGCCGCATCAGCGCGCGAGGCTTGGGTTGGGGCGCACCTTCCAGATCGCCCAGACCTTGACCTCGATGACGGTGCTGGAGAACGCCATGATCGGCGCGTTTCTGCATCATGCCGGGCTCTCAGTGGCCGCAGCCCAGGCGATGACGGCGCTGGAGGCCGTGGGGCTCGCGCCGCGCGCCGCGGAGCGGGCCGATGCGCTCACTCTGGGCGAGCGCCGCCGGCTGGAGGTGGCACGGGCGCTGGCCATGCAGCCACGCGTGATGTTGCTCGATGAGGTGATGGCCGGCCTCAACCAGACCGAGGTGGAGGAGATCATCGACATGGTGCGCCGCCTCAACAGCCAGGGCATGACCTTCCTGGTGATCGAGCATAATCTCAAGGTGGTGCGCGCCTTCTCGCGCCGGGTGATCGTGCTCAATCGCGGCCGGATGCTGGCGCAAGGCAGTGCCGAGGAGGTGCTGGCGAGCCCGGATGTCATCACCGCCTATCTGGGCAAAAGCGCATGAGCGAGGTTCTGCTCTCCGTCTCGGGGCTCTGCGCCGGCTATGGCGATATCGCCGTGCTGCGCGATGTCGGTCTGGAGGTGACGCAAGGCAGCGTGGTCGCCGTGCTCGGCGCCAATGGGGCCGGCAAGACGACCTTGCTCTCGGCCATTGCCGGGCTGATTCCGACCCAAGCCGGCGAGACGCGCTTTGCAGGCGCGCGCATCACCGGCAAGCGCGCCGACCAGCTCACCGGCCAGGGCCTGGCGATGGTGCCGGAAGGCGGGCGGCTGTTTCCGTTCATGACGGTGTGGGAAAATCTACAACTCGGCGCCTTCACGCCGGGCGCACGGGCTGAATTGCCACGCCGGTTGGAGGAGATGTTCAGCCTCTTCCCGGTGCTGCGTGACCGGGCGAAGCAGCACGCCGGCAAGCTCTCCGGCGGTGAGCGCCAGATGTGCGCCATCGCCCGCGCGCTGATGAGCGGGCCGCGGCTGCTGCTGCTCGATGAGCCGTCCATCGGCCTGTCGCCGCTGATGACCGAGCGTGTGCTCGACACGGTGCGGACCCTGGCGCGCGATCGTGGCCTGACCGTGGTCATCGTCGAGCAGCGGGTCAGCGAGGTGCTGGAGGTGGCCGATATCGCCCATGTGCTTGATCATGGCCGCATCGTCCGCTCCGGGCTGGCGTCCGAGTTGCGCGATGACCGGCAGATCCAGGAGACCTATATGGGGCTGTGACAGGCCCCTCCCGCGCGCAACCAAGGCGAAACCATTTGATGTCCCATGCGTTGATCAGTCCCGTGCATGTGCCCAAGGCCTCTGAGGTGCTGGCGGAGCGGCTGCGCGAGCTGATCGTTCAGGGGCGCATTCAGCCGGGGGATTTCCTGCCCTCCGAGCGTGATCTGGTCACCGAATCAGGCCTCAGCCGCACCTCGGTGCGCGATGCGCTGCGCGTGCTGGAGACGGATGGTCTGATCACCACCAAGGTTGGCCGCACCGGCGGCTCGATGGTGACCTTGCCGGGCCGCGCCTCGGTGGCACGCTCGGTTGAGCTGTTCGTGCGCACCCATGGCATTCGCCTCGAATCGCTGCTGGAATGCCGCGTGGCGGTGGAGCCCACGTTGGCGCGTCTGGCCGCGCGCCATCGCACCGAGGCGCAACTCGCTGAGATCAGCGCCATTCACGAGACCTTCGTCGCCTCGGTGGATGATGTGCCGCGCTACAAGACCATCAATCTCGACTGGCACCTCGCCATCGCCCGCGCCTCGGCCAACGAGCCGCTGATGGCGCTGATGGAGGCGATCTCGATGCCGATCCGTGACGCCATGGATTATCGCCACGTGACCACGCCCGATCTGCGGCGCGAGGCGGTGAAGGCCCATACGGTGATTTTGAAGGCCATCGCCGAACAGGATGGCGAGGCGGCGTTCAAGCGCATGGAGCGCCATGTGTCGGCTTATCGCGACATCGCCACCCGGCCGGACCGTGGCGAGCGCCTGACCGATGCTGCATCGTCGCGTGCGTCTGAGATTTGAAGGAGTTCCGTCATGGACAAGCAGCCTGCCCACGCCCGCCCCAATCGTGCAGCCCGCGTGGTGTTTCTTGACGAGGACCACGTGTTGGCCCTGGTGCGGCGCGGCATGGCCGGGCCCGGTGCGGAGAACGACGCCGCGGTTCAACGCTTCTTCGCGCCGGAGGCCTGCGATCTCGATGCGTTCTACGCCCTGGCGCATGGCCTGACGGCGGCGGAGGGCATCGAGGTGATTGAGGCGCGCGGCGATGGGGCGCTGACGGAGGCGGCGGACATGATCCTGTTCCGCCGCGGTCGCATCAACGCGGCGATGATCGCGGCCGCTCCAAGGCTGCGCCTCGTGCAGCGCATGGGCGCGCGCTCTGACATGATCGATCTTGCGGCGCTGCGGGAGCGGGGCATTCCGGCCTCCTGCCTCGCACGCCCATCTCTCGCCTACACGGCGGAGCACGCGATCCTGCTGGCGCTCGCACTGGCCAAACGGCTGCCGGATGCCGAGCGGGCATTGCGGGCCGGGGCGTATGATGCGGACAAAGTCAGGTCACCCGACAATGTCGCCTATAACTGGGTGGGTTTGCCGCGCGTTGGGGGGCTTTTTGGTGCCACGCTCGGCATTGTGGGGCTTGGCGAGGTCGGTGCCATCGCGGCCCGCATCGCGCAGGGCTTCGGCATGCGGGTGATCTATGCCAATCGCGGCCCGATGCCGGCCGAACGCGAGCAGGAGCTCGGCGTGACCTTCCGCCCGCTCGACGCATTGATGGCGGAGGCGGACGTGGTCACGATCCATGCGCCCAACACGCCGGCCACCCGGCATCTGGTTGGTGCGGCGCAGATCGCGGTGATGAAACCAGGTGCCATTCTGGTCAACACCGCGCGCGGCCCGATCGTGGACGAGGACGCCCTGTATGATGCGCTCGCCGCGGGCCGCATCGCCGGCGCCGGGCTCGATGTGCACCGGATTGAGCCCCGGCCGGCAGATGATCGGTTCTGCGCCTTGCCCAACGTGCTTCTCACCCCGCATCTGGCCGGTGGCTCGCGGCTCGGCCTGCTGCGCGAGGTGGCGGCGATCTATGACAACATGCGAGACGTGCTGGATGGCGGCGTGCCGGCGCATGACCGGGTGGATGGTGGTCGCGAGGGCTGAAGAAAGGTCGGGCTTTGTCCGGCCCTTCCAATTGCAGTGGGGCCGGATAGTCTCACACGCAGCGAGCAAAGCACGGCCAATGAGCCGCCAAGGGAGGAGCAGAACAATGCCAGAATCGGTATCGATTGACATGAGGCGCCGTTCGTTGCTGGCGCTGGTGCCGGGGGCGTTGCTGATCGGGGCTGCGGGGTTTGCGCCGTCGCCGTTGCCGGCGGGTGAGCGTCGCACGGTGCGTCTCGCCGTCGGTGGCGTGGCGGACATCACTCATCTTGCGGTGTGGTATGCCAAATTCTCCGGTCTGTTCGATGCGCTGAAGCCGCTGGGCATCGATGTCGAGGTGGTACCGTTCGGTGGTGGCAGCGACTGGCTGCTGGCGCTGACCAGCGGGCGCGTCGATATGGCACATGGCTATTACGAGAACGGTGTGCGCGCGCGCAGCCAGGGGCGGGACGTGATCCTGCTCGACAACATCGTCGCGACGCCGGGCCTCATCATCGTCGTCCGCGCCGATCTGGCCGATCGGGTGAAATCGGTGAAGGACACGGCGGGCATGACCTGGGGTGTCACCAGTTTCGGCTCGGCCACCCATGCCGTCGCGCTGCGGGTCACGAAATCCTACGGCCTCGGGCCCAGCGATGTGAAGTTCATCGGCGTTGGCGGCACGACCGGTCTGCTGCCGGCGATCCGGGAAAAGCGCGTCGATGTGATGTGCTCGACCCTGGTCGCGGGGTTGCAGCTGATCAAGGAAGGCTCCGCCCGCGAGCTTTTGGCGCTGGTGTCAGACAAGGTGACCGGGGAGATTTATGGCCATCCTTATCTTGGCCTTGGTCTGCTCAGCTCGAAGGCCTTTGTTGAGAAGGAGCCGTTCGCGACGTTGCAGGTCGCCAAGGCGATCCGCACCTCCATCGCCCGGCTGAAGATGACTCCACCGGAGGAGGTGGCGCGGCTGCTGCCGGCCGAGTTCCAGGCCGAGAGCATCGTGGACACCATCCGCGTCACCTCTGCGGCGTTCAACGATGACGGCGAGGTGTCCCAGGCCGCCGCCGCGGCCATGATCGGCGACATGACCGATCTCAAGCTCGGCCGGGGCATGGAGCCGGAGGCGACGTTTGACAACCGCTTCATTCAGGCCATCAAGGCGGGGGCATGAGCGGTCCGCTGATTGCGCTGCACAATGTGGCGCGGCGCTTTCCGGCCGCTGGTGGCAAGGCCGGTTTCACGGCGGTGCAGGGGATCGACCTGGAGATCGAGGAAGGCCGCTTCATCGCCGTCGTCGGTCCCTCCGGCTGCGGCAAATCGACGATTCTCAACATGATCGCCGGGCTCGATGCGCCAAGCGAGGGCAGCATCGTTGTGGCCGGCGAGAGAGTGGCGGGGCGGCTGCGTGGCGATGTCGGCTATCTGTTCCAGAAGGACGCGCTGCTGCCGTGGAAGACGGTGCAGGCCAATGTTGAACTGCCGCTGGTGTTTCGCGGCATCAAGGGCGATCACGGGCGGATCGCGCGGGAATGGCTGGCGCGGGTGGGACTGGCGGGGTTTGAGGGCAATTTTCCCCATCAGCTCTCCGGCGGCATGCGCAAGCGCGTCGCCCTCGCCGCGACCTTCGTCTACGGCCCGCGCATCCTGCTGATGGACGAGCCGTTTTCGGCGCTGGACGTGCAGACGCGCAACATGATGGAGAACGAACTGCTCGAACTCTGGCAGACCAATGGCGGAGAGGAGAGCAGCAAGACGGTGATCTTCGTCACCCATGATCTGGAGGAAGCGATCGCGCTGGCCGATGAGGTCGTCGTGCTCACCGCCAATCCAGGCCGGGTGAAGCGGCGCTTCCATGTGGGGCTCGACCGGCCGCGCAACGTCAATGACATCCGGTTTGACGACCGCTTCCGCCTGCTGCACGCCGAGATATGGGAGGCGCTGCGCGAGGAGGTGGCGCGCAGCTACGCGTTGCAGCGGACGCTGGTGCATGGTTAGGCGCGGGCTCGCCGCCGCATCGCCGGCGCTGGTGGTGCTGGCGCTGCTGCTGGCCTGGGATCTCGCAACCCGCCTGGGCCTCGCGGATCCGCGCTATCTCAGCCGCCCCGTCGATGTTGCCGCCCTGGTGTGGCAATGGACAAGAACGGGCTTCATCCTGCCGCATCTGACAACCACGCTGACCGAGGTGGGGCTCGGGTATGTCAGCGGGACCTTGGCCGGGATGGCGGTGGCGTTCCTGTTCTTCTTCCTCCCGCGCGTGGCGGAATGGTGCGATCCGCTGGTGGTGCTGCTGAACGCGGCACCGCGCGCGATTCTGGCGCCGTTCGCGGTGCTGCTGTTCGGCATCGAACTGGGATCGAAGGTGGCATTGGTCTGTCTGGTGGTGTTCACCATCACCTTGCTGAGCCTCTACACCGGGCTGAAGGAGGTGGACCGCACCATCGTGGACAATGCCCGGGTGATGGGGGCCGGGCGCGCCGCACTGACGCGCCATGTCTATCTCCCCGCCGCCCTGGTCTGGGTGGTGAGTGCCATGCGGATCAGCATCGGCCAGGCCTTCACGGCGGCGATCGTGTGCGAGTTGCTGGGCGCCACGCAGGGGCTTGGCTGGATCGTGGCGGCCGGGCAGTCGGCGGTGAAGCCGGACTGGATCATGGCCGGGCTGTTCTTTGCCAGCGTGGTGGTGCTGCTGGTGGATTTTGCCATCCTGGCGCCGTTGGAACGGCGCGGCTCGCATTGGCGGGTGTTCTGATGCGCATCGCGGGTGAGAGGCTGATTGTCATCATCCTCCTGTTGCTGGTGTGGCAGTTCCTGCCGCTGACCGGGCTGGCCGATCCGTTCTTCGTGTCCTCGCCGCGCCTCGTGGGAGCGCTGGTCTGGCAATGGGCGGCGGAGGGCGCGCTGTTGGGCCATGCGCTGACCACGGCACGCGAGGCGTTTGCGGGATTGCTGATCGGCGCGGTGCTGGGGGCCGGGTTCGGCCTGCTTTGCGGCTTGAGCCTTATCGCGCAGCGCGCGCTGCTGCCGCTGATGACGGTGGGCAACTCGCTGCCGCGTCTGGCCTTTGCGCCGTTGCTGATCGCCTGGTTTGGCTTTGGCGCCTCCTCCAAGATCGCGCTGGCCGCCTCGGTGGTGTTCTTTTTCATCTTCTTTGGCGTCTATTCCGGCATGCGCGCCTCCAGCCAGCTTCTGGTGGCCAATGCGCGGGTGATGGGCGGGCGCGGCCTGCGACTGCTGTGGCATGTGCATCTGCCTCAGGCGTTTTTGTGGATCATCGCCTCGCTGCGGCTTGCTGTCGGCTACGCCTTCGCAGCGGCCGTGATCGGCGAGTATCTCGGTGCCGATCAAGGGCTTGGCTATCTCATCGTCTATGGCAAGGAGATGCTGGACATGACGCAGGTCTTCGCCGGTATGGCGGTGGTGATCGCCATCGTCGGTGTGCTGGATGTCGGGCTGCGCCGTGTGGCGCTGGTGGGATCACGCTGGCGGGGAACGGAGGGGCGGCTGTGAGTGTGACGCGGAGTGTGACGCGCGAACTCGTCCTTGCATGCCTGCGGATGAGGGTTGACGCGGCGGCGCTGACCCAGGCGCGGCGCTGTGTGTTCGATGGTCTGGCGGTGGCGTTGGCGGCGGCGCAGGACGAAGCGATCGGCTTGCTGCGCCGGATCAGCGGTCAGCCCGGTGCCTCACGCCTGATCGGCGGCGGCCTGGTGGCGGAGGCGGACGCCGCAAGGCTGAACGGCATGATGACGGCGCTGTTGCTGTTTGACGACAATTCCGGCCCGATGTGGGGCCACCCAACGGCGCCGCTGATGCCCGCCGTGTTTGCCGTGGCAGAGACCGAGGGGCTCAGCCTGGAGGCGGCTTTGCGCGCCTTCGTGGTTGGCTACGAGGTTGAATGCCGCCTCGGCCGCGTGCTGAACCCCTCCGCCTATGAGGCTGGCTGGCATGCCACCAACACCCAGGGCACAATCGGTGCCGCCATCGCCTGTGCAATTCTGTTGGGGCTCGATGAGACACAGACCTGCAGGGCGATCGGCATCGCGGCCTCGCTGGCAGGCGGAATGCGACGCAATTTCGGTTCGATGACCATGTCGCTGCATTGCGGCGAGGCGGCGGCCAACGCGGTTCGGGCGGTGCGGCTGGCGCAGTCCGGCTTCACCGCCCATCCCGATATCTTCGGCCGGCCCAACTCCTATGGCGAGGCGCTGAGCCGGGAATGGGACGAGGCGGCCTTCGTGGCGATGATCGCCGAGATCGGCGTGGCGCCGCCGGTGATCGTCGATCCGGGCCCGATCCTGAAGCTCTATCCCTGCGGCCAGCCGACGCTTTATGGCGTTGACTGCGCGCTGGCGCTGATGCGCGACCATGGGGTGACGGCGGAGGCCATCGTTGAGATGGAGTTTCGCGTCAGCTACATCCTGCCGCGCACCCTGATCCACACGCGGCCTGAGACCGCGTTGCAGGCCAAGCCGTCGATGCATTACTGCGTCGCTGCGACCTTTGTGGACAACGGGCCAAAACTCTCCTCGTTTACCGACGCTGCGGTGATGCGGCCTTCGATCCGCCGATTGCTGGACTGCGCCCGCTTCGTCGTGCTGCCGGAATATGAGGAGCATGTGCCAGGGGTGCGGGCGCGGGCGCTGGAACTGCCGGTGACGGTGTGGGTGCGCCTGCGCGACGGGCGGGAGGCGGAGGCGACCATGGCGCATCACCGCGGCATGCCGCAGCACCCGGCAACGGAGGCGGATCTGCTCGACAAGTTCCAGATGTGCGCCCACCGCCCCGGGGGGCCGGTGATGGCCGAACTGAACCGGCCGGGTGCATCCGTGGCCGACCTGTTGACCCTGGTGGGAGAGGCTTCATGATCGATCCGGCGGTGCTTATCGGCACCTGGCAACTGGTTGAGACCCGCGCGCATGACGACGAGGGACGACCGATCCGCCCGCCTTATGGCGGAACTGGTCTGGGCGTGATCAGCTTTGATCGCACCGGACGTATGGTCGCGGTGCTGTGCGAGGGCGGCGAGATCGCGCCGGGCGAAAGCCGAGAGTACAGCTCCTATTGCGGGACCTACAGCTTTGACGGCGAGACCCTGGTGACGCGGGTGGACGCCACCGCCGAGCCGACCCGCATGGGGTCAGATCAGGTGCGCAAGGTGACGATGGAGGACGGCAGGTTGGTGCTGCGCCCGGCGCCGCGGCCCTGGAAAGGGCTGATGCAGCACCGGGCTCTGATCTGGGAGAAGATCAGGCCAGCGCCTGGCTGAGATCGGCCAGGATATCGTCGATATGCTCGATGCCGACCGAAAGGCGGACATAGCCGGGTGAAACGCCGGTGGCGCGCTGCTCTTCGGCGGAAAGCTGGCTGTGGGTGGTGCTGGCCGGATGGATGGCGAGCGAGCGCGCGTCACCGATATTGGCAACGTGGTAGAACAGCTTCAGCCGGTCGATGAACGCCCGCCCGGCATCCGCCCCGCCGGCGAGTTCGAAGCCCACCAGCCCACCGCGCCCCTTGGGCAGATAATGCTCGCTGCGCTGTTTGGCGACGCCGGTGTGGTGGCTTGGATGGATCACCCGCGTTACCGCCGGGTGCTTTGCCAGGAAATCCGCCACCGCCTCGGCATTGCGCGAATGCTCCCGGATGCGCAGCGCCAGCGTCTCAAGACCCTGGATATGCAGGAAGCTGTTGAACGGGCTGACGGCGGCGCCGAGATCGCGCAGCAAGGTGGTGCGCATCTTCAGCACATAGGCCACCGGGCCCAGCGGCTTGGCGGCCTGCACCCAGACGGCACCGTGATAGCTCGGATCAGGCCGGTGCAAAGCCGGCTGGCGCTCGGGATGGGCCTCCCAATCGAAATTGCCGCCATCGATGACCACGCCGCCGATCGAGCTGCCATGGCCGCCGATATATTTGGTGGCCGAGGCCACCACCACGGCCGCGCCATGATCGAAGGGGCGGAGAATGATCGGTGCGGCGGTGTTGTCCACGATCAGCGGAATGCCCAGAGGCCGGCCGATGGCGGCGACCTCGGCGATCGGGAACACCTCCAGCTTCGGATTGGGCAGGCTCTCGGCGTAATAGGCGCGGGTGCGCGCATCGGTGGCGCGGCGGAAATTCTCCGGGTCCGTCGGATCGACGAAGCGAACCTCGATGCCTTGATCCTTCAACGTGTTGGCAAACAGGTTCCAGGTGCCGCCATAAAGATCGGTGCTGGCAACGATATTGTCGCCGACATGGGCGAGGTTCTGCACCGCATAGGCGCTGGCCGCCTGACCGGAGGCGACGGCGAGGGCCGCAACCCCGCCTTCGACGGCGGCGATGCGCTGCTCGAACGCGTCCTGCGTCGGGTTGGAGATGCGGGTGTAGATATGCGCGACCTCCTGCAACGCGAAGAGGCGCGCGGCCTGAGCGGTGTCGTCGAACTGGAAGCTGGTGGTCTGATAGATCGGCACCGCCACGGCATGGGTGGCCGGATCGCGCCGCCAGCCGGCATGCAGCGCCGCTGTTTCAGGATGGGCAAAGCTCATCGTCATCTCCGTTGACTGACCGGCCGGTTCGGCTCGTTGGGACAATGACTATTAAGGATGCGATCAGCGAACGATGCAGTAAATTATCCGTGATATTTTGCGCTGTTGGAGAAAAAATTTCTCCATCGACACTGCGGTCAAAGCGCCACTACTTCTTCTCCCATCCCTTCTGGCCCTGCTGCCAATAGGTCAGCGCGTGGCCGGCGGCGCGGGCCTCGCGATAGCGCGTGCGGGCGGCGACGACGGCCTGGTCGTCCTGGCCGTCGAACAGGTCGAACACCCGATCAAACTGCGCCAGGCGCTGACTGGTGGCACCGTCGATCAGGAACAGAAAGCGCGCGCCATTGGGGGCGTCGTCGGTGGTGGTGATCCAGATCGGCTGAAGATCGGCATCGCCCGAAGCCGGCGTGCCATGCGGCAGCCAGTCTGGCTCGGGGCAGAGCCAGAGCGCCGTGTCCAAGGCTGCCACCCGCTCATCGCTGCCGCACAGGATCACCGCGCGCTGTCCCGCGGCCAGCGTGCGGCCGAGCAAGGGGGGAAGGGCCTGGTCAGCGCTGGTGCGGGTGAGGTGGTAGAAGCCGATCTCCGCCATCGGTCAGGCCCGGTGCGGGTCTTCGAAATGCTGCGCCACCAGCCGGTCGAGCAGCCGCACACCAAAGCCGGTGGCACCGGCGGCGTGGCGGTCATCCGCGGTCTCGCGGCTGTCCATGCCCGCGATGTCCAGATGCACCCAGGGGCAATCATGGGTGAACTCGCGCAGAAACGCCGCCGCGTGGCAGGCATCGGGCTGAAACTTGCCCGAAGTGCAATGGCGGAGATCGGCGATGTCGCTGTCCAGATCGCTGCGATGCGCCTCGCTGATCGGCATGCGCCAGACCGGCTCGCCCACCTGTCGCCCGGCGGCGGCGGTGTGGGCGGCAAGGGCTGGATCATTGGTGAACATGCCGGCCATCTCATGGCCCAGCGCCGTGATGATGCTGCCGGTCAGGGTCGCCAGATCGATGAGCGCTGCGGGGCGCAGCTTCTGGATGGCGTAGGACATGGCATCGGCCAGCACCAGACGTCCTTCGGCGTCCGTGTCCACCACCTCCACGGTCTTGCCCGAGTGGCTCCTCAGCACATCGCCGGGCCGGTAGCTGTCGGCACCGATGGCGTTCTCGGCCAGCGCCAGCACCGCGACGGCGGGCGAGGGCGAGCCGCGCAAGGCAAGGCTCAGCATGGCCCCGGCGCAGGCGGCGGCACCGGCCATGTCGGCACGCATCTCCCACATCTTATCCGCCGGCTTGATGCAGATGCCACCCGTGTCAAACGTGATGCCCTTGCCGATGAACGCCACGGGCGGCGCCTCGATGGCGCCGGGCAGGCGCAGCACCACCAGACGCGGGCGATGCACCGAGCCGCGACCGACGGCGAGCAGGCAGCCGAGCCCCTCGCGCTCCAGTTCCTTGCGACGCAGGACGCTGATTTGCACCCCGGCGCGGGCCAACGGCACCAGACGGGCGATGAAGCCATCCGGCGTGAGGGTGGCGGAGGGTTCGGTCACCAGATCGCGCGCCAGCGACGCGCCGGCCAGAGCGGCGGAGGTGACATGCCATGCCGCCTCGATGCCCGGTGCCGTGCTCAGCAGATCGATCGTGGCAAGACGGCCGGCTTCCGGGTCCGGTCGCGACGCATAACCGTCCGGCTGCCAACCGCGCAACGCGGCACCAAGGGCGAAGGCGGCGGCCTCCTCAGCCAGCAGCGCGGTTGCGTCCAGTGCGATGCGCGGCACCTTGCAAAGACGGGCGGCAGCCAACGCGCCGGCGCTGCGAAACCCCTCCTCGTCAGGGACCGCTCCCAGGCCCACCAGCAGCACGCGGGTGGCACCGCCCAGCACGTCACAGGCAGAGCCGGACGCCCCGGTGAAGCCGGACGCCGCCGCAGCCTCGGTGAAGCCGAACGGCACCCGTCCCTCCCGGACAGGCATCACCCGCGCCGCGGCCTTGGGGGCCGAGGCGCCGATTCTGACGCGTGGGGTCACGGTGTCGGGCTCACCCCCTCGAAATGCTCGGCCACCAGTCGGTCGAGCAGACGCACGCCATAGGCGGTCGCGCCTTTGGGGATCGTCGCCGCGTCCTTGCTGCTCCACACCACGCCGGCCACGTCCAGATGCGCCCAGGGGGTCTCGCCCACGAAACGCTTGATGAACTGGGCGGCGGTGATGGCGCTGCCGGGGCGGCCGGTGATGTTCTTCATGTCGGCGATCTCCGACTTAAGCTGCTTGTCGTAGGAATCGGCCAGCGGCATGCGCCACAGCAGCTCGCCGGTGGTCTCACCCGCCGCGAACAATTGTTGGGCCAGCGTGTCGTCATTGCTGAAGAACCCGGCATATTCATGCCCGAGCGAGACGATCATGGCGCCCGTCAAGGTCGCCAGATCGATCATGAAGCGCGGCTGATATTCCTTCGCCGTCCAGGCCAGCACATCGGCCAGCACCAGCCGGCCTTCGGCATCGGTGTTCAACACCTCAATCGTCTGACCGGAATAGGACGTCACCACATCGCCCGGCCGCTGCGCCGTGCCGCTGGGCATGTTCTCCACGAGCCCGACCACGCCGATCACATCCACCTTCGCCTGGCGCCCGGCCAACGCCGCCATCAGACCCACGACGGTGCCGGCGCCGCCCATGTCCCATTTCATGTCCTCCATGCCGGCGGCCGGCTTGATGGAGATGCCGCCGGTGTCAAACGTCACACCCTTGCCGATGAAGGCGAGCGGGGCGGGACGTGCCGTGGCCTTCGCTCCCTTCTTCGCCTTGGTCGGCTCGCCGGATGCACCATACCAATGCATGGCCACCACGCGCGGCTCGTTGGCCGAGCCCTGCGACACGCCGAGCAGCGCACCGAAGCCGAGCTTGGTGAGTTCCTTCGGCCCCAGCACCTCGACCTTCAGCCCCAGCGCCTCCAGCGCCTGGCAGCGCTCGGCCATCACGGCGGGGGACAGGATGTTGGCAGGCTCGCTGACCAGATCGCGGGTCAGTACCACGCCGTCACCGATCGCTTTCAGCGGCGTCCAGGCTTCCTTGGCGGCGCTGGGGTGAGCCACCAGCACGGCGAGGCTGGCAAGCTTCGGCTTGTCCTCGGCCTTCTCGGTGGTGCGGTAGCGGTCGAAGCGGTAGCTGCGCAGCAGAGCGCCGAGCCCGACATGGGCGGCGAGCTCCTCGGACAAGCCGCCTGCGGCGAGGCTGGCATGGGTGTCGCGCGACAGCAGCGGCAGGGCATGGCCGCCGGCTTCCTCGGCGAGCTTCGCGGTGAGGGCCTCGGTCTTGCCGATGCCGACGGCGACCACGCGCGACAGGCCCGCGCCGGGGGCGAGGATGACGCAGGTTGAGCCGGGCTTGCCCTTGAACTCAGCGGCGGCGAAGGCGCGGGTGATGGCGCCGCCGGTCGCTTCGTCGGTGGCTTCCAGCTGATCGGCGGCGAGCTGGTCGTCCACCAGCAGCACCAGCGCCCCGGTCTTGGGCAAGGCCTGCTTTGCGAAGCTGATTTCGAGCATGATTGGGTCCTGTTCGGCGGTGCGGATGAATTCAGAGATCGTCACTGTAGCAGCGCGCTGCAAGTTGACCAGAACCACGTGCAACGCGCAAAGCGTTGGTCGTTTCCCCCCTGTCACCGCACCAGCTTCGGCGCTATGGCAGGCGTATGACCGATCATGAACTCCTGGAACTGTGCTTCACACTCGCTGACGAGGCGGGCCGTGCGATTCTGGCCATCCGCGCCCGCGGTTTCGCCACCACCCTGAAGGACGACGCCTCGCCGGTGACGGAGGCCGACCACGCCGCCGAGCGCATCATCGAGGCCGGATTGCGCCGCGCTGCGCCGCAGATTCCGGTGGTGGCGGAGGAGGCGATGGCGGCCGGTGCGGACAGCGCTGCCAGCGCCGCGTTCTGGCTGGTTGATCCGCTGGATGGCACCAAGGAGTTCGCCGCCGGTCGGGACGACTTCGCCGTCTGCATTGGCCTGGTGCGCAATGGCAAGCCGGTGTTGGGCGTGGTGGGTGGCCCTGCCTATGGTGCGCTGTATGGCGGCATCGTGGGTGAGGGAGCAATGCTGCGTGACGCCGCGGGAACGCGGCCGATCAGCACGCGCGAGCCGCCGGCCGAGGGCATCACCGTCACGGCCTCGCGCTCGTCGGGCAAGCATCCGAAGGTGGCGCCGTTTCTCGCCGGGCGCAACATCGCCCAGATGCTCGATATGGGCTCGGCGCTGAAATTCTGCCGGGTGGCGGAAGGGGTGGCCGATCTCTATCCGCGCTTTGGCCGCACCATGGAGTGGGACACAGCAGCCGCCCAGGCGTTGCTGGAAGCCGCCGGCGGCGCGGTGCTGGACGCTGAGACCAATCTGCCGCTGACCTATGGCAAGCCGGGATTTGAGAACCCGCATTTCATCGCTGTCGGGCGGGTGTGACCGAGGCGATTCCGGCCAGCGCCGAGGGCATTGCCCGCGCTGCGGCCATGCTGTGCGACGGCAGGCTGGTCGCCTTCGGCACCGAGACGGTCTACGGGCTGGGGGCGGATGCGACCCGTGCCTCCAGCGTGGCCCGCGTGTTCGACGCCAAGGGGCGGCCGCATTTCAACCCGCTGATCTGCCATTACCCCGATGCCGTGCGGGCCTTTGTCCATGTCGTCGCCAATGAAACAGCGCATCGTCTGGCCGAGGCGTTCTGGCCCGGGCCGCTGACCCTGGTGCTGCCGCGCCGCGTGACCTGTCCGGTGGCGCTGCTGGCCGGCGCCGGGCTCGACACGCTGGCGGTGCGGGTGCCACAGGGCGATACGGTGCAGGCGCTACTGACGGCGTGCGGCCGGCCGATCGCCGCCCCTTCGGCCAATCGCTCGGGCCAGGTGAGCCCGACCACGGCGGATCATGTGATGGAGGGTCTGGCCGGGCGGATCGACGCGATACTGGACAGCGGGCCGTGCCGGGTTGGGGTTGAGTCGACCGTGCTCGACCTGACGGGACCGCGCCCCTTCCTGCTGCGGCCGGGTGGGGTGACGCGTGAGGCGATCGAGGCGCTGATCGGGCCGATCGGTGCGGGATTGTCCCTCGCGCAGGCCGAGGCGTCGCGCGGGCTGCGCTCGCCGGGGCTGCTGGTGTCGCATTACGCGCCGGGGCTTCCGGTGCGGCTGCATGTCACCGAGGTGGCGGCGGACGAGGCGCTGCTGGCGTTCGGCCCGCCTTTGCCGGGTGGCTGCGCGATGTTTCAGCTCAGTCTCGCTGGCGATCCCGTCGAGGCTGCGTCTCGCCTGTTCGAGGGGCTGCGCCGTCTTGATGGGCCGCCGTCCAAGGGCATTGCGGTGATGCCGATCCCGGCCAGCGGCCTGGGTGCCGCCATCAACGACCGGTTGCAGCGCGCGGCCGCACCCCGCGGATCATCAGAACCGGCCTGACAGGCGGATCACCACGTTGGTCTCGTCGAATTGTGGGGCCTGATCATAGCGCATCAGGGCGCCGATGCTGATCGCGTCGGTGAGCTGATAGGCAAGATCGATCCGTACGCCGCCGATGAAGCCGTTGCGGGTCAACGCCGGGTTGCGGGTGCTGAGTTGCGTGTTGGTCTGGGCCACCACCGCCAACTGGCCCTGGAGATCGGCGTTGCGTGGGAACACCAGGCTCGAATTCTCGCGGAAACTGGCATAGCCGACGGTCGTGCCGACGCGGTAGCTGAACCGGCCGGCCGTGGCGCGGTAATCCAGCGGAATGTTGATCGCGCCATAGCTTTGCGGGCTGAAATACCCGCCATTGCCGAGGGTGAACGCGCGCTGGTTGTTGGCGAAGCCGAAATACACCAGATCCATGCCGGTGGAGAGCGTGGCGTCCGCCTCCTTGATGATCGGGTAGGCGAAGCCTGCGCCCGCCTCGGTGCGGTTGTTGGACGCCACGTTCTGCCCGGTCAGCACCGCATAGCCGCCGCCGACATAGGCCGAGCCGGCGCCGACCGATCCCTCGATCTGCGCCCGACCGCCGGTGCTGACAACCGAGCCCCAGGTGGTGCGGGTCACCGGGTCGGTGAGGCCGGCCCAGGAGAGCAGGCTGTCGGTCACGGCGTGGCGATCCCCGGTCACGCGCAGCCGCAACTGCTCGGACAGGCGCGGGGCGATTTCGAGCCCGCCAACGAGATTGGAACTGTGAAAGCCCAGCGGCGTGGTGCCGGCGCTGACCTTCAGCACATCGCCCAGCGCATAGCCAACATCGAACCCGACGCCATTGGCCGTCACGTTCTTCGGCACCACCGGATTGGCGCCGAGCAGCGGATTGCTGCCGAATTTGTAGAGCGTGGCAAGGCTGCCGCCGAGCTGACCGCTGTTGAGCAGTGTGGGTTCGATCCTGGCGGTGATCTGGCCACCGATGGAGGGCGTCGGGATCACACCATTGATGGTGCTGGAGATGACGGCGAGCTGGTCCAGGCCGGCCGAGCCGGAACGGGTGTGTACCGCAGGTGCGAAGCCCGCCTGCGGTGTGTTGGCGGCCTGGATGGCGACCAGCTCCTGCACGATCTGCCGGCTGAGCGAATCGCGCGGCATGCCGGCACCGGTGACGGCCGGATCGCCGGTGCGGAGGAACGGGTTGGGGGCAGGCTTCGGCACGGACGGGTCTCCGCTGCCGGCGTCAATCCCGAGTTCGCTTTGGCGCAAACTGAGCGATTGCTGAAGCAGCCTCTCGCCCGTGCCGGTGTCCCCGGCGGCGTTGGCGATTCGGGCCTGGAGGTAGAGCATGCGGCTGTCGGTGCCGCCGATCGTTTGGGTGTCTGTTGCGAGCAGCTTTGCGGTGGCGCGGTCGCCCATCGCCAGCGCCGCCTCGACAGCGCCCTGGCGGGCGGCAAAATTGCGCGGGTCACGCGACAGCACGTTCTGCGCCAGACGCAGCGCTTCGGCCGGCTGGCGGGCGCCTTGATACAGCCGGGCGAGGGCGAGCTGACCCTCGGGATTGTCAGGGTCTTGCGCCAGAATGCCGCGCAGCCGCTCGAAGCCCTGGGCCTGCGAACCGGACTCGTTGAGCCGGTCTGAACTGCGGATGGCAATGCCGGTGCGCAGCGAGGCGAGGTCGCGGCGTTGATCCGCGGTGAGGCTTGCCTGGCTGAGCTGCTCGGCCATGGCGCTTGCTTCGCCCTCCGCCCCCGCGCTGAGCAAGGCACCGGCGATGGCGAGGCGCGCCGCGTTGCCGGTGGTGGGATTGGCCGCGAGCGCCACCCGGGCTGCCTCGGTGGCGGCGGTCTTGTCGTTGAGGTCGCCAAAGGCGCGGATCACGGCGGCACCGGTCGCGCCGGATGGGTCGGGGCGGGTGGCGATCAGCATCATCTGCTGCCGCCCCGCCGCATTGTCGGACTGCAGGGCAGCGCGGGTGACGTCGCGGTCGGTGCGAACACGGGCCTGGAGGCGGGCCATGTCGGGCGTGCGGCGCAGCGGCGGGATGGCGCTGAGCTGAGCGTCAGCCTGGTCCAGGCGGCCATCCTCCTGGGCGAGCAGGGCGGCAGCGAAACGCGCGTCTGCGGAGCCGATCTGGGCAGCGGTCTCTTCCACCAGCGCCTGGCCCTCGGCACCGCGCCCCTGGTGCTTCAGGGTGCGGGCGAGATCAAGCCGCACCCAGGGGTCGCCGGGCGCCTGCTCGACAGCGGCGCGCAGCAGGCTGATGGCGACATTGGTGTCACCTGCGGCGGCGGCCTGGGCGCGCAGCTCGGCGACGCGACCCGGGGGGGCGGGTAGGGGGGCTGGTATGGGGGCGGGGGGCTGGGGCGTGAAGCCAGGCAGTTGCGGTGGTCTGGTTGGGGCTTGTTCGGCGATACGGGACTCGGCCCGGCCTTGGGCGCGCTGGGCCTGGTTCAGCCCGGCAGAGGCGGGCGGGAAGCCAGGGCGGCGGCTGAGGGCGGCGCGGTAATGCTGCTCGGCGGCGGCAGGATCTTTCTGGCGGAGCAGAACATCGCCGAGCAGTGTCTCGGCGTCGGCGGAATCTGGCACGTCGCGGCGGGTCGCCTGGCGCAGCACGACGTCCGCCCCGACAAGATCGCCGCGGGCCAGCAGGGCGCGGCCCTGCGCGAGCTCCGCGCCGTAGCTGGCACCGGCCAGCGCCTTCTGCCATTGCGTGGCACGGGACGGGTCGGCGGCGATGGCACGCTCCAGCAGCTTGCGGGCTTCGTCGAGCTTGCCTTCGCGCAGGCGCAGCACGCCTAGACCACCCAACGCGTCGGCGTCGGCGGGGTTGGCGGTCAGGACGGCGGTAAAGTTCTCCGCAGCGGTGCGAAGATTGCCGGCCTCGAGCTGGGTGAAGGCCTCCTGACGCTGGCTGTCGCTGGGGCCGGTGGGGGCGGTCGCGGCGGGGCGTGGTTGCTGCTGGAGTGCGGCAAGGCGCTGGGTCATCTCAGGATCGGCGGGGTATTTGGCCAGATAGGCGGTGATCTGACTGGCGGTTTGAGCGTCCTGACCCATGAAGCCGAGCGCCTGTTTCCAGGCGCGCTGGGCTCCGGCGGCGGTCTCTGGGCGGTCGGCGAGCGCGCGCAGGCGGGCGATGCCCTCCAGGCGCGTCGATTCCTGATAGGTTGCGGCCTCGGCGCTGGCGATCTGCGTTGCAAGGTCGGCATTGGGAGCGGCGGCGAGGCGGTTGAGGCCAGCGAGGCCCTCGGCGCGCGTGCCGGCGCCGCTGGACAGCGCCTGGTAATATTCGCGGGCATAGTCAGGCGAGGGGCCATCGGCGCCGAACAGCGCGCGGTAGCGGGCGGCGGCTTCATCGGCGCGGCCGTCGCGTGCCAGGCGGCGGGCCTGTTCCAGGCCCACGGGATCCAGCGTTGAACCGCGCAAGGCGGCGGAGGCTGCGCTGCGCTGGGTGTCGCTGGTGGCGCTGGACTGGGCGCGTCGCAGATGGCCGAGGGCGGCGTCGCGGTTGCCGCGCGTGGTTTCAACCCGGGCGGCGAGCAGCAGCGCGTCGGCATTGCCCGGGTCTGCGGCGAGAGCGCGGGTGATGGACGAGGCCGCCAGATCGGCACGGTTCTGCGCGAGCCAGCGCTCGGTCTGACGCAGCAGGGTCGAGACGGCCGCGCTCGTTTCGGCAGGTGCGGTTTGGGCCAATGCGGTTTGGGCCAGCGCCGGTTCCGTGAAGGCGAGGCTTGCTGCCAGCAGGGCGACGTGGCGCCTCACGGCTTGACCATCCTGGCCCGCAGCCTGCGTGCCGCGCGCCGTCTCAGAATCCAGAAGAAGGGGATGCCGATCAGGCAGCTCGTGATCAGCAGCAGGATGCCGGTGCGTTCCGGCCGGCTGCCGAAGATGATCTGGGCACGCAGCCAGAGCGGCAATGCGCCCAGCTCGTAGCCCTCGGCGGTGCGGAACGCGGCGATGCGATCCCCGGTCTGAAGGCTTATGTCACCCTGGATCTTGCCCGCCAGTTCCGGGTTGCGCAGCGAGGCGGACATCTCGGCCATGGCGGCCGGGGTCAGCCCGGTGATCGCCACCACCGAGCGGCCTTCCTGTAACGGGCTCTGCACGCCGATGACGGCGCCCATGCCGTCTCCGCCCTCGTTGAGCGCCAGTACCACCCGATCCCGCTCGGCCTTGTCGGGCTGGTTGGTCAGCAGCAAAGCGCGGATATCCTGCATCATGTCAGGCATCGTGGCGGTTAGACGGTCGCCCTGCACCTGGATGGCGCCCTGTTTCAGCAGGGTGGCCAAGGCCGGCTGGCGGGAGAGCGAGCCGAACACCAGCAGGTCCTTGCTGGCGGCGGTGGCAAGCGCTGCGGGCGGGATCACCACAAGTCCGGTGGACGGCAGCCCGACCATGGTCGCGAGGCTGCCGATGGTGTCGAGAAACACCGAGGTCTCGATCGGCGTCGGGCGTTCGGGCAGCACCGCCGCTGTGCCGGAGAGGTCGGCAAGCCGGGTGAACGGGAAGCCGGCGCTGGCGAACAGGCCTATATTCGGCATGGGAACAAAACGGTAGGCGTGGCTGATATCCACCGTGCTGTCCGGCTCGATGGCGGCATGAATGTCGCCCGGAACGGCGGTGCAGTCGCCGCGGTTCATCGGGCGAAGATCAAAGCGCAGTTGCAGCTCGTCGCGCCCGAACAGCAGATAAGGCGGCAGGCCCACGCGGCCTTCGCGAATCTCTGACGGGCCGCCGATCAGGCCACCAAGCTGGCCGCGCACCCAGTCGAGCGGGCCCCAGAGTGGGCCTTCGGAGAGCGGGAAGGAGCGCAGATAGCTGCCGGACAGCGAGGCATCCAGGCGGGAGACGGCGGTATCAACCACCGGACCCGGCGGGGCACGGTAGCGGACCGTCACCGGCAGGCCGACATTGCGCCAGGTGAACAGATCAGGTGCCGTTCGCAACGGAATACGCACCGGGCCCGGCGCGTAGCCGTTGGATTGCAGCTCGGCGCGGTCCACCAGCGCGCCGAAGCGGATGGGCCCGCCGGCCGGCAGCCAGCGCGGCGCATCATAGGGTGCGCGGACGGAAGGGGTGGCCTGCTGGATCACGGCGCTGGTGCCGGTAAAGCCGGCATGGTTGATGGCAAGTCCGGTGGCCGCGATCGCCATCTCCGGCTCGGTGCGGCCGGCGATCACCAGGAAGCTGCCGAACGGGTCGGTTGGATTGGCGACGATTGCCACCGTCGGGCCGTCCAGGCGCGGCAGCAAGGTGAGCGCCTCGGCACCGGCGACCATGACCACCGCATGGCCCTTCGCGGGTGCCGTGCGGCTGACCGGGAAATGCGCACCGCGGTAATCGGCCTGCACAGCGAACCAGGAGGCGGCGATGGCGGCGGCGCGCAGGGTCGCGGGGCCCGCGCTTTCCGGCATAACGAAGGGCAGGTCGAGCGATGCACGCAGCTCGCGCCGATCGAACAGCGGTTCGGGCAGCTTCGCCAGATCGCGGGTCTGCGGCAGCTTCTCGATGCGCATCGACACGGTGGAGAGATCGGAGACGTTGGCCCAGAGCAGGCCCGACAGCGGATCGTTGCACTCCACCGCATAACGGCCGGCGAAGCGGAAATTCAGGCGGTTGACCTCACTGAAGAACAGCGGGTCGAGATCGAAGTCCACCGGGCCGAAGCGCTCGCGCGTCGGATCGAGCGCCAGGGTGCCCACGGCCTGCTCGTTGAGGGTGATGGCGATCTGGCTCAGCGAGGCGATCAGCGCCGGCGAGCTGGCGCCGAGCACGGTGAGCTTCGCCGCGGTCACCACCTCGTCGGCGGCGAGACCGAACAGCACGCCTTGCAGATCGGTCGTGCCGCGCATCTGCAAAGGTCCGCCGGCACCGAGCTGGCGCAACGTGAGCTTCTGCTCCCGCGCGCCGGGCGGCAGTCCCGCCGGGAGCACGGGCGGGGCCGGCGGTGGGGTGGCCATTGGGGTGGCCATTGGGGTGGCGAGTGGGACGATCGGTGTCACAACCGCGTTGGCGTTCAGCGCAGGCGGCGGAGCGACGAGCTGCACGGTTGGCTGCTGCTGCGCCATCGCCGTGCCCGACAGCCAGAGCAGGGCGGCGAGCGTGGCCCCCATCCGGCCGGCGGCACGCGCGCTGCGCGGCACCACCACGTCAGACACGCGCGCCGCCATCGGCACCGCAGCCTGACGGGTTGTGTAGCGGACCTTGCCGAACCTGTATTTTACGAACACGGCCGCGGCTGTTGCCATCACCACATCCTTCAACGCACGCAGTGGCTTGTCCTCCGGCCAGTGGTCCCAGTGCAGCCAGGCATCTGGCCGGCCGAAGAACAGGCGGGCGACGCGAGACTGTTCTTCCAGCGTTTCGATGACGAAGCTGAGAAACGCATCCTTGCCCTCCCAATGCAGCACATTGGCGCGCAGTTCGATCGACTCGCCGCAGGTGTCAAAAACCACCTGTATCGCATCGCCATCAGCCAGACCCAGCGGCCGGTCGATCGCAAGCCTGGCACCGGACAGCGAGATGTTGGTGCTGCGTGCGGAGACGTTGGCACCGGTGGGCAGACGCAAGGTCACCGCCACATCCGCGTCCACCCGCGCATTGACCCGTGACTGCTCACGCTCGCGGCCGACCGCGATGCTGGCGGAGACCGGGATGAGGCACAGGCCGCACCAGATGGTGTTGAGCAGATAAGCCTGAAACTCCAGGCCTGCGGTGGTGGTGATGCCGTAAAGCCCGATCGTGAACGCCACCAGCAGCAAGCCGAGCAGAACGAGGTTCGGCGTCACCGCCTTGGTGTCCAGATAGCCCTGCTCAAGGGTGCCGCCTTTGTCGGTGACGTTGAACTTGCCCTTCTTGGGGTCGAGCAGGGTCAGCACCGTCACCGGCAGCAGCGGCACGGCAAGCGAGGCTTCATAGATCTCTGCCCAGAACGAATGCCGGTTGCGGCCGTTGAGGCGCGCGGTGGTGGCGACCGAGTGAAACATATGCGAACCGGCATAAGCGATGATGGCCAGCGGCGATGCGGCGATCACGCTCTGGCCGAAGAACAGGAAGGCGAGCGGCGAGGTGAGGAACACGATGCGCGGCAGGGCAAACATGAAGGAGAAGCCCGAGGCGAAATAACACAGGCGTTGATGCAGCAGCAGGCCGGGGGCCAGCAGCGTGTTCTCCTGGCGCATGATCTGGAGCATGCCGCGCGCCCAGCGCATGCGCTGCCCCACATGCAGCGCCAGCCGTTCGGTGGCGAGGCCTGCGGCCAGAGGCACGCGCAGGAACGCCGTGTGCCAGCCGCGCTGTTGCAGCAGGAAGGCGCAATGGCAGTCCTCCGTCACGGTCTGGTGCGGCACGCCGCCGATCTCCTCGAGCGCGCTGCGCCTTATGACGGCACAGGACCCGCAGAAGAAGGCGGCGTTCCACATGTCGTTGCCCTGCTGGGTCAGGCCGTAGAACAGCAGGCCCTCGTTGGGCACCGGGCGCTTGCGGGCCAGGTTCCGCTCGAACGGGTCGGGGCTGTAGAAATGATGCGGGGTCTGCACCAGAGCGATGCGGCTGTCGCGTTCCAGCCAGCCGACCGTGAGTTGCAGAAAGGCGCGGGTGGGGGCGTGGTCGCAGTCGAAGATGGCGATGTGCTCGCCAGTGGTGTGGCGCATGGCATGGTTGAGATTGCCGGCCTTCGCCCCTTTGTTGTCAGGCCGGATGATGTAGCCACAGCCGACCTCCTCGGCGAAGTCGCGGAATTCCTGACGCCTGCCGTCATCGAGGATCCAGACCTTCAGCCTGTCGCGTGGCCAGTCCATCGCCATGGCGGCGAACACGGTGGGGCGCACCAGTTCCAGCGCCTCGTTGTAGGTGGGGATGTAGACATCCACCTCCGGCCACAGATCCGGGTCGGCCGGCAGCGGCACCGGCTTGCGCTCCAACGGATAGGTGGTCTGGATATAGGACAGGGTGAGCAGGCAACCGGCGTAAAGCTCGGCGGCGATCAGGCCAGAGGCGAGGATGCTCTGGAACACGCCCTCGAACACCAGCGTGTCTGACATCCGCCAGAACAGATAGCGCGCGGTGACCGTCACCGACATGATCACCAGGATCACCGAGGCTTGGCGCGACCTGAAGAAGCGGTTGATGAACATGAACGACACGATGCCCAGCACCGTGAGTACGGCCTGCTGCGCGGCGTCCATCGGCACGGTGATGATCACGATCACGCCGAGCAGGCCGAGATTGATGGAGGCGAAGCGCAGCAGCCGTCCCCAGAGCGGCAGCCCGTCATCCTCCATGCTGATCAGTCTGAGCCCGGCCATCAGCGCAGCCCCCAATCGGAGAAGGCGGCGAAGGCACCGGCCTCCGGGCCAGATGCGACGCTGCCGGGCAGCTTCAGGCGCAGGCGCATCACGATCTGATCCGTGAGCAGCGCGAGATCCTCGGCCGCCCGACCATCGTCCTCCGACAGCAGGCGCTTATGCGCCAATGCCTCGGCCAGCGTGTCGTCCCGGCAGATGGCGCCAAGCAGACGGTCACCCAAGGCGCGAACCGCGCAGTCCATGGCCGCGGCGCTGAGGCGCTGGCCGGGTTGAACCTGGTTCACCACCACGCCCGTTCGTTCATAGTAGCGGCCTGCCAGGGTGCCTCTGCCGAACACCTGGCCATTGGCCACCAGCGGGATCAATGCCGCACTGCCGGCATCGGCCTGCAGCACCAGACAGGCCATGTCCATCAGCGGCAGCAGCGCCTCCAGCATGGCGCTGGAGCCGGGCGGCGTGTCAGCCACGATGACGACGCCGCGCAGGCTGCGCATCTCCCGCAGGGGGGCGGCGAGCAACTCGGGCTCCTGGCTGATCTGCGCCAGCAGATCGATCACCCGATGCGGGTCCATCGCGCCGAAGGGCAGCAGATCGACGCCGGATGCGGTCTTGATGACATCGTTCTGCCAGGCCTGAGACTGCAGCAGATGGGTCATGAAGCCCTGCTCCATGGCGATCGGCACGCCGTAATGCAGGCGCAGCGCGTTTTGTGGATCCAGATCCAACGCAAGCACCGCATGTCCGCGCTGGCGCAGCATGGCGGCGATATGAGCGGCAATCGTGGTTTTGCCGACACCGCCTTTTGGCGATGTGAATGCAATCAGGGGCATGGGTTATCGCGTTCCATCCGTTTTGGGGCGTTTTTGGCGCGGACTGATTTCGGCAATGACCTCGTCGAGCAGGGCGTAGCCGCTCGGATCGGCCTGACCCGGGGTGTTGGGGGCAGGGGTATGAGTGGCGGTGGCAAGACGGGGGGTGGCGGGCGCAAGCTGGCGTGGCTCATCAATGGGCATGACGACACGGTCGGGTTCGTGGACGCGGACTGGGTGAGGTGGTGCGGGCAACTGGGCGGGCAACTGGGCGGGCAACTGGGCGGACACAGGGGCGTGCGCTGTGGGCGGCTCGGGTTCCAGGGCAGCGGCATCAGCCGCAACCTCGCGCGGCGCGATGGGCAACGGCGCAAACACGCGGTAGCGGAAGCTGGACAGCCCGCACACCCTCGCGACATTGCTCATCTCGTGCTGCACACTCAGGCTCCCATTCGTGGCGACGGCAGACAGGTTTCGCATGACACCCAAGCCGAACGCTCTGCCAGCCTACTCTCGAACATCAATGTGTGCGTTGCACAGATATATTAACCAAACCTGACGTTGGAGATTTGACCGGCGATCTCCTGCCGCAGCTTCTGCCGCATCGCCATCTCAAAACCGTCATAATCCTGACATTGCAGCGCAAACGAAGCGATGCCGCCGATCACGTCATGCGCGTAGCTCTCCACGAGGTCAGGCTCTTCGTGCAGCACGCACAGGCCGTTGATGGTGACGCCGTCGTCCACCAGCCGGTCGCGGATCGGGCCGGGCTCGGGGCCCTCGTTGCTGCGTCCGTCGCCGGCGATGTCGATGATCTGCCGCGTTGCAGCGAGGGGGGCGGATTTCAGCAACTGCTCGCACACCAGCAAGGCGGCGCCGATCGCGGTGCTACTGGCGGGGACGATGCGGGGCACGTCTGCCACAAGCTGGGCGAAGGCCTCGAGTGCTGCCTCGCTGTCGATGCGTGTCCAGTCCAGCAGCACCTCCTGGGCGTTGGCAGCGGACCAGAGCAGCAAACTCATCTGGCATGCGCCGTGCTCGCCGCGCAGCAGGCCTTGGCGCACCGCCGGATCGCGCAGGGCGCGCGCCGTGCCGGTGGCGATGAGACCGAAGCTCTGAAACGTCACG
>Ga0114959_10000970_pt1 | contig 26265 bp, 18 predicted proteins | sample C_130625_EF_Meta_FD_87317 | JGI IMG/M metagenome (GOLD analysis project Ga0114959, IMG submission 87317) | Freshwater microbial communities from Lake Croche, Canada to study carbon cycling - C_130625_EF_MetaG | ecosystem: Environmental > Aquatic > Freshwater > Lake | place: Lake Croche, Canada... | reverse complement strand
CCACGCTGATTGGCGGCATGATTGGCTTCTTGTCAGGCATTAAACTAAATCAAACCGAGGATAAGAAATGATTGGACTAGATTCACTTTTAAACATTGGCGGCAAGCTCATAGATAAGCTGATCCCAGACCCAGAAGCCAAAGCCAAAGCCCAGATGGATCTTGCAAAGATGGCGCAAGACGGCGAGCTGGCTAAGATGGCTAACGAGACTGAGCTGTATAAGACCGAGCAAAACAACCTGACCCAGCGCGTTCAAGCAGACATGGCATCAGACTCTTGGTTATCTAAGAACATTCGCCCTATGACGCTGATCTTTTTGCTAGTAGCGTATTCTGGATTTGCAATTGCTTCTATCTTCGAATATGAGACTCGTGGCGCATACGTAGAGCTGCTGGGCCAGTGGGGCATGCTTGTGATGTCCTTTTACTTCGGTGGCAGGACACTTGAGAAAATTACCGACAGGGTGAAAAAATGAACTTGACCGAACACTTTACACTTGAAGAACTAACTCACACCGATCACCGTGAATATGATAATACGCCAAATGATGCAGAACTCGAAAACCTCAAACGCCTCGCAGAATTTCTTGAAGACGTCAAAACTGTACTTGGAGGCAAACCCATTATGGTTAACTCTGCTTTTAGAAGCAAACAAGTCAACGACGCTGTGGGCTCTAAAGATACTAGCCAGCACAGGATTGGCTGCGCTGTGGATATACGCGTGCCTCAGATGACACCTAATGATGTGGTTAAAACTATAATCGCATCAAGCTTACCCTATGATCAGGTCATCCGAGAGTTTGATCGCTGGACACACATCAGCATCCCCAACACTCCCGACGCTAAACCACGTAAGCAAGCGCTAATTATCGACAAAGCCGGCACAAGAGCTTATGCTTGATACATCCCTTAATTGATGGGAAAATAAGCTATGCCATTACAAAAGATTTTATTTAGACCCGGTGTCAACCGGGAGAATACGCGCTACACCAATGAGGGTGGCTGGTATGAGTGCGACAAAATTCGTTTTCGTCAGGGTAATCCCGAAGTAATTGGCGGTTGGGTACGGTATTCTACAAGTACTTTTCTTGGCGTATGTCGTTCTTTGTGGAACTGGGTTACTATTGGCCGCCTTAATCTTATTGGAATTGGTACAAACTTAAAATTCTACATTTCTAGGGGTGGTACATACTTTGATATAACGCCTCTACGCACTACAGTTATCATCAATACAAACCCTTTTGCTGGAAACGGTACAACAACGGTTACCGTGACCGATACAGCGCATGGTGGGATTACTAATGATTTTGTAACTTTTAGCGGTGCTACTGGTACCTATTCAACTATTTTTAATGCTGAATATCAGATTACTGTTTTAAACGCTGATACATATACAATTACAACACCCTCTATTATTGCTGCGGGTAATTATGGTGGCGCTTCCGTTTCTGCAGCCTATCAAATTAGTACAGGGTCAGCTATTCAACAACCTCTTTTTGGTTGGGGCGCTGGTGGCTGGGGTCTTAGCGCTTGGGGCTTTGGTAGTACTCCAGCGGGGGAAAACGCTCTGCGATTGTGGAGCCAAAATAATTTTGGTGATAGCTTAGTGTTTGGATATAGAAAAGGCGCTATTTATTATTGGGATGTGGCTCTTGGCCTTTCTGCTCGTGGCGTCTTAGTAAGTAGCTTGACAGGCGCATCTGGTGTTCCTGTCATCCAAAACTATTTATTTGTATCTGATACTAGTCGGTTTGTGTTTGCTTTTGGTTGTAACGACCCTAACGCAGTTGATCCGTATGCGCAAGACCCCATGTTGATTCGCTGGTCTGATCAGGAATCTTTAGTTGACTGGACTCCTTCAATCACTAACCAAGCTGGTAGCGTGCGCCTATCTCACGGTTCCGAAATTGTCACTGCCGTACAAACGCGCCAAGAGATTGTGGTGTTTACAGATTCATCCGTATATTCTTTGCAATATCTTGGTCCCCCATATGTATGGTCATCTCAACTACTTGGGGATAACATTTCTATCTATAGCCAGAACGCAGCTGTGCTTGCTTCTGGTGTTGTTTACTGGATGGGAGTAGATAAGTTCTACATGTACGATGGTCGTGTAAATACACTTAATTGTGATTTACGCCGTTTTGTATTTGAAAATATTAATTTTACGCAAAATTTGCAGGTGTTTGCCGGTACAAACGAGGGCTTCAATGAAGTGTGGTGGTTTTACTGCAGTTTAGATAGCAACGAAATAGATCGCTATGTAATATATAACTACATAGAAAAAGTTTGGTATTACGGGACTATGAGCCGCACTGCGTGGTTAGATTCTGGTTTACTAAACTACCCAATTGCTGCGACATATAACACTTCAGCTGGTACAGGCTTGCTTATTAACCATGAGAGCGGAATTAATGACGAAGCTACTGAAACGGTACTCCCTCTAAATGCTTACATAGCTTCATCTGAGTTTGATATTGGCGACGGTCATAACTTTGCGTTTGTTTGGCGTGTACTTCCTGACCTGACGTTTGCAAATTCTACAAACTCTCCAACAACAGGGGATCCCGCTACAGTAACAATGACACTGCAAGGGCTTGCAAACTCTGGCTCTGGTGTAACAAGCGATGCAGCGCAACCCGTCAGTGCAGGTACAACATACAATATCACTGAAGAATTTACAGGGCAGATTTATACACGTCTTCGTGGACGCCAAATGATATTTAAGATTGCATCAAACCAAGTTAATACTACTTGGCAGTTGGGTTCTCCCCGTATTGATATTAGACAGGATGGGCGTCGCTGATGGCTCAAATAGATGTAACCCCACCCAATCTGCCGCTTGCCCCTGCGGAATACGACCGTCGCTATCAAGATCAGCTGAACAACGTTTTACGTTTATACTTTAATCAGATCTCTAACCCTAGCGCTATGGGTGGATCAACTCTAAATTTAGGTATAAATACATTGCCAACTCAAGCTAATTTAGCTAATCTACGTTCTGGCGACGTATACCGCGATACGGCAACTAATACTTTAAAGATTAAACCATGAACTTAGACGAGATTAGTAGTAACCCTAACTACAGGTCAGTAGCGCCTGAGTACATCGAGTTTGCTGAAGTAGACGACATCTGGGTTCGCGCTTATAACGTGCCAAAGGCTAAAACAATCATATCTCAGCATGTCCATGCCCATGACCACATAACGTTGGTTTCACGTGGAACAGTTGAAGGTTGGCAGGATGGCGAGTCTCTTGGAGTATTTGTTGCCCCTGCGCTGATTACTATCCCTGCTGGCGCTAAGCATGCGTTCATGGCGCTAACAGATGATGTTGTTTTATGCTGTCTTCATAACCTGCGCGGCACTGGACTAGAGTCGCCCGAAATTGCTAACGAGGTATCCCATGCCCATTCTTGAATATTTTTTAGCGGACGCCGCCGCTGCCGAAGCTGGTGCTGCTTACGGTGCTGAGGCTCTTGGCACTGCTTTGGCTACTAGCGAACTTGCTGGTCTTGGCGCTGCGCCCGGTATAGCCGAAGGTGCGCAAGGTATAAATCAAGCTAGTATGGCAGCTGACGCTGCGGCGGGAGGCGCGGGGGCGGGTAATGCTGGTATTAATGCAGCACAAATTCAGGCGCAACAAGCAGCTGCGCAATCACTAGCCCCAGCTCAACAAGCATATATGGAGGCTTCTTCTGCGGCTAACGGCCCGGGAATTTCTCAGGGGATCAAAGCGTTACCAGCCCCTGCTAATGATTTCTCCAGCGTAAACAACCTTATGCAGCCAAGCGCAAGTCCTTACTCATTGACTGCGCCTACAGGTTTGCCAGCTGGTTCAGCGCCTATGACTTCTTACGAGTTGTCAGCGCCTGCATCTAATACTGGTTTGCGCCTGCCTTCAGGCATACCTTCCGCAGAACCCCCTTCCGCATTAATGAAGGGTTTAAATTCAGCTGCGGAATGGGCAAAGGAAAATCCTTTTACTGCAATGACAGGCGCATACATGGGCGCTAATACGTTGGGTCTTTTAAATCCTTCCGGCGCTACGTTCAATAATGCACCGTATAGTGGCCCGTTATCTAAGTATCGTTTATCTGATAACTTTCAAGCGGGTAACGCTAATCCTGCTGATTACCAATACAGACCCCGCTATGCCGTGGGTGGGGTAATACCTGTAGGTTATGACGAAGGCGGTACTCCACTTGACGCTCAAAACTATGCGGCAGGGGGTAGTCTTTCTGATTCTATTGAACAGTACCAAAAAATGTTAGAGGGTCAACGGCAGGCTGCTCCAGCTGTGTCGCATGATGTAGGTATTTACTATGACCAAGATCCAGATACTCGATACCAAGACGCGTTAACTGCCGCACAGATTCGCCAAGCCAAAGTTAATCAACGAGCTTATGTATCTCCTCCAGTTGCTAAACGTCCTATGCCTATGGGCCAATTGCAGATGGCTTCAGTCAAGCCTAAGAAACAAGGCGACAGTGGTTCAGATGTAGAAGCTGCACAAGGCGGAATTATGCATTCAAGTTTGGGTGGATATGCTGCTGGCGGAAACCCACGACTACTCCAGGGCCCTGGTGATGGTATGTCGGACAACATTCCTGCAACTATTAACGGACGCCAACCTGCTCGACTTGCAGATGGCGAATTTGTAATCCCAGCGGATGTGGTGTCACATTTGGGCAATGGGTCCACAGAAGCCGGCGCTAAGCAGCTTCACGGTATGATGGACAAGGTACGCAAAGCGCGTACTGGCAACCCTAAACAGGGTAAAGAAATTAACCCTGAAAAATACATGCCTAAATGATTGAAGTATCAATGGTTCCAAAACAGTATGTCGATACATGCTGGAGTGAAATAGAACCTTACTTAGAGAAGGCGGCGGCCTATACACATGGACGCTATACAGTCGGCGATATTTATACTTCGATTGTTGACTACGACTATGAGTTGTGGGTAGCGTTTGACGGCGGTAGAATTAAAGGTGCTGTAGTTACTAATTTTGTAGTCTATCCTCAACGAAAGCTGTTGTGCATGTCGTTTTGTGGTGGAGTAGATTTAAAAGACTGGAAAGACTCTATGCTTTCGTTATTGAGACGCTATGCTAGAGACATGGGATGTGACGGTATAGAAGCAACGGCTCGTCGTGGATGGGCTAAAGTTTTTCAAAACGACGGTTTTAAGAGTAATTGGGTAACATTTGAATTACCCCTTGAAGGAGCAGATTATGGGTAAAGGCGGCGGCGGTGGAGGACCCACCCAAACAACATCAACGGTTCAAAATACGAACATTCCTGAGTATGCAAAAGGGTACGTTGAGAATATGCTGGGCACGACTCAGCAACAGTTGTTTACGGGTAATAAAGACGAGTCCGGTAATTTTAATATTACTGGCTTTAAACCGTATCAAGCCTACGGCGGAACATACGACCAAAATCAAACACTGCCTGATGGAACTCCTAATCCTAATTTTGGCAAACAAACATCTTACGACCCCAGTAAAGCTATTGCAGGGTTCTCTCCTACGCAGCAGGCCGCTCAACAGGGTATTGCTGGTATGCAAGTGCCAACACAGGCCTACGGCAGTGCGCAACAGATGGTCAATGATTCTGCTATTGGAGCGGGGCAGTCTTCACAACAAGCTTTAGGTTATGGCGCAATGGGTCAGCAAGCTGGTATGCAAGGTCAGCAGTCCGGCATGATGGGCCAACGCTACGGCATGCAAGCTGGTAATAACGCTGGTAGACAAGCTAATGCGCAGATGGGGCTTGCTAACCAATACGGTATGGCGGGTTACGGCGCAGGCCAGACTGGTCAGAATCTTGGCATCATGGGCGGCGCTAATTATGGTGGTCAAGGCGCTGGCTATGGGCAGGAGGCTGCCGGTATGGCTGGTCAAGCTGCGGGTTATGGTCAAGCTGGTATGGGTATTGGCCAGCAAGCTTCTGGTTTATCTGGAAATGCATTAGGTTATGGGCAAGGCTCTGCTGATATTGGGCAACAAGCTACTGGTCTGTCTAGTAATGCTTTGGGATATGGCAATCAAGGCGCTGGCTACGGTAGTCAGGGCGCGGGGTTTGGACAGCAAGCTGCTGGCTTGTCTAGTAATGCTTTAGGATACGGTAATCAAGGCGCTGGCTATGGTAGTCAAGGCGCGGAATTGGGGCAACAGGCCGCTGGTCTGTCTAGTAATGCTTTAGGATATGGAAACCTTGGCGTTAACTATGGTGGTCAGGGGGCAAATATTGGCCAGCAAGCCGCTAATCTGTCTAGTAATGCTTTAGGATATGGAAACCTTGGTGTTAACTACGGTAGTCAGGGTGCAAATATTGGTCAGCAAGCTTCTAATTTAGCTGGCAACGCCATGAACTATGGCGATGTTGGTTTGGGCTATGGTCAACAAGCTTCTCAATTGGCTGGTAGCGCTTTAGGTTATGGACAAAACGCCGCTGACATTGGTCAAATGGGCCTTCGTGCGCAAGGCATGGGTGAGAACATTTCTCGCCAATCCCAGAATTATGCGCGACAAGCCGCTGGTGCTGGTAGCCAGTACGCGCAGGAAGCAACTAATCCTAACGCTATTCAGGCGTACATGTCTCCCTACATGCAGAATGTGGTGGATGTACAAAACAAAGAAGCTCAGCGCAACGCCGCTATTGCGGGAACACAGCAGCAGTCGGATGCAACAAAGGTAGGCGCTTTTGGTGGTAGCCGCGATGCAATTATGCGCGCTGAACGTGAGCGTAACCTTGCTACATTAATGAATCAAAACCAAGCGCAAGGTTTACAGAATGCGTTCCAACAAGCACAGCAAGCTCAGCAATATGGTGCTAACCTCAATCTTCAAGGTTTACAAGGTGCACAGCAAGGCCTTGGCACTGCACTGCAAGGCGGTCAGTTAGGCTTATCTGGCGTTGGTACAGCGTTGCAAGGTCAGCAGGGTGCATTAGCTGGTGTGGGTCAAGCTGGTGCTATGTATGGCCTTGGTATGCAAGGCGCTCAGACAGGTATGCAAGGCGTTAATGCTGCTAACCAAGCCTATCAAACAGGATTACAAGGCACTGCCCAAGGTATGCAAGGAGCGCAGACCGGGCTGCAAGGCATTAATGCAGCGAATCAAACATATCAAACAGGGTTGCAAGGTACTGCCCAAGGTATGCAAGGTGCTGGTATGGGCTTGCAGGGAGTTAACGCCGCTAATCAAGCATATCAAACTGGGCTGCAAGGAGCTCAGACAGGTATGCAAGGCGCTGGTATGGGCTTGCAAGGAGTTAATGCGGCTAATCAAGCGTACTTGGCTGGTATCCAAGGATCTCAAGCGGGCATGCAGGGCGCTGGTATGGGACTGCAGGGAGTTAATGCGGCAAATCAGGCATATCAAACTGGCTTGCAGGGACAACAAGGCGCATTGCAAGGTGTCAACGCAGCTAATCAAGCATATCAAACTGGTCTGCAAGGCGCGCAGACTGGCTTACAAGGTATCAATGCAGCTAATCAAACATATCAGACCGGTATTCAAGGCGCTGGTATGGGACTGCAAGGGGTTAACGCTCAGTTGGCTGGTACGGCTCAAGGTATGCAAGGTGCGCAATCTGGCCTAGCTGGCGTCAATGCTGCTACAAACGCAGGTCAATATGGTTTGCAAGGCGCTCAAGTTGGTCTGCAGGGAACTGCCCAAGGTATGCAGGGTGCTGGTATGGGTCTCCAAGGTGCGCAAGCTGGTTTGGCTGGCGTTCAAGGTGCGCAAGCAGGCTACAACATGCTTGGTCAACAAGGCATGAATTACACCAACATGCTGGGTCAGCAGCAAGCTAACCAGCTGGGCTTATATGGAGCGCAGAATGCAGTGGGCGCACAGCAGCAGGCGTTGGAGCAGGCTAAGATCAATCAGGCTATGCAGGATTACGCTAACGCACAGCAGTATCCTCTCATGCAGTTGGGCACTATGTCCAACATGTTGCGTGGCCTGCCAATGCAAGCTTCTACAACAAACCAGTACGCTGCGTCGCCTAACCCACTGTCTCAGGCAGTCGGTACGATTGGTGCTGGCGCGTCTATTTATAACGCTTTTAGACCCCCCGGAGGCGCTTCAGGCGGCCTGCCTAAAGAGTTTAAATTTGCAAAGGGCGGTATAACTTCTATTCCTAGCTACGATATGGGTGGTGAAGTTGAGTCCCAGCTTGAGAGTATGGGTGAAGAGGAACTTGCACGCCAAGCTAAAGAATCTTCTAGTCCATCTATTCGTAAGATGGCGCAGCGCATACTACGTGAGCGTCAAATGAGCAATCAATCTGGAAACGCAAGCGCTACGGATGTTCAATACCAAGCTCCCCAGCCTCAAATGCCTGCTATGCGCGGTGGCGGCATTATTGCTTTTAAAACAGGCGGCGGCGCTAACGAAGAAGGCGGTGAAGAAGAAGCTAGAGGAACCGATCTATCAGGTAAAACTATGGATCAGAGGCTTGCTACTGCAGCTCCCGCAACACCTCCAGCTGGCGGCATTATGGCTGCCGCTCCTGTTACACAAGTTAGACCTGAAACTCCACCTATCAATGTTCAACCGGGTGGTGTTGTAACGCCCGCTATGGCGGAAATGCAAAATAGGTTATTTGCACAACAGGCACAAGCGCAGAAAACTGCTGATAGACCTCTATCAGAATTTGTTGCTGAAAAAGAAAAATTATTAGGTCCTAATACTGCTCGGGATGATTTCCGCTCACAGATCATGGCTGAGCGCGCTAACATGAAAGATGAACAAGAGCGTCAACGTAATATGCGTTTGGCTGAGTTCTTTGCTTCGTGGGGTACAACCCCCGGTCCAGTACTTGTTGCCGGTATGACTGCATTGAAACAGTCAATACCTAATATTATTGCTGACCAGAAAGAAGCCAGAAAAGTTGAGCGTGAAGCAAACAAAATTATTTACGATCTGGATCAAGCTACTCGCCTTGAGAAGCAAGGCAATATTAAAGAGTCTATTGCCGAGAAAAATGATTTGGCTAAACGTGCTGAAGATCTCAATAAAACTATTGCTCAAATTCAAGGTCAGCAGATGGCTTCAGAAGCTTCTATTAAAGGTCATGAGCTTACAGCTAAAGGCCATGTAGAAGCGGCAGCAATAACCGCCGCCGCCCATAAAAACTCCTATGCAGCTGCTGAAAAACGTGCGGATGAAAATACACGGTTCCATCTACAATCACAAGCTTTGGCTACTAAGAAAGCTGTTGAAGCTATCGACGCAGCTATTGCTAAAGAAGCTGAATCGACTATTGAATACAAGACAGCTAAGAATATTGCCAATACTACTAGAGGAACAACCGCGCAAGAAAGAAAAAATGCGCAGGCAACCGTTAATAAGTATGAAACTGATTGGAAAACACGTAAAAATGCTGCTAAAGACGAGCATGAGCTTGCAAAGAGTCAGCTTGCTGAAGTAAATGCAAAACTTGGTTTAGGGAAAAAGCCTGAAGGTTCAGCTACAACCCCACCGCCTGAACCAGCCGCAGCCGCCGCTGCGCCTTCAGTAACTATAGGCGGCAAAACATTTACTAAACCTGATAATATGAGCGCCGCGCAATGGGAAGAGTACAAGAAGTCACAAGGGGTTAAGTGATGAGTCCTGAAGAGTGGTTGGCACAACAAGATAAAGATAAACCTCCGTCTGTACTAAGTCCGGAGGATTGGCTGGCTCAACAGCAGCAAAAAGAACAACCGCAATCTATCCTAAGCCCTGAAGCTTGGATGGCAAAACAATCTAAAAAGCAGATAGCGGAGCCTGATGAGCCAAGCAACTTCATGCGCGGTATAAGCAATTTGCCCGGCCAGTTTCAAGAAACTTATGGCGGCGCTAAGACTCTTGCTGGTTTGCTTGTTAATAGCAAAGACCTTATCCAGAGCGGGCTTGAGTCGATGGAAGAAGGTAAGCAACGTCAGGTCAGTAAAGAATCTGATTCATTTACAGATGCATGGAAGCAAGGTATTGGTACTGTATTGACAGAGTGGCTGCCGTATCAGATAGGTTCTGGCGTGGGTAATCTTGCTGAAACACTTACATTTATGGGTATTGGCGCTCTTGGCGGCGCGGCTACTGGAGCGGGTGCGGGTGCTGTACCTGGTGCTATTGCAGGCGTTGTATCTAAGACTCTCATAAAACAAGGTATCAAAGATGCTGCTGAAGCTGTGGCTAAAGAAAGCGGTAAAGAAGCTGCTAAAAAGTTTGTTGAGGCCGAAACCAAGCGCGTTATTACAGAAGCTAGTACAGAAGCTGCAAAAGCTGCCGCCAAACAATATGGTAAGACTGGCGCTAGAGTTGCTGGTATGGAAGCTGGTGCATTTGCTCAAGCTGGCATTCACGGTGCTGGTGAAGTTACTGGGCGCGCTGTTGATGAAGCTGAGAAACTGGGCAAAACAGTCAATGATGTTGAGCTTAGTAGGGTTTTACCTGCCGCAGTTGTACATGGCGTAGCAGATTATTTTGTAAATAAAATTGGTCTTGGCGCATTGAAAATTGGCGAAAAGAGCGCTGGAAATCTTGCGCTAGATATTGGTAAACAAATTGCTGTTACAGGCACTAAAGAAGTCCCCGCTGAGTTAATTCAGACTTTGGCTGAGCGCTACGGCGCTAATTTGTCATTGACAGATGCTGAGGCTGTTAAAGAATACATTGACACTATTGCTGCGTCATACGGCATGTCTGTTGGCCCCGGCGCTGTTGGTGGGGCTCGTACCAGCGTATCGCACAAGTTTGCTAACGCAGCTAAACAAGATACTACGTCAGAAGAACAGTTACGCCAGCAATCTACAAGTGCGGCTGATCAAACCCAAACTGCGCCCCCTCCTGTTAATCAAGAACTGGTCTCAGCTTTAACGCCCGCTCTCAATGAAAATAATCAGTCGTTGGCAAAAGTGTCTGATGACACAACTAAAGCTGGCGAACAAGTTAAAGCTGCTCAAGCAGAAAAAGTTAAGTCTGCTGAAGAACTATTGGCTAAAGTAGATGCTGGTGAAAAAGTCAAAAGAGATGATATTCACGCTGCCGCTAAATCAGCTGGTCTTGAAAAGTTTCCAGCGGATATACGAACCAATGAAGCAAAGATAGATTACCTACGAGATCACCTTGCACAACAAGGAGCACCAAATGTTGCAGGACCTAACACCCAAACAAGTGGAACAAGCACTGGAGTGGTTACATTCGCCAACCAAAACGAAGCCCCCGCAGGAGCTGCTGGATCTCAATCCCGTGGAGTGGTATCTAATGGAACAGTTGCTGGGACAGATTTGGCTGGAACAAGCAAGCAGCCCTCTGCACTAACTTCAGCAGCTCAAGTACAAGCACTTACGGATAAAGAATTAAATGATAAGTTAACTGACCAAATGATGTTTGGCGGTGATGATACTGAATTTAAACTTTTAAAAGCTGAACAATTTAATCGCCAACAAGGAACTATAAGTGGCACTACGACCTCTCAAGCCCAGCAAGCAGAAACGCAAAGACAAGAAGCACCAACTCCCGCAGGACCAGTAAACCTTGGCGATCTTGCCCCTGAAATTCAAGAAGATATTCTGTCTCGTAGAGATGCTATCTATGAAATGGAGACCGAAGGTGCGAGCGAAAAGAAACTTGCTAAGGCCTATAAGTTTTTAAATACTCTGGAAGAACAGCACGGCTTAGATATCACTAAGCCATCTACGCTTAGCGCTAAGTCTAACGAACAGACTGCCTATCAAGGTACTGACCTGCAAGAAGCGCTTAACCTTGCTGATAAATATGAAAAGCAAGACGAGCAAGAAAGGCAAGCTGCTCACGAAGAGTCTTTAGGCAAAGGCAATCCACGTTATGAGCAAAAAAATCTTCCCCCAAATACTGAAGATAACTATAACGCTGTAGCTGAAGAACTCCGCGCTAAAGCTGAAGCCGCTAATGAAACGCGAAAAGGCCTTGCTGAAAAAGCATCGGATTTAAATAAACAGCACCGTGAAGCTGTGACTGAAGTTGAGCGTATTGAAGATGAGATTGAACAAGCTGAGCGTAACAACGACCAAAAGAAACTAGCGTCTCTACGCGAACAAGAGAACGAAGCTAACCGACGTGAAAGCGACTTACTTGGCGAATTAGTTGATGCGCAGAAAGCATTGCAAGAGCATGGCCCGGTACAGTTTGACCCACTGACTTGGGATAAATTAACTTCCGCTGATAAAGATATCTACTTTAGCTATATCCGCAACAACACCCCTGCTGAACATCGTCAGGCTGCTGCTGCACTGCTAGCCGAGAAAAATAAAGCTGGTGTTAAATCCCGCGAAAAAGAAGGTAGGTTGGATGCGTCTGAGCGACGCACTGCGCAAAACTACGAAGACAACCGCGCTCAGATGAGCAAAATATTTGGCGTGCAGTTCCCAACGTGGGAACGCTTGTCCAATGCTGCAAAAGCTGTTTTCCTTAGACAGATCGTAAACAACGCTGGCTTGCAGCAAGACGTAGGCTTTGCCAATCTTGGTGTTCAATTAATTCAAGAAAACAAACAACTTGATGTAGACGGTAAAGCTAAAGAGATTGCCAACATTGAAAAACGCCAACAAGAAGTTAAAAAAGAAGCTGAAGAAAACAAAAATAAACTTGAAAAACTTCAGGCCGATTTTAATCGCACTAATATAGGCGGCGTGCCCGGCACGTACTTACCTGGAAACATCATTAAGATGATCCAGAACAATAACCTACAAGGGGTTTTGCAGTACCTGCGGGCTGGCCCTAAAGAAGGTGGGAAAGAAGCTGTTGGTGGTAGTGAAAAGTTTTTAAAGGCTCTTGCCCAAACATTATTCTCATTTAAGCTTGACACAAAAATTAAGTATGTTGAGTCACTGTCTAATGGTGACCTAGCACAATACGACGCGTCTACAGATACTATCTATGTAACAGCAGAAGGTATGACTGCCTCTACTGTTTTGCACGAGGTTGTTCACGCTGCTACGGCTAAGATTGTTAACCTGTATATGACAGGCAAATTTAAGCAGCTCACAGAAGATCAGATTAGGGCAGTAGAGCACCTTGAAGAGTTGATGTACGAGGCCGCTGTAACTCTTGCGCCTATTCACCCTAATGCATTTGAAGTTGTTGGCAAGAATTCTGATGGTTCTCCACGCTATAGCTTGATGGAATTCCTAGCGTATTCGATGACTGATGAGGCGTTTCAAGTTGATTTAGTAGCGCTCCAACCTAAAAAATCAGACGTCACAAAAAGGTTGTTGTTACCTGAAGGATCAATAGTTACAAACCTACCAGAGCAAAAAAGCATGTGGTCAGAGTTAGCGCTGACAATTGCAAAAATTATTGGACTGGACAAGGTTTACTTTCAAAAAAATAAGGTGCGCGCGGATGCGCCATTTAACTACTTACTGGAAATTACTTCATCGTTCAGCGATATTTTGTCTAAGCCAACAGAGCCAATTTACCTGAGCCCGCTCTCTGCAAAACCACCAGCGCCTAAACCTTTGGTAACTCACAAGACAAAACTTGGGGAAGCTGATTCCGCGCACTCGCTTACAAAAGAAGAAGCCCCTCCTACTTGGCGTGAACGTTTCAATAAAATGAGTGGTAACGTCAATACATGGCGCGCGTTGGCGCGTATTTTCCAAGACAATCGCTACGCAATTAAAGCGCAACAACGTATATTGCAAATGTCTGACAAACTCATTCGTGAGGGTAAAGACAAGATGAACAACGTCTACGAGCAGATTGTGTTAGCTGTTGGTGACGGTAAAAACTTCTTTAATGTCTATGTTAGTCAACCCGCCAGACAATTAGATGCGGCAGTTAAAGAGTTTGCAGAAGGTGCTGGCTACACTACTAAGCGGGCACTCGAAGAACTACATAAGATACTTGAGGCGGTTCACGAGCCCGAGCGCCGCATGGTCAAGTTTTTGTTGGCTGTACCTCTTAGCCTAAAAGATAACCTGACGCACAACGGCAAAAAGATCAGTGCTGCGCAACGCCGGGAAGATATTAAAAAACTGTTGGATAACCATGTTTTAACTCAAGCGCAAGCTCAGCAGCTGCGCGAAGAGTTGGAGAGCATTGTCTTTGAGAAAGATGCCAATGGTCAGATCGTGCTTGATGCAGAAGGCTATCCAAAGCCAAACATGAAGTATGTGGATCCTGCTGGGTCTACACCAAAGCCAAAGAAGCAAAAGGGCCCTACTACTCGTAGCATTGTCTATAAGTCAGAAGACTATAACGCCACGGGTATTGATCTTGAAGATGCAAAATTAATTCGTGAGCAGATCAAGACACATCCTCAGGCAGAATCAATTCAAAAGGTAATGGATACGTTGCAACAACTGCATACCGCCACTACTGAGATGAATAAACTTGCTAACTATTGGTCACAACCTGTTAGTAACCGCGTAGCGTTCTACGGTTTCAAAAATTATGTTCCGCTCAAGGGCAATCCTAAGCACACAGATGTCGACGAAGAAATTGACTTTGACAGCAAACGTAACGGGCGCGAACTACAAGATAACGTTGGCGCTATGGGTGGACGTGTCAGTGTGTCTATAAATCCTGTCTTGCAGACCATGACGGACGCAACGCGCGCCGCTCTGCGTGCTGGTAGGCGTAACCTAACTCAAGCAATTAAAAACTCTCTTGATAAAAACAAAGACCTCAATCCAAATGGTCAAGGCACAATTGCTGGGCACGTTAAACAAAGAATTAAATTTGAGGAACGTGACACTGTTGACTTATCTGCGCTCAAAGGCGAAACAACTATCTTCCATTACAACGAAGACGGTAGTATTGACATACTTGTAGTTACAGATAAAAAGCTGCGTGACTCAATCCGCCGTACATACGAGAAGAGCAGTCCGTTAACAGAGTTTGCAAACAAATGGACAAGCCGTATTGGGCAGATGCACACCCGCTACAACTATAACTTTGCGCCACTTAACTTTACGCGTGACGTGTTGACCAATACATGGAACATTGGTGCTGCCGGAGAGCTAGGCCTTGTTGAAGCTGGTCGTTATCTTAAAGATGTATCTTTCTTGGCCGCCAACGGCGGCATGTATAAGGCCATGCAGGTGGCAATTTTGTTCCCTAAAGGCGATACACAATCTTTGCGAGCTCTAAAAGTATTGTCAGAGAAAGACCCATATATCCGTGACATGGTTGAATACATACGCCAAGGCGGTATGGTGTCCCACTTAAATGGCATGTCTTTGCAATCAAACTTTGAAGAGTTAAACAAAAAAGTTGGTCGCTCTGGAATTCTTACTTCTGTAGAAGATATCAATCAGTTCGCTGATGTCTGGACAAACATGTTTGAATTGGCTAGCCGTGCCGCTGCGTATAGTGTTGCTAAAAATAAATTTATGAAGCAGGGCGAATCTGAAGCTTCTGCAAAACTGCATGCTGCTGTATTTACTAAAAACCTTGCTAACTTTGAACAAGTAGGTGAACTTGGTAAAGCAATGGGCGCGTTCTATATGTTTTTCCGTCCAGCGGCTACTGGCGCTGTACGTGCTATCGAAGCAGTTGCACCTGCATTTATTTCATTGAAGACCGCAGAAGAGCGTCTCCCTCCTGAGATTAGAAATGACAAGGTTGCTTTAGAAACGTACCTTAAGAATTTCCAGAAAGACAAAACCAACGCTACGTGGATGTCTATGATGTTGTTTGGTTTAGGTATGGCTGCATACACTATGTCATATATGACCGCCGATGATGATGACCTAGGGCGCAATGCCGTTGCCACAGACAACATGGAGCAATGGACTCGGTTTGCTCGTTTCCATATTCCACGCGGTATTAGCGAAGCTATGGGCATGAAAGAACCTTTGATCTTCCAGATTCCTTGGGGCTTTGGTCTTGGCGCGTTTGCAGCTGCTGGTGCTCAGGTAGCGGGTGTTGTTGGTGGTAGCCAGAAGATTAGCGAGGCGCTTGCTAATATCTTTGTATCTATTGCCTTAGACTCTTTTGTGCCAATCCCTGTGTCACGTATACCTATCTCAGATCTATCTAATATTCCAAATTGGGCTTTAGATACTGCAGCGCCAAGTATTGTGCGTCCTATCCTTGAGTTTGCCATGAATATGAATGGCTTGGGGCATAACATCAATAGCGCAGCGCAGCGTCGTCTTGGCGATGCCTATACTGGCGGTGACAATATCCCAGAAGCATGGAAAGATTTTGCTGTGTGGGCGCATGATTCAACAGATGGCTATATTGATGTTAGCCCTAATACTATGTATTTTTTAGCTAACAGCTATGCAGATGGTGTCAGCCGTATTGGTGAAACTCTTTATGGTCTTACAGATATAGGTCAGGGGCGCAAGGATTTCAGCCTTAAAACTGATCTACCATTATTTGGTTCTTTCTTTGGCTCTCGCTCTAGTTTTGATGCAAGGGAGTTTGCAAATGTTGAGAAAGAAATTAAGCGAAGGGAAAAGATTCTTAATGACTTTAAAAGTCAGCCAACTAAATTTGCTGAATACACAGCTAGACATCCGATGGATGAGGCTGTCATAGACATCTATAACAAGATGTTAAACAAAGAATTGAACCCTTTGCGCGCTCAAGATAAAAGCATCAGGCTCAATAGAAGTCTAAGCCCTGCAGACCGTAAAGATCTTTTAAAGATGAACCAACTGCAAGAGAACATAATTAAGCGGCAGATGATTGATGCGTTCAAGTCTTATGGCGTAGAACCCTAACGAATACGCCAAGCGCGGACTCCAAGGTGATTGTCTTTGTGCGTGATATAGCATTTGACTTTTACCTTGGCGCGCTTAGCACCATTCTCTAAAGCATAGATTATCTCAGCAGGGCGCAAGGTGGGTATGAAGAAGCTCTCCCCCACCTCCATCACATCAAATGGAAAGATCCATTCTGGCTCTTTGATGTCACTCGGATTCATTAAACAAGTCGCTTGGAATCTGTGTCTTAAACCAATATAGATATGCAGGATCGACGCTGATCGCTGACTTCCACCCGGTAGTGAGGCGTCCCTTCTTGTCATCTACAAGAATCTTTTTATCACGCATATCAAACTCAAACTCACGACTGCTGACTTTGCGCTCTGCCAAGAACTTCTTGAACTCAGTCTTAGACACTTGCAAGAGACCTTCTTCACTGACGATGCGCCCTACGAGCTGGCCCCTGGGCTCCATAGTGACCTTGCCGTCTTTAAGTACTAGGATGTTGCCCATGTTCTTATTGATGAAGTCACCTAACACAGATGGGTAGTCGGTGCGGTTAACTTTCACAACCTTTTCACGAATCTCAATCATCTTTAAAATTGCTTCGTGATAGATACGATCAAGTTTCCAAGCAGTAATGTCAGCCTGATTAGCCATGTCTGCGCCACCAAAATTAGTACCTACCAAGTTCTTGTAGAACCGGTACTCTGCGTAGTTACCAAAGTCAGTTAAGAACTTCTCTTCCCACTTGGCGATGTTGTCTAGCACATAGTTGTCACCTTGCTTCATGATGTGCTGGATGAACATTGGGCCTGCATGCCCGTAGTTGTATTTAAACGCATCGAAGATACGTTCGCCAAGCTTGGCGTCGTGATTCAATATGCTTGGGCGGAAAACTTCAAACTCAATCAGGCGTGCTGCTTCTCCGTCAGGATTCATTTTGACGGATTCTAACTTGCCATATATGCCGTGGTTAGATGTCAACACTGCGGTCAATGATGCAGACATCTCGTATTCCCGTTCAGCATTGACCGAACCCTGCATACGAATCTTGGCTTTACCGTGTGATACGTTATGAATCAACTGTCCCAAATCTTCTGCCTTCTTATCGCCTACTTCATCAAGACCAAACATCAAACTGTGCAGTCCAAGATAGCGACCTGTTAAACCGTTGTCTGTAGCGCCCACCACGCTCAAATCTTTGGGATGTCCAAACACGCTAAGCCCTGCATACATCGCACCTGTCTTGGCGTTGCCTGACTTGCCTGTCAGACTCATAACCACACCAGACGTAGATGTGTAGCACATCAGGGGAGAGCCAAACCCACTCATCGCGGCAAAGGCATGTAGTTCAAACTGTGGGTTGTTTAAGTAATCAATCGACTCGCGCCAACGCGCAAAGGTCCCGTTCTTCGTAATATGGCGTGATAGACCGCGAACAAATGGAGACGATGGAGCTTCAATGATTTCACCAGTGCGGGTAATTTCTTTTTTGCCTATGACAAAGCTTCGGTTGTCCCATTCCTTGTCTGTGCGGTCTTGCGTCCAGCCCATCTGCATACGCATCTGTAACGCTTTGTCAGTTGTCTGGAGGTACTGCCCCCATTTGATGATGTAATTCATAAGGTGTTGGTCGTGGTGTGAAGCAAAGAAAACTCCGTTGCTTGACATGATTGCCTTGAGCGCTTCTTTGGCATATACCTGCTTCATGGGCAGGAGGAATTCTCGTTCCCCATCAAATGGAAGAATTGTACGCATCTGCAAGCACTCGCCGTCATGCGGGCTCACCATGCGTTTAACGGGAAACAAGTCGTGCGCCAAGATCAAGATAGGATCATCTTGGTGTTTCTTGCCTTGCTTGTCTGTCTTAGGTGCTGGAACAAAATATATACCGCCATTCTGCCCACGCACAAATGGCGTCATGAAGTCAGGGAAATCAGGAACTTTTTGGGTATTCGGGACTTCCCAAACTGCGTCCTCTTTATTTGTCGCGGGGGCTGGCTTAAATTGTCTTGCCAAAGAAATTGGACTCGTGATCTTTCCTCTGTGCTGGCATCCATCGCATCGTTCGGGATAGTTGTCAATGAACCACTCGCAGGTTCGTGGAGCAGGAATGGCATCTGCCTTTTCTTCTGTTTTAGCATGGTTGTATCTTGGGTCTGGGTTTGATAACTCATGGATAGCAGTCGCGCCATCATCACAAAACTTAGCGATGGACAAACCTGCACGCCACAACGGCTCTGGCAACGTAGCGCGGTTTTCCCAGATGTATTTAATCTGTCCGCATCCATCCCCTGCCAAACTCTTTTCTACTAATGTTTTAAATGATTTTGCAAAGTTGTCTAACTTCAGAATTGCTTTAGTGTCTTCGTCAACGCCCTTGGGAATACTTGCAAGGATGTCTTCAGCAATTAGTTGTTCTTCCGTAAGCGGCTCGGCTTCTGCAACAGGCTCTACGCCTAAAAACTCTTTGAACTCTTGCCAGCTATATGCAAAGATCTCATCGCTAACAACTGACGTTGGTTCTGGTGGATCAGACTTGTAATTAAACGTCTCAGGTGCGCGCATGATACGTGCGGCATCTGCTGTAACCACTGGGTCAATAGATATATGCTGGAGACATAGCGCTTTGAATTTCTCAGCGACCGGCTTCCACTCCTCTCGTGGAATATCCTCATCCATAATCCAATAGGCATGAACCCCGCCGCCTGAATCAATCACCACTGGGTCAGGTAGCCCAGTCTCTCCAGTAAGTTTGTAGAGCGCTGTGTGTGCGTCGCCCTTTGTTTGATAGTCTTTATCTGCCCCAACGTCTAAGTCAATAAAGAATGACCGTACAAATAGACAATTATCTGCTTTCCTGCTGTATCCGTCGAACGTCCCCAGTGCAACGAATGTGTTTAGTTGTTTTAATTTGAACTTCTCAATTTGTTCAAACACGCCGTCGAGCGTCTCAGCAAACTTGTTTGAGACTTTCTTGTCAGTCCCAATACTTGTTATGCAATAGACACCCTGCGTAGGCAATGCTTTCTCGTAGAATTGTTTTAACATGTCTCGCCAGAGTTGAAAAGAGCGGGACTATGCCCGCTCGGTGAATAGATGGGGAATTGATATCCCCCCGATTTTTAGTTAGTCAAACTTCCTCCCGACCATATCTTCAAGGTACGCTTTAGCCGCCGCAGTGTTCTTTGCTGGAAGAAGTCCCTTGGCGGTATCACTCTCGATCAAGTCAGTCAGTGTCTCAACCTTAATAAGGTTGTTGTGGCGCAGGGGTTTGCCACGGAACCAACTGAATACCGTCATGCGAGTTACTTCCAACGCACTAGCTACATACTTTGCAGGGAGGTTTGCCTTCACGCAAGCAAGTGCCAATGCAATGCCTGCCCTGTTAGGGTTGGCCTTGTGCAACTCAATCAAAAAAGCTTCGCTGTATGTCCGTGACATTCCTATTCCTTATTTCTTAGACCACTTCTTCACTACGTCAGAGATGTCTTTCTCTTCGGCAACAGCTTTTTTAGACTCAACCTTAACGGGTGGCGCTTCGTCTTCTACAACCTCGTTGCGGTGACTTGGCACTTCAACTTCACCTGTGGTATCCGCTTGAAAGACGTTCATTTTAATTGCGGCTTCAGCGGCAGGGCTCTTGGCTTGGGCGGCAATTGCCAACAAATCATCATCAGGAACTTTGCCAGATGGAGAGAACACAACCTTTGGCGTAGGAGATTTTGTGTCGAAGGCCATGCGTGTGATGACGCGGCCAGCGCTTACATTGTGCGACGCCAAGTGTTGGATGTAGGGGCGGAAAGGCCAGCGACCGTTCTCTTCCTTGCCGAACGCTGAGGTAGCGGGCAACACCAACTGCATCACATCGCCTGATGGATCGTTAGGCAACACCACGGCTGTGCGCCATGACAAACGGCAAGCTGTTCCTGAACCGCCTTGACCTGAACCCTTAACAGACTTGGGGCAGTCGAGGCATGTAGAAGCGCAGGGGTTTTTCACATCTGCATCGGGCTTGTCAGAGTCAGTAGACCAGCACACTGGGCTGACCTTTTGGCCTTCTTGGTACGTTGCGTCGTAGAACATGCGAGAGGCTTTGTGCGCCATCTTGACAAAGATTACGTTCATGTGGCGGTCTTCAATAGCGCCAATTTCTTTACCGCCAGAATACTTGCGGAACACACCACCTTTGATAGAGATGCGTTTGCTACCTTGACGGGCGCCACCTGCTACGGCAAGTGTGTCTTCATCTAAACCAGCGATAGGGGTTAATGCACCGCTGAACATTGTTGCGAGATCGTTACTCATGATAATTTTCCTGTTACTAAATTGAACTTAATTAGAAGGCTTACGAACAACAATCGTAAATTCCTTCATCACATTCACGCCGGGCGGGAGACCTTCTCCTTGATGCTCAGCCATGAATTCCTTGAAATTGCCCTGATGGATACGACGTTCCAGCAAGTCAATCGCCTCGTGATCTAGAACAAATTTTTTAAAATTGTCCCAGTCGTTTGTAGTGAATCGTTCCTTGAGAGACCGAATCACTGTGCCGCTTTCAGTGCGGATACTACTTGCGTTGGTATCGTTGCACACCGTCAGCATAGATTGCTCTAGCAGTTTCATCTCCTGCTCTAGCTCACCATCTTTTACTTCCCAATGAGACTTGAGTTTCTCACGCTCTGTCCGTATTGTCAAATAAATCTTGACTAATTCATTGAGATTTAACTCAGTAGTTTCACTCATATCCCTAACTCCTGTTTATACAAATCAACTAGACTCTCGTGCGTATCTACTTTGCCTTGCAACATCTGATAGACCTTGCGCTCAGCCTCAGAGCCTTGTAGATGTACTACTGTCATGCTGTTCTTCTGACCGACTCGGTCAATACGCGCAACGCATTGTAGGTATGTCACGACGCTCATAACGGGAGACCAAAACACGACGGTATCTGCGGCAGTTAGCGTGACGCCATGCGATGCAGACTGTGGTTGGATGACTAGAACTCGCGGGTCAGTCTGTGTTTGGAATCGGTTGATAATCTCAGACCGCTCCCTCGCAGGGACATCACCATTGATAACTTCATTTGCTACTCCTTGTGAACTTAAATGACGTGCTACTAATTCGATGGTGTGCCTGAACGGGACGAACACGACTACTTTGTGCTGTGTCTCATCTAACACCTCCATAAGTGCATTAAGGCGTGGTGACACGTCAAACTCCACCACCTCCTTGTTATCGGTATAGATTGCTCCACCCGATAACTGCAACAACTTACTCAGCTTTGCTGCCGCATTAACAGCGCTGATCTGTTCACCCGCTGCCTCTATCAGCAGTTGGTTCTTTAACTCACGGTAATACTTATTTACCTGGGCCGTCAGCGGCACTTCACGGGTCTGGTACACCAAGTCAGGCAGGTCTAGGCAGTCGGCCTTCTCAAAGCGTATTGCGGGTTGTAGAGCGCTGAACACTTCCTTCTGAGCTATGGCACGAGGCACCCACTTAAACTTGCTTACAGGTTGCATAACGCGATCGCGCCAAGCCGTGAAGTACTTGGGTACACCAGCGGGATTGACTAGCTTAGCCAAGCCAAACGCATCCAGTGGGGACTGTGAGGCGGGAGTTCCTGTCATCATCCATAGTCGGGTCGAGGGGGTGATTAGTTTAGCCAAGGTCTTCCAGCGCTTTGTAGATACTGTTTTATATGCGTTGGCTTCATCAATTACAATAAGGTCAAACCCTACTTTACTAATATCTTCTTGAACAATTCCTACGCCATCAAAATTGATCACGACAAACTCGTACTCTCCGTTGATGATCTTCTTGCGTTTGGATGCCTCGCCATAAGCCACGCCAACAGTTCTGTGCATGGCGGTTTTAAAAATATCAGCTTGCCAAGCGGAGTACATGATAGAGAGGGGGCAGACAACAAGGACTCGTTTGACTATCCCCAACTGCATGAGGTAGTCTGCCGCCCATATAACTGAGGATGTCTTGCCTGTACCAGCTTCATTGAAACAAAAGCAACGATCTCTTAGTGCAAGGAACGACGCTGTGACTTTTTGGTGAGCGAACGGCTTGTACATTCCGGGCCATTCATAGTCTTTGAGCATTGGGTTAGGAGCATCTCCATAGACACGAACTAGTCGTTGCATCTCGGGAACACCCCAATAGACTGCTACCTCTGCCGTCGTGCCGTCATCTTTTAGCACCTCGCATCTGTCTATGTGTCCAACGAGAAATTGCAACTCGCTAGACGGGATAATCATATGGACAACTGTGTCGTCTACTACATTCATACTGTTCCTTACTGTGTTAAAACGTAGCCCCTTACGGGGGCTAGTCGGTCAAGCCAGACGTGTTGTCAAGGAGAGGGAAATCGAACACCGCTTGACTGACATGGTTAAAGGGGATGAACCGCAACAAAGCCCCCGCATTGCTCACTCATGCCTAACAGCAATGATTATTTCTTACGTTCTTTCTTACTAGTCTCTGACACCAAGTTTCCTTGTGAGTCACGTTTGAATGACCGATTCTTTGCCGCACTCTCAATTCGCAAGCCATCTTTGTTAGAACCGCCTTTGTCCAAAGCCACAACGTGCGCAACGTCTTTGCCTTTTCGTTTAGGAGATTCTTTTGTTACTGTCCCTGTGTCGCGCTTATCTATTGCACGACGCCCACGTTGTCGTTCCATGCGGCGGTCATGTTCACCGCGAGCAAGCTCTTGTTCGTATTCTTTTTTATAGGGTCTTGGTTTGTTTACGTAGGCCATTATTTTTCCTTGTAGTGTGGGCAAGTATCTACGGGACACCAGCCGCAAAGTGGCGTTGGATTTGGATTCCAAACATCGTTTATATACGATGTATCTAACCTATTCAAGTCAGGATAGAACGCATCCCACAGTTTATGCACGTCTTCGCGTTTGTATTCTTCAGTCAAGAAACTGTTATGCACTATGAAGAGCAATCCCGCTTTGATTCGGTTAATCTCAGGGTAGTGAGCGAACGCCATGAGTGCCATCAGTTTCAACTGTTTTGGCTCAGGGTACTTGTTGCTTCCAGTCTTGTAGTCAACGATGAACGCTGTGTCACCATCAATAATCATTAAGTCAACGATACCCCGCACCCAGTATCCCTTGTTGTAGTCACACGCCTTGCCCGCTGAATCTAGCGCCATCTTCTGCTCGGGATAACGAGTGCCATTAATCTCCATGAGCGTGTCTAGCAAGGGTTTGAACTTGAGATAGTTCTTAGCGAGGGGCTTGCCCTCTGCAACGTAATCTTCACAGGCTTTGTGTACCTCATTTCCATACGTCATCTGCGCAGTCGGCTTTATTGTGTAGCGTTTAAGTACCTTGACTTCTTGGTACTTCTTTGGGCAGTTAATGTAATCCTTGAGAGACGAGAAAGACCATGTGAAGTTTCCGCTCATGTGTTCTTCTCCCTTAACGCTTTTTGAATTGCTTCGGCATAGTCCATGTTGTTAGCCCATCCTGCGCGATATATTTCACCAATCTCAGCGTTGGTCAAGTTGACCCAAGGTTTCAAAGTTTGTTGCACTTTAGCCTGAGCCGCCATGCCATCCTCATATCCTTGCCCATAGGTTTCGTTGTCAGCGTCAATCAATTGTTTGATAAGCGCCAGACTTTCTTCGCATACTCGTGTCAGGCTGTCGATTGCCATGTTGCGTTTGATAATCATGCTTGTCCCCTTGCTCGGATGGAAACGCCAATCTGATATGCCGCACTTGATTGAATGGGCGCAGTCAAAAGTGCATTTGTATTAAGTAATTGACTATCCGCAATCTTTGCGCACGCCTCACGCTCAATTAGCACAGCGGCTTTGATGGCATCAGCTTCCCAATGGTAGGGCTGTCCCTTTAGTCTGTTTTCACGCAAGATGCGGTCAAACTCATCGTCTTCGTCTGAGTGAATCATAGCGGTGCATCCTCGTGGTTATCAGGGTTAAACTTAGGGACTCGGTTACCTTTGTCCTTGGGGTTTGGAAATGGCGGGAAAGGCCAAGTTGTGTTTGACATATTAACACTCTCCATAGGTTTGTGCAAACTTTGCTTCACAAGTTACGGGTAAACCACTAGCCCATTTGGGTGGCGTAGACATGCACTTGACGATATATGCAAGCGCCTCATCTTTCTCCGACTCGTGAACCACAATAACTGCCGCATCATGGACAGTCAGCGCAACGCGATAACGATCACTAATATCAAGCATCTGCTCTCCCACGATGATTCGCGCCAAGGCTTGAACCACGTTCTCAACTAGCGACCCACCCCACAGTGACACTGGGCCCTTGCGTGACTTGTATTCGTATTGGGATTTAGATTCATTGGTGTTGAGCTTCAGATCAGGGTATCGGATCATCAGCTTATTAGGTAGGGTTATCCCTTCCTTGGTTACCTTGAGGCACTTGTGCTTGCCGTAGTAATAGGGTTTACCCTCCCAGTTGGCTAGGTCAGCTATCACTTTGTCGCCTTCCTTCCACAGATCAATCACCTTATTGTTGGCTGTGCGGTATGTATCAACATAACTCTTAGCCTCGTCTTCAGTAACGATTGCCCCGGGCGGTTGAGTCTTGAGCGTGTGCTGTAACTTTAACGCGCCAGTCCCATAGCCTAGCCCCAAGATGCAGGTCTTACCCACGAAGCGTTCCACTGGGTCAGCCTTGCTTATAGGGCGATCATATATCTTGGTTGCGAAGAGCGAATAGACATCCTCTCCCCTGCGAAACTGCTCGACCACATCATCTTGGCCTGCCAACCAGACGAGGACACGCGCCTCGATTTGAGACGAGTCGCAGTTGATAACGATGTGGTCATCGGGCGCAACCACCGCGTTCTTGAGAGCCTTTTTCTTCTTGTCTCGGCTAGGAAGGTTTTGGAAGTTGACCTTGTCTGAGCCTGCCCAACGCCCTGTATGCGCTCCGTAGTATTTAAGGGGAATAGGAAGCCTGCCTTTGTTACGCTTTCCAACGTCGATGAATCTTTCAATCCTTGACTCCTCGATTGTGGATTTGGTTCCGAGTCTGACTGAACAGAGTTGTTGAATGAATGGGTCTTCGTGTTCAGTGAGTTTAAGAAAGCCCTCATCATTTTTAGCAAGTGCATAGGTTTCTTTTCCTGTAGTTTTACTGGTTTTCATCGGTACTTCAACCGCGCGCTCGACCAAAACTTCAGCGAACTGTTTATTACTGGCTAGGCGTTTACGCACAGCCTCAGCAGTTTCGCATTTAAGTTTCTCCATCAAGCCTTCTAACAATAGCTGTTTCTCTTCTTTGAGTTCCTCGTAGCGTTCTTGCAGTAGCGCATCATCAACATAGAAAACTGGGTGCGTAAACATCCGCAGAGTCATGTCGATCAGCGCCAGCTCGTTATCGGGGAAAGTCTTACTCAGTATCTTGAACAAGTCATAAGTAAGATCAACGTCGTTCTTGCAGTACTCTCCGTATCGTGCAAGTTCTTCTTTGGTGAAGTCGAGCCGCGCCTTGCCTTCAGCCGCTATCACTTCCTCGCCCTTGACGCCAATGTTGTAGCGTTCAGCAAGCACCTTG
>Ga0114959_10000968_pt1 | contig 26302 bp, 24 predicted proteins | sample C_130625_EF_Meta_FD_87317 | JGI IMG/M metagenome (GOLD analysis project Ga0114959, IMG submission 87317) | Freshwater microbial communities from Lake Croche, Canada to study carbon cycling - C_130625_EF_MetaG | ecosystem: Environmental > Aquatic > Freshwater > Lake | place: Lake Croche, Canada... | reverse complement strand
CGTGCTCGTACCCTTTTTGTTGACACGGCTGCTCCCATTGCGACCGATGAAACAGATGCAATGGCAGCTCTGACTCCCGGTGAGCGCGACGCCCTAGCCCTGTCGCTTCGCACCGATTTATCCGCCGGCGACGTCGCCCATGTCATGGGTGTAAGCGCGCAGTCGCTGCAAACGAGGGTTTCCCAAGCTCAACAGTCGTGGCGAGACGCCGTGCAGGTTCTCGTATCAACCACGGTGCGCCCGGCCCCGTGTCCGGGTCTTGAATTGATACTTGCCGGTAGCGATCACGAGGGGTACCTATGGCCTCGGCAGCGCCGCCAGATCGTGGCGCATGTCAAAGGTTGCACTCGGTGTCGCCACGCTAGCTCGGCCGCTGTGGCTCAAGGAGTTAGCGCACTTGAAGTCGACCACGAACTCACGCCGCCGGTCGAAATCAAAACGCGGGTTGCCGACACCGTCAAGGAAACTGGCCGGGCCACGACTCTTGCCGAGCGGGCCGGCGCATTTTCTGTTGAGGGCTTTGTCCAACCGTTGGAAACCAACGACTACTCAACCACGCCGTGGCTCAAGCGGGCTGTGATTGCTGCCGCAGTCAGCACCGTGCTGCTGCTTCTCGCGCTTGCGGTGTTCGGACTGGTCTCGCGAACCTAATGTGGGTCGGCCGGATGGGGAGCAAAACCTGCAACGGCCGAGTTGTCGCCAGTTCGCTTGGCAACCTTGCGCGCGGCCAACAGTGCAGATTCGCGCGCTTGACAGTGCTCGACCAGAACTGCGTAAGCCTTCTTACCCATCAAAGCGATGAGCGTGGCCTGCTCGCTGACGTACACCGGCTCTTGGGCGTTATGGGCTTCGGTATTGCTCGAGCAGTACCAATGCAGGTCTGCGCCACCGGGGCCCCAGCCGCGACGGTCGTACTCGTCAATCGAAATGATCAACTTCTTGGTGTCGTCTTTGTACTCACGCCATTGGAAGTCGCGACGAACAGGTAGTTGCCAACACACATCAGGCTTGGTCTTGACGTAGTCCTTGCCCAATCGGCCAGCCAGTAGGTGCAATGAACAACCTTCACCACCTTCAAAACCGGGGCGGTTGAGGAAGATACAGGCATCGTCGACGACCCGAGTCTTGCGATCGCCATCGGAATCCTTTTCTACAAAACCCTTCTTGGAGGTTCCTTCACTGTGAAACTGCCACGTTTCGGGAGTGAGTTGAGCTGCGTATTTTGCCGTGCGCTTCTCGTCGTCTTTGTCTGAGAAATGGGCGCCAAGTGCGCAACATCCGGCGTCGGGCGCGGCTTCACTAATGCCGCCGCAGCCGCGGCCGAAGATGCAGTTCCAACGCGAGGTTAGCCACGTGAGATCGCAGCGGAATATCTGCTCGGAGTTTGCAGGATCGACGAACTCGACCCACGCACGTGGAAAGTCTAAAGACACCTCAGGCATGACAGCACCCTAGAGCCCTCGACTGTCGGGTGTGGGGGGTACCGTCGTGGTATGCGCCTCGGGGTCGTCGACGTCGGATCCAACACGATCCATTTATTAGTCGTTGATGCCCACCACGGGGCAGCCCCGCTGCCTACTACGTCGCGCAAGGTTGAACTGCGCTTGGCTGAACATTTGGCCGACGACGGCAGCATCGATGCGTCCGGCGTTGATGATCTCGTTGAATTCATGACGCAGTCGATGGCCGTGGCAGAAGACCTCGGAGTCACCGAAATGATGGCCTTCGCCACCTCGGCTATTCGTGAGGCACCCAATGGCGAGCAAGTCATCGCTGAAGTGCGCGAGCGTACCGGTTTCGATCTGCAGGTACTCACTGGCGACGACGAAGCACGGCTGACCTTCCTTGCTGTTCGTCGCTGGTTTGGCTGGTCGAGCGGAAGGTTGTTGGTTTCTGACATTGGGGGCGGCTCGCTTGAGATGGCTTCTGGTACCGACGAATACCCCGAACTCGCCTTCTCGTTGCCGCTCGGGGCCGGCCGACTGACGCGCGAGTTTCTCAGGCACGATCCACCGAGCGACAAGCAACTCAAAGAGCTGCGCAAATACGTTCGAGCTGAATTAGGCACGGTGGTGGGTCAACTTACGCGGGCCGGAGCCAGCGACCATTCAGTTGCTACCAGCAAGACTTTGCGGTCACTCGCTCGCATTGCTGGTGCGTCTCCTTCTAGCGAGGGGCCCATGGTCAAGCGCACCCTGACACGCGCAGACCTAGTGGGGCTTGTGCCCAAACTGGCGGCCATGACCAATGCCGAACGTGCCGAGTTGCCCGGTGTCAGCGAATCACGCGCTGGCCAACTGGTAGCGGGGGCCGTAGTGGCCGAAGCCGTAATGGATTTACTCGACATCGAAGAGTTTGAGATTTGTCCCTGGGCCCTGCGGGAGGGGGTCATCCTGCGTCGTCTCGACTGGCTCACGATGGGCAGCGAGTGACGACGCCTCCGACCATCGAGGTCGATCCCGCCATCGGTCTCACCTCAGCTCAGGTCGCTGAGCGTCAGAGTTCGGGCCGCACCAACAATGCCGCCAACCCGCGAAGTCGAAGCGTTCTCGACATTGTGAAGTCGAACACCATCACGTCATTCAACATTGTGATCGGAACCCTCTGGGCGCTCATGTTCATCGCGCGAGCCCCAATTCAGGATTCGCTCTTTGGCCTTGTGATCGTCTTCAACTCAGCCATTGGCATTTTTCAGGAACTGCGGGCCAAACGAACGCTCGACAAACTCTCGTTGGTGGGCGAGGCGCGGCCGGTGGTGCGGCGCGACGGAGTTGATGTCGATGTTCGCCCACTCGATGTAGTGCAAGACGATGTCATCGTGCTTCGGCTCGGCGATCAATTGGTCGTCGATGGCCCAGTGCTGCAATCGGAGGGTCTTGAATGCGACGAGTCGCTACTTACTGGTGAGGCAGACCCGGTAGACAAGCATCGGGGCGATCTTGCTCGCAGTGGGTCGTTCGTGGTCGCGGGCAGTGGATTGATGCAGGCCGAACAGGTGGGTGGCGCCGCATATGCGGCTGTGCTGACAGCCGAGGCCCGCCGATTTACCACAACCTCAAGTGAACTCATGGGTTCGATCATGAAGTTCGTGCGCACAATCACCTGGGTGCTCATTCCGCTAGGCATCTTGCTGTTCATCAGCCAAATGCAGTCAAGCCCCAACTGGCAAACTGCGCTGTCCGGAACCGTTGCCGGCGTGGTCACCATGGTGCCCGAAGGTCTGGTGCTGCTCACCAGCATCGCGATGGCGGTTGCCGTTGTGCGCCTGGGGCAAAAGCAGGCCCTGGTGCAAGAAATGCCTGCGGTCGAGGTGCTCGCCCGGGTGAACGTGGTGTGCGTCGACAAGACCGGAACCCTCACCCAGCCCGGTATGGCGGTCACCGACGTGGTGGTGCTCGACAGCACCGTTGATATTGCGGCGGCGCTCGGCGCCCTTGGTGCCAGTGAAGATAGCCCCAACCCCACTTTGGCGGCCGTGAAGGCCTCGTACCCAGAGTTGGCGGGTTGGGCGGCCGACGAGGTCGTGCCATTCTCGAGTGCGCGTAAGTGGTCTGCGGCCCAGTTCACCGGTCATGGCTGGTGGGTTTTTGGTGCTCCTGAAATGATCTTGCCCAACGGCGACCCCGTGCGAACACAGGCTGAAGAACTATCGCGTGAAGGATCTCGAGTTCTGCTGTTTGCCCAGTCGACTGCAGCCGCGCCACCGAGCCCCGAGACCGGAGTTGGGTCAGTAAGGCCGGTAGCGCTGGTGGTAATCGATCAAAGATTGCGGCCAGATGCTGCCGAAACAGTGTCGTACTTCATCGATCAAGGCGTGCAACTGAAAGTGATCAGTGGTGACAATCCATTGACAGTCGGAGCCATTGCCGCTCAGGCCCGAATTCCAGGTGCCGACCATCCGTACGACGCGCGCGAGCTGCCCGACGATCTGCCGGGCATTGCCGCGGTGCTCGACCAGTTCAGTGTGTTTGGTCGCGTTACACCCGCGCAGAAGCGGGCCATGGTTGGGGCTTTGCAGTCGCAGGGCCACACCGTCGCGATGACCGGTGATGGCGTCAACGACGTGCTAGCGCTCAAGGATGCAGATCTGGGAATCGCGATGGGGTCGGGCGCCGGAGCCACCCGCGCCGTGGCTCAGATCGTGCTGCTTAACGATGAGTTTTCGGTGATGCCCTCTGTGGTGGCCGAGGGTCGTCGAGTGCTCGGCAACATTGAACGGGTAAGCGACCTGTTCCTGACAAAGTCGTTCTACGCGGCGATTTTGAGTTTCCTTACGGTGTTCTTCACTCTGACGAAGATCTACAAAGTTGAGTTCTTGTTTCTACCCCGTCACCTCACGGTGATCACGGCGCTATCGATCGGAATTCCGGCCTTCCTGTTGGCACTGCTACCAAACACCTCACGATTTAGGCCCGGCTTCTTCAATCGCGTGCTGCGGTTCTCGGTACCTGCTGGCGTGGTGTGCGCGGTGTTCTCGTTTGCTTCGTACGCGCTCGCGCTGCAGGTAACCGATGACATTCCGGCATCTCGGGTCTCGGCCGCAATCACGTTGTTCATGATCGCCTGGACCGTGCTGTTCATCGTGGCGCGGCCGATGAATCCGATTCGCTGGGCGATTGTGCTTTCGATGGCCTTTGCGTTTCTGTGCGTGCTGTTCATTCCGTGGCTGGCCAACTTCTTCGCGTTGCGGGTCGGAATTGATTCGGCCAGCGGTTCGGCAGTGCTGTTCGGTCTAGTCGGGTCAGCTGTTCTGTTCATTGCTCATCGGTGGGCTGAAACCGGCCGTGCTGAAACCGGCGGTGCTGAAAACGTGAGTGATGAGGTGAGCGCGGCATGACTCGCGTCGACGCTCCGGTGGCGTTATCGACGGTGTCGGTATACCCCGAAGACACCGCGGCCGCGTTTGAAATTGCCGCGAAGTTGGGTTACGACGGTGTCGAAGTGATGGTCATGGGCGATGCGATCAGTCAAGATCCGGTCGCGTTAGCTGACCTGTCGCAGAAGTACAGCATTCCGATCATGGCCGTGCATGCTCCGTGTTTGCTCATCACTATGCGGGTGTGGGGTACCGATCCCTGGATCAAACTCGAGCGTGCACGTGAAGCAGCCGAGTTCCTTGGTGCTTCAACAGTCGTGGTGCACCCGCCATTCACCTGGCAGCGCGAATATGCCCAGGGATTTGTTGATGGCCTGCATCGCATGACGAACGAAACCGATGTGCGGTTTGCGGTCGAGAACCTCTACCCGTGGCGTGTGCGCGATCGACGCATTCCGGCTTATTCACCCAGTTGGGATGTTCGAGACGACGATTATGTTCACACCACTCTCGACCTCTCGCATACCGCCGTGAGCCACAGCGACGCGCTGCAAGTGGCCCGCGATCTCGGTAGCTCGCTCGCCCATATTCACTTGGCCGACGGTACCGGCAGCGCGCGCGATGAGCATTTGATTCCGGGCCGCGGCTCGCAGCCATGCGCACCGCTACTTGAGTACCTGTCGGCTCGAGATTTTGCCGGAACAGTCGTCGTTGAGGTGACCACGCGCAAGTGTGTTGACCGGGCCGAGCGGGAGGCTGATTTAGCGCAGGCCCTTGCCTTTGCGCGATTACACCTATCTCCGCCCATTCCTAAGTAACCGTGCATACACTATGGCGATGAACGAGACCTCGAACGGAATGCGCCGAGCACTGCGGCGGGCCCGCGATGGTGTCACTATCGATCGGGCTGAGGCTGCGGTACTTCTTGCTGCGCGCGGAGCCGACCTCACTGATCTGATGCAGTCGGCGGCGGCAGTGCGCGACGCCGGTCTCATTCAGGCCGGTCGACCCGGGGTTGTCACGTACTCGCCCAAGGTGTTCATTCCAGTAACGCGCCTTTGCCGCGATCGCTGTCATTACTGCACGTTCGTCACTACGCCTGGTGCGTTGCGCAAGTCAGGCGAGCAGCCCTACCTGAGCGTTGATGAAGTGGTAGCCATTGCTCGCGAGGGTGCCGCACTCGGCTGTAAGGAAGCTCTGTTCACCCTCGGCGATCGACCTGAAGATCGCTGGCCGGTTGCTCGCGAGTGGCTCGATGAAGCCGGTTACGACTCGACCTTGGCCTACGTTCGCGCGCTGGCAATCGCGGTACTTGAAGAAACTGGATTGCTGCCACATTTGAACCCAGGGGTGATGTCGTGGGATGAAATGAGCCGACTCAAGTCGGTGGCGCCGTCGATGGGCATGATGCTCGAGAGTTCGTCGAGTCGACTGTTCACCGAACCTGGCGGTCCGCACTTCGGATCACCAGACAAAGATCCGCAGGTTCGACTTCGAGTTCTAGAAGATGCCGGTCGTTTGTCGATTCCGTTCACCACCGGACTCTTGATCGGCATTGGCGAAACTCTTGACGAACGTGCTGATTCGATCTTTGAACTGCGACGTCTGGCCCGCGCCTACGGTCACGTGCAAGAGGTGATCATTCAGAATTTCAGGGCAAAGCCCGATACGGCGATGCGAAACGAACCTGATGCCGAGGTCGATGAGTATCTCGCTGCGATCGCGGTTACTCGTTTGGTGATGGGCGCAAAGATGCGAGTGCAGGCTCCGCCGAATCTGTCGGCGCTCGATGACCTGCGGTTGTTGCTCGATGCCGGAGTCGACGACTGGGGCGGGGTGTCGCCGCTTACCCCCGACCACGTCAATCCCGAACGTCCGTGGCCACACCGTGAGGCGTTGGCCGAGGCCACCCAAGCCTGTGGGTTCAGTCTTGCCGAGCGACTCACTGTGCACCCCGAGTACATCAAGATGGGTGAACCGTGGATCGATCCCCGGGTCATGCCGCATGTGCGCGCCCTCGCCGATAGCGAGTCGGCGCTGGCCGTTCCCGGGGCGATTCCGGTCGGGCAACCGTGGCAAGAACCAGATCCGGAATGGGCGTCTACCGGACGCACCGATCTACATACAGCGATCGACAATGAAGGTCGGTTAACCGAAACGCGCTCTGACTTCAACAGTGCTTTCGGTGATTGGGATTCAGTGCGCGATCACGCGGCACAGATCGCTGCGGTCGGCGCACGAGTTGACCCCGATGTCGCTGCAGCGCTGCGTGCGGCAGAGGCAGATCCGGCCGGAATCACCGACGCGCAGGCACTTACCTTGATGACCTGCGACGGCGAGGCACTTGACGCCCTGGTGGCGCTGGCCGACAGCCTGCGTCAACAAGTCAATGGCGACGACGTTACCTACGTGGTCAATCGCAACATCAACTTCACCAATGTCTGTTACACCGGTTGCCGATTCTGCGCCTTTGCTCAGCGTCGCACCGACGATGACGCCTTCACGTTGTCGCTCGATGAAGTGGCTGAGCGGGTGCAAACCGCATGGGACGTTGGGTGCACCGAGGTGTGCATGCAGGGCGGTATTCACCCTGATCTGCCCGGCAGCGCCTACTTCGACATCATCCGCGCAGTTAAGGCAACGGCTCCGTCGATGCACATGCACGCGTTCAGCCCGATGGAAGTTGTCAACGGTGCATCTCGCTCGAATGTGAGTATTGAAGACTGGTTGGTACAAGCACATGAGGCCGGCCTGAATTCGATTCCGGGCACGGCCGCTGAAATTCTTGATGACGATGTTCGCTGGGTTCTCACCAAGGGCAAGTTGCCAACGGCAAGCTGGATCGAAGTCGTCACCACAGCTCACCGCATTGGCATCAGGTCGTCGTCGACGATGATGTACGGGCACGTTGATAACCCGTCGCACTGGGTGGCGCACCTTCGTTTGCTCGGGCAGATTCAAGATCAAACCGGCGGATTCACCGAATTCGTTCCGCTGCCGTTCGTGCACCAAAGTTCGCCAATTTACTTGGCCGGCGTGGCTCGGCCCGGGCCAACCCAGCGCGACAACATTGCCGTGCATGCGATGGCCCGCATCCTGTTGCATGGGCGCATCGACAACATTCAAACGTCGTGGGTCAAACTCGGAAACGACGGTGCGCAGGCCATGTTGCAAGGTGGGTGTAACGACGTCGGTGGCACCTTGATGGAAGAGACGATTTCGCGGATGGCCGGTAGCGAGCACGGGTCGTTTAAGACACCCGATCAGATCGACGCCCTCATCACGGCAATCGGGCGCACCCCTCGGCAACGCACCACCGCCTACGGATCGGCCGACGCTGAGCGCGTAGAAACCTCGCATCGTGAGTTGGCCTCGTGGGGAACATCAACGCTGCTGCCGATGGTCTAGTTCGAAGCCTCGGCATAGTCGCACCTAAGGTCAGCGGCCGGGATTAGGCTGACGGTATGGCCATAGCGAAGCTCACTCTCACCGCACTCGACTGTCCTGACAACTACGCGCTAGCGAATTTCTACTCGGCCATCACCGGCTGGCCGGTAAGCGCCGAGAGCGACGACGACTGGGTGTGGCTCGAAAGCCCGCAGGGGGTCACGCTGGCCTTTCAGAAGTCTCCTGATCATGTGCCTCCGGTTTGGCCCGACGGCCCCAATCTGCAGCAGATGCACCTCGACTTCGATGTTCCTGACCTTGATGTCGGTGAGGCAGCGGTGCTGGCACTTGGCGCGGTCAAGCACTCGCATCAGCCAGGTGAGACCTTCCGGGTGTATCTCGATCCGGCTGGGCACCCCTTCTGCCTGGTTCTGCGCGAAGGAATCACGCTGTGAGCACCATCGCGATCATTGGCGGCGGAATGCTGGGCGAAACCGTGCTTGCCGGTTTGATTCGGTCAGGTGTCGCGGCAACCACCATCGTTGTCGCCGAAAAGCGCCCTGAGCGCGCGGCTGAACTCAGCGACCGACACGGGGTGAGCGTCGACTCGCTCAACGGCGCTGTTGCTCAAGCCGACACCGTGTTCCTCGTGGTGAAGCCACAAGATATGGCGGTGGTTCTCGAAGAAGTGAGCTCAGCAATTCGCCCTGGCACTGTGGTGGTTTCACTGGCTGCCGGAATTACCACAGCCTTCATTGAAGATCGATTGCCACCACAAACTGCTGTCATTCGCGTGATGCCGAATACGCCTTCGCAGGTGGGTGAGGGCATGGCGGCAATTTCCGGTGGCACACACGCGAGCGAGAACCACTTGGTCGACGTTGACCAATTGATGTCAACTGTGGGCCGCACTGTTCAGGTTCCAGAAGAGCAACAAGACGCGGTCACGGCGGTTAGCGGCAGTGGTCCGGCCTACTTCTTTTACGTGATCGAAGCAATGATCGATTCAGGTGTTGAACTCGGGCTCTCGCGCGAAACTGCAACGAATTTGGCCGTGCAGACGATGCTTGGTGCGGCAACTATGCTTCGCGCCACCGGCACCGATGCGCAAGAACTTCGCCGACAGGTCACCTCACCCAACGGAACCACGGCTGCAGCAATCGCGGTGTTAGATCAAGAGATGGTTGCTGCCACCTGGCAGAAGGCACTCACGGCGGCTCGAGATCGATCGCGTGAATTGGCCGCAGGCGGATGAGCGAGCGCGTTCGCGTTGTCTGGGACGAACGACTCAAGCAATACGACTTTGGTCCCGGGCATCCGTTAGCCCCGATCAGGGTGCAGTTGGCCATGCGTCTGAGTGAAGACTTTGGGCTCTTCGCCAAACCCAACGTCACTATCGGAGTTCCGGCTGAACAGGCAACTGAGACCGATCTGTTGCGAGTGCACGGCGCCGAATACATAGCCGAGGTGAAGTCGGCCGGTGAAGGCGTGAACGTTGATGACCTGAGGTTCGGTCTTGGTACCGGTGATGTTCCGGTATTTGCCAACATGCACGAGGCGTCGCTGAACGTGTGCTCGGCCACCACCGAGGCCGCACGTGCGGTGTGGTCGGGGCAGTTTGATCACGCGATTAATTTGGCCGGCGGGCTGCATCACGCGATGCCAAACAACGCCAGTGGATTCTGCGTTTACAACGACATTGGTGTGGCGATCGCGTGGCTGCTTGAGCAAGGCGTTGAGCGAATCGCCTACGTCGACGTCGATGTGCATCACGGCGACGGCGTTCAGGCGATGTTCTATAACGACCCTCGGGTACTCACCGTTTCGCTGCACGAAAGTGGCCGCACACTCTTTCCTGGCACCGGCGCGCCCACCGAAATCGGAGGCCCCGGCGCGCTCGGGAGTGCGATCAACGTCGCACTGCCTGCTGGCACCGCCGACAACGGCTGGCTGCGGGCCTTTGCTGCTGTGGTGCCAGAGGCGCTGCGGGCGTTTGCGCCACAAATCATCGTTAGTCAACAGGGTTGCGACACTCACTTCGACGATCCGCTGGCCCATCTTGCGCTATCTGTCGATGGCCAACGCCGCTCGTACGAGTTGATCCACGAACTAGCGCACGAATTGTGTGAAGGCCGCTGGGTGGCCGTTGGTGGCGGGGGATACGAGTGGGTTGATGTGGTGCCACGTGCCTGGACGCATCTCGTGGCCGAAGTCGTCGGGTCACCGATCGATCCGACTACGCCGACTCCGGTAACTTTTCACGAACTCGTGCGCGAGGTAGCGGGCCGACCGGCACCGGCTCGAATGACTGATGGCACCGAACCATTCATCAAGACATTTGAATCGGGCTACGACCCAAGCGACTCGGTAGATCGAGCGATTCTGGCTACTCGTGAGGCGGTTTTTCCGACCTTAGGGCTGACTGCCGATCCATTCTCGCCCTTCTAGTTCCATTGCTCAGAGCAACAATTAGTCAACGTAGAGTGATATTTGGATCTCTAATTGGTGATTCATTGGTCATTTCGAGCGAACGATGATCTCCCACCTTTCCCTTTAGTCACTTGATCCACTACCGTCTCATTCACAACCGCAGCTCAGTTGGCGATTCATTGGGTCGAAACTTCTGTGGCAAATGATTTATCAAAGATTCGATGAATGGATTTCAAGATGAGCCAGGTACCAGATTCGGCCTCACTCGGCGGAGTCAACTTCCTCACCGTGGCCGAGGTTGCGTCGATCATGCGGGTGTCGAAAATGACTGTTTACCGACTTGTTCACGGCGGCGAACTGCCTGCTGTGCAGATCGGACGATCGTTCCGCGTGCCCGAAAAAGCGGTAAACGAGTACCTCAACACCTCGGTTGTCGACACCGCCTAAATCGCTTGTCGCCTGACCCGATTGCGGGAACTAGGTGTTCGTCGTCTAGCCTTGCGGGGCTGGCATCGAGTCGATGTCGCTCGTGTGACTAATTACGTTGAGAGGCAGAACCTGTGGGATCGGTCATTAAAAAGCGCCGCAAGCGGATGGCGAAGAAGAAGCACCGCAAGCTGCTGCGCAAGACCCGCGTTCAGCGTCGCAACAAGAAGTAGCCAATTGGTGGGGGCTCATGCCGCGTGTTGCACTGGTCACCGGGGTGTCTCGGCACCTGGGCAGCGTAGTCGCGCGCGAGTTGAGCCAGCGAGCTGAATTCGATCGCGTCATTGGCGTCGATGTCGTTGAACCCGAGGCTGATCTAGGCACCACTGAGTTCATCCGCGCCGACATTCGAAACCCGATCGTTGAGAAAGCGATCCGTGGGGTCGACACGGTGGTGCACATGGGTGTGATTGCAACCCCGGAAGCTGCTGGCGGTCGATCGGTGATGAAAGAAATCAACGTCATCGGCACGATGCAGTTGCTGGCGGCCTGTCAACGCTCAGAGTCGATTTCACGTGTGATCATCAAGTCATCGGCATCGGTGTACGGCGCTGGGCCGAAAGATCCGGCTATGTTCACTGAGGCCATGGATCCGCGGCACGTGCCCACTCGGGGTTGGGCCAAAGACAATGTTGAGGTTGAGGCTTATGTTCGAGGCTTCTCTCGCCGCCGCCCCGATGTTGGTGTGACGACTCTGCGCTTTGCCAACATCATCGGCCCAGAGATTCGCACCGGTATCACCGACTATTTCTCAATGCCGCTGGTGCCAACCATCCTTGGCCACGACGCACGCATGCAGTTCGTTCACGAAACCGACAGTGTGAACGCGATGGTGCACGCCTCGGTGGCAAATGTGAAGGGCACGTTCAATGTCGCCGGCGACGGGGTGCTTATGCTGTCGCAGGCTATCCGGCGTGCGGGACGGCCAAATATTCCTGTTCTGGCGAGCCTGATGCCCGCGGCCGGACGCGTTGCCAAGAGTTTGGGTTTGGTCGATTTTTCGGCCGAACAGGTGCGCTTCCTGACCTGGGGTCGGGCCCTCGATACAACGCGCATGCGCGAAGTGCTCGGGTTCGAGCCGCAGTTCACCACGGTCGAGGCATTTGACTCTTTCATTGACGCTCATGATCTGCACGCGCTATTAACCCCCGATCGAGCAGCGGTGATTGAGGCTCAGGTAATCGATTTGTTCTCAAAGGCAGGTGATGGTCGTGACTGAGGCCAAGGTGTTCGAATTTGAAAGTCACGGCGACGACGAGTCGGCACTAACTGCCGGCGCTAAGTCTGCAATTGAGTTCTTGCGCCGCCGACTCACCGGCGAGTACGAAGTAGACGAGTTCGGTTTCGATGCCGAGTTCACCGATTCGGTGCTGATGTCACCACTTCGTCCGATCTTCAAGCACTGGTTTCGAGTTGAAGTGCGCGGCCTTGAAAACGTTCCCGACGAGGGCGGCGCCCTCGTTGTAGCGAATCATTCAGGCACTGTTGCCTTTGATTCCCTGATGACTCAATTGGCCCTACTCGATGAACATCCGGCAAGACGAAACCTTCGGATGCTTGGCGCCGACCTGGTATTTCGCACCCCGTTCTTGAGTGAACTGGCACGAAAGGGTGGCCACACGCTGGCCTGCCAGCCCGATGCCGAGCGGCTTTTGAAATCGGGTGAACTCGTTGGAGTGTGGCCCGAGGGTTTCAAAGGAATTGGCAAGCCGTTCTCGCAGCGCTACACACTGCAACGGTTTGGTCGCGGCGGATTCGTGGCGGCCGCGATTCGAACCGGCACCCCGATCATTCCGACCTCGATCGTCGGTGCTGAAGAGACCTACCCGATGCTGGGTAATGCAACCTGGCTTGCGCGCGCCCTAGGTCTGCCGTACTTCCCGCTCACCCCTACCTTCCCGTGGCTCGGGCCGCTGGGCATGGTGCCGTTGCCAAGCAAGTGGATTATTGAGTTCGGCGAGCCCATTCGCACTGACGAACTCGAACCGAGCGCTGCCGACGATCCGTTGCTGGTGTTCAACCTGGCCGATGAAGTCAAAGAGACGATTCAGCAGAGCCTGTATCGCCTGCTCGTTGACCGCAATGGCGCCTTCAGCCAGTAGCGCCCGGCCAGGTACCAAAAACTTCTTTAGCCGCGACTGCAAGATCTGCTGGGTTTGTGACACACACTGGGTAGTCAGTGGGATGTGCTGTGTAGAAACTCAAACGTGAGGAGATCGCAATGGTGTCGCCCGACGCTCAGGCGCGAGACACCGCGTGGTTCGACGAGCTCTTTCGTGCCCACCTCAACGACGTTCATCGATACGCGGTGCGCCGGGTGGCATCGGTCGATGCCGACGACATTACGGCCGAAACGTTTACTACCGCGTGGCGTCGTCGAGCCGACATCGTGCCCGGAACTGAGCTGCCGTGGCTGTATCGCACCTGCGGCTTCTTGATCGCCAATCACCGGCGACGCCCTATGCCGGTGCCAACCGATGAATTTCCAGCGCTGGCCGACGACATCGATCCTGAAACTCTCGTGATTGCCGACGAACAACTCAAAGCAGTGCTTCTCCGTCTCTCGCCCCGCGACCGACAGATTCTGCTGCTTAATGCGTGGGAGGGGTTGCAGGGCGAGCAGTTGGCTGCGGTACTCGGTGTTTCACGGGGTGGAGCCGACGCCGCTCTATCGCGGGCGCGCGCCCGTTTGGGTGAAGCTTTCGCGGCGGTGCAAGATTCGCGCAGTGCCTGACATGAGTGAGTTAGACCAGTGTTTGACGACGAGCCGAGTGAGGTTGGCATGAGCGATTCGACCAATGATCCGTTTGAACTACTTCGGGCCAGCGATCCGGCGGTGTCGGCAACACCTGATGCCGCAGCGATTCGCCAGAGTGTTTCGGCGCAGGTGGGTGGCGAACTCGATGCCATCGTCATGACACCGGTTTCGACGATTGAACCTGCTCGTTCGCATCATCTTTGGCTAGGTGTTGCGGCAGGTGTTGCGGCGTTGGCCCTTGCTGCTGGCGTTGGCTTCGGTGTAGGTCGTTCGAATTCGAGTTCGAGCGTGGCAAGTGGCGTGTCGAGTAGTGATGTGGCGGTTGCACCGATGCCCGGCATGAACGCCGCCGGAGGTGGAACAGTTTCTACAATGCCCGTGCAAAAGGACAGCATGATGGTCAGCGGCCGCACGGTATTCGAGTCGAAGTTTGGCGCAGAAACGATGCCCGGACTGCAACTGCATGCCTACGCCTACGACGCACCCAGCGTTGACGGCAAGACCGCCAGCGCCGCCCTAGCTAAGGCCTTTGGCATTGCCGCGGGCCCGGTTGATCAAGGCGGCATGTGGGTGGCCGGTGCGGTCGACGGTTCAGCTTCCTCGGTGAGCCTAAGCAGCGACGGGTTGCGCAGTTTCTGGGCCAACAATCCGGCGCTGCAACCGGCTCCCTGTGCAATCGCAGTGCCCGGTTCACCTGGTGTGGCCGAACCCGCTCTGGGTGCTCCAAATGTGGCGCCCTCGCCGATGACCGAACCTTCGATGGTTGCAAGTCCGGTACCGGCTCCCTCCTGCCCTTCTACGACGCCATTGCCAGCCACGACTGTTGAGGGTGCCATGACAGCCGCCCAAGACTTCATGAAGGCAGTTGGCGTTGATCCGCAGAACTTCAGATTCACAAACTCAGACCCGCAATGTGCCACTCAATTGGATGTGCGATGCAGTTCAGTGAATGTGATGGCTGAGCAACAGGTGCAAGGCTTTAGCACCGGTCAGGTGTGGTCGTTCATGGTGGTCGGAGGTGGCCAACTTGCTTCGGTGAATGGTTCGTTAGCTCCGTTGGTCGACCTGGGGGCGTATCCCTTGGTCGGCGAGGGTGAGGGCGTGGCCCGCCTGAACGATCCGCGATTCGGCGGTTCATACGGCGGACCTATTGCCATGGCAACTGATGCCAAGGGCGGAGTAGCGGTTGCTTCTGATGGCTCTGGGGCGTCTGCTGGAGGTGCGCCGTCAGTGCCCAATGCCTCTCCACCGGCAATGACAGTTACACCGGGTTCGGCGTTGCCATGGCCGGTCACCCACATCGACATCACGTCGGCCAAGCCCGCCTTGCTGTCGAACTATCAGCCCGATGGTTCGGTACAACTGCTACCGGCGTGGTCACTTCATGGCAGTGACGGTGTCGATCGTCTAGTGAACGCCGTGGTCGAGTCGAAACTGCAGCTGACTCAGTAAGTCGGTTAGGCGCTACGCCGCGAGCGGTGGGCTAATGCCAAGCCGATGCCCACGCCGGCCACCAGTGCACCTGAGGCGAGCACTCCACCGGCCACGGCACTTCGCCGTTCAAGGCGCTCGCGGCGGAAGTCGTGGATCGGCCACTGGTGATCGCGCGAATACGAGCGCAGGGCCGAGTCAGGATTCACCGCGTTCGGATGGCCGACCAGATTCAACATCGGCAGATCATTGAACGAATCGCTGTAGGCCGAGCTGGCCTGTAGGTCGAGCCCCGTGCGCGCTGCAAGCGCTTCTACCGCGGTTGCCTTGGCCGGGCCGTGAAGTGGGTTGCCCACCAACTTTCCGGTGTAGCGCCCGTCAATGATTTCCGACACGGTGCCAAGGGCGCCGGTGAAGCCAAGCCGTTGAGCGATGATCGTGGCCAATTCCATTGGTGCTGCGGTTACTAGCCACACCTGATCGCCATCATCAAGATGCCGCTGAGCCAGACCAAGGGTGCCCGGCCACATTTTGTTCACCATCACCTCGTCAAAGATCGTGGTGCCTAACTCAACCACCTCTGACACCCGACGACCCTTGACAAAGCTCAGCGCCGATTCGGTAACGCTGGCCATGTCGTTCATGTTCTCGGCGCCCGAGGTGACGAACTTTGCCTGCTTCCAGACAAAGTCGACGACCTCGTTGGCGCTGAAGAAGCGTCGACTCGCAAGGCCGCGGGCCAGGTGGAAGATGCTGGCGCCGCGCATAATCGTGTTGTCGACGTCAAAGAAGGCGGCGGTGGATCCGGGCGAATTCTTTGCATTGGCGGCCTCGGCACTAGCCTGTCCGGCCACGCGATAACGATCGGCAAGGTCGTTTGGGCGCGCCGTGTTCACAGCGTCACTCTACTGTCGCAGGGCTGTGTCAGACTCGTCTGTGATGGCAACCAATGCAGCCGAGGCGCTTTTCGACGCAGCCGAGCGAGATCCCGCGGGCATCGCTCTGGTGCATGCAGGCGCGCGAATTAGTTACGACACTCTTGCCGCGCGGGTTGATGCTTTTGCTCGCGGGTTGCGTGCTCGCGGGCTACGCCGTGGCGATCGGGTTGGGCTCGTCACGGCCAACCGCGTCGAGTTCATTGTCGCCCACTATGGCGCCATGCACGCGGGGCTTATTTCGGTGCCGATCAATCCGTCGTTGACGGCTCCTGAAATTGCTCAACGAACTCACGTCACCGCGCCGGCACTTGTCGTTTGCGATGCCAGTAGCGAAGTTGCTGTGCGCGAGGGTTTGATGCTCAACCAACTCGGCACCGAACGCGTGATTACCGTTGGGTCGCCGGCTTGGGGTGATCTCATTCGTCCTGATCACCTTTCAGTTGATTTCGGCGCTACCGATCCTGAATCGGTGGGGTCGTTGATGTTCACCGCCGGCGCCGGCGGACCCCCTCAGGCAGCCATGCTGTCTCACCGGGCGCTCATCGCATCGGTTGATCAGTTGTTACAACTCGACCAACCACCGGTTATTGCCGACGACATTGTGTTGCTCTCGCTGCCGCTGGTTCACAGTTACGCACTGTTTGGTGTTCTTGCTTTGGCGGTGCGAGTGGGTGCAACGGTGGTGCTCGAACGTCGATTCGAGGCCGATGAATCGTTACGCACTGTTGAGCAAGAGCAGGTTAGCGCCATCGCGGCTGGCCCGGGACTTTACTCAACGTGGGCCAACCAATTGACCGAATCGCCGGCCCTGGTTGAGTTGCTGGGGTCAGTTCGGGCCATGGCATTCGGTCATGCTCCTTTGTCGGCGTCTGTCGCCGAACGGTTCCTTGCCGCAACCGGTCAGCGCGTGTGGGAGGCATATGGCATGAGCCAAGCCACCGCTTTTGCAGCCATGACCGAAAGTTCGGGTGTGGTTGGCAGTGTTGGCCGTCCGCTACCGGGTGTTGAAATGCGCATCATCGACACCGATGGTGACGAAGTTGACGACGATGACGACCCGGGTGAGTTGTTGATTCGTGGCGCAAACCTATTCAGCGGATTCTGGCCTGATGGTGATCTTGGTCCGGCCCACGATGGCTGGTACAGCACTGGCGATGTTGGCTATCTTGATCACGACTCAAACTTGCACTTGGTCAATCGGCGACTCGATCTGATCGTGGTCAACGGATTCTCGGTGTACCCCCATGAGGTCGAAAGCGTGCTCACGTCGATCGATGGCGTGCACGAGGCGGCCGTGGTTGGCATTGCGAATGAGCAAACCGGCGAAGCGGTTCGCGCCCTGGTCGTGGCGGCCCCAGACAGCGGTCTGGATAGCGATCAAATCGTGGCGCAGTGCGCCACCCGTTTAGCACGATTCAAGTTGCCCACCATTGTTGAATTCGTCGACGCGCTGCCGCGACTCTCCAACGGCCAAATCGCGAGGCAGTCGTTGCGCGAGTGGTCATGAACCAGCGCGTTACCTTGATTGGCAAACCCGACTGTCATCTGTGCGAAGACGCCCGGGCTGTCATCGAGCAGGTGTGTGCTGAACTCGAGGTCGGCTTTGCAGAGTTGTCGATCCTGTCCGATCCCGAACTCTACGACCGATACTGGGAGCAAATTCCGGTCACGTTAGTCGACGGTGAGCAGCACGACTTCTGGCGCGTTGATGCCGCTCGGCTTCGGGCCGCGCTCACGGCGTAGTGCGCACGACCGGAGTTACCGTGGGGTTTAGGGCGGTAAAACCGAGTACATTCGCACAATGGTTCGATTAACGGACGTTTACGTCCGTTCTCCATTGGTTTACCAGTCGAACAACGCCTAGGCTCAGGTCACATCAACCACCGTCTCTTCCCGGGGGCCTCGTGCCGCAACTACGCTCCACACGGACGGGTTCGAACACGCTCGTGTCGTCGAACCCGCCTCGTTTGGTGACCGCTGTTCCCGAGGCCACGGTCGCGCGTTTACCCCTGTACCATCGCGCTTTGATCGAATTTGCTGAGCGCGAGGTTGCCACAGTTTCCAGCGACGAACTCGCCAGCGCTGCCGGTGTTACCAGCGCGAAGTTACGCAAAGACCTCTCGCTCCTCGGATCATACGGAACCCGTGGAGTCGGGTATTCAGTTGACTACCTGCTTTATCAAATTGCCCGCGAACTAGGGCTAACCCATGATTGGCCAGTGGCCATCGTCGGAATCGGCAACCTTGGCCGGGCGCTCGCGCACTACGGCGGTTTCAGCTCGCGCGGATTTCGCATCGTGGGTCTGCTAGATGCCGACCCTGAGAAAGTGGGCGAAAAGATCGGCTCGGGTGCCCTCGTTGAAGTTCGCCCAATGGACGAGTTGGAGTCGATCGTTCGCGAGGCACGGGTGCAGATTGGCGTGATCGCAACGCCGGCATCGTCGGCTCAGGAAGTATGCGATCGGTTGGTCGCCGCTGGTGTTACCAGCATCATGAATTTCGCGCCGGCGGTAGTCACCGTCGCCGAAGGAGTTTCCCTGCGGTCTGTAGACCTCGGTCTCGAACTGCAGGTGCTCGCATTCCACGAGCAACGCAAAGTTGATCACGAGCAGGTGCGCTCGTGATTGAACTTCCTATCCGCCGCACCGCATCCCCCGCACGGGAGTGCATCCAGTGAGCACCCGTACCCCTAAGGCATCAACCACGACTCGCCGCCCGGCAGTCGCATCGAAGCCTGCCCCCAAGCCAGCCGCTAAGTCGACCGTTAAGTCGGTTAAGACCTCAAAGTCAGTGGCGGTTGTGTCAACGAAGTCTGCCCCTGCAGCCAAGCCCGCGGCCAAGAAACCCGCGAAGCCCACGGTCGTGGAGCCAGCGGCAAAGACCGCCGAGGCCAAGGCCACGACTAAGCCTGCGGCCGCGAAGTCGACTGCGCCCAAGCCAACTCCAGTGTCACTTGCCGAAATTGAGGCGGCGGCTGCGTTAGCGGAAATGTCAGCAGAGCCTGCTGTTGCTGTGGTCACCGATACCGCGGCTGCGATCGCGTCGCTGCTGCCCACGCCGCCGAGGTGGTCGGCCGATGATGCCGATCGCGGTTACCGCGCTTCGCTAGGAACGGTGTCACTTGCCGCTAGCGGCCCCGGCGATGTTGATCTGGTTTCGGTGCGTACCGCATCGTTGCTTGGCAACGCAGATGTTGTGCTCACCGATCTGAGCGCCATGGCCGTTGCCGAGCGCTTTGCCGGTCGTCGCAGTCAGATCGTGGTTGCTGAAGAGTCCAGCGATGCCGCCGCCCGGGTCAAGCAAGCGGTTCAGTTGGCGCGTTCGGGTAGCGATGTTGTTCGCCTGATGGGCGATGACCCCTCAACCGACAGTGCATGGGCCAACGAGGCATCGTTGCTTCAGAAGGCCAAGGTGCCATTTGAAATCAGCCCGGCAGTGTCACTCATTTCTGGTGTCACCAGCCATGCCGGCATTCCGTTGATCAGTGGTCGCACCCGTGAGGTACGCATCGTCGACGCCGACGATTCGACTGTTCAGTGGTCGCAGCACATCGACAATCGCATCAGTTTGGTCGTACTCAATGGCGCCGATCGGGCCGTTGATATCGCTCGCGATCTTGTTGCTGCCGGTCGACGTGACGACACCCCCGTTGCCATTACCCGCGACGGAACCACGGTCGAACAGCGCACCATCACCTCAACCCTTGGCGAACTAGCCACCGTGGTCAAAGCCACCCGTCAGGTTGGTCCTGGCGTGATGGTGATTGGCGAAACGGTTGGCCGGCGCTCGACTTTGTCGTGGTTTGAGACCAAGCCGCTGTTTGGTTGGCGCATTCTGGTTCCGCGCACCAAGGAATCTCAGCCTGGCTTGATCGACCAGTTGCGTCGCTTCGGCGCGGTAGCTGTCGAGGTTCCGACCATCTCGGTCGAACCGCCGCGTACCCCGCAGCAAATGGAGCGAGCCGTACACGGTTTGGTCTCAGGTCGTTACCAGTGGATCATTTTCACCAGCGTCAATGCGGTGCGTGCCTTGCGCGAGAAGTTTGCTGAGTACGGCCTAGATTCACGCGCATACTCAGGTTTGCGTATTGCGGCCGTGGGCTACGACACCGCCGAGGCACTCGAGCAATTTGGCGTGCGCCCCGACCTCATGCCTTCGGGTGAGCAGTCGACCGCGGCATTGGTTGACGAATTTCCCGAGTTCGACGACATTCTCGATCCGATCAATCGCGTTTTCCTGCCGCGCGCCGACATCGCGACCGAAGGTTTAGTTGCCGGTCTCACCGAGTTGGGCTGGGAGGTCGACGACGTCACGGCCTACCGCACTGTTCGCGCGGCGCCGCCTGCGGCCGAAATTCGCGAGGCCATCAAGGGCGGCGGTTTCGATGCGGTGCTATTCACCTCATCGAGCACCGTGCGCAACCTTGTTGGCATCGCCGGAAAGCCCCATCAGCTCACCGTTGTTGCCTGTATTGGCCCGCAGTCGGCCAAGGCAGCGCAAGAGCATGGTTTGCGCGTTGATGTTCTGTCGCAAACCTCGCACGTGTTCGCCCTAGTCGAAGCTCTCGCTGAGCACGGTGAAAAGCTGCGGCTGGCAGCGCTAGACGCTGGGGAACTCACGTGGCGTCCGAGTCGTCGTCGTGGTGGCATGCGCCGCCGCTCGAACTAACTGCCCGGAAGGAAATTCGGTGAGTGATCGCACCACGGTGCACCTGCTGCGACACGGCGAGGTGTACAACCCAGGTGGTGTTCTCTATGGCCGCATGGAGGACTTTCACCTGAGCGATTTGGGTCGACAAATGGCCGATCGCGTCGCCGACTACCTATCGGGCCATGACATCGCCGCCGTGTATTCGTCGCCTCTAGAACGCGCCCAAGAGACCGCAACCCCGGTGGCTACCTCACATGGCCACGAGATTCGAATCAATCCTGATTTGATTGAGGCTGCCAACGTGTTCGAAGGTCAGCGAGTCAGCGTGGGCGATGGAGTGCTCAAGCAGCCGTCAACGTGGAAGCACCTGTACAACCCGCTCAAGCCCTCGTGGGGCGAGCCGTATGTCGACATTGCTGCTCGCATGCGGGCCGCCATCAAGACCGCCCGCGAGTCGTCGCCAGGTCATGAGGTGGTGTGCGTAAGCCACCAATTGCCAGTCTGGGTGGCGCGCCTTGATGCCGAGCAGCGGCGCTTTGCCCACGACCCACGCAAGCGCCAGTGCAGTCTGGCCTCGCTAACGTCGTTGACGTTCGAGGCAGATCGGCTGATTTCGGTTACGTACACCGAGCCCGCAGCTGATCTGGTCGAGATGTCGTCTAAGGGCACAGGGGCGTGATTTCAGGTCGGCCTTCACGCTGGGCTGCAGTGCTGGTCAGCGTTGCTGTGGCATCGACTGCATTGCTAGCGGTGTCGGGTTGCTCGCGAGGGTCATCGGCGCCGAGTGCTGATGGTGAATTCAGTTACATCTCGGGTGATGGTTCAACCACGATCTTGCCGGCAAGTCAGCGCAAGCCTGCTCCGACCGTTGCCGCCAAGACATTGGCGGCCGGTGCCTTCGATGGGCCGACATTTGATCTCGCCGCTCACAAGGGCAAGGTGGTGGTGCTCAACGTCTGGGCCTCGTGGTGTGCCGAATGCCGAGTTGAAGCGCCGGCCCTTTCGCGCATGGCAACCAAATTAGCCGGCGACGGCGTTGAGTTCGTGGGGTTGAACACCCGAGATAGCGGTGCTTCAGCTCAAGGGTATGTCGAACGCTTCGCCGTTCCGTACCCCTCGCTCGATGACACGAACGGCCAGTTGCAGGTCGGATTTCGTGACACCGGATTACCGATCCTGTCGGTGCCCACGACGATCGTGATTGACAAGCAGGGGCGTGTGGCAGCCCGCGCCCTTGGCTCACTAGACGAATCGCGGGTGCGTGGGCTGGTGGAGCCCTTACTGCGGGAGAAGTAATGGTGCTCGCCTCGGTGGGTCAAACTCTGGTCTCCGGATCATTGCTGCTCGCGATTCCGATCGCGATCGCGGCAGGTTTGCTCTCATTTCTGAGTCCGTGTGTCTTGCCACTCGTGCCCGGATATTTGTCGTATGTCACTGGATTGACCGGCGCTGAAATCGCTGGCGAAACCCTTGACCCTGAAGGCAATCAGGTTCAGGCACGTCGCTCGCGAGTGCTGGTGGGCACGATGTTGTTCATTGCCGGATTCTCTGTGGTGTTCGTGTCGTACGGCTTGCTGTTTGGAAGCTTGGGCGGTTTGCTAATTGAGCGCCAAGAAGTCATCACTCGGGTGCTGGGCGTGATTGTGATCGTCATGGGTGTGGCCTTCATGGGCTATGTTCCACGGTTGCAGCGTGAGGCTCGGGTGCATGCTCGACCGCCGGTGGGCTTGTGGGGTGCTCCACTGCTCGGAATCATCTTTGGCCTGGGCTGGACCCCCTGCATTGGGCCAACACTTGCAGCAGTTCAGACGATGGCTTTCACCGAGGCAAGCGCCGCGCGTGGAGCCCTTTTAAGTTTGGCCTACTGCATTGGTTTGGGGCTTCCCTTCCTGATCATTGGCTTGCTATTCAGACGCGGTTTAGGAGCGCTGTCGTGGGTGAAGCAGCACTACCGATTCATCACCATCTTGGGCGGGGCTCTTCTGGTGGTTATCGGTGTGTTGTTAGTCACCGGACTGTGGTCAGAAGTCACGGTTTGGATGCGCACGTGGGCCGCGAGTTTCTCTCCGGCCCTTTGAATGTGACACTGAGAGCGTGAGTATCGACGACACCACGCAGGCCCAGACTGGTCTGTCGACTCAGCCTGCCGTTGAGCCTGCGGTCGTTGGCATCGGATTAATCGGTTGGATGCGCTGGTTGTGGCGCACGCTCACCAGCATGCGCGTTGCACTGATTCTTTTGTTTCTGCTTGCTCTTGCCGCCATACCGGGCTCGGTGTTTCCGCAGCGGGCGACCGACCCGATCGATGTGAAGCAATACATCGCCAACAACCCCACCTGGGGGCCGGTGATGGATCGAGTGGGGCTATTCGACGTGTTTGCCGCCCCCTGGTTCGCGGCCGTCTACCTGTTGTTGATGCTTTCACTTGCCGGCTGCGTCATTCCGCGAGTGCGCTCGCACTGGCGGGCCATGCGTGCAGCACCTCCGGCCGCACCGTCACGTCTTTCGCGGATGCCCGAGTACCGCACATTCCAAACTCAGGCTGACGCTGCAGGTGTACTCACGGCGGCACAGACCTTGTTGTCGTCGTCGCGTTGGCGGGTGGCAAGTTCTACCTCGCAGGGTTGGGTTGCCGCCGAGAAGGGTTACTTGCGCGAGACCGGAAACCTGCTGTTCCATTTGTCGCTGCTAGCCCTGCTAGTGGCGGTGGGCTTCGGATCGATGCTTGGCTCAAAGGGCCAGGTCATCGTGCGCGAGGGCTCGACCTTTTCGAACACGTTGACTCAGTTCGACTCGTTCAATCCGGGGCGCCTTTACTCGCCCGACAAGTTGCCACCTTTCTCGGTGACTCTCGACGACTTTCACGCCACGTATCAAGAGACCGGAATGCAGCGCGGCGCTCCGCGAGATTTTGCCGCCAACGTAACTGTGAAGTCGAACCCCGATTCTGCTGGTCAGCGTGAGGTGATCGGAGTTAATGAACCCCTGTCGGTTGACGGCACCAAGGTGTACCTCGTTGGGCACGGTTACGCGCCCACCTTCACCGTGACCGACTCGAAGGGGCAGGTGCTACTCAAAGACTCGGTGGTGTTCTTGCCCCAAGACGGCAACTTCACCTCTGATGGTGTGATCAAACTGCCCGACACGAATCCGCAGTTGGGTTTTACCGGTGTGTTCTTGCCCACTGCCGCGGCTGATTCGGTGCGCGGTGGCTTCTCATCCTTCCCGGCGGCCAATGATCCACGGGTGTTCCTATCGGTATGGACCGGCAACCTCGGCCTTGATTCGGGGGTGCCGCAGAGCGTTTACCGCCTCGATACCTCAAAGATGACTAGGCAGGGCCTCAAAGCGTTGGCGCCCGGACAAACCTGGACCCTGCCCAACGGTTTGGGCACGCTCACCTTCACCGGAGTCACCGAGTACGCGACCTTCAACATCAACACCGACCCCGGAAGTGGCTTCGCACTCGCTGCCGCGGCACTGGCCATCATCGGATTGTCACTGTCGTTGTTCGTGCGCCGTCGCCGCATCTGGGTGCGGGTGTCGGATTCGCCAGAAGGGCTTAGTGTGGTGGAAGTCGGTGCGCTAGCTCGCACTGAAGCGCCGGGATTAGATTCAGAAATCGACGCGGTAACTACCGAACTTGAGCAAGTCGTGGAAAGGACATAGCAGTGTCAGACACAACTCTTGCTGCACTGAGCAATGGCTTGGTCTATGCCTCGATGCTGGCGTTCACGTTTGCCATGTTTGCCTTTGCGTTGTCGTTTGGTCAGGGTCGTGGCCGCAGTGATGCATCGCAATCAGCTGATACATCGGCTGGTGCGCAGGTTCTGGCACAGGGGGCCGCGGGTAGTTCGGTCGATGTGATCGAGCGCACGGCGGTTGAGGCAGCGCCGGGCGCAGAGCCCGGTCGTCGGGCCGGCAACGTGGGCATGTCACTGATGTGGCTCGCCACCGGGTTGCTGTTGGCCGCAGTCGTCTCGCGCGGCTTGTCGGCTGGCCGGGTGCCGTGGGGCAACATGTACGAGTTCTCAATCACCAGTGCCCTCGGAATTAGCGCCGCCTTCTTGTTTGCCTCGCTCAAAGCCGATCTGCGCTGGCTCGGACTTTTCGTCGTTGTTCCTGTTCTGCTGACTCTGGGCGCCGCTGTAACTGTGCTCTACACCGATTCAGCCCAGTTGGTGCCCGCCCTGAAGTCGTGGTGGTTGCTCATTCACGTGAGTGCGGCAATCGTTTGCGCTGGCGCCTTCACTTTGGGAGCCGCGGTTACGGTTCTATACCTCGCGGTCAATCGGGTCGACAAGCGAGTAGCCGCCGGAAATAGCCCCGGAATGTTCGCGTCGGTGGCTCGTCGAGTTCCGAGCGCCGACCGACTCGACCGTCTCTCTTACACGGTCAATGCATTCGTGTTTCCGCTATGGACCTTCACCGTTATCGCCGGTGCGATCTGGGCCGAAAGTGCTTGGGGTCGGTATTGGGGATGGGATCCGAAAGAGACCTGGGCGTTCATTACGTGGGTGGTCTACGCGGCCTACCTGCACGCGCGTGCCACGGCCGGCTGGAAGGGTGAGCGCGCGGCGCTCATCGGACTGCTGGGCTACAGCTGCTTCTTGTTCAACTACTTCGGCGTCAACTTGTTCTTCGCGGGTCTGCACTCGTACTCGGGTGTGAAGTAGGCCGCACCGAAATTGCCAATGGTGAAGTTGGCAATTAGGCCATAGGGGTGGCATTGTCTGGTGGCTCTTGTCGGCGCTGTTGTTGCCTTCGTCGCCACGCTTGATCATCGAGTCCGCGCATGAACCGCGCGTCGTCGTCGGGACCATTCGACACTTGAGTTGCCCGCTGCCGGGTTCGACCCAACAGGTACCAGGCCACCGGCCCAACTACCGGCACCACTGCGATCACCAGTAACCAAGTCCAGCGCGGCAACAGGCGCGGGGCTGGAGTTTGGACGCACTCGACGAGGGCGGCGATGGTCGCGGCGATGACCACCAAGATGGCAAAAACCTTCACAACGCGCCCTCCTTTCATGGTCGATGTGCCCGAGCTACTTGATCGTACGTTGATCGAGGGTAAAGGGCACTACGGTCGCTCGGCAGTCGGGCGTGGGCGGGCGTGGGTGAGTGCAGTCAGGTTGTGGGCGGGTCGTCTTCGGCGCGCGCCGACTCGTCGATTCGCTCATTCAATTTTCGGAAGACCCCGCTCACCGATGTGCTTGCCGCATCACGGCTGCGGTTCAGGGCGAACAGGCTGATGAATCCCGAAATTACGAGGGCAAGGGCTACGAGCAAAAAGGTGTTCGATCGGATTCCGACCAACCAGAGCACAGCAGCCACCGCAGCAAATATCACCAGTCGAATCACGGTGTAGCGAAGTAGAGCGAACCTTTTCTCACTCATGTGAGCG
>Ga0114959_10000967_pt1 | contig 26302 bp, 26 predicted proteins | sample C_130625_EF_Meta_FD_87317 | JGI IMG/M metagenome (GOLD analysis project Ga0114959, IMG submission 87317) | Freshwater microbial communities from Lake Croche, Canada to study carbon cycling - C_130625_EF_MetaG | ecosystem: Environmental > Aquatic > Freshwater > Lake | place: Lake Croche, Canada... | reverse complement strand
GGAACAAAGTGAGTTTGATATAGCAAATAATGCTGGAAAATATTATTCTGTTCTTTGGGATTTAGATCAGTATCTTAGAAACTGTGTCAAGTACCCAACAGAAGGTGCTCCAAAGCTTCTTACAAATACTATGGATCAGGTAAGAGCTGAATTGCACAACTTAATGAAATCTTATCATATTGATTTTGATATATGAAATTTTATAAATCAGACTTTAGATTAAAGCCAGACTCTTACTATGTTATGGATACAAGATGTAATAAACTAAGAAAGTTTATTGAGTGGCTTTGGTTTAGAATTGAATACTAATATGAACATAGAAGAATATTATCCAGGTAAAGGTTGTAAGTGTTATGCTCATTCAGATAGTGAATGCTGCTGTAATGTAGATTGGACAGATCCTGAAGTCTATAAGCTTAGAGAAGAGAACGAGCGATTAAAGGCTGAAATCAAGAAGCTTAAATTAGCCTTAGAGAGTATATAATATTATGAAGCCTACAGTTGTATGGATTACAGGGTTATCTGGAGCTGGTAAGACAACTGTAGCTAATGCTCTACATAAAAAGTGTAAAGAACAATACAGAGTAGGTATTGTTGATGGCGACACGATAAGAGCACAATACGATAAGCCAAAAGGCTTTGATATGAAGAGTAGAGAAAGAATAGTATCTGAAGCTGTGTATATGTCAAAAAATATGATAACGTTTCAAAAAGCAGATCTCGTCATTGTTGCTATGATTTCTCCTCTTCAATCTATGAGAGATAATGCTCGAGACGTTTTAACAAAGTATTGTAATGTAAGATTTATAGAAGTTTATATGGATACACCTTTAGAAATTTGTGAACAAAGAGATCCGAAAGGTTTATATAAAAAAGCAAGAGCAGGAGAGATTGAAGATTTTACAGGTATTGATTCGATTTATGAACCCGCAAGACATGCTGAAATTATAATTCCTTTTAATTATACAGTTGAACAAGCTATGGAACTGATATATAATGCAGCAATACTATGATAACAAAAAAAATATTACAACCTACTAATGATGTTTATATTCAGTTTACAGAAGAAGAACTAAGTGCTATTGGAGCAGGACCTGGAACTAAATTTGAAACTAAGATTAATGATGACGGTTCTATTGAGCTTCACCCTTACGTTGGTATTGAATTAGATATGTCTGAATGGCCTAGAGAAGTTCTCGAGATGATTATTAAAACATCTTGTGAAGAAGATATTTCTGCTAATGATGTTATTAGCAACTTACTAAAGGAGTCTTTAGACAAGTATCCAACGGATGAAGATCTCGTTAAAGTTACTTCGAGAGAGCTTATCTTAGAGAAAGCTGCTATCGATTCTGACTCTATTAATAACGATACTAGTATTTGCAATAGTGATAATATTATAGATGGTGATATCCTATATAGAGCTCCCGAAAAGCCTAATTGGTATAACGTAAAAGACTAGATTATCGTGTAGTTGGATATTAATTAATAGTATGAAGAAGATACTATTACTTGCTGCACTGTTTATTACAGGTTGTACCTACTACACTGAAAAGCAATCTGAAGCTCTTAGTCAGAATGTTTATGCAGCGAACGATTCTCTTAATAAAGCAAGAGTTGATCTAGCCTATTATTATTCCGATCAAACAACGAGATTGGTTAAGCCTCCAAAAAAGAAGATTGAAATTCAGTCAATCTATCAAGCCGGTGAAGTCGTTAAGGATGCTAAGGCTGGAGAAAAGACAAGAGTCGTTATTGTACCGAGCCAATATAAAGGAGATAAAGTTGTAGTTGTTGATTCCGTTGAATATCAGGATTTACTAAAAGTTAAAGCTATTGCTGAGCAGTTGAAGAAAGATAACGCAAATCTTGCAAACGCTAAAGAAAATACAGATAAGGAATTAGCAAAGCAGGCTGAGTATACAAATAAAATGATAAAGGATTTAAATCATCTTCAAGCTGAAGTTTACAAGAAGGACCTAGCAATCCTGTGGAGAAATATCATTATTATTAGTTTACTGGTACTTATTGGTGGATATATCTACCTGCGAATGAACAGGTTATTCATGTTATAGTGGAAAAAGCATAGTCTGGGCATAAATATATGCATGGATAAATTTATTAAAACAATTTCATCTGTGGTTGATTCTGTTACTAACTGGGTCAGTCTCCACCCTAAAACTGCTCTTGCCATCGTCATTTTTGTCGTCGGCTTTATTATCGGCTCTCTCTTTTAATAGAGCTGTTTAGCAATTATGTACGACGAACATACACGCTCATACTATCCCTATGTCTTATTGTATGGGTATAGCTTATTTCTAGGGTATCAATTAGCTCATGCCTTACTTTATCATTTAGGATAAATACTTTTATGATACAGCATATTCTCGAAGTTGTGCAATCTGCGAGTGCTTTTCTTAGTAACGATAAAGCGCCGCCTAATACACCTCCGCGTTTATCACAGCAACTGGAGGATACCAATCACTTAGCATCAAAAAAGTTTTTTATTATATTCAGCTCACTATTCATGCTTGCGTTTGTGTTTTATACAAGTGTGGGGTTTCTCTGGATTATACCAAAGACGCCTGAGATTGTAACAGCGTTCGTTACAATCTTTACGAAGATGATAGAAATATTTGGTGTTATTATCTCTGTATATCTCGGTGCTCAGGGATTAGTAGATTTACGTTATAATAGTTCATCTAACGCGAGCACTGAAGGTATATTAGAGCAAAAAGAAGTTAATATTAACGAATCTATATTAACTAATAATGCTAAAGAAAATGATTATACCATATCGGAGGTAGAAGTATGAGACTACCATCTGCAAAAGCATTAGAATTAATTTTAGAGTACGAAGTTGGAGGCGGTAAATCATATTATGATAAATACCTTTCAAAGCCCACTTGGCCAGGTGGCGCGAGCGGTTTTACACTAGGTATTGGTGTTGATTGTGGCTACTACACACCAGATGAACTAGGCAAATTATTTCACTTTCTCTCCGCGGATCAATTACAAATTGTTAAAGGAGCCGCTGGAAAAACAGGTCAAGCAGGTAGAGATTATACAAACAAGTATAAGAACAGTGGTATAGTCATTACATGGGATCAAGCAATTGAAATATTTGATAGCCTAACATGGCCTAAGTTTTCTAAGCTTGCTGAAAAGGCCTTCCCTGGGTTAGATCAATTGTGTGATAATGCCTATGGTGCATTTGTGTCATTAGTTTTTAATAGAGGTACATCGATGGCTGGTGATAGTCGACTTGAGATGAGAAATTTAAGGGTACTTGTACCAAAAAAAGATTATAAGGGAATGGCTCAAGAGTTTAGAAAGATTAAGCGAATATTGCAGGGGAAAGGTCTTGATGGGTTAATAACAAGACGAGAAGCTGAAGCCAAGTTAATAGAGAGTTGCATATGAGCAACCTTATTAATGATTTTTTTGACTTTTCAATACCGTGTTCTATAAAAATACCGAACTGTCAGCAACTGCGAGACGACTATCAAAGAGAAATAGATAAAGCACAACAAGCAAATTGTAAGTCTTGTGCGTTGTCTCAGATAAAAGTTAAATATATGGAGCTTGTATGGACGGCCTACATGTCAGCTATCGGTTAAGCTTGCTTTTTAAAATATTGGTAATATTTGTAAAACTTAGGTAGGTAGTTTCGTGAAAACTGTCTTGCATCAACCTCATATTCATTTTTATAGTAGGCATTTGTGTTTAGTTCAACGTCCTGATCCGTGTAATTGATCTTTGTATGACTGACCTTGTATATTCTTGACTGCATCCAATGTCTAAATTCATGTAAAAAGTGATCAAAGATTGCATTTGTCATTTCCTTCTTTGACGAATTGTTAAAGTACGGACTATCACTTAAACGTATCTTATTTGTTTCAAAGGTATAGTCGCTACTTTCGGTATTATACAATACTTGAATTGTTATTATCACCTTACGTATTCTATTTGTAGCTTCAACCTCTGCAAATAAAATAGAAAGAGCAGACTCCATAGCTCTTACATCAAGCCGGTGATCTTCAAACCATGGCACGGACTTTTCTGTTAATTTTAATTTAAAGACTAACATAGAGTGGATTACTAATAGTATCTATAATAATATAATTATATATGGAGAATACAACTAATAAATCAGACGCAAAAGAAGTTCTTACAGAGTTAACTTTATCTGACATCAAAACACTCGATTATATTATTGATACATGCATTAATATTACTTTATTTGCTGACGAGAGTAATACAATAATTGATACATTGAGCAAGAAGCTTAAATCTTTAATTGTTACTCTAGAGAGCCCTGAATAAGATAACCCACGCGAGTTGTGCATAAATATATGTATGACTGCAATGACTTTAGATGCGATTGTTGCGGTTTGTGAAGAATTTACTGCAACAATGCTTGTCGATCATAAAAAGCGTAGCATTATTATAAATGTTGGTAAGGAGTGGTATACCTGCTTAAATAAGCGTCTGATTTCAATGCGTTGTCAGCTTGTACACAAATCTGCAATTGGTAAATTTTATACCTGCACATATTTGTATATTAATTCCTAGCCTTTACACTAAGTCATAGTATAATTATGGAATATGCTAGTCTTTGATGCAATTGCCCATTCATATAAAAATGCCTTTACAGGCGACATCTACACATCAGCGTCAGCAGTTCTCGGTAAGTTTAAAAAGCCGTTTGAAGCTGACTTAGTTGCGGAAAGAGTAGCTAAAAAAAGAAAATGCACTGTCGAGGAAGTAAAAGCAGAGTGGAAGAAGTCGAACGACGATAGTAAGACATATGGAACAGAGATTCATGCTGTAATTGAACAATACAATAAGCTCGGTACGTACGATATTAAGTACGTTGATATTGTTCAAGCATATATTGATCTTGATCTTGTTGATAGTAAGCGAGATGAGCTACTTATTGAACAGCAAGTATATAATCACGAATACAAAATTGCTGGAACAGCAGATATTATTCGGGTAGAAGAGAAAGGTGGGTTTAGTATCTTTGATTTAAAGACAAATAAGAAATTTAATCTATATAGTCAGTATAATGATTACCTTTTGTCACCTATAAGTCATTTACCTGCATGTGAATACTCAATATATGCATTGCAGCTATCGCTTTACGCGTATATGTATCAAGGTATCACTGGCCGTAAGGTCAATCAACTTGGTGTTATGTATTACGATAGGGATAATTGTAAGTTTACGCATTATCCCGTCAATTATATGAAGCACGAAGTAATGTCAATGCTTAATTATCTTAAACAACAATGAAATTTATTGATTTAATACTACAACATAGTCAGATTAAAGAAGCTAAGCTATACGGTCCGTCAAAAAAAGCATCAGAACGACCTGAAACAGGTATAACTATACAGACGCCTGCGGCTTTTTATGTTATTAAAGATTGCGCTACACTAGCAAATAAATATTTGCCACATTTTGTATTCGGTCACTATGCAAATCCATTTGAAGTCTTAAAAGGTAAGTTTACACGTTCCGATATTTCTGAATTTGTTACAGAAGCTAATTCAGATATTGTTTTATTTCAACTCCTAACATTAATACTTGAGAAAATTCGTAAAATTACACCATATACTGAACCTCAACCCTCGGTATCGCAGTCAATTAATATAAACGTTGCAGATCCATACGGTGAATACGAATCATACGTTCCAGTTAGTCAATCACCGGCATCGAATGATACTGTATCAGTTCTTTGTGTAGCGTTTGACGTTCAGCATTAAATAATTACTGTGAAACTCATTGCACCTTTTCTTAGAATTCAAAATCAGTTACGTATTTTTCACTGGCAGACGACAAGTTATGCTCAACATAAAGCGTTTGGTAAAGCGTATGAAGCTTTAGATGAGTTAATTGATGCGTTTGTAGAGGTGTTTATGGGCAAGTACGGTCGTTCAAAAGCGAGTGTACGGTATACGATTGAGTTGGATAATTTAGGGGGAGATTTTACTGAGGTTATTGACAACTATGTAGGTTATCTTACAGGACTTACAAGTGAGCTAGATCCTGCTGATACAGATCTCTTAAACATTCGTGATGAAATGCTTGGTGAGCTAAATCGGCTCAAATATTTGCTAACTTTAAAATAAGTTTACTCGTATCCCCAAGTGAACGTATGATCTGTTGAGTCGATAAAGCCAGCTGCTGATCCCACTATTGTATGTGTCTCTAGATACGGGCTCCCTGTTGGGTTACCGAATGTAATGTGATGAGTGTCTGTGGCAGGTTTGTGTAGTGTACAGTTTATATTTTTAATAATATTATTAATATACTTAAAGCGTATAGTTACAATGTAAAAACAACTTGCAGTATCTTTTGCAAGATATGTTAGTGTGTAAGTATCTGTATCCACGCTGTAGTTTAATACTGGTTTTTCAATAGTTACGATATTTAACTCAAATTGCTTACCAAAGAGTGAGAATAGACTTAGGTCATTAAATGTAAGATCTGAAATAAGCTTAGTCGGATAGATTTGCGTCATTTGACGATCTGTTAAGTCAATTTTATATATTGTAGGATATACAACCTTGTAGTTAGATGCACTCAGACTATCTAATAATAATGTAGTCTTACATACAAGTAAAGTTTTATCCTTTTCATTAAACCAAACCGTTGAGAATTTTTCAAGCTCAGGATATTCGCCTCGCACAATGACATCGTAAGTTTTTGTATTGCCGGTTATCTCATTATCGGCATAGTTGTATTCAAGTTTATCAAACACGAGATAGTTTTCAGTTTCTATTTGAATGGTATCGTAGTATAAATCAAAATTTATCGCTTTATTAAAGATTTCTGTTCGAACGCTGTCACTAAAGTTTAAGAACGCTGCGCTAAGTGTTGAGGAGATAGGACCAATAATTGTGCTATTGATATTTCTAAAATACAATTCACCTTGCTCTACGTTTTTTGTATGGTATAAAGATGGCCTTATGTATGAAACACCAGATAACGCAAAATCGACTAACGTCTCCTTATCATATACCCTTACATCTTTAAAGTTAGCAGGCTCTGTATAGGTATAACTATATACATGTGCGCTTAATGTACAAGGCTCAGAGCCAGTGCTGCTATCTATGAATACATTGCCGTCGTATGTCACAAATTTATCGACTGGTGGTATTGTTAAGAAATTACCATTAAACGTAAAGGATGCTACATTATAAGGAGCGTCTGATACATAAGCACCGTCTGCAAGCTCGTCGTAGTATAGTGAGCTATTCAATACGTTATAATTTTGAATATCATCGCTTGGTATATCGGGTAGTTTTGTATTATTAGGTAACGTAAAAGTTTCAGCATCCTTAATAATGCAAGAATATGTTATTGAATCGAATGTTTTAAAACTATCAAGGTATTTGTAATTTTGTGAAAAATCATACGACGCTAAGATTATGGGATTACCGTCAGAGAATGTTGCAGGATCCGATTCACTTGTACGTAATATTACACCTGAAAAAACTAAACCGTTTGCCGAGCCTGAGACACTATAATTGAAATCATATCCTTGACCGCAAAGGGTATCGTAAAATGTATATCCGTCAAGAATATAATTAATAAATATACTACTTGTATTAGTTTGACTAAATTGCTTGTTAATAGCAGATTTATATAAGCCGTATTCATTGCCGTAAACGTCATTTTTATACTGAAATAGTGTTTTATTGTTATCGAAAGACAGCAATGTTTCCACTCGCTTATCGATTGGAAATTGACTAACTGAGACAAGAGGATAAACATCTTCGTTACTCCACATTGTATCGAGATTACCAGCAAAAAAATCTTGCGAATCTATATATCGCGAAACACCCTGATTACTTGTATTGAGGGTTTGCTCTCTAGCCTGATACGCTCTAAATGTCTGGAAATATGGATCTGTTGTTACATCACCCATTTTATACTGATTACCAATATCAACTTTATTAAAGTGATTTTCTTCAAAAAAGTCGAGTGGGGATTTAAAATCTAATTTTGTATTTCCGGATATATTACCGAATTTTGTAGGGTCTGGAAAATAATAAACAGTATTAGGTTCTAGTCTATCCAGGTTCACCCTTGATTCGAATTTAAAACTATTGAAATTAATTAAGCCTATCTTATCTGGTTTAAAGAATAATCCAATCTCTTTACTTGTTTTAAGAAACTCCTGACTTGGAACTGCTGCGATAGAGGGATACCTTTTGTTTAAACTATTAGCAAACTCGCTATCCGCCGTAAATAGCTGACCTGATGTATACGCTGTAGTTGTAGATGATGTTACAATATAATAAAAATCTACCCCTATGTATTTTGGAATCTCAAGTGACTGTGTATTAAGGTTAAGTGATGTAACAGTATTATCATTTACGGTTGTAAAAAAGTCGCTATCCTTTAGAAGGTTGAGTTGTGTTGAATTTACAAGTGGATCGATTGTAAAATTATCTCCGAGTTCAACTAGGTAAAATGGATAAGCAAGTATTGACTTAAGAATACTTTGATCACTATTAATGTATAGATAGGGATCTATATCGACTTGATTTAAACTAAAATAATCATTACGAATACCGCTCGCGGTATTATATGCTGACGCTGGAAGCGTTGGGCTTATATCGTAATAGTCAGGATATGTATCATAAAGATCTTCAACTTCTATTAAAATATTTTCTCGTATTGAAGAGAGTGAAAGATTTAAAGAACTAAAAAGCTCGACTATATCCTGTGTTTGAAGAGTTTTTAAAATCGATGTGTATAGTAAATTTTGTATACCTGTATTGGAGCCTTTTAAATTATAGCTAATAGCTGCTGTCTGTGTTTCATCTCTTAACGTGCTATAGTATAAACAAATGTCTTTGATTTTTTTAGCAAAAAATGGAACGGCGATTGCAAGGTCGCGAGGATTAGATGGGTCAATATTCTTTAAGTATCTTCGCTCGCTTGTCGAAGAATAATTAATAATGATATCATTTATTAAATTTGTATAGTAATATTGGATGCCCTCAGTTGCTTTTTCTTGTGCTACATTTTTTACAGCATACCAATTGGTTAGATAAGATTGATATCTCGATAAAAATTCATTTGTAGTTGAAAATAATTGAGTATTATACTTAAGCCACTCTGTGAACGTAAGTGGTTCAAGGCTATCGACAGGATTAACTACAGGGACGAGAGCCGTTATTGAGTTACTAAGCTTTTCGTCTATGAATTTTAACGCATCTGCCATACTATTATTTAACGGGTTTTAGCTGTTATAAGTGATTTTAACGGCAGATGTAAAAAGTTGAAACCCTTTTGTTATTTCGTAACTTAACATATTTTGCATAATACCGTTATCATTGCTCCATGTATCATATGCACTATTTTCAGGTGTTAAGGTCGTTAATGGGTTTTCCCAATCTATAATATTATTATAGAAAATGTCGCTATATGATGGATTGTAATGAAAGAACTGATAATAGGATCCTATAGCTGGTCCGGAAGTTGATTCTGGAGCGGTAAGCTCCCATCCCCAGGACAGACTATAAGTTGATAGAGGGTGAACTGTCCCAGGATCCGTAATATAATTTGTATTAACAACCTTATAAATTCCAGAGAATGTCTCATATGCGACAATAGGTACCCCTGAGGTAATAGTACCGGTAAATACATCGATTGCTGAGCTTAAATTAATACCATATGTATCATTTGGAAATTGTGTGCCACGGTTATCAAAATTTAACGCGTACTTATTTCTTGTACCCCATAGTATGCTTTGCTTGATAGAAAGAATATCGGTGAGACGTTTTAACTGAGGTGGTAAAAGGTAGTTATATTTTTCAAAATCCACAGTTAGCTCTTTACAAAGTGAAAGTAACGCATCAAGATTGACTCTATCTACGTCTGCTCTATTTTCAACAAAATTAGCAACTTTTTCATATATTGTCTTACCCAATTCATATGGTTGAGCATCAGACTTACCGACAATAACTCCGAGAAATTGATCAAAAAAGACTTGTTTGTCTAATAATGTTTCTTGAAACCTTAAAGAATCATAAAAACCTGCTGCGTCCCAATTTTCATTGACTTTTGAAACGTTATATTTTCCATCTGCAGGATATATATTGAATAAATTTGAGCAGCCTGTTATAGTGCGCACCGTGTTAACAGGTACCATATATTTGTTAATCCATCTATATCCATTCCAATCACCGTATGCTTGAAATTCTTGAAAGCCGTCGCTGTACTCGTTAACTGGAATTGGTGTCTGTAGGCTTGGAGTAGTAAAGCTAGTAAGCACAGCAGCTGTTGTTGTATATACGAAATTATTCATCGTATTACTCTTTTCAATCTGCCCGCCCCATACTTGTACATCGATAGGAGCGCTTTGACTATCTAATACTAGTCCGAAATACGGTGTAGCAACCGGAAACATACCGGTTATACTTACACGATACCAATTACCTACGTTGGTATAAGATACAGTCGCTGTTAATGCACTAACTCCGCTTCCACCTGTTGATGTATAAACAGCATTGGTTGTTGTATTGAAATTAGCAACTGCTTGATCTCCATTATTACATGCTAGTATTACACGAAGTATTCCGTTTGCTGCAGTTGCGCTTGGACTAACGTAAACGCTAGCGGTATAAGGGGTATATACTTCGTTAGTTAAAATATTATATTGATTAAAATTAGCGTAACCGCTGCCGTAAAGACGTGTCGCATGATTTGTCCAGTCAAGAGCTTTTCCGGCACTTAATACAACATTGAAGCCGTACACAAATCCTGGGTCATCTACGGTAGCGAAGTTTGTTAGAGCAGAAGGATATGAAAGATTGCTTCCAGGAAGCTGAAAATAATTATATGATGTAATTACAGGTAGAGTGGTATTAGGATAGGTAAGATCAATCTTATTTAAATACGCTAATTGTTGCGTTGGGCCACCAGCAGCATTAATCGTGTATAGTGTATTGTCATAGTTATTAATTACCCATAAATTATTTGATGTATCGCATGTTAATCCACCGATACTGCAGATGTAATCAGATGTGTTGGAGCCCGTTCCGCCCTTAAAGTCAATACGTTGATTTGTAATGTTGTCGATCTTTGATAGTGTTTCACGGTGATGTGAAACCCAAGCATTTTGATTACCATCTACAATTAAATTACCAATTCCGTTAAATCCGCTTAACGGAAATCCAGGTGCAATTTTTCCGGTAGAATCAAACTTGTATAGGTAGTCATTATTTTCTTCAAACACCGGTCCTCTATTATTGTAATTTACAACAGTAACCCATACATTCTTGTTTCTATCAACGCATACTTCATTTGGTGTAAAGTTTGATGGGAAAAACACAGATGTGAGAATTTCAGCTGCGGTTGTAAAATTGTTGGTTCCTCTATACTTTACAAGAGCACTATACTCAGGGTGATTATATGTAATCCAAACGTTATTTTCTAAATCTGTATCAATAGAAGAAGGTAAGATAAGCCCTTCACCTACAAATCCCTTATGTGGCAAGTAATCTGTACTTTTTGTATACGCTACGTTAGAAATATTGTATGGAACAGCTGTTGCAACAACGACACCACGAGCAGGGTCGATTTTTAAAGCAGTGCCACTATCAAGAAGTGTTACCCAGAGATTATTTTCACCGTCAAGGGCCATACAGTTTGGTGAAGCGCTATTTACAAACTCAGTAGCTGAGAGTGAGTTGCGATAATCCACCGGCGCGACTTGATTATTTGTTAGCGTCGGCATTGCAGATAGGTAATATGTATCGGTAAGTTGATTGCCGTATAGATCAAATTTAAGAATACGATCATTAACAGCGTCAGCAAACCAAGTCTGATAATCATTTTCACCGCCAGCGCCTGATGGTGCAACAGTGATAGCATATATATTCCTCTCATTATTAATAGGAAATTGTGAGCCAGGCTCTGCAAAAGTTATAATTTTTGAATGATCAACACCACTATAGTATTCCTGACGCAATATTCTCTGTGCAATATTATATTGAGGCATTGCTATCCAACCTAATAAGGCGTCTTTTGGATAGTGTGCTGGTTCAAGGACTGTTACGTTTGCCGTTAATAAGCAATTCTCTGTAGAATAAGATGGAATAAAATATCCTTTATAAAACGCACCTAAAGATTGCGGTACCTGAGCGTTAAAGTCTTCGTAAAACTCAACACCGTCGACAGGTATATAATTGTTACCAGACAGCTGTACTATACCTGCCTGCACATCGCAATAAGTTGTAGGTGATATCTTGGTATTGATAGCAGCCGACGACGAAAGCGGTGGATAGTTTTTTGTTGTATATCCATAACTATCTTTAAAGGTGACAACAAAGGGTATTTCTGTTTGTTGCCAACTAATTTCTGGAATATTAAATCCTGTTGCGGTATCTGCTCCATTAGCATCTATACCTGTGGTTGTAATTGCTAAATGATCTGCAGGGTTAAATCTAATTTTTACGACAGGAAAGACTGCAGGATTTAAATTTTGAAATCCTGCAGGTGGATAATTTATAGAACCGTAAGCATCTATTCGTTGAGTAAATGCATCCTTAAACTTAGTATTATCGAGCGTAGCAAGGAGTATTACAGGGCTATTATCTGTTCTTAAATTACCAGGCTTATCATCTGTGTACCAAAATTCACATGTACCTGTAACACCAGCTAATACACTACCTGTGTCAGTGGATGAACATCTTTGTAAAGTGCGACTATTAAGCTTTACATATATTTCTGTTTGAGTTGCTGACAAGCTATCTATTTCAACATACTCTGTTGACATATCGTCATTCTGAACTTGCTTGTAAAATCTACTAAGTGATCTTAAATGCGACCATTTGTCATTCAGAGTTGCAGGTACGTAATTATAATCTCCTCTCGCTCCGGAAGCGTATAAATTGATTGTAACACCGGCACCGCTTAATTCCTGATAGTTTTGCCAACTTGTATGTACATCAACATTTAATGGTGACACAAGTCGACCAGCTGGTACATCATAGATAAGACCACTGTATTCACGAAAAGCAATTTGCGTTGAAATGTAATCATAAATATACACTGTTGTACTGTACTGACTGTCAAATGCCTTTCCATATGTATCAAAGACTGTAAGACTGACAGTATACTGACCTGGCCATTTGTAGACATGCTGCGGGCGTAATTCTGTTGAAAACGTTCCATCGCCAAAATCCCATTTTATATTTTTATTAGAAATGCTATTGACAGCTGATAATAAGGGCGACGTATTAAAATTAGGTACAAACGTTAAAGGGGTAATATCAAGTGTGTAGGACGAAAGAACCGGACTATTAGAATAGTCTGTTACACTAAAGTACACATATGTTGTATCAATATTATAAGACATTAGAACTCTCTAGTCAGGGTTTGGATCGATGTCGTCACCACTGTCACTTTATTAATGAAATCTAGTGTATTTTTTAAGTATGGATACTTAAAATACGGTAGTTTGACGTCTTGTGCGTAAATGTTAATATCGTCATATGGGTATATAGGATTATATGCTATTAAACTAATTCCCGGTACACTGTATAACTGACCGTTAATCGTTCTTTGTGTAGATACACCGTCAACACCGTCAATTGCGAGTATTTGATTTGTGAGATCGGTAATACTTAACGACAATCCTAAATTATCCTTTGTCGTGGCAAAATAATCTGTAATAACACCGGCAACTAATTGCTTTATTAAAGTGGCATCTCTTTTTGAGGTAATTGCACGATTAATAACGAGTGTTGTTTCGTCACCAATACTCGGGACTAGATCTTCCTGGGGATTACGCACACCAAGATCGACTTCTATATACACAGGGTCGTTTACGATTAATTCAGCTGTTGTTAACTTAACATCTTGTAGGTCATTTAAGATTAACTGCTTTTGCGCGTTATTTAAATAATTGGTACGTGCTGTTACGGAGGATGTTTTAGCAAGCTTTGGTACCGCGTAAACGTAGACGTTATTAAAATTACTTGAATCAGCAAATTTTACCTGATTGTATAGCACACGTGATTGTATATTCGGTGTATTCACTCCGAGATCGAAATAATACTTTAAATGCCCAGATATATAATCCCAATTATTTACAACCTGAGTTGACGCAATAATATTGCTATAATTTTTGTTTATATAATTCGTAAAGTCATCTGCAGTAATAAGTCTAAACTGACTTCTAAAAGTATTAGGCGCGTTGCTCTTAATACTAGCTATACTTTCAATATCGACAAATTTTGTAGAGCTATCTACATTTGAAAAAGTAATATTAGCAACTTCTGTTGTTTTAATTATTCTTAAATTTGGTGAAATTGTATCTGCTTTAATTGCGTTAAATCTTGCTGTGCTATAAAACGAAAGTAGCTTATGATCAAGTAATCCGGGTCCGATTTCACCTTTCGAGCCGTTTGACTGGATGTAGTATACAGCTACTTCTGACCCGGGATCGAGTTGCTTGCCGGTAACATTATTACCAAACTTAATTTCATATCTCCCATTTTCGTTTAAGCGAATTTCATATCGTGTGGCGTTTGTTTTTTCTAAAAATAGTGACTGAGTTGGCTGCCATTTTTCCCACTTTGAATTAGCTAAACTACTTCTTACGTAAACATCTATATTAAAGTGATCAATGAGAACATTATTACCGCTTGGATCTACAACTGTAAGTGTTAGTACCTCGAGAGGCGCTCCTGTAGCAAGATATGTAGGATACTCAGTATATGTGCCTTGATATAATAAATTGTTGTCCTGTAAGTCTGTTAGATTAGCAGCTGCGTCTGTGTTCTTTGTAAAAGTAACATCGCTATTAAACACGTATCCAGTTCCATTTACATTAAAGTATGAATATCTCGGTATAGTATATGTCCCAGCAGGGAGATTTTGATTACCGGTAGCTTTAAACGGTAGAATAGCTGTTTGATAGCCGACTGGATTGTATCCGATTAACTTAACAATCTTATTAATATTCTCATACAATTCTGCCGTTGTAAATGTACTCTCAGCACTTGTTCTGTTTAGATAAAATAAAAGGATATGATACGAATATGCAATAATATCAATTATTGAAGAGAGGTTACTGCCTTCATATTTTTGATCTGTATAAGAGTTTGAAGAATTTAAACGTTTAATTATAAGATTCTTGAGACTTAGAGCGTCGAACGCTGCATATCCATCGACAGGCAGGTTAAAGTCATTAAATTGATTATTTGTGGCCATGTTATTGTGTTGTTAAAACGACTCCGGAAGTACTTAATGTGCCGAAGAGTTGAAAGCTAGTTGTACCAAGGGTTGGCACATAAAAAGAAATAATAATATCGTACTGATGGTTTTCAGGGTCAGCAACGACTCTGACTTTGTTTAAATTTACACGTGGCTCAAACGTTGTAATGCCGCTTACAATTTGATTGCCGATTAAATTCGCTGTATCTTCGTCGCAGGCCTCAAATACATATTGCATTAAGTTTAGACCAAAGTACGGATTAAGAATTTTTTGACCTGGTATAGTCAAAAATAAATTTGTAAGTGAATTTTTTATAGCACCTAAGTCATAATCTGCTAAAATGTCTATTATTTCCTGTACTCTTAATAGCTCGTTATTTTGCGTGTATCCTCCAAATGCAGTATTATTATATACAGGGGTAAAATCTAAATGCAGGTCATTATACGTATATCCCTTAATGGATTTAGTAGGTTGCTCGGTTAATGACTGAAGTTTGATAGTAGCCACATATATATTTATCTTGTTTTCTTTGTTTGAGTAATTGGTTTAATGGACCATAAGTAATAAATAATAATAGATGAAAAAGCGTTTTATAACACTGTATGAAAGTTGGTTAAAAAGAAGCAACCATGGTGGGTTTCTTGTCGGTGATATTGTTAAGTTTGTAGATGGGGCTTTAAAGAATCCGTTTTTCAAAACACAACCAGATACTGTTGTACAAAACATCAAATCAATAATTGATTCGGGTTATACGCTCAGAGTAACAAATGTTGTCAACAAATACCCAACAGTTATGGGTGCTGGTAACCCTGATGATACAGGTCCTGAATTTACTGTTGAAGTTAGCGCAGACACAGGTGGTGGTAGATTAGGTGACAGCGCTATAGTGCCAGCTGCATTACTTACAAAGATTGATACTGTGCCTAATCTTGAGCCAGTACCAGATAAAAATAAACGTAAAGACAAAATTAATATTAAACCTGTTGAAGTTAAGGATGAAGCTGAGGAAGTACCGTTCTACTCACCAGCTCGTACCCGTACATCAGACATTGGCGGTGGAAAGCAAGGTGCAGGTGATAGAACACTTAAGAATGCAAATATTAGCATTCCTTCATCACCGGCTGTTAATCATAAAGACCCTGCTTCATATACAGCAGCGTATCTGCCCTAAAGCTTGATATCTGATAGCTGTATAAGACAGGCGTAGCAGTTAAGCTCCTGATCTACACTAAATGCTGAACGATGCAGATACTCAGCAATAGCTAGTAAGTAGTATCTCTTAAGATCAGAGCTAGTCTCTACTTCATCAATATAGTTAAATAGGTTGCTAAGTAATAAAACATAATCCGAGTTAAATGTATGTTCACTCTCAATTAAAGCGCGACGTAAAGACTCGACATTTTTCTTTTTTACCTCCTTAAAAATAAGCTCAAGTACTTTGTTATTTTTTGAATCTATCAATGCGAGAGTACCAGACGCTGAAAACTTCTGTAGTTCATTAATACACTTACGTAAGTCAGGATATGTCCCTTTAATAAACTCTACCAGCTTAACTCGCTGATCATCAGGCACAATAACGTTTTCTTTCTTTAGAATGCTAGCACATCTTTTAATCGCAAGATCAATGGGCGGTGTCAAGTCAAAATTCTGACAACGACTCTGCAAAGCAGGTATAATTCTGTACTTGTAATTTGCAGTTAAAATAAATCTCGTAATACCTGCAAACTCTTCCATTGTATTTCTCAACGCACGTTGTGCATCAATTGACAAACCATCACATTCATCGAGAATAATGACTTTAATCTTACCGTCAATGCTCATCGTCTGTGCAAAGTTAACTACCTTGTGTCTAATAGTATCAATACCATTTTCATCAGAGGCATTAATATAGAGATACTGACATCCAAGAATATCATTGACAATAATTTTAGCTGCAGATGTCTTTCCGATACCAGCAGCTCCGGTAAACAATAGATTCGGAATTTCATCTTTGTTTTTAAACGAAAGAAGAGTTTCCTTTATAAAGGGCGAGCAAACAAAATCATCAAACGTGTGAGGACGGTGCTTTTCTACCCAAATATTATTAAAGTCGTAACTCATTAAATTAACGTCCGGAGCTACCAAACCCCTTTTCACCTCTATCAGATGCTTCGGCCTTACCCCACTCTACCGGCATATGAATATTCATATAAACGACAAATTGTGCTACTCTGTCACCAACATTAACGACATAATCAACATCAGAAAAATTATTAAGCTTAATACCTGCATCACCTCTATAGGCATTATCAATAATACCGGGATGCGCTAGAACGCTATGCTTAAAGCCCATACCAGAGCGGCTTTCAACCTTAACCCAGTATCCTTCAGGGATATAAGCAAACTTAAGCCCTACATTAACAACGCCGCTACCACGAGCTGGTATAACAACGCTCTCGACACTATAAACGTCGTAGCCCGTGTCGGATTCATGATTCTTCGTTGGTAGCTTAGCAAGCTCATTTGTTTTTTCAAACTTTAAAATCGGTAGGTATTGAATATTTGGATCAGACATATAAGACAATAATACTATACCTTTGATTAAAATCAATAGTAGATAAATATTACTACAGTATGGATGACAATTTAAACACCGAAGTTGGCACGTTACTTGACCAGCTTCAAGCAGTTAGCATTAAAACAGAAAGAGTAAAACAAGAAAGAGATCCTTTAAAAAAAGAAGATTTAGAACGATTTACGATTGAGAAAGGAGGAGCTCTTGTTGAGGATGCACTTGAGATGATAGCTACTGTGAAGGATTTTATCATATCAGCCCCGAACGCGGAGGATGTTGATGCCTTAGCTGGATTAATAAAGGCAGCATCATCAGCGATTGACTCTCTCAATCATCTTGCAATATCAGATAAAAGGGCTGATACATCTATAAAGCTTAAAGAGATGGATATTGCTACGAAGAAAGAATTGCAACAAACAGATAATAAGCAGCGGCTTCTTGCTACGAGAGAAGATATCTTTAAAATGCTTAGTGATAAGTCAAAGCCCATCGAAGCGGAGCTTATCGATAATAAGCCAGTTTAGACCTAGCTGCTTGACTTACCAGACTTCTTATTTTTGTCAGCATTAGGGCTATTATCACAGGATGTGATCTCCTTAATAGCTGCATTGTAAAGTTTTTCAGGATCAAGTTCTTCCATTAGCTTTTTAAGTTGCTCTCTTATATCTAGCTTATTAACAATATTTGATATTTCATCCTCTACAGCTTTTTTAAGTTGCTTAATGAGATCTGACGGTTTTGGAAATTTAACATCTGTAAGAGAATCAAACGATGGCATTGTTATATTAGGTAATTTAAAATTACAGATTATACCTTTAACTTGTTTTTCAAGAGATATTATACCAGTCAAGCTTGTAGGTGGGCCGTTATGGAATATGTCTGTTGCAGCACCAAATACATCTGTTAAGGATCCTAAATCTGCGGATGGTAATTTAGCTTGTAAATTTAATCCAGTTGCTGCTTTACCAAGTAATCCAGTGGCGTCATCGACAGGATTTGCGAGTGTATTTGTTAGATTTGGCAACCTACTTGCAAGACCTGGTATCTGCCCTGCTGCATTCGTAGCGACTGATAAACCTGGTAACTTGCTAATAGACTGTTTAAACTCTGATAAGCCTGGAACTGACTGTAGTGCACCAGCATTACCTGTTTGTAAAAATGTAAAAGCCTTAGATCCCTGATCAAGAATTTGACTTGAATATTGTGTGAATCTATTACCAAGACTATTTGTTATAGCATTTGTACCGGTATCAAACATCTGTCTTGCAGCGTTGACAGATGGAGATGCTTTAACAGATCTTGTCTCGCCGAGAGCTCTAGGGTCATTAATAGACTTAATGGTAACAGTTGTTGCTGAGAGAGACTTAATCTCTCTATACGGCATATTATTATCTGTTACAATACGTTTGCCAAGTTGATCTACAGTAATAAAAGTCCCTTCAACGTTAATTTGATATTTAACGGGTGTTATAATTTGTTTATTACTATATTGTCCTTGAGCTCTTAGCTGTAGAGCTTGCGCGCCTTCTGGGCTTGGTTGATATTTAGTAGGATCGTTTGCAACAAGACTCTGCACAGCAGGCTGTAGGCTTGTAAGGTTTGCAGTAGCACCTGGAGCCACGTTTTTAGCTAAATCTAGAAACGTGCTTGCTTTATTAAATGTTAAATCTGTAATAGCCATAGTTTATGCTTTGAGTTTAACAACCTCCACTTTCAACCCGCCGCCTTTACTGTCGAGTTGGTTATAATATTTTGCAACTTTAGGATCGTTGCCGGTATAAAAGTCGAGAGCATTTCGTTTCTTAAGACTTCCACCACCGCAATCACCGACACGGAATATACCATCCTTATTGCCAACAGCTGCACCAACAGGGTTACCCTTTGAATCCGTTATCTTTAATAATGTACCTGGTGGATATCCATATGATTTTGAAACAGCTACGTCAAAATTAGCAGAGAGTTTTGAACCGACGTATGCACCTCTTGATGTATCGGCTTCCGAAAGAATTGGCTTCCATCCTGGATAATTTTTATGCATTTCAGCTTCGCGCGCAGCTATATTATACCCTTTACTTTCCCAATAATCTGTTGCATCCTGCGGTCTTGGAGGCTTAATATCAAGGTACGTTGTGAAGTCGCTCTTTGCACCACCATACGTAGACACGTTACGATCTGTCACTTGACCTGTTCCTTCGACCATATCTGCTGTGATAGGAGATGGTGCAGTATTAGGGTCATAATTTAACGCTGCTGGGTCGCCGGGTTGCGTGGCTTGGCCACTGCTAGGAGCGTATGGTCTAGCGCCTATATTTGGATTATATCTACCCATATCAGCTGTTATCATTGTTTGTTGCTGCGCGTAAAGAGCTTGCTCTGCTTGTGCAGCTTGTACTTCTTGATTAGCTATGGCCTGTGATGATCTAGCCCTTTCTTCTGATGTAATAACTACAAAGTCTTTATCATCTTCTGCAACAGGAAAGATATCACGTAAATTCATTGCTGTCTCATTTGCAATATTACACATATACTGTACAAAGCTATATAGCTTTGCGTTTGTAAATACGTTGGTTAATGCTGCTGCTATAGAAGCTAACTCTTTATTAATATTAACGAACGTCGGAAGATCGTTTATAAGATTGAGTCCGTGCGATGTTGTAGCATCAGCGGCCATGTTTTGTTGTAGAGTAACATTTGTATAGGCGACGCCCATTAAATTTCGTCTCATGACCATTGTTGTTTTATGACTAAGGTCGTATGCAACATTTCTAGCTGCTGCGCTCATTTTACTCTCAATAGAAGCTGCATATGGAATCGGTACCCCGTAATATGCTTGGTTAACATCAAACACAGGAAGTGTTGTATCGAGCTGTAGGTATTTGGAGTTAGCTAACACACCGATAGTATCACTCATATTATCAAAATATTTTGCTTGGTCTTGCGCTCCGCCGTTAAATACATTTTGCGCGAACAGAGCGGCTCCGGGTATTTGATTTGATAAAATGTTATTTTGATGAAATGATGACTCTGAAACGTAGGAAAGAATTTCTTTATTACTACACTTTAATTTTTGATACCAGTATAAAATATTTTCAAGTGAGAAATCTGCTTGATTAAAATACTGAGTATTTAAATTATCGTTAAATTTTGTAATTCCTGTTATAACATCACCTTGCTTGAATGCGTTTCTATACTCAATTGCTGCTCGAACTTCTGATTCTGATATAACTTCTTGCGGAAATACCGAGCTAACTGTCATGTTATCACTATTGTATAGTGCTTCATAGCTACTCGTTAAATCAATATCTACTAAGCTTGGTGCTGCAGTAATTTCATTTGTATTGCCTTTACGAGCTCCTGTTGGTTCCTCGTTAGCCGCTGCAGCGGCATCAGCAGGCTGATAATCTGTAGTACCTGTCTGTTCTGTTGTTTGACTGTATGTACCACTACTTGTAGTGGAAGTATTAGCTGTTGTAGGTGTAGTAGTAGCAGGTGTTGTAGTGGCGGGTGCCGTGGTAGTGGGTGCTGCAAGAGATGCTTTACTTGCAGCAACAATTTGATCATTTGCTGTGTTAAGCTTTGATGTATCTGCAGCTTGTTGAGCATGAAACGCAGCAACACGCTGAAGTCTACCAGCTTCGCTAGTATCCTTATTAATTGTTGTTGTTATTTTATAGCCCATATTTAAAATCCGTTAGATACAAGTCCTTTTAGCTCAGTATCTTCAACTGTATCATCTAATTGCTTAAAGTTATACGTTTTAACGCAATGTAAATCATTAAAATACTCATTTCCGTTGAAAATATGCTTAACTTCTAAAATCATATATATTCCTAATAATTTATTGTCAAAGCTGCTTGCTGGTATAGCACCGTCTCTATCTATACCTATAAAGCTACCCGCTTGTCTGTGTGTTACCCCTGGTAATCTAAATGACATAAGATTGTTCATAATTACGCTAGTACGTAAAAATTTATTTCTACCAAAATTAAGACGCTGATCTGGACTTTGCTCGATTACAGAAAAGACATTATGTACATTTTTATTAGTAAAGCGTAATTGACCGGGAGCAAAATTTGGATACGCAGGTGCTTCAGACGAGCTATTCATTTTATTGACGTAATTTGCTTGATATGTTTTCATCGATTGCTCAATGCCGTTTCTTTCAATATCAATACTAAATTGCTTATTTTCATAATCATAGCTATGAACAAGGTACGGTACAAGACGCTGTTGTGAATAAACACCAGCCATATTGTCAAATGAAAAACTTTTGATCGTACCTATACGATCAAAATATAAAGCTTTAGATGGAGTGAAATATGCCTCAGGAGAACTTTTACCGTCTTGATTAGTAGTACCACCGAGCTTTACTGTCTCGACGTACAAATTGCCAGGCGAATCATTACTTGGATTATATGCTTCATCAAAAAATTGTTTTACACTTTTAAGAGAAAATTCTCTTGGAAATCTCTCGAGATGAAGAAAGCATTGATCAAAATCACTGTCAGCGTTGGATACGTGTCTGGATAAAATATAATTTACGCAATCAATAGCTTTATAATTTGCTGGAGTTGAAAAGAATATTTTTGTGCCACCAATATCCCAGTCGGTATTTTGCGCATCCATGGTCGCATCATTAGTTTGAGCATTAGAAGCTGTGCCGGGTATATTTGTTGAAAATGCAATTGAATAGCCATCATCTTTTGGAAAAGCAGCTTTAAGAAATTCTTTTAGAGCGATACCAGTTTCAATTCCATTATCACCACTTGGCTCGCCGTCTGCATTAGGATTGCCAGCTTCATCGTAAAAACTCGGAAGAGTAGCTGTTGAAAAAGCTACATTTTTTTCGCGTAAAAGTTGATAGTATAAATCCCAAAAATATAATTTTTTAAATTTTTGATCTGGTTGATCTCCTGTAATTTCTTCAGAGTTATAAATAGCAAAATCATAACTCATTCTATATAATCGTTGACCGTCTTCGGATCCCATACTGTCAACTGCTGTACCATCGAGCAGTGGCATTATTTCAATATGAAGTAAATCACGAGCCTCTCCTCGGAATACAAATCCTGATTCTTGATTTTGAGCAGATTGACCTGCATTATTGTAGTATGAAGGATTAGTTTGAGATTGTAGATCTGGTGTATCTCTTTCAATTACATCAAACGAGTTATCGATAACAATTGAACCTTGCTGATAAAAATTATTAAATGTATCTTCAATTATTAACGATTTAATTGAAGAAGGCTTAATATTCTGCGCTTTAGTTTTTTCGCCAGCTGCGCTTATAATAGTAACTTTAAAAATGTAGTTATTATTATTAATCTTATGACTGTAGAGATCTCCGCTCATATTAGGTCAATGCAGCATTAATTTCTTTTAGAATACCTGGGATGTATTCTGGCTTAATAAGCTTTATAGTTGTTCCTGTTACAGGTAATTTAAAAGGGTTAAAAATTTTATTTGTAAGTAAAATTAGCCACCAGAGTTCAATCGTTTGATAGGCATTAAAGCTAACCATTGTCCATGGTTGATCTTTTTTTATTGTAAGGTAGAAAATGGCTCGCTTATCGAGTTTTTCGGGCATAAACACAGACTGAATAATATTATAAAAATACTGATTGTCAGCGTTCTTGTATAGTTTAAATATCTTTTCATATCTATAGATATTTAAATTTGGTAGAGCTTTAATCGCATTCTGGTACTGTCCGTCCATATAGATATTTAACCGAATATTATAGTTTTAACACTCTATATACTTTATGCAGTCCCTGTTTCAACAATATTACTTGGTCCGATCATATGTTGCATAAAATTCTTTGTATTAGCTGTCATGCTCTTGAGAGATAATCTAACTCTATATGCATCTGGAATAATAGCTTTCATTGTAGTTGCACCAGATGTACTGCCAAGTGCCTGACCTGCTTCGCTACCAGCATCAGAGGATGTATTGTTGCTTGAGGGAATGCTAATATCCATCTCTCTTCTAGATCCTTGAAAATCAATAGTAATGGATGTCATATAGCAGAACGGAAAAAACTTAACACCAGGAATTTCAGCTTGATAGATAACAGGTTGATCTACAGTATTTTGACTTGTTTTGCCTGGTCGGTTTTGATATACTAACAAGAATAAAAATTGCCAATTTCGAATGACATCCTCGTATGTTACTTCGCCGGTATTAATGAGCGGAAACTCAATATTAATATCTTCACCCTCTGTAGGGTAATTGTAGAACTTAGTTTTTTCAATATATGTAATTTGTGTTGGGTTGTTAATTGAGGCTGTGACTTCAGCTGCCTGAGTTACCATGCCAATAAATGGTGCAGCGGCATCGCCGATACCACCTACTTTACCGGTATCAGCAAACGAATTTGATTGACTGGCGTGATTGTTGTCGAAATATGGTAAAATGTATACCCAACCTGTAGGGTCTGTAAGATAAAGATTTCTATACGGTTTTAACCAAGGGCTACTATTAACTGTTGGGTTATTATCATCCTGAAAATTATCTGTAAATGTACTCGCTAAATCATTAACTACTGCAGGTGCACCTGCAACAGCGCTCTTCATTTTTGAAACAAAGTCCTTAACACTTGGTCTATTGCCAGCATATTGACCGATATTATCAAGTGTTTGTGCAAGATTATTAGATACCTGCCCTAAAGAATACTTTAATTGACTAACAAGAGCATTAGTTCTTAGTTTACGTTCTGTTAAGATAATTCTAGGTACCTCTTGTCTGCCTTCTTTTAATTTGGAATACGTCCAATAAAAATCTCTTACAACGTTAATCTGAGTAGCAGCTCCTGTGGATCCAGTACTCGTATTATTACTCCCTCTACCTACAGGTACGACAGTAGGTAGAGCAATACTATTTTGATTAGTACTGCCAACACCTACTGTATTATTGTCAAACCCCCATAGATAATTTGCCATAAAAATATTTAATCAACTTTATTAGTCAAGCATTCCAGCCCTAAATGTTGTACTTGTCATTGGGCTTGATATGAAATTTGTTGGGCTATTTGTACTACTTACATTTATGGTTTTGCCGGCATTTGCCTCTAATGCCTTAAATGAAGCTATTAACTGCTTAGTATTTGCAGCGGTCTGTTTTTGAAATTCTGCTATACCCTTTAAATATGCTGTTTGCGACATTATAGATTGATTTACACTGTCCATCTTTTTACCGGTATCGTCAGGTTCTTCCTGAGTGTCTTCTGTTTCATCTTCGGTATTATTTGCGTCAATATTGCCTCTACTCCATGATGTATCTTCTGCCTCATTTGCTTGCTCGGTTGCTTTAAGTGGGGAAGATGAATTGCTTGGTTCTGATGCAGCAATTGCTGCTCGTACTATTGGTGCTTTTGCAGGTGCTTTTGCAGTAGCAACACCTGTTGATGTATTTGCTGGTGTATTACTGGATGTAGCGGGCGCAGCTAAATTATCAGTCGGATTACCAAATCCTTCCACACCTAACATTTTTGCTACTCTTGAACGCACACTTACTCCCAGCACTGTTTCAGGAAGCATATTTAAAACCGCAGAAATTAAACTATATTTTATCGTTGAGAAAAAATCTCCTATATTATCAGCCGCTGTTATAGCTACTGTCTTAGCACCACTTGCTATTAGTCCACCGATGTATTGTAGCGGTTGAATTGCTTCGCCTAAAAATCCAAGAGCATCTTCCCATTTACCTTCCCCTATTGCTTCACCAGCCTTTAATAAGGAGCCAATAACGGGTAATTCTCTAGCCTTATCATATACCCATTTCTCCATGTTACCTATAACATCTCCAGCTGCTATTACGGAATCTATTATTGCTTCTTTGTTATTTGATAATAAATCTGCAATCATTCCAAGTGGCGATTCATGCAATGCCTGTCCTAATAGCGGTAAGACATCTCCCCAATTTCCATCAGCAATTGCTTGGCCTGTTTTTATTAACGAACCAATAACCGGTAATGTCTTTGCTTTTTCATAAATCCATGATGTAACACCACCAATCCAATCACCAGCAGAAGTTAAAGACTCGCCAATGGCTTCCTTATTTTCAAATAAATCTATAATGGTACCAACAACAGGTACAGTTTTAGCAAGTTGCTTAAATGCCTCGCTCCAATTGCCGTCAGCAATTGCAAGACCCATTCCGATTAATGGTCCAATAACAGGTACATATTTTATCTTTTTATATAGCCATTCAGATACATCGCGTACAAACGACATCTTTTTCTTACCAGCTTCAAGACCCGAGCCACCTGTTTTTATATCAACAAAGGCATTTAGTAAATCAAGACCAATCGATAAGGCTGTACCTACGCCAGGAATTAAAGTAGCAATAGCTGAAGCGACATCAATTATACCGCCTATTATGTCTCCAGATTTAAATCTTGTCCAAGCGTAGGATAGCCCTATAATTGTACCAATAATAGGAATACGCTTTAATAATGGCTTAAGAAATTTACCGAGAGTGCCAAGCATTTTCATAAGAATGC
>Ga0114959_10000963_pt1 | contig 26397 bp, 24 predicted proteins | sample C_130625_EF_Meta_FD_87317 | JGI IMG/M metagenome (GOLD analysis project Ga0114959, IMG submission 87317) | Freshwater microbial communities from Lake Croche, Canada to study carbon cycling - C_130625_EF_MetaG | ecosystem: Environmental > Aquatic > Freshwater > Lake | place: Lake Croche, Canada... | reverse complement strand
GGAAATGAACACTGAGCCATGACGACCATGACATCTTTCTCACTCAAGGACTTCCTCAAAAGCTTCATGCTGGTGGAGTTGCTCAAGGGCATGGCCCTGACAGGACGTTACGCTTTTGCCCGCAAGGTGACAGTGCAGTTTCCTGAAGAAAAAACACCTCAGTCCCCTCGTTTTAGGGGCTTGCATGCTTTGCGCCGTTATGACAACGGTGAGGAGCGATGCATTGCTTGCAAACTATGCGAGGCTGTTTGCCCAGCAATGGCGATCACCATCGAGGCCGGTGTGCGTGACGATGGCTCGCGCCGTACCACGCGCTACGACATCGATTTGACCAAGTGCATCTTTTGCGGTTTCTGCGAAGAGAGTTGCCCTGTCGATTCGATTGTGGAGACGCATATCTTTGAATACCACGGCGAAAAGCGAGGTGACTTGTATTTCACCAAGGACATGCTGCTGGCAGTGGGCGATCGCTACGAAAAAGACATTTCAGCAGCCCGCGCTGCAGATGCCAAGTACCGCTGAAAGAATTGAATCATGGATATTCAAACCGGTTTTTTCTATTTGTTCTCTGCCGTCTTGCTCTTTGCAGCTTTCCGGGTGGTGACTGCGCGCAACCCGGTGCACGCGGTTCTTTATCTCATGCTGGCTTTTTCTCAGGCCTCTGGCATCTGGTTTTTGCTGGAAGCGGAATTTTTGGCCATTACGCTGGTGCTGGTCTACTTGGGCGCGGTGATGGTGCTGTTCTTGTTTGTGGTGATGATGCTGGACATCAACATGGATATCTTTCGCGAAGGCTTTTGGAAACACTTTCCTTTAGCCGCGACATTGGGTGCTTTGATTGCACTTGAAATGGCCGCCGTGCTGATGGGGGGCTTTCGTCTGACGGCAGCGCCCAAGGCTGTCTTGGCTGCGGGGGCGGTGGTGTTTCCTGTTTCGAATGCCAAGGCCCTCGGTATATTGCTTTACACCGATTACCTCATGCCCATTCAAATCGGCGCGGTGATTTTGCTGGTGGCGATGATTGCGGCGATTGCGCTGACTTTGCGTGCGCGTAAAGACAGTAAGGCGATCAATCCAGCGCTGCAAGTGCGTGTTCGGGCGGCTGATCGCTTGTCAATCATCCAGCTTGACGTGACGCAAGCGGGGCTTGCGCCTGAACCACCAGTTACTGCTGCTCAGACAACGGAGAACAAGTCATGACTTTGACGCTGGGTCACTACCTTTCTTTGGGTGCCATGCTGTTTGCCCTTGCGGTGATCGGTATCTTCTTGAACCGGAAAAACCTGATTGTTTTGTTGATGGCCATTGAACTGATGTTGCTGGCCGTGAACATGAACTTTGTGGCTTTCTCCCACTATTTGGGCGACATGCGCGGCCAGGTGTTTGTGTTCTTTATTCTCACTGTGGCCGCCGCCGAATCGGCGATCGGTCTGGCCATCCTGGTATTGCTCTTTCGCAACAAGAACAGCATCAACGTGGACGATCTCAATTCGCTCAAGGGTTAATAGCAATATGAGTCAAACCCTCAACGCAAGCACGCTGTTGGCCGTGCCGCTTGCCCCTCTGGTGGGGTCGGTCTTGGCCGGCATTTTTGGCACCCGGTTAGGTGGCAATTGGATCGGGCGTCGGCTGACGCATTCGTTGACCATTCTGGGCGTCTTGGTGGCATTTGTGCTGTCCGCCATGACCCTGAAAAGTGTGGTTCTTGAAGGCGCTCGCCTGAATGAAACCCTCTACACCTGGATGGTTGTCGGTGGGCTCAAAATGGAAGTCGGTTTCATGATCGATGGCTTGACCGCCATGATGATGTGCGTCGTCACTTTTGTGTCTCTGATGGTGCACATTTATACGATCGGGTACATGGAAGAAGACGAAGGCTACAACCGCTTCTTTGCCTATATTTCCCTCTTCACTTTCTCCATGTTGATGCTCGTCATGAGCAACAACATGCTGCAATTGTTTTTCGGTTGGGAGGCTGTTGGCTTGGTGTCTTACCTTTTGATCGGTTTTTGGTTCAATAAACCAACGGCTATCTTTGCCAATATGAAAGCCTTCTTGGTCAACCGCGTGGGTGACTTTGGTTTCATTTTGGGCATTGGACTGATCGCCGCTTATGCGGGAACGCTGAACTACACGGAAGCCTTTGCCAAGGCCGGTGAATTGAGTGCTCTGGCATTGCCGGGAACCCACTGGATGCTGGTGACGGTGATTTGCATCTGCTTGTTCATCGGAGCGATGGGCAAGTCAGCACAATTTCCTTTGCATGTGTGGCTGCCTGACTCGATGGAAGGTCCTACCCCGATCTCTGCACTGATCCACGCTGCCACCATGGTCACGGCAGGTATTTTCATGGTGGCACGGATGTCACCTTTGTTTGAATTGTCCGATACCGCCTTGAACTTCATCATGGTGATTGGCGCCATCACCGCACTGTTCATGGGTTTCTTGGGCATCATCCAAAACGACATCAAGCGTGTGGTCGCTTATTCCACCTTGTCGCAACTCGGGTACATGACCGTGGCCCTGGGTGCTTCTGCGTATTCGGTAGCGGTCTTCCACTTGATGACCCACGCATTTTTCAAAGCCTTGCTCTTTTTGGGTGCGGGTTCCGTCATCATGGGCATGCACCACAACCAGGATATTCGCTGGATGGGCGGCGTGCGCAAGTACATGCCCATCACCTGGGTCACCTCGTTGCTGGGTTCGTTGGCCTTGATTGGTACCCCTTTATTCTCCGGTTTTTACTCCAAGGACAGCATCATCGAAGCCGTGGCCGAGAGCCATCTGCCTGCAGCAGGTTTCGCCCACTTTGCCGTCTTGGCGGGCGTATTCGTGACCGCTTTTTATTCCTTCCGCATGTATTTCTTGGTGTTCCATGGCCAAGAACGGTTTGACCAAAACCCACATGCACACCATGGCCACGATGACCATGGACACGGTGCACACGACAAACCCCATGAGTCGCCCTGGGTTGTGACGGTGCCTTTGGTGTTGCTGGCGATGCCATCCGTAGTGATCGGCTACATGACCATCACACCCATGCTGTTTGGCGAGTTTTTCAAAGACGCCATCTTTGTGGATGCCGCCCGTCACCCCGTGATGCAAGAGTTGGCACACGCTTTCCATGGTCCCGCAGGAATGGCTCTCCATGCGTTGTCATCGGCACCTTTCTGGCTGGCCTTGGCGGGTGTGGTGACGGCTTGGTACATGTACATGGTCAATCCTTCAGTGCCTGCAGCAATCGCCAAGGTGCTCAGACCGCTCGTGGTCGTCTTGGAAAATAAATATTACCTCGATTGGTTCAATGAAAACATTCTGGCCCGCGGTGCGCGGGCGCTGGGCAATGGTCTTTGGAAGGTGGGCGACCGTGCTTTGATCGATGGCTTTGTAGTCAACGGCTCATGGAAATTGGTGGGCTGGGTATCGGGTCAGGTTCGCAAGTTCCAATCGGGCTATCTTTACCACTATGCCTTGGTCATGATCTTGGGTATCTTTGTGCTGATGACGTATTTCGTCTGGCTCAACAAGTAAGGAAGCATAAAAATGGGATTGTTGAGCCTTGCTATCTGGACGCCCATCGCGTTCGGGCTTGTATTGTTGGCCTTGGGACGTGATGAGCATGCCCGCGCCGTGCGTTGGCTTGCTTTGCTGGGTGCCTTGATCAGCCTCTTGATCACTTTGCCTTTGTACAGCGGCTTTCAGCTGGGCACTTCGGCGATGCAGTTTGTCGAGAAGGCCCCCTGGATTGATCGTTTCAATGTGAACTACCACTTGGGTCTTGACGGGATTTCTTTGTGGTTGGTGTTGTTGACGGCATTCATCAATGTGATCGTCGTGGTGGCCGGTTGGGAGGTGATCACCCGCAAAGTCAACCAGTACATGGCCGCTTTTTTGATCTTGTCTGGCTTGATGATCGGCGTTTTCAGTGCGTTGGACGGATTGCTGTTTTACGTGTTCTTTGAAGCGACACTCATACCGATGTACTTGATCATTGGTATCTGGGGTGGGCCCAACAAAATTTACGCGGCCTTTAAGTTTTTCTTGTACACCTTGTTGGGTTCCTTGCTGACCTTGGTGGCTTTGATTTACCTGTACACCCAATCGGGTGGCAGTTTTGATATCGCGACTTGGCATCAATTACCGTTGTCGTCTGCTGCGCAAAATTTGATCTTCTTTGCATTCTTTGCCGCGTTTGCCGTGAAGGTACCGATGTGGCCGGTTCACACCTGGCTGCCCGATGTGCACGTCGAAGCGCCGACCGGGGGGTCTGCTGTGCTGGCGGCCATCATGCTGAAGCTGGGTGCTTATGGTTTTCTGCGGTTTTCCATGCCCATTGCGCCAGACGCAGCCCGCGATTGGGGTATGTTCATCATTGTCTTGTCCTTGATTGCAGTGGTTTATGTGGGTTTGGTGGCGATGGTCCAACAAGACATGAAAAAACTGGTGGCTTATTCTTCAGTCGCCCACATGGGTTTTGTCACGCTGGGCTTTTTCATCTTCAACCCGCTTGGCGTTTCCGGCGGCTTGGTCCAAATGATTGCGCACGGCTTTGTTTCTGCCGCCATGTTCTTGTCGATTGGTGTGTTGTACGACCGGGTTCATTCGCGTGAAATCGCCAGTTACGGCGGCGTCATTAACACCATGCCGAAGTTTGCAGCGTTTGCCTTGTTGTTTTCCATGGCCAACTGCGGTTTGCCTGCAACAGCCGGATTTGTGGGCGAGTGGATGGTGATTCTGGGCGCCGTGAAATTCAACTTTATGGTGGGCTTACTGGCGGCGTCTGCGCTGATCTTTGGTGCTGCTTACACTTTGTGGATGTTCAAACGCGTGTACCTCGGGCCAGTCACCAATGAAGACGTCAAAGGGCTGAAAGACATCAACACACGCGAGTTCATCATGCTGACCTTGCTGGCCGTTGCGGTGCTGTTCATGGGTTTGTATCCTCGCCCATTTACCGACGTGATGGAAGCTTCGGTCGCAGACTTGCTCCAGCATGTCGCTTTGTCCAAATTGCCTTAAGACCGTCCTTGACGTTGGCGCTGATTTCAAAGAATTGAGAGAAAACACATGATTGACGCAACCAGCTGGATGGCGGTCTACCCCGAAATCGTGCTGCTGGTCATGGCCTGCGTGATAGCGCTGGTCGACCTGCAGGTGACGAGCCCCAAACGCACCGCCACTTATGCATTGACATTGGCTTCTTTGGCGGGTGTGGCTTTGATGCATGCCGTTGAAGCCGATGCAGGTCAAACACTTTACGGTTTTGGCCGTTTGGTCGTCAGTGACCCTATGGGTCATTGGCTCAAATGCTTTTCAGCCATCGCTGTCATGATCACCTTGGTTTATTCACGGCCGTATGCCGCCGATCGTGACATGCTGCGTGGCGGCGAGATGTTCTCCCTGTCCATGTTTGCGCTGCTGGGCATGAGTGTGATGATCTCGGGGCAAAACTTTCTGGTGTTGTACCTCGGTCTGGAATTGTTGACATTGTCGAGCTATGCATTGGTCGCTTTGCGCCGTGACAATGCCAATGCCACCGAGGCTGCGATGAAGTATTTCGTGCTGGGTGCAATGGCTTCTGGCTTCTTGCTGTACGGCATCTCCATGGTCTACGGTGCCACGGGAAGTCTTGATTTGAGTGTCATATTCAAGGCCATAGCCACCGGGCAAATCAAACAGCAGGTGCTGGTCTTTGGCTTGGTCTTCATTGTGGCTGGCTTGGCGTTCAAGTTGGGTGTAGTGCCTTTTCACATGTGGATACCTGATGTGTACCAAGGCGCGCCCACTGCAGCAACTTTGATGATTGCCGGTGCTCCCAAGTTGGCGGCCTTTGCCTTGGTGATCCGGGTTTTGGTCGAGGGTTTGCTGCCGCTGGCCGTCGATTGGCAGCAAATGCTGGCTTTGTTGGCTGTGGCGTCCTTGTTGGTGGGTAACTTTGCCGCCATTGCACAAACCAACCTGAAACGCATGTTGGCCTATTCAACCATTGCCCAAATGGGTTTTGTCTTGATCGGCTTGATTGCAGGTGTGGTCAGCGGCAATGCCGATCATGCCGCCAATGCCTACAGTTCGGCGATGTTTTACGTGATCGGCTACGTGCTGACCACCTTGGCCAGTTTTGGCATCATCATGTTGTTGGCACGTCAAGGATTTGAGAGCGAAGAGATCATTGATTTGGCAGGCTTGAATCACCGCAGCCCCTTGTTTGCTGGTGTGATGGCGGTGTGTATGTTTTCATTGGCAGGCATTCCCCCTTTGGTTGGCTTTTACGCCAAATTGTCAGTCTTACAAGCCTTGATTGCTTCCGGTCAGGCGTTTGCGATTGCGCTGGCTGTGTTTGCGGTGCTCATGTCCTTGGTTGGCGCTTTTTATTATTTGCGCGTGGTCAAGGTCATGTATTTCGATGAGCCGGTCACAGCGACGACCGTGACTGCGGATGCCGATGTCAGAGTGGTCTTGTCGCTCAATGGTTTGTTGGTCTTGGTCTTGGGCATTGTGCCTGGGGCATTGATGACTTTGTGCGCTCAAGCCATTGCGCAGATGCTTGTCAATTGAATAATCAGGCCCTGTACACCTGCGCAGTGATTGTGTTGGCTCTTGTGGCTGCCAACGCGCCGTTCGTCAGCCAAAGATGGGCGATGGTCGGCACGCGCTTGGACCATAAATCGTTGGGATTACGTTTGCTGGAGTTGATGGCCGCCTACCTGGTGGTTGGTGGTGTAGCGTTGTTTTTTGAACATCATTTGGGGCAAATAGCAGTTCAAACCTGGGAGTTTTATGCGGTGACTGCGACCATGTTCATCACTTTGGCCTTCCCGGGTTTTGTGTTCCGGTATTTGCTCAAACACCGAGGCTGAAACCCCAGGGATGACCGCCCCGGTGTTTGAAATGACTTCGAAACCCATCATCCCTCTCGTTGATTCCGAAGATCGGCATTTGGCCGAGGTTCGCTTAGACAGCCAAGAAATTTTGCGCGGGCATTTTTTGCACGCTTTTCGCGACCAGGTCAGACTGCCTGACCAACGCACAGCCAGTCGAGAATATGTCGTGCACCCCGGGGCCGTCATGGTGATTCCTTTATTAACGCTGGCCGATGGTTCTGTGCGCTTGGTTCTGGAGCGTCAATACCGGTATCCCGTGGGTCAAGTCATGACCGAGTTTCCAGCAGGCAAATTGGACCCCGGTGAGGATCCATTCATTTGCGCTCAGCGTGAATTAAAAGAAGAGACAGGATACACGGCAAGCGAGTGGGCCAGAGCAGGCGTGTTGCATCCGGTTATTTCGTATTCCACCGAATTCATAGAGATTTGGTTTGCTCGGGGATTGACGGCAGGCCCACGTCACTTGGATGCTGGCGAATTTCTGGATGTCTTCACGGCCAGTCCTGAAGAACTGCTTCATTGGTGCATGACGGGCCAAGTCACCGATGGCAAGACGCTGGTGGGCGCTCTTTGGCTGCAAAATACCCTTGGCAGAGAAGCAGCGTGGCCCTTGGTATGGAAAAAGAGTGGGCCTGCACCATGAAAGTTTTGAACCTCCAATGCGGTCAGTCCCACGTATTTGAGGGCTGGTTTGGTTCCGAAGAGGATTATCAATCTCAGCGCGCGCGCGGGTTGGTTGCATGCCCATTATGTGGTGACGACCAAGTCAACAAACTGCCCTCCGCGCCACGCCTGAATCTGGGTGCAACTGAGCCGGTCAAGCCTGCAAACTCACCTGCAGCTTCCATAGAAGAGCCCTTGATGGTCGCAAACGCAGTGTCGCCTGACACAGCGGCACCGATGGTCACTCAGCAGATGCAGGCGGCTATTTTGAATGCCATGAAACATGTTTTAGCCAATACGGAAGATGTCGGTGCGCAATTTGCCGAAGAAGCTCGCAAGATGCATTACGGCGAGACACTAGACCGGAGCATTCGCGGTCAAGCCACGCGCGAAGAGGCAGAGTCTTTAAGGGAAGAAGGCATTGAGATCATGTCATTACCCATCCCTGACATCCTCAAGGGTTCTTTGCAATAGGCGAAAAACTCAGACAGGTTTTTTACCGCGTGGGATCACAGTGGTGGTTTGCGTGGGACGAACCGGTTCGCCGCCGCTCGGCGCTTTGGGTGGCGAGGTGTCCTTTTTTGGTTTTTTGGACTCTTTGTTTGTCTTTTGTTGACCTTTGGCCATGTCATCACCTTTGCGTTTGATAGCACTGCAGTGTACGCTCGGGGGCATGCCGCACATTCATGTTGTGCTGTTTTTTTATCGATTTTTGTGTCCATTCCAATCGCTATCCCTGAAACTGAAGTTGAAGTCACCGCCATCCGGGCACAGGGCCCGGGCGGACAAAACGTCAACAAGGTTTCCAGTGCAATTCAACTGCGTTTTGATATTCCCAAGTCTTCTTTGCCAGAGGCGGTAAAAACTCGGTTGCTGGCTTTGCCTGACTCTCGGATCACGTTGGAGGGCGTCTTGGTCCTCAAGGCACAGCGTTACCGTACGCAAGACATGAACCGCATGGATGCGTTTTCGCGTTTGCACGAAGTGGTCAACAGCGTGGCTTTCCCGCCGAAAAAACGCAAACCCACGAAACCAAGTTACGGCTCAGTCCAAAAGCGCTTGGAATCAAAGAACAAGCGATCCGACCTCAAATCGAATCGTGGCGCCAAAGGCTTGGACTGAGCCCTTGGCGCACAGCATCAGGAGTTCAGCAGCCGCTGAGCCAAAGCAATGGTGTGTTCCAGGGCATGGGATTGGTCTGCAGCCACCACATGGCGCGTGGCCATGCTGCGCAACCAAGTGATTTGTCTTTTGGCCAGCTGCCGTGTGGCGAAAATACCTTTGTCGCGCAACTCAGACAGCGGCCAGCCCTTGTCCAACGCCTCCCAAGCCTGGCGGTAGCCCACGCAGCGCATGGAAGGCAGGTCGGGTTGCAGATCGCCCCTGGCGCGAAGGGCTTTGACTTCTTCTAAAAATCCCGCTGCCAACATCGTGTCAAAACGCAATGCAATTCGCTCGTGCAGCCATGCGCGGTCTAGGGGTTCAAGTGAGATGACAGGAATGTCTTGTCTGGGGCCTCGCAACTTGTCGCGTGTTTGAAAGGACGAAATGGGTTGGCCTGTCACTTGCCATACTTCCAGTGCACGCACAATCCGCTGCGTATCTCCGGGCGCCAAACGCGCTGCAGTGGCAGGGTCCACCGTGCAAAGCCGATCGTAAAGTAAAGGCAAGCCAACCGCATTCAGTTCTTCAAGCAATGTGGCCCGCACCATGGGGTCGGAGGGGGGCATGTCGCTCAGGCCTTCGAGCAAGGCTTTGAAGTACAGCATGGTGCCACCCACCAACAGCGGCAAACGTCCGCGTGCGCTGATCTCGCGCATGAGATGTTCCGCATCGCGCACAAATTCTGCAGCGCTGTAAGCGCTGAGGGGATCGCGAATACTGACCAAATGGTGCGGCACGAGGGCCAGCTCCGAATGCGAAGGCTTGGCTGTGCCAATGTCCATGCCGCGGTACACCAGAGCGGAGTCCACACTGATGATTTCAATGCCGCCTTGGTAGTGCAAGTGTTGAGCGAGCGCCAAGGCGGCGGCCGTTTTGCCACTGGCGGTGGGCCCCACCAAAGCCAGTGCAACAGGGTATGAAGGGGCTGGCATGTTCAATGCCTTGGAGGCGGTAAACGCCTCACCCAAGTCCAGGCTAAAAGCCCTATGCACAGACTCCACAGCAGCATGCCTTGGGCCAAGGCCAGGCTGGGGTGGTCCATGTGCGCGCCTAACCAGTCGCCCATGAAAAATGCGCCCAACATCATCAAGAAGCCATTCAGTGCAGACGCGGTGCCGGCCATGTGGGGAAAGGGGCTGACCGCCCCACTTTGACTGCAAGGCTGATGAACACCGTGCGCCACCATGAAAATGTTCACAGGCCCCATCACCGACAAAGGGCCATACCAAGATTGGTCTTGGCCGAAATAAGCCAAAAATGCCAGCGATATGCCGCCCGACACCGTCAGGCAAGAAGCCAGTGCGACAGTTTTTTGAACGCTCAAACGCAACAGCAGCCATCTGCAAAAGAAGGTGCCCACAATGTAGGAAAGCGACATCGACAACATCATGAGTCCATACTGGGTGTTGCTCAGATGGAATTGCCGCACAAAGACAAATGAGGATGTCGCCAGAAAAGTGAACAAACCCAAATACGAGGCAGAGGACAAAGCGCAATAAGCCCGAAATGTGGGGTCTTTGAAAATTTCAGCCCAGGCCTTGACCAAACTGCGAGGCTGAAATGCCCGGTGATTCACCTCTACGCAGGTTTCCTGAAAACGAAACAGCAGCAGCAGCCAAGTCATGCTGCCAAAGACAGACAAAGCCATCAAGGAGGGACGCCAACCCCAGTGATCGGTCAAAAAACCGCCCGTAGGGGCACACAAGCAAGCAATCATGCCCAAGCCAGTCAGGGCTTGAGACATGACGCGCGCGCCATCAATGGGCTGGTACAGATCACGCACCACCGCGCGGGCCGACATCACGGCCGCCCCCATGGCGATGCCTTGAAGGGTTCGCCGCACAATGAGCAGGTCCATCGAGGGCGCCAAAGCACAGCCTGCCGAAGCCATCACGTAAGCCCCCATGCCCCACAGCAACACGGGTCTGCGTCCAAAGCGGTCGGACAAAGGACCCCAAAATAGCTGAGAGATGCCAAAGGCCAAAAGAAGTGCCGTGAGTGTTAACTGGGCTTGCGACATGCTGGCACCCAAATCCTCTTTCAGGGCAGGCAGGGCGGGTAGGTACAGATCGGTGGTGACGGCTTGCAGACCCAGGAGCAGCGCCAAGATCAACACCACCTGGTGGCGGGACATTTTTGGCATCAGCGACCGCGCATGAACAAGGCATCTAATTCGCGCATGCTCACTTGCCGCCAAGTGGGGCGGCCGTGGTTGCACTGGTCAGAGCGCTCGGTCTCTTCCATTTGTCGCAGCAAGGCGTTCATTTCATCCAGAGTCAAGCGTCGGTTGGCCCGCACTGCGCCGTGGCAGGCCATCGTGCCCAGGATTTCGTTTTGCGCCCGCTGCACCACGGTAGAGGCATCATGCTGTGCCAATTCGGCCAAAACGCTTCTTGCCAGTTCGACCGCATCGCCTTGTGCCAACGTCGTCGGGACCGCGCGTACCGCCAAAGTTTTGGCGGACAGTGGAGAAATTTCCAATCCTAATGTCATCAAGACTTCAAAACAGGTCTCGGCGGTGGCGACTTCGCTCGCGGTCGCGGCAAAGGTGGCCGGAATCAACAAAGGCTGGCTGCTGATGTGTGTGGACGTCATTTGCTGCTTGAGTCGCTCGTAAACGATGCGCTCGTGGGCCGCATGCATGTCCACCACAATCAGGCCTTGGGCATTTTCAGCCAACACATAAACCCCTTGCAGTTGGGCAATGGCACGACCCAAGGGCCAATCTCCGGTCGGCAGTTCGATTGGTTTGTCCGTGAGTTCAATGCGCGAATCCATTCGCAGATCAAGGCGCGGTTCATCTGTGCTCAGGACGGCCGAGACAGTGGGTTTACCCAACCCAAAGCGCGGCGTGCCAAGGGGCGCAAACCCATCGGCTTGTGGCACCTGTTGAGGCTGGCCCCAAAGCGCTTGCAGATCCGCCACATGGCGGCTGTATCGCGTTTCCCCTTGAGGGTGCCAGCTTGTTGAAGGCGTCAGCAGGGGCATAGGGCGCTGCGCCCAGGCCGCAGACTCTGGCAAGCGTGACGGGCTGCCTGTTACGAAGGCCTCTTCCGCCGTTGAATTCAAGGCCTGTGCTGTCAAGGCTTGCGCCCGGGGAACGGCCAGCGCATTTTCTATGGCGTGTCGAACCGCTTGGTGGATTTCACGGCTGTCGCGAAACCGCACCTCGATTTTGGTGGGGTGAACATTCACATCGACCCTCGCAGGGTCCATCTGGACATACAGCGCATAGACGGGTTGGCGTTGACCGTGCAACACGTCTTCATAGGCGCTGCGTGCGCCGTGGCTCAAGACTTTGTCGCGAACAAAACGTCCATTGACGTAGGAAAATTGATGGTCTGGGCGGGAGCGGGCTGCATCAGGTACCCCCGCGCGACCGGTGATCTGCACCGGCCCGATCCGGTGGTTCACGGCCACGGACTGGGCCATAAAATCGGCACCCAGTACATCGCTCAAGCGGTGTTCAAGACCCGCTGGCCCTGGGTGGCTGCGCCATTGCTCGACCAGCTTGCCCTCATGCCAAATGGCAAATCCGACATCCGGTCGCGCCAAGGCGTGTCGCCGAACCGCCTCAACACAATGGGCCAGCTCGGTGCTGTCAGACTTGAGAAATTTGCGACGCGCCGGGGTTGAGAAAAACAATTCTTTCACTTCCACCGTCGTGCCCAGAGCCCGCGCCGCTGGGCGCAACTCGCCAGTGCGACCATCCAAAATAGAGGCGCTGCTTTGACCCTCGCAGCGCGAGAGCAAAGACATTTCAGAGACCGAATTGATGGCGGCCAAAGCCTCGCCCCTGAAACCCATCGTGGCCACGGACTCCAGATCGCCGAGACTGCTGATTTTGCTGGTGGCATGGCGCTTTAACGCAATCGGCAGTTCTTCCGTCGCAATGCCCGTACCATCGTCTTCGACTGAAATTAAACGTGTGCCTCCCGCCAAAAGTCGCAATGTGACCTGACTTGCACCGGCGTCCAGAGCGTTGTCCACCAGTTCCCGAACGACCGAGGCAGGACGCTCGACCACTTCACCCGCTGCGATTTGGCTGATCAGCTCATCAGGCAGTTCGCGGATGGTGCGGCGCGGCGTGTCAATGGATTCGGAAGCGGACAATGCAGGTATGGGTGTGTTCACAGGCAAATTGTAGGTCCTGAACACAAGAGATAATCTGTGCATGGACCTGCTCTTGCAACTGATTGATTTCATCCTCCACGTGGACGTGCACCTGAGGGATTTTGTGGCGCAATACGGCGTGGCTGTTTATGTATTGCTTTTTTTGATTGTGTTTGTCGAAACCGGCTTGGTGATCATGCCTTTCTTGCCGGGCGACTCTTTGTTGTTCATAGTGGGGGCCTTGTGTGGGGCCGATTTGATGAACTTACCGATGGCCATGGTGGTTCTTATTGTGGCGGCCATTGCTGGAGATCAAGTCAACTACAGCATCGGCCATTATTTCGGCCCCAAGGTTTTTCAGTGGGAAGATTCGCGTTTATTCAATAAGTCGGCTTTTGAAAAAGCCCACGCGTTTTATGAAAAATATGGCGGCATTACCATCATCTTGGCGCGCTTCATGCCATTCATTCGAACTTTTGTGCCTTTTGTTGCGGGCGTCGCCGCCATGTCGCGCAGCAAGTTCACCAGTTTCAATGTGGTCGGCGGCTTGATTTGGGTCGTCAGTTTGACCTTGGCAGGCTTCTTTTTTGGCAACTTGCCTTTTGTCCAAACCCATCTCAGCAAAATCATTTGGGCCATGATTTTGGTGCCAGGATTGGTGACCTTGCTGGGCGCGTGGCGAGCCCGCGGCTCAGCGGGTTGAGCGCAAAGTCCGTTTGGTTGGCGCATCCTGTAGGAAAAACCGCCCTCAGAGGCTGCGCTGTCTCGCCAAGGGTGGGTTGCGCGCAAAGTACGCTTTGATGCCCCGCATCAAAGCGTCAGCCAAGTTGTCTTGGTAGTCAGCGCTGCGTAATTTTTCCTCTTCTTGCGGGTTACTGATAAAGGCCGTTTCTACCAAAACGCTGGGCATGTCGGGTGCCTTGAGTACTGCAAAACCGGCTTGTTCAACTTTGGGTTTGTGCAGCCGTCCGATGCCACCGATTTCCCGCAACATGGCGCCACCCAGGAGCACGCTGTCATTGATTTGTGCGGTAGTGCTCATGTCCAAGAGGGCCCGTTTGACCTGGGCATCTTGCACGGCAATGTTGACCCCGCCGATCAAATCGGCCTTGTTTTCTTGGTTTGCCATCCACCGGGCGGCGCTGCTTGAGGCGGCCCCTTGGCTCAACGCAAACACGCTGGCGCCTTGGGCGTGTGGTGTAAAAAAAGCATCGGCGTGAATGCTGACAAACAAATCGGCCTGCACGCTGCGTGCTTTTTGAACCCTGATGTGCAAAGGCACAAAAAAGTCTGAATCTCGGGTGAGAAAGGCCCGCATCGGATTGCCATTCATGCTGGTAGCGTTAATGCGTTCTTTCAGGCGGTGCGCTATTTGCAGCACCACGTCTTTTTCTTGTGTGCCATTGGGGCCTATGGCGCCCGGGTCTTCACCGCCGTGGCCGGGATCCAGGGCGATGACGATCAATCGATCCGTTTTGCGAGGTGGGTCGTTGCGAGCCGGATGGCTGGGGTTGTCCAGGTAAACACCAGGGTCTGCTGGCAGTGTCCGCCTTGTCGAAGGCGGCGCTGCATGGGGCGAAGTATCAACTGTTGGTGTTGTCGCTTGCGGCCAGGCATTTTTGCCGGACTGCCGTGTGATGAGTTCTCCCAAAGGGTCTGTTGGAGGTCTTGCGGTCCCTTTTGGGGCCGACGCCAAGCTTTGCATTCGCTCTGCAATCAGAGCTTCCATGGGGTCGATGGCGACAGAAGGGTACAGGTCCAAGACCAATCGGTGGCGGTAGGCGGCCACGGGGGGCAGTGCAAATACTTGGGGCGTGATTTCGCTTTTAAGGTCAATCACCAAGCGCACCACGCCCGGGCTGAATTGCCCGACCCGAACCCCCGCAATGTTGGGATCATTCGGAAGTACTTTTCCCACCAGTTCGCGAAGTGCGTTGTTCAGTTCGAGGCCCTGAATGTCAATGGCCAATCGCGGTGGGGCGGGCAAAAGGGTTTGGCTGGCTTGCAAAGGGGTGTCGGATTCAAGGGTGACACGTGTGTAATCGGCCGATGGCCAGATCCGCACTGCCAGCATGCTGGCCCCCCAAGACAAGTCCGCACGGCCAAGAACCAGCGCTGCAAAACCCGCTTGGATCAGCCTGCGCCGTTGCAGTGCCTTGTTGGCCAGCAGCTCAAAAGGCATGAGGCAAGGCCTGAATCAAGGTCGCGCCGGCAGCCGTTGCCGACGAAAAATGCACCTGACGGATGTCATGCGCGGTCAGTTCAATCGAAATATGCAAGTCAGCTGTCGGCAACATACCCGCAGCTTGCTGGGGCCACTCGACCAGTTTGAGACCGGGACTGGCAAAGATGTCCCGAAAACCCGCCTCTTCCCATTCCTGCGGATCATTGAACCGGTAAAAGTCAAAATGCCAGATGGCCAGATCGCCTGCTTCATGAGGTTCGACCACTGCATAGGTCGGGCTTTTGATCCGGCCCTGCACACCCAAGGCCCGCAAAAGGTGCCGCACCAGCGTGGTTTTGCCTGCCCCCAAATTGCCTTGCAATTCAATGTAGGCATTGCGAATGGCGGGACACTGAGCCAGTGCTTTGGCATAGGCCTGCGTGTCATCTTCCGAGTACCACATGCATTGAGCCGTATGCACTTGGGCTGGCAGCGCGGTATTTCCTACAATCGGTGTGTGACTGCTGTTCGTACTCAGATCGATCCTTTGGTGTTGTGGCCCCAAGTGCAAACTTGGGCGCTTGAACTTGGATTCTCGCAAATTGGCGTCACGGGTGTGGATTTGTCCACCGCAGAAGAGGGATTGCAAGCCTGGTTGAATGCCGGATTTCACGGCAGCATGGCTTACATGGCCTCACACGGGATGAAACGTGCCCGCCCCAAGGAGCTGGTTTCAGGGACGGTCAGTGTGATCACGGCCCGAATGGATTATCTGCCGTTGAAGGCCCCTCTGGACTGGATCAACCAAGAAATGGCCAGGGCAGACCGCCCAGGCGAGGCGGTGGTCTCGCTGTATGCCAGGGGCAGGGACTACCACAAGGTGCTGCGCCATCGACTGCAGCAGTTGCAAACCCAATTGGCCCAGGCGATAGGACCTTTTGGTCACCGGGTGTTCACCGATTCGGCGCCGGTGCTGGAGGCGGAGTTGGCCTGCCGCAGTGGTCTGGGTTGGCGGGGTAAAAACACCTTGGTGCTGCAGCGCGAGGCCGGGTCGATGTTTTTTTTGGGTGAGTTGTTCATTGATTTTGCGTTGCCACCGTCTGAGGCCGTGACAGCCCATTGCGGCCAATGCACCGCTTGCATCGACCTGTGCCCGACGAAAGCCATTGTGGGTCCTCGTCAGCTGGACGCCCGGCGTTGTATTTCGTACTTGACGATCGAACATGCGGGCCCCATTCCGCATGAATTCCGGCCTCTGATTGGAAATCGTATTTATGGTTGCGATGAATGCCAGCTCGTCTGTCCTTGGAACAAATATGCCCAACGCAACCCCTTGCCCGACTTTGAAGCACGCAGCGCGCTGGTCGGTGCCGAATTGGTTGATTTGTTAGGCTGGAGCGAACACGAATTTTTGCATCACACCGAGGGCAGTGCGATTCGCCGGATCGGTCATGCACGTTGGTTGCGCAATGTGGTTTTGGCCGCAGGCAACGCCTTAGTGAGCCTCACGCCCCCAAAAGCCAGAGGCCTCAAGTTGGTTTTGCACAGTCTTTTGTCGCATGCCGATGAAGTGGTCCGCGAGCAGGCCGCCTGGTCATTGGCACAGGGTTGAGGCTTGCGCGGGTCGGAGTTCAGCCCAATATGCCCAATACGCCTAAAGCAAAAGGCAAGCTCAAGATGCCCAGCGCAGTGGACAAAGTGACCAAGGCAGCCACATAAGAGCCGTTGTAGCCCATTCGGGCGGCCAGTACATAGCAAGAGGATGCTGTGGGTAATGCCGAAAAAATAAGCAAGATGGACGCTTGCTGCGGCGATAAATGAAAAGCCCGGACCATGAAAAACGCCACCAAAGGCGCAGCAAAGTGGCGAATACTCAACAAGGCTGCAGTCAACAGCTTGCGTTGTTTGATGCTGCCCAATTGCATGCCCGCGCCTGCCGCCATGAGGCCCAAAGCCAACGATGCGGCCCCGATACGGCTCACGCTCGGCTCCAGCCAAACGGGAATATGCAGGCCCATCCCATTGAAAACAAGCCCACAAGCAGTGGCCAAAATCAAAGGATTGCGAACCAACTCTTGCGCAAAATTACTTTTCGCATGCCTTGCCATCGGCCACACGGCCGCCATATTGAACATGGGGACGCACACCCCAATCAATACTGAAATCAACAACAAACCTTGCGGGCCAGCCAATCGTTCCGACAAGGCCAGTGCAATGTAAGAGTTAAAGCGAAAACCCACCTGCGCTGCTGCCGAATGGTCTTTGCGGTCGATCAGTCGGCCCCAAATCGGCCAGTAAGGCAAACTGTAAGCCAAGGCGATGGTGACCAAACCCGTGCTGACCCCGGCGGCAATCAGGTGGGAAGCGGCGCCCAGGTCCAGCGGACTTTTGACAATCGAGTGAAACAGCAGAACCGGAAACAGGAAAAAGTAGACCAACGCATCTACCTTTTGCCAAACCTCGCGGTTCAGAGCGGTGAAGCGGCAGACCGCGTAACCGCACAAGATGAGTGAAAAATCGGGGAAGAGAAGCTGAGCGTAATTCACAGCCTTCAGCATAACGGGTTTGTGAAGCCGGGAGGCTAGCTGGGTGGTCGTTTTTTGTGCTTATGATGACGTTGTTGAAGTCTTTTTCTGAAGGAACCTCTCATGCACCGTCGACATTGGATCGCAGCCCTTGTGGCCACCTCTTTTACAGGGGCAGCCTTTGCTCAAAACTATCCGAACAAAGTGATTCGCCTCCAGGTGCCTTTTGCGCCGGGCGGTACCACGGATATCGTGGCCCGTGTGATTTCTGAACCCTTGGCCAAAGCCCTGGGTCAGTCGGTGATCGTCGAAAACAAAGCCGGAGGCGGTGGGGTGGTCGGAGCCAATGAAACAGCCAAGGCTTTACCCGATGGCTACAACTTGGGTGTGGCGACGGTCTCCACGACAGCTGCCAATCCGGCGATCAATACCAAGATCCCTTACAACCCCATCACCGATTTCACGCCCATTATCAACATCGCCGCAACACCCAATGTGATTGCAGTGCACCCCAGTTTTCCTGCCAAAGATTACAAAGCATTTGTGGCAGAACTGAAAAAAAATCCCGGCAAGTATTCCTATTCATCGTCTGGCACGGGCGGCATCGGACATTTGCAAACCGAATTGTGGAAAAGCTTGGCAGGGGTGTTCATCACCCACATTCCTTACCGCGGTGCGGGCCCGGCTTTGAATGACACAGTGGCGGGTCAGGTGCCCATCATTTTTGATAACTTACCTTCAGCTTTGCCCTTCATTCAAACGGGCAAGTTAGTGGCCATTGTGGTTGCCGCACCGCAGCGTTTACCGCAGTTGCCCAACGTGCCGACATTCAAAGAAGTGGGCTTGGAGCCGGTCAACCGGATGGCGTATTACGGCATTTACGGCCCCAAAGGTCTCCCCAAAGAAGTGGTTGAAAAAATCAATGGCGGTGTGAAAAAGGCCTTGCAAGACCCCGCAGTGGTCAAGCGCATTCAGGACACAGGCTCCTTGGTGGTGGCCAATACGCCCGAAGAGTTTGCGGCCCAGATCAAGGCCGAATACGAGGTTTACAAAAAAGTGGTCGAACAGCAAAACCTCAAACTCGACTGATGTCACCTGAAAGCCAGAGCGCGATCGATCGGTTCATTGACGCCCTCTGGCTGGAAGATGGTTTGTCGGCCAACACATTGGCCGCTTACCGACGGGACTTGACGCTGTTTGCGCAGTGGTTGTATGCGCGGGGCGCAGCATTGGACGACACCACCGAACCGCATCTTCAGCAGTATTTTGCTGTTCAGCACCCCACGACGAAAGCCACAACCGTCAACCGCAGATTGACAGTTTTCAAGCGCTACTTTCGCTGGGCATTGCGTGAGCGGCAAATCCACACAGACCCGACATTGCGCATGTTGGCGGCCAAACAAGCCCTGCGTGTACCGAAAACTCTGAGTGAACAGCAGGTGGAGTTGCTGCTCAATGCCCCTGATGTCCATGACACTTTGGGTCTTCGCGACCGAACCATGTTGGAGCTCATGTACGCCAGTGGTCTGCGGGTGAGCGAGTTGGTGCAACTCAAAACCTTGCATGTTTCGCTGAACGACCATGTCTTGCGCATCATGGGCAAGGGCAGCAAAGAGCGCTTGGTGCCCTTTGGTCAGGAAGCGCAAGTTTGGCTGGCGCGTTACATGCAGTCGGCTCGGCCAGCCCTCTTGGGAGGAAGGCAAACCGAAGACCTGTTTGTCAGCAGCAGTGGGCCCAAGCCTGGCACAGCCATGTCTCGGGTCATGTTCTGGAACATCGTCAAGCGCTATGCGCAGCAAGGCGGCATTACAACGCCTTTGTCGCCGCATACATTGCGCCACGCTTTTGCAACCCACTTGCTCAACCATGGCGCCGATTTGCGTTCGGTGCAAATGCTGTTGGGGCATGCCGATATTTCAACCACCACCATTTACACCCACATTGCCCGTGAGCGGCTTAAATCTTTGCATGCGGAACACCATCCCAGGGGATGAGGCTGCTGGCCATTGTGATGCCAGTCATCTGAACTTCATCAAAGAGCCATGACGTTTACACAGTGCAAATTTAATCTGTGCTTTTATCTTGTTGAGATGGTGCACATGAAAATTCACTTTCTAAAGACTGTACTGACAGTCCTGTCTGCGCTCCTTGTTCAAAACGTTTACGCGCAACCCGACAACCGTCCAGCATTGCGCGTGGCAGTTCAGCAGGTCGCCAATTCGGGAACTTTGACGCCCTTGCGTGAACAATCGAACGTGGGTTCGCGGTCATTTCCAATGATTTATGCGGGTCTGATTGAACTCAATCGCCAAGGCGATTTATCACTCCAACCCGCCTTGGCCACCTCTTGGAAACGCATTGACGATTACACCGTGGAATTGAAATTGCGCAAAGGCGTCAAATTTCACAACGGTGACGAATTGACTTCGGAAGACGTGGCTTTCACTTTTGGTCCCGAATACATGTTTGGTAGCACCAAACCTTTGGTCGTTGGGCAAGTGGCCGCCACCATCGCCACCACCACCAACCAAACACCTGCCACCGCAGTCAAACTGCCCGCGGCCACTTTGCCGCCTGAGGTGCCTGCTGTGGCCCGTCGTTTGTGGCCTTCCTTGGTTCAAGTCAAGGCGATCGACAAGTACACCGTTCGCTTCATCAATGCGGCGCCTGACTTGACCTTGGAAGGTCGGATTGCACGTTCATCCGAAATCATTTCCAAAAAGGCCTTTTTGGCTGCCAAAGACTGGGCCAGCTGGGCCCGTATGCCCGTGGCGGCCGGACCCTTCAAGGTCAAAGAGTTCAAGCCAGACAACTATCTGATCCTGGCCTCACACGATGGTTACTACGCTGGCAAGCCGAACATCAAGGAAGTTCGTTACCAAGTGGTTCCTGAAGTTTCGGGTCGTGTCAATGGTTTGCTCAGTGGTGAATACGATTTCGTTACCGACATTCCGCCAGATCAAATCAAGACCATTGAAGCCAATGCCAAATTTGAAGTGGTCGGTGGCCCGGTGTTGAATCACCGCATCATTGTGTTTGACAAAAACCATCCCCAATTGGCCAATCCTAAAATTCGTCAGGCCATGACCCATGCGATCGACCGTGATGCCATTGTCAAATCACTCTGGGGTAATCGCAGCACCGTGCCCGCAGGCCTGCAATGGGAATACTACGGTCCTATGTTCCAAAAGAACTGGACTGTTCCTAAATATGACCCTGCGTTGGCCGCCCGACTCGTCAAAGAGTCTGGCTACAAAGGTGAACCCATCCCTTTCAGGGTTTTGAACAATTACTACACCAACCAAGTGCAAACCGCGCAGGTGTTGACTGAAATGTGGCGTGCCGTGGGCTTGAATGTGGACTTGCAGATGAAAGAAAACTGGGGCCAGATTTTCGAAACGGCCAACTCCGCTCGTGGTGTTCGCGATTGGTCCAATTCGGCGCCTTACAACGACCCCGTCAGCTCCTTGGTCAGTCAGCACGGCCCGAACGGACAGCAGCAGCAAATGGGCGAATGGAAGAACAACGAGTTCAACACCCTGTCTGGTTTGATGGAGACTTCAACCCGCATGGACAACCGTCAACGCGCGTTTGGCCGCATGTTGGAAATCGCAGAGCGTGAAGATCCCGCCTACACCGTGTTGCACCGCAACGTGGTTTTTTATGGCAAGCGCAAAGACATTCAATGGAAGTGGTCACCCACGTTCACGATGGATTTCAATGCCGAAAACTTGCGCATGCCGGTCAAGGGTCAATGACCGCCCATCTCCCCATGCAGGCTGATTTGAACTCGGCCCCTTTGGTGAGTTTGCGTGATTTGCAAGTTGATTTCAGCGCAGGGGGTTATTCGGTACGCGTTTTGCACGGCTTGAACTTGGATGTGCACGCCGGCGAGTCCTTGGGCATGGTCGGCGAGTCAGGTTGCGGCAAAAGTGTGACCTGGCTTGCTGCGCTGGGTTTGCTAGGTCCCCACGCACAGGTTCAAGGTGAGTTCACCTTGGCGGGAGAGCGTTTTGATGGACTCACTGATCAAGCGCTTTCTCTGATTCGTGGTCGACGCATTGCCCTGATCTCGCAGGACCCGGCCTCCGCATTGAATCCCGTGCAGCGCATTGGCCGTCAGTTGGTAGAGGCCATCCGCTTGCACAAAGGCTTGCAAGGCGATGCAGCGCATGCGCATGCGGCGCGTCTGCTGGACCAGGTGCATATTCCCAATGCCAAACAACGGCTGCAGGCTTACCCCCATGAACTCTCAGGTGGTATGAATCAGCGGGTCATGATTGCGATGGCTTTGGCGGGCGAGCCCGAACTTTTGATTGCAGACGAGCCTACGACTGCACTGGATGTAACGATACAAGCGCAGATATTGAACTTATTGGGAGAGGTGCGGCGTGATCAAGGGATGGGCTTGGTGCTGATTTCGCATGACCTGAGTGTGATTGCGCAAGAGTGCGAGCGTGTCATCGTCATGTATGCAGGGCGTGTTGCAGAAACTGCCCCTACCGATGCGCTGTTTCGCGTGCCCCACCATCCTTATACCCAAGGCTTGTTGGCTTGTTTGCCCGACATGGGCCGGCGGCCTCGTCGTTTGCCTGCCATCGCAGGCCAAGTCCCGCAGCCGGGGCAACTGCCAAGCGGTTGCAGTTTCGCGCCCCGGTGTGATCGGGCGCAGGAGGCGTGTTCCATTCGCCTTCCCGGTTTGTTGACGGTGGCACAAGCACACCAAAGTTCATGTTTATTGAGTGCCGAATGACACCCTTGCTTCAAGTTCAGCATCTCACCAAACACTATCCAGTGATGGTGCCAGACGGTTGGCGGCAGCGACAAGCTACTTTGCGCGCAGTCGATGGCATTTCATTCGATCTGCAAGCAGGTAAAACCTTGGGCTTGGTGGGGGAGTCAGGCTGCGGTAAAACCACCACCGCCAGGCTGGTGCTGGGCTTGATGGCAGCCTCGCAAGGGCAAATTTTGTTTGAAGGTCAAGCCTTGCGGGCTGAGCGAGATTCAGCATGGCGTGCTTTGCGTCAACGCATGCAAATGGTGTATCAAAATCCCTTGAGCGCTTTGGATCGCCGATTACCCGTTTTGACCCAAGTGACAGAGCCCTTGCGTATTCATGGCCGCGGCGATCCTTTGACGTACATCGATCAGGCGCAAGAATTGATGAGCGCTTTGGGGCTCTCGCCCGCATTGTGGCATCGCTATCCCCATGAACTGTCGGGTGGGCAAAGACAACGCGTGGTGTTGTCGCGTGCTTTGATTCTCAAACCCAGCTTGCTGGTTTGTGACGAGCCCGTATCGGCTTTGGATGTCTCGATTCAGGCGCAAGTGATCAACCTCTTGCAAGATGTGCAAGAGCGCATGGGAGTGGCTTACCTTTTTATCAGTCACGACCTGAAAGTGGTGCATCAAGTGAGTGACGATGTGGGTGTCATGTACCTGGGAAAAATGGTGGAGCAGGGGCCTCCTGCAGAGCTGTTCAATGAGCCTTTGCATCCTTATACCCAAGCTTTGTTGGCTGCAATTCCACACCTGTGGCAAAAAGATAAAACCCATCGATTGACTTTGCAAGGCGAGCCACCCAGCCCTTTGGTGCATCAACAAGGCTGCGTATTTCAGCAGCGTTGTCCGCATGTGCAGGCCATTTGCAAAGCGCAAACTCCTGAATGGGTTCGCGTGACCCGCACGCGATCAGCCGCCTGTCATCTGATTACCCCAGTGGGTTCCCAACACGGTCCTTTGTTGGAAGCGCAGCCATGATTCGCTACATGGCTATACGCGTCACGCGTGGCTTGCTCACTTTATTTTTGGTGCTCAGTTTTGCTTTTGTGATCCTGCGCATGACCGGTGACCCTGCGATGTTGATCATGTCGGCTGATGCGCCACCTGAAGCCTTGGAAGCCTTTCGCAAAGGCTGGGGATTGGATGCTTCTTTGTGGCAGCAGTATCTGGGTTACTTTAAAAACCTGCTTCAAGGCAATTTCGGTTATTCCATGCGCGATAAAAGTCCGGCCATGGAGTTGGTGCTGGCGCGTATCCCCGCAACCTTGACCTTGGCTTTGCCTGCATTTTTCCTCAAATTGATGATTGGCATTCCTGCAGGTGTCATGGCCGCGTTGCACCGCAACACCTGGGTGGACAGGTTGCTCATCAGCTTGTCCATCGCAGGTTACACCATGCCCAGCTTTGTCCTCGGACTGGTGTTGGTGCTGGTTTTTGCCGTGGGCTTGGGCGTTCTGCCCAGTGGAGGCGATGCCACTTGGCAACATGCTGTTCTGCCCATCATCACGCTCAGCTTGGGCGGGGCAGCTGTTTTAGCCAGATTCACCCGTTCTGCCATGTTGGAAGTGATGGGGCAGCCTTTTATCCGCACGGCCAGTGCCAAAGGTTTGGTCTGGCGCCAAGTGGTCATGGGCCACGCCATGCCGAATGCCGCCATTCCTACATTGACTGTGATTGGTTTCATGATCGGCAGCCTGATCTCAGGAGCCGTGGTGGTGGAAAGTGTTTTCTCTTGGCCCGGTGTGGGTCGACTTTTGGTGACTTCGGTGGCCAACAGAGACTTGGCTGTGGTGCAAAGCCTCCTTTTATTGGTGGCCACCACCATGATCACATCCAATTTATTGGTGGACGCACTGTATGGCTGGATCGATCCGCGCGTACGCAGTGGGCCAGCAGCGCGAGGGCAAAATAAATGAATGCAGTGGTGGATCAAGTCAATGGTAAAGCCAATGCACAGCGCGGTGTGTTCTGGTTGTGGTTGCAAGCTTCGCCCTTGGTGATCAGGTTGTGTGCAGTCTGGATGGCCCTGGTGGTGCTGATCGCTGTATCGGCAGATTGGATTGCGCCTTACAGCTACAGCCAACTTGACTTGCTGGCGCGTTTGCAGCCACCGGCGTTCGCAGGGGGTGTGCCGCAGCACTGGCTGGGCACGGACGAGTTGGGCCGCGATGTGTTGTCAAGGCTCATCTTTTCAGTGCGCATCAGCCTGTTGGTGGCTTTGATCAGCACGCTTTTGTCGGCCATCGTGGGCGTGATTATGGGTTTTGCGGCTGCCCATTTTCGAGGATGGGTCGAGCAGTTGGTTTTGACACTGGTTGATTTTCAAGCCTCCATGCCGTTCATGATCATCGCTTTGGCCGTGTTGGCTTTCTTTGGCAACACCTTGCCCTTGTTCATCGCTTTGATGGGTTTTTATGGATGGGAGCGCTCGGCTCGGATTGCCCGCGGCCTGACCATTGCTGCCAATGAACATGGCTATGCGGCCGCAGTGTACGACTTGGGGGCCTCGCCTTGGCGGGTTTATGCCATGCACATCCTGCCTAACATTGCCAGCACCTTGATCGTGAGTGTGACCTTGACTTTTCCTGAGGTTATTTTGTTGGAGTCCGGTTTGTCATTCTTGGGCTTGGGCGTGCAACCGCCGATGACCAGCTTGGGCAATATGGTCGGTTACGGCCGCGAATACCTGCAAACAGCGCCATGGATCCTTTTGGCGCCCAGTTTCTTCATTGTGGTTACCACCTTCTCGGTCAGCATGCTGGGCGATTGGTTGCGTGACCGGCTCGATCCCACCTTGAAATAAGGGGTTGATTCCCCTCATCACAGAAAGTCCCTGATGCAAAAACCAAAGAATGTCTTGTTGATTGTGGTTGACCAATGGCGTGGCGACACCTTGCCCATGTTGGGCCATCCGCTGATCAAAACACCCAACATTGCGTCACTGGCCAGCGAGGGCGTGACCTTTGCGCGCCACTACACGCAAGCCGTACCTTGCGGGCCAGGCCGTGCCAGTTTGTTGACTGGGCTGTACATGATGAATCACCGTGCAGTGCAAAATACCATCCCGCTCGATGCACGCCACACCAACATCGCCTTAGAGGTGCGCAAGGCCGGTTATGAGCCTGCTTTGGTCGGGTACACCACCACGACACCCGATCCGCGCGTCACGGCGGCCCAAGACCCTCGCTACACCGTTTTGGGTGCAGACATGGAGGGCTGGAAATCGGTCGGTTCGTGGGGCCTGAAAATGGAAGCCTACTTTGGCTGGCTTGCGGCCCAAGGTGTGGCGTTGCCCGACAACCCTTGGGACATTTGGTTGCCCGAAGGCTTGGAGGCCCATGACGTCGGGGCCACGGCCCGGCCCAGCCGCATTCCTGCGCACTTGTCGGACACCACTTGGTTCACCGACAAGGGCTTGGACTATTTGCGCAGCGTTCAAAACAAGCCTTGGTTTTTGCATCTGGGTTACTACCGTCCCCACCCGCCTTTTGCAGCGCCTGCGCCTTACCACAACATGTACGACCCGGCGCAATGCCCCGCACCGATCCGAGCCGCCTCACCGCAAGCCGAAGGCGAGCAGCATCCCATGCTCAAGTTTTATTTGGACAACATTGCACGCAAGAGCTTTTTCCAAAATGGCCAGGGCTTGGCCAGCCAGATGGACGAAGCCGAAGTGCGTCAAATGCGCGCCACCTATTACGGCCTGATGAGCGAGGTGGACGACCAGATCGGCCGCGTTTTCAAGTTCCTCAAGGAAACTGGTCAGTGGGAGAACACCCTGGTGGTGTTGACCAGCGACCACGGCGAGCAGTTGGGTGACCACCACCTGCTCGGCAAGATCGGCTATTTCGATGAGAGCTTTCACATCCCGATGATTGTTCGCGATCCCGGTGTTCAATCCGATGCCACACGGGGTCAGATCGTTCGCCAGTTCACCGAGACGGTGGACACCATGCCCACCATTTTGGATTGGATGGGTCAAGCGATTCCGCGGGCCTGTGATGGCGCTTCGTTGTTGCCGTTTTTGCACAGTGGTCAAGCGCCCAAAAACTGGCGGACCGAAGTGCACTACGAGTTTGACTTCCGCAACATCTTTTATTCACAG
>Ga0114959_10000962_pt1 | contig 26416 bp, 28 predicted proteins | sample C_130625_EF_Meta_FD_87317 | JGI IMG/M metagenome (GOLD analysis project Ga0114959, IMG submission 87317) | Freshwater microbial communities from Lake Croche, Canada to study carbon cycling - C_130625_EF_MetaG | ecosystem: Environmental > Aquatic > Freshwater > Lake | place: Lake Croche, Canada... | reverse complement strand
AACTAATATGCGTAGCGATCAAAGTATTGAACAGTTGATCTGCGAACTAGTGCGTGAGGCTGCGCTTCGTGATGCACGCCAAGAACTTCCACACTCAATTGTCGTGACCATCGATGAAATGTCTGAGCGCGAGAAAACTGGCAGCCGACCATTCTTCGATATTCACGCCACGATTCACGTCGAACGCGATTCTCAGCGGGCGATCTTGCTTGGGCATCAAGGCTCGCAGTTGAAAGATATCGGGATTCGAGCCCGCACCGATATTGAGCGCGAGCTCGATGCCCGGGTTTTTCTCGGCCTCCACATTAAAGTATCTAAAGAGTGGCAGCGCGATTCAAAGCTGCTCGACAAATTAGGCTTTGCTGAGAACTAATAGCTTTCTGAGTTAAGTACTCTTTAGACATGACGAAGCGACAGGAATTCCGAGTTCTAGAAACTTTTAAAGATTTTGAAATTCGTGAGTATGAACCCTGCGTTATCGCCGAAGTGAAAGTCTCGGCCGATTATTCGAGCGCATCAAGCAGGGCATTTTCCTCACTCTTTGGATACATTTCGCAGGGCAACAATAATTCAGAAAAGATCTCAATGACCGCTCCAGTAATTGCGGCTCAAAAGCCAGATGATTCCAATAATTGGTACGTATCATTTGTGATGCCAGCTGGAAGTAAATTTAGCAATATGCCGCAGCCTAATGATTCCAAAGTTGTTCTTCGCGACTTAGATTCAGAAATCTGCATTGCCTCTGCATTTCGAGGCAAAGCATCTGCTGAACTTTCTAAGAAGATGGAGGTTCAGCTTCGCGCGGCAGCTGCAAGAGAGAATGTAACTCTGTCGGGTGAAACTAGAATTTGCCGATTTGACCCACCATTTAAACTAGGTTTCTTACAACAGAACGAGATTGTAATTCCCGTTTCTCGGTAATTTAACTTAAGCAGGAACAGATGATTTACGGCTAGCCAGGAATGAACCGATCATTACAAGTGGCAAACCGATCATGATGCCAACTGTTAGCGGCTCAGAGAGAATTAATACGCCTAAGACCACAGCCACTGCAGTGTTTACGTAAGTTCCAATAGAAGCTCGAGCTGGCCCAATTTCCTTTAACACAATGAAGAAAGATATGAACGCAAGCGCGGTACTAAAAATACCTAGTGTTATTAGTGATATCGCAGATTCCTTCGAGACCATGCTAGTTGCGGGAAATTGCACGATCATAAGTGGGGCATATGCAATAGCTGTGAAAACCATCGCAAGACCATTGATTGCTATGCCAGATACATCAGGCAACTTTTGCGAAATCATATTTACCGCAAATGAATAACTCATTGCAGTTACCAGCATCATGGCGATAGAAAGTGGGTCAGAACCGCCAACAATGCTTTCGTAGCCGACCAAACCGATTAGGCCAATAAAGCCAACAAGCATGCCTACTAGTCGCTTGCTATGCCAAACTGTTTTATCGCCACTAATTGATGCAAATACCGTGGACCAGATTGGCACTGTTGCGATTAATAAACCAGCCAGACCACTGCTGATCTTTTTTTCGGCATTTGTAATTAGAATCCACGGAATCATCATTTCAAATAGGGCATAAGGCAGGACATAGCGCCAGCCACGAATAGCATCTTTAAGTACATTTTGGTGAATTGCAATTGGAATAAGTATCAATGCACCAATAGTTACGCGGCCACACACAATTACTGCGGGTGGAAAATCGCGCACTGCTACTTTCATTAGCAAATATGGGATTCCCCAAAAAAGACCTGAGACAGCAAAGTGAAAGAGCGCGCGACGGGACATGTTTTCCTTTAGTTAATCAGCGCTATTTAATTAGCGATTGATAGAGGGCAAGAGTAGCGCTAGCAACTGCTGGCCACCCGAATTCTGCGGCTGCTCGTTTGCGACCTGCCACGCCAAATTGCTTCAAAAGTTCTGGTTCTCTCATTAATTCAGTAATTGAAGTTGATAATTCACTTTCAAGAGTTGTGCCATCGCCAGAGTAATTTACGAGTTTGCCGGTGCTGCCATCGGCAACAACTTCGGGAATTCCTCCGACTCGAGTGGCTAGAACTGCGGTTTCACATGCCATTGCTTCTAAATTAACAATGCCTAGTGGCTCATAGATCGAAGGGCAAATAAATAGATCTGCTGAAGTTAATAGCGCACAGAGTTTTTCGTGGGGCAACATATCTGGGATCCAAATTACATTCGGCCGAGTTTTCTGCAGTTCTTCAATTAGTACTTTAACTTCGTTGCCAATTGTTTCTTCATCGGGGCTGCCTGCTGCCAGAACTAAGCCATATTCCGCTGGCACGTTCTTCCAAGCTTTTAATAAATGCGCTAATCCTTTTTGGCGAGTAATACGACCAACGAAAATTGCATATCGGCCAGTGATTCCAAGTTCAGTTAATAGCGTTGGGTCAGCAGTAGGTTTAAATCGATCGACATCTACACCATTGCGAATCGTGACAACTTTAGTTGGATCAACGTTTGGATAAGCGGCTAGAACATCGGCACGCATGCCATCGCTAACCGCAATAATGGCATCGGCAGATTCGTATGCACTCTTTTCAGCCCACGATGAAATTTGATAACCGCCACCTAGTTGATCAGCTTTCCAGGGACGAAGTGGTTCGAGTGAGTGTGCCGTAATTACGTGGGGGACACCGTGGAGCAGTGAACCAAAGTGTCCAGCCATATTGGCATACCAAGTGTGGCTGTGAATTATGTCAACGTTTTGCAAGTTATTTGCAATATCTAAATCTGTTGCAATTGCTTGAACAGCTGGGTTTGCATCGGCAAATGAAACCGGCGTTGAATAACCAAAAGCACCATCAGTGCGAATGCCGCCAAAACAATGAACATCTACCGAAACGCCAGCAAGGTCGCGAAGTGCTTCGGTTAATTGCACAGCATGAACGCCAGCACCACCGTAAACCTGTGGTGGCCACTCTTTTGTAACAAGTCCGACTCTGGTCGTTTTCACTTGGCAAGGGTATCGTTAGGACATGGCACGCTTTGAACAACCACTCGGAATCGTATTAGCTGGCGGTGAAGGTAAGCGCTTGATGCCGCTAACTGCAGACCGAGCTAAACCCGCAGTCCCATTCGGTGGTTCATATCGCCTCGTAGATTTCGTACTATCCAATTTAGTAAATGCTGAGATGCGAAAGATTGCGGTATTAACGCAATATAAGTCGCATTCACTCGATCGCCACATAACGACAACATGGCGCATGTCTACTTTGCTAGGTAACTATGTAACTCCAGTTCCGGCGCAACAACGCCTGGGACCTCGTTGGTATACCGGTAGTGCCGATGCGATTTTGCAGAACTTCAATTTGATTCATGATGAAAATCCAAAGCACATTGTCGTCTTTGGCGCTGATCACGTTTATCGCATGGACTCCAGCCAGATGTTTGATTTCCATTTAAGTACTGGCGCAGGTGTAACTGTTGCGGCGATTCGCATGAAGCGCTCTGAAGCGCATGACTTTGGCGTTATCGAATTAGCCGAAGATGGCGTAACTATTAAAGCTTTCCACGAGAAACCAAGTGATCCACCGGCAATGCCCGGGCACCCAGATTTTTGCTTAGTTTCGATGGGTAATTACATCTTCAAACGCGATGTGATGGAAGAAGCGCTAATTCTTGATTCCGAAGATCTGGAAAGTCGCCATGACTTAGGCGCAAACATTATTCCGATGATGACTGCCAATGGCGTAGCAAAAGTTTATGACTTTGCTACAAATAATGTGCCAGGTGAGACCGATCGCGATAAAGGATATTGGCGCGATGTAGGTTCAATTGATGCTTATTACGACGCACATATGGACTTAGTTTCGATTCACCCAATTTTTAATCTTTATAACCGTGAATGGCCACTGTTAACTAATCCACCATCATTGCCACCAGCTAAGTTCAGCGAAGGTGGCCTAGCGCAAGATTCGATTGTTGGCGCTGGCACAATCATTGTCGGCGGTCATGTGAATCGCACGGTGGCTTCGTATGACGTGTTAGTTGAAAAAGGCGCCTTCGTTGACGGTTCAGTATTAATGCCTAATGTTCGAATTGGCGATCGCGCCGTAATTCGTAATGCGATCTTGGATAAGAGCGTCATTGTTGACCCAGGTGCACAAATTGGCGTCGATCTTGATCGCGATCGTGAGCGTTTTACTTTATCGCCAGGTGGAATTGTGGTTGTAGGTAAAGGCGTACGAGTTACCGTTTAATTCCGCTAGTTTTATTTAAATCCATTGGGTAGTGCGATCGCGTAACTCTTGATATTTAGCAAACACATCAGGTGTTGCCTTTGCATTAACTTTTTCCACATCACCAAAATTCCAGATTGGCGCATCAGTACTTCCGGATAACGCCCAAGCAGCTTGTCGCGCAGCACCATCTGCCACATATTCACCGGCAGGTGGAATTAATACTTCGCGACCAAAGAGTGAACTTGCGATCTGCGCAACTGCGGGATTTTTGGCAGCCCCACCAATTAATAGAATGCGATTAACTGTCACTCCCTGTGAAACAAGTGAATCAACGGCATCAACCAAACCACAAAGCATTCCTTCAATCATTGCACGCGCAATATCTGCTGGGTTTGAGTTAGCTAAATTCATACCAGCAAAGACGCCAGTTGCATCAGGGCGGTTAGGAGTGCGCTCGCCTTCGAAATAAGGCAGCAGAGCTAAGCCATTGGCTCCTGCGCTAGCTGATAGCGCAAGCACTGCTACTTCGTCATGGCTCTTACCTAAAATCTTGCAGGCAGCATCGAGAATTCGGGCCGCATTTAATGTGCAAACTAAAGGTAAGTAACGCCCGGTGGCATCGGCAAAGCCAGCTACTAAACCGGCTGCATCATGAGTTGGCGTATTAGAAACTGAGAATGCAGTGCCGCTGGTACCGAGAGAAACTATGACGTCACCAGGCTGTGCGTTTAAGCCAAGCGCAGCCCCAGCGTTATCGCCAGCACCTGCAGCAATCGGAATTCCGCTAAGTGTTGTACCACCAAATGCATTGGGAGCGACGATGCGTGGTAAATAAATTTCTGAGTCGTGCTTTAACGCCAGACTTAATATTTCATAACGGTAATGCGAAGTTGTGGGGTCAAAATACCCAGTTCCTGATGCATCGCTTCGGTCAGTAAATAATTTATCTAAATCTTTGCCACCTTGTAATTGCCAAGATAACCAATCGTGGGGAAGAGCAACTGCGGCAACTCGCTTTGCGTTCTCTGGTTCATGATCTGCTAACCAACGCAATTTACTGGCGGTAAATGAAGCAACTAAAACTGAGCCAACTTTGCGCGCAGTTTCAGCATCGCCACCAAGTTCCTGATTTAGATCTTTCGCTGCTTGCGCAGAGCGAGTGTCATTCCAAAGAAGTGCATCACGAATTACTGCGCCATTGCTATCTAGTGCGACCATGCCGTGTTGCTGGCCACCGATTGCAACTGCCGAAACATCAGCGATTCCACCAGCTGCGTCAATTGCCTGATCTAGTGCAGTTGCCCAAAACGTGGGATTAATTTCGGTGCCATCTGGGTGACTAGCGCGGCCACTACGTACTAACTCACCGGTAGCTGCGTTACGAATAACCAATTTCACAGATTGGGTCGAAGAATCTACGCCGGCAACCAGCTTTTGTTCGCTTTGGCTCATGAGGCAAGGCTAGACTGTGATCGTCAACGTTGACCATATGAATATTTAGATTTTCAACTTTAATTTTTAGCAAATCTAATTGACGGCGATATTGGAGTTTATAAAAATGCGTATTGGAATCCTCACCGGCGGCGGCGACTGCCCAGGCTTAAATGCAGTGATCCGCGGAGTAGTTCAAAAGGGCATCAAAGAATATGGTCACGAGTTCGTAGGTTTTCGCGATGGCTGGAAAGGCCCACTAGAGGGTTTGACTATGCCACTAACGCTAGAGAACACTCGGGATATTTTGCCTTTGGGCGGGACCATTCTTGGTTCATCACGCACCAACCCATTTAAAATTGAAAATGGCGTTGAGCGCATTAAAGAGAATCTGGCTGGTTCAGGGATTGATGCTTTGATTGCAATTGGTGGCGAAGACACACTCGGAGTTGCTACCAAGCTAGATGCACTTGGCGTAAAAGTTATTGGCGTGCCAAAGACCATCGATAACGATTTAAATAACACTGACTACACATTTGGGTTTGATACTTCAGTAAATATCGCAGTCGAAGCAATCGATCGCCTGCACACAACAGCGCAGTCACATCACCGCGCATTGATCGTTGAAGTAATGGGTCGTCATGCGGGCTGGATTGCACTTCATTCAGGTATGGCAAGTAGTGCTGCATGCGTATTAATTCCAGAAGTTAAATTCTCACTGGATAAAGTTTGCGCATATGTGAATTCCTGCTTTGATAAAGGACAAGCCCCAATAATTGTTATTGCTGAAGGTGCGATTCCACAAGATGGTGACATGGTGATCAAAGATCAAACTCTTGATGCTTTCGGCCACGTAAAGCTTTCTGGTATTGGCGAATGGTTGGCTCAATCTGTTGAAGCCAAAACTGGTCACGAATCTCGCACCGTGGTTCTTGGCCATGTTCAACGTGGCGGAACTCCAAGTGCATTCGACCGCGTATTGGCTACACGTTTCGGCTTGATGGCAATTACTGCCGCCAGCGAGGGCGACTGGGGAAAGATGGTTGCACTCCACGGAACCTCGATTGCTCGAGTGCCATTGGCATCAGCAACTGACAAGTTAAAGACGGTAGATCCTTCACTTTACGCAGAGGCCGAGGTTTTCTTCGGATAATTGGTCAACACCATTACCGTAGATTCTCTATTCTTAAGCCATGACTTCTTCCCTGGATAATCTATTCACGACTGGTCTCGTTGCGGCCCAACAACCGCAATGGCCAGGTGGCTTAGATGGCGAGCCGGTAACTAAGGCTGTAAATCAGTTGAAAGCTTTCCCACCGCTAGTTTTTGCGGGCGAATGCGATAACTTAAAAGCCAAGATTGCCTTAGCGGCTGAAGGAAAAGCTTTCTGGTTACAAGGTGGCGACTGCGCCGAAACATTTGTCGCAGCAACTGCTGATTCAATTCGTAATCGCATCAAGACTATTTTGCAGATGGCAGCTGTTCTGCAGTATTACTCAAGTTTGCCGGTTGTAAAAGTTGGTCGCATGGCTGGGCAATTTGCTAAGCCACGATCGAATGACAATGAAACTCGGGGCGATGTAACACTGCCGGCTTATCGCGGAGATGCAGTAAATGATCTTGAATTCACCCTCGAATCGCGAACCCCAGACCCAGATCGTTTAGTTCGGGTTTACAACACCTCATCTGCAACTTTGAACTTAGTTCGCGCATTTACCCAAGGCGGTTTTGCAGATCTGCGCCAAGTGCACGAATGGAATAAAGGTTTTATTCGCGATAGTTCAGTAGGCGAGCGTTACGAAGCTATGGCTCAAGAAATTGGTCGCGCACTTGCCTTTATGACTTCAGCTGGTGTTAGCCCTGAAGAATTTAAGACGGTTGATTTCTATTCAAGTCATGAAGCGCTAATTCTGGAATATGAAAAAGCGCTTACCCGTATCGATTCACGTACCGATCTTCCATACGATGTTTCAGCTCACTTCCTCTGGATCGGTGAGCGCACTCGTCAACTAGATGGCGCACATATTGATTTTGCGGCAAAGATTCGCAATCCAATTGGCGTAAAGCTGGGGCCAAAATCAACTGTTGAAGATGCGCTCACTTTGATTGATCGACTTGATCCAGATCGCGAACCTGGTCGCTTAACATTTATTACCCGCATGGGTGCAGGCAAGATTCGCGAGGTATTGCCGGCTCTTGTCGATGGCGTAACAAAGTCAGGGGCTAAAGTTCTTTGGGTCTGCGATCCAATGCATGGCAATACTTACGAAGCACCAAGTGGCTATAAGACTCGTAAATTTGATGACGTACTCGATGAAGTTAAAGGTTTCTTCGAAGTACATAAAGCGTTGGGCACACATCCAGGCGGCATTCACATTGAGCTGACCGGTGACGACGTCACTGAGTGCGTAGGTGGTGGTGAGCAGATTTCACACGAGGATCTAGCCTCCCGCTATGAAAGCGCCTGCGATCCACGCCTAAATCATTCGCAATCACTTGAGTTAGCATTTTTAGTAGCGGAGATGTTGCGCGACCGTTAAGTTTCACCTGTGACGCTTTTAATTACCACCAGCAAAACACCGATTGGCAATTTGAATCTAATTGCTGATGAACATGTCTTGCTCGGAGCGAATCTTTCAACTATCTCTGCACTTAAAGGCAGCTTAGATGTATCTGATCAGGGCCGCGATATTAAGGTCGTAAAAAATATTCCGATAATTAGTGACTTAATTACTGACTATTTTGATGGTGATATTTCTGCAATCAATGGCATTTCGGTCAGACAGCCTGGTGCAACATTTTCACAAGCTGCCTGGAAAGCTATGCGCAAAGTAAAAGCCGGTGCAGTAATAACTTATTCCGATTTAGCAGATCGGGCTGGCTCGGCAGCTGCAGTACGAGCTGCTGGAACTGCTTGTGCTAAAAATGCCATCATGTTAGTTGTACCGTGCCATCGCATTGTTAAAAGTGGCGGAGCTTTAGGAAACTATGCTTACGGCGTTAACAAAAAAGAGTGGCTATTAAGCCACGAGGGCGCGTTTTAAAACATCGATCGCATACGCCGTGCCTGCATCATCGATATCTAAATGTGTAACTAAGCGAGCATATTTTGGCCCAAGTGCTCCAATTAATAATCCTTCAGCTTTACAACGAGTAGCAAGTTCAGCCGCTGTAATATTTAATTCAGCTAAATCAAGACCAACGATGTTAGTTTGAACAGTTGCTGGATCTATTACTGACGGAACTATTGCATTTAGTGCAACTGCAATCTCCTTAGCGCGACGATGATCTTCGGCTAGCGGAGCGATATTGTGATCAAGCGCGTGATGAGCAGCGGCTGCAAGAATTCCGATTTGGCGCATGCCAGCGCCGTAACGCTTGCGCCATACCCGAGCCTTGGTAACTCGATCCTTGGTCGAAAGCATTACTGACCCAACTGGAGCGCCTAATCCTTTTGATAAACAGACGCTGATGGTGTCGAAATATTTTCCGTATTCTAAGAATGAAACTCCACTGGTAACGTGGGCATTCCAGATTCGGGCGCCATCTAAATGCATCGCTAAACCAAGTTTTTGTGCTCCAGCATGAAGAGCGGCAATTTCAGATATTGGCTGAACAGTGCCACCGCCAAAGTTATGGGTATTTTCAACTGCGATAGCAGTGGTTGAAACTAGATAGGGGCCTGAATCTGGGCGAGCGATTTCGAGTGCATCTGCGGCCTTTAATAAACCATTTGTAGCTGGCCAAGTGCGAGTTGTTATGCCAGAGAAAACTGCGGCGGCGCCCAGTTCAGCGCGAACGATATGTGAATTAGTTTCAGCTAAAAGTTCTTCTCCGGGTGCAACCAACATGCGAATTGCTAATTGATTAGCTAAGGAACCAGTTGGCGTAAACACACCTGCTTCTTTGCCAAACATGGCAGCAACGCGTTCTTCAAGTGAGTTAACTGTTGGGTCATCACCGTAAACATCATCGCCAACCGGTGCACTCGCGATTGCCTCACGCATTGCAGCCGATGGGGCAGTGACGGTATCTGAACGAAGGTCAACTCTCATGGCAATATTCTCTCACGCTTCCTTTAGAACTATTAAGTACATAGCAGCAACTACCATGATGCCACCAATCGCAGCCTGAAGCGTCAAGCGCTCGCCTCCGAAAATAATGGCAAAGATTGCAGCGAAAACTACTTCCATCGTCAAAATCACTGCGACTTTAGTTGCTGACATGTGAGCTTGCGACCAGGTCTGCACAATAAATGCGATAACTGTACAAAAAACAGCGGTGAAGATTACTACGGCCCAGACACCGAAATCAGGCGGTGGTGAGTAACCCTCAATTGATGATGCGATGCCAGTTATGATCGCGCACATCGTAAGTTGAGTGATTGTCATTGCGTACACATCGCGACCTGCAGACCACTTACTAAGTGCTGTTATGTGCGCGGCGAAAGCAATCGCACTTAAGAAGACCAAGAATTCGCCATATCCAACAGACCAGCCATGCAGTGAAAGAAGTCCGAGTCCTATTGTGGCCACAAAAACATAAGCCCAAGTTGTTTTAGAAATACGATCCTTGAAAATTACAGCCGCAAATAATGGCGTCAGGATTACGTATAACCCAGTTACGAAGCCAGTAATGGCTGCACCGGTATTTGCTAATCCGACAGTTTGTAAGATGTAGCCGCCACCGAGAAATGACCCAGCACCAAATCCGCGAAGCATTAAGTCTTTAGTGAAAAGTTTGATTACTTGGGGGCGGATAAGAATCATTGCTAACACCGCAAGGACGAAGCGGGTAAAAAGAAAATTATTTACACTTTGTCGTTCGATCGCGGGCTTCATAACTACGAAAGCTAACCCCCACGCAACTGAGACAGTTAGCAGGGCCCAAGGTGCAAGTCTTAACTGCAGATTATGACGCGCGTTCATCCACGCATTTTCTTGAGCATCGCAATCTCTTTACCATGTTCAGGCTCCATGCCTGGAGTTTCTAGAACCATGGGCACATTTTTCATGACTGGGTGATCGAGCATTTCTTGGAAAGCCGCTAATCCAATATGACCTTCACCAATATTTTGATGGCGATCTTTTAGTGCGCCACAAACATCCATCGAATCGTTAGCGTGTACAAGTTGGAAACGTTCAGCACCAGCAATTTCGATTAAGAGATCAATGGTTTCAGTCATTCCACCCTTTTTCGCGATGTCATGCCCAGCTGCAAATACATGACAAGTATCGAGACAGATGCCCACCTTTGGGTGATATTCCAGAGCTTTCAAATAATTAGTTAGATCATCTAGTTTCTTAACGAGTGATTGACCTTGTCCGGCAGTTGGTTCAAGCAAAAGCATCGGAGCATCATCGCCCAAAGCATTTAGGACCGGCATCATTCCTTCATGAATCTGTTTCCAGGCGTTCTCAACATTGTTTACATCAACTGCGGAGCCAGTATGAATTACAACGCCTAAGGCACCAATTTCGGCGCCGCGCTTTAGTGAGTAAGCAGTTGAGGCAACTGAATTTTCGTAAGTACCAACAGTCGGTGAACCCAAATTAATTAAGAAAGGGGCGTGTACGTAGGTGAGAATATCTAGCGCAGCAGCTTTACTGCGAAATTCTTCATCAGCTGCTGGGTTGCTTTCAGGCATTGCCCAACCGCGCGGGTTCGAAGCGAAAACTTGAATAACTTCAGCGCCAGTTAGTTCGGCATACGCGATAGAACGTTTGGCCATGCCGCCTGAAGTAGGGGTATGAGCACCAAGTCGCGGGCCGGTTATTTTCACTTTAGACATTCGGCTAGCCTACTGTGATGGTCACAGTGCTGCCACGTTTGACCTTGGTGCCCTCTTTTGGTGAAACATTAATTACCTTTTTCGCCTTGTTTGCACCAAGAGTTTTCACTTTAACAACCAAGCCAAGATCTTTGAGAATCGCAGTCGCCTTGGCTTGAGTCTGACCAACGATTCCCTTGGTTGGGATTGTTATAAATGCCGAACCTTTTGAAACAATTAGTTCGATCTTGGCACCTTTAGCAATATCTCCGCCAGCCGGATTCTGCGAAATTACGCCACCTGGAATGACTTTTTCATCAAAGGCATACGTGACAGTAACGTCGAAGCCAGCATCACTTAATTCAGTAAGTGCCTCTTCGCCAATTTTTCCAATATAAGAAGCCAGAGCCAGAGTTTCAATTCCTTTACTGACTACTAAATTAATTGTGGCATCTCGACGCACTTGTGTACCTGGTGCCGGGTCAGCCGAAATCACAAAACCTTTAGGGACTGCTGCATTAAATACTTCAGTTATTTTCCCGGCATTTAAGGGGAATTTAGCAATTGCATTTACAGCGGCTTCTGGGGTCAATCCAACAAGTTGTGGAACTGTGTAACGCTCTGCACCTTTGGAGACCGTTAATTTAACAGTGCCATTTGGATCTGACTTGTCGCCGCCTGCAGGATCTTGAGCGATGATCAAACCTTTAGCAATTTCTTCACTGTAAACACGTTCAGCAACATCACTTTTAAGTCCAAGGGGAGTGATTAGTGAATTAGCTTCATTAACTGAAGCTCCAATAACTGAGGGCACGCTAACTTTTGCACCCGGACCAAGCACGATCCACCAACCTGCAACACCAAGGCTTACCGCAAGCACCAGAGCAACAATGCGATTGCGACGAACTCGCTTACTGACACGACGGCGTTCTTCGGCGCGATCCTTCTTAGTTCGTGCCGTGTTCTCGCTCATGGGGGCAACTATCTCGGTTGGCGAAGGAGATTTAGCAGCTTCGGCACGCTTGGCGGCACGAGATTTATCTCGCACTTCTTCTCGAATCGGGGCAACTGGTAGATCTAATTGAAGACTCATCTGCTTACGCTTCGGATCGATTTCACTACGCACTCGATCAAGTTCGGCCAGAAATTCGCTGGCATCGCGTGGACGATCATCAGGATTAGAGCTGGTGGCTTTGGCAACTAGGTTTTCAAGTGCTGCGGGTACACCTTTTACTTTGCTACTTAGTAATGGAATTTTTTCGTTTACATGCATATAAGCAATTTGGATAGGCGTATCGGCAGCAAATGGTTTCTCGCCAGTGATCATTTCAAAAAGCACAATTGCTGCGGCGTACACATCACTTCTCGAATCTGCCACACCACGTTGAACTTGTTCGGGAGATAAGTAGGAGACGCTACCCAGAATTACGCTGGATTCTGCCGTCATCGTCGTACCCAACATATTGCCACGAGCAAGTCCGAAGTCCGCAATTTTCACGCGACCCTCTTTTGAGATCAAAATATTTTCAGGCTTTATATCGCGATGAATAATGCCAACGCTGTGCGCTGCAACTAGTGCACTTAAAACTGGATCTATAAAGGAAAGAGCATCATCGACTGTAAGTTTGCCTCGTTCATAGATGTAGTCACGAAGAGTATGTCCTTCAACTAATTCCATTACTATGAAAACTGCCGGAACCCCACTTTGATTCCAACCTTGATCTTGTACTGCAACAATATTTGGATGAGAGAGTGAGGCGGCAGCTTTGGCTTCGCGAATAAAGCGACCTACAAAATCTTCATCCTGCGCTAAGTGCGGGTGCATGATCTTGACTGCGACTTTGCGATCTAATCGAGTATCAATCGCGCTATAAATTGTGGCCATGCCACCTGTGGCGAGCAGCGCCGTTAACTGGTAACGGTCATCAATTAATTCGCCAGTCAGATCAGACACAGCTAAATCTTAGGCTAGCTATTGCGTAGAGAGGATGAATTCGGCCCTTTCGCGAGTTAAGTCGCGTGCAAAATATTCACTTTCCATCGTCTGCCACTTAATCATCTCATTGCGAATCTCTTCGCCATCGCGTTCTAATACCCGTGCTAATCCAATGCTTTGATCAATATCTAGCCAGATCGAAGTTGTTAAATCGGCATGAAGAAGCTGATTAGCGCTGCCGACACCTTCAAAAATTAGCAGTTGCACAGCTTTAATCTCACGTGACCCAGAAAAAGCTGCGGCCGACCAGTCATAGATAGCTACTTCAGTTGCTTTGCCAGCTCGTTGCGCTGTAATTATCTGAGCAATTCGTGGAAATAGTTCTTCTGAAAGCGCTTCATTCCATCCGTTATATAACTCATCGAGATGAATAACTTCAATCGAATACGAACCAGAAAATGCTCGAGCGATCTCACCAGCTAAAGTGCTCTTGCCAGAACCTGCTGGGCCATCAATGGCCAGAATTAGCGGCTTTGGTGATTCGCTAAATAGATCGCGAAGCGATTCGTTGATCTGCATTCCAACGCCACCATCCGATCAAAGCTATTGCAGTGAAAACTAAATACAAAAATGAGGTGAAGTAATATTCTTGTTTGAAGTACAAGATAGTGCCTGCTAGGTCAACCACAAACCAAAGTGGCCAATTATCAGTTTTCTCATAAACCATCAGAACTTGAGCCACTAAGGAGCCAACAAATAAGAAGGAGTCAACAATTGTTGCGGCAGCACCTATATGAGAGAGCAGTGGTTCGAGCAGAGCCCAAAGCACGAGAACTATAAGTACGACGTAAAGTCGTGCTCTGTTGCTCAAGCGCCCTGGAACTGCGCCGGTTGGCGCCCAACCAAACCAGCCAAGTACGGCAGCGGCTATAAAAACTAATTGCAGTGCAGCGCTACCTATTAAGTTTGCTTGATAAAAGAAAATTCCATATAAGGCGCTGCTTATTGCCCACCAAGGCCAGGTAATTCTTTTGCCAGTGGTTCCTAACCAAACTCCAATTAAAGAAGTAACTGATGCGATGAATTCCAGGACTGATACTTCGTAGCCCCAGGCGGTAAATAAAATGTATGACACGTTGAACCCCAATTCCAGGTCCGCATTACCGGACCGGTCAAGCGGTCGATCTGTGAATTACAGATCCTCTCAGCCAATTTCTTTAGGCTCCCGCATCGCAAACTATAGCGATTTAGAACGCAATTAGCGCTGCTTTACGAGAGAATTAAACCGTGCAGAAATATGGGTATGTAGCGATGTTGGCCTTTACTCTCTGTGGCTCAATCTGGTTAGAACTCTTTTTAAAGGTCGGAGTAGTTCGCAGATTTAAGCGAGTGATATTTAGCATTTTACCAACGGCACTCTTCTTCATTATTTGGGATGCTTACGCAATTAATCGAGCACATTGGCATTTCGATCACAAACAAATTTTGGGAATATTTGGACCTTTCGATATTCCGCTGGAAGAGTTCTTGTTTTTCTTAATTGTTCCGCTAGCTGCTCTCTTAACGATTGAAGCAGTGCGAACCGTGAAGAAAGAGTGGAATGTAGGAGATGAGTCATGACCTACACGCAAATTGCGTTAATTGCAGTATTTATAGCTGCCTTCCTTGACCTCGAAGTGCTGAAGACAAAACTGCTAAAACGAAAAGTTTTCTGGACTTCATACGCCATTATTTTGCCATTTCAATTGCTAACTAATTGGTGGCTAACTTCAAGAAATATTGTGATGTATAGCGAAGATGTAATATTGGGAATCCGTATCGCATCAGCGCCATTAGAGGATTTATTCTTTGGCTTCGCCCTTGTTCTTTCGGTAATGGCTAATTGGGTTTATCTAGGTCGCAAAGCAAATAAGAATTAACGAGCGGCAATCGCTTTTAAGTAAGCTTTACTTGCAACTCGCAATCGACGCCCAGTAGAAGTTTTGGCTCGCCTATTGAATATGTCGTAGCCAATTGCTTCGACTTCATCAACGATGCCGCAATAGAGTTCACTAGCTGCCTCGATACAAGGTCTACTCGCTGGTTCTAACTGCAAGATGCCAGGTGTAGCTTCGCGCTGAAGTTGTCTAACTCGCTCGATCTGAAACTTCAAGGCTGCTTTAATTTCTGGAGTTAATTTTCGTGATTCCAACATTTCGCGATCGACACCAAATTGCACTAATTCATCTTGCGGCAGATAAACCCGGCCACGATCTAAATCTTCGCCAACGTCGCGAATAAAGTTAGCTAACTGAAAAGCTACACCCAGTTTCTCGGCCGGCTCATAGGCACCTTGGCTTAAAGCACCCAAAATCGGCACCATTTCGAGACCGATTACAGCTGCTGAGCCGTAAACATATTCCATTAAAGCTTCGTAATTGGCATATTCGGTAATTGTTAAATCCATGGTCATTGAATGCAAGAAAGCTACAAAATGTTCGTGGGGGATTGCAAAGCGATTGACCGTATCAATTAGTGCGCGACCAACTTGATCATTGGAATTGCCAGTTTTTAGTCCCGATAGAACGCCATCGCCCCAAGTTTTTAACTCAGCTGCTTTTTCAGTATCGGATAAAGTTGAGGCGAGATCATCGACAATTTCATCGGCGTAACGAGCAAAACCATAAAGCGCATGGACAAATGGCCGTTTAGCTTTCGGCAAAAGCAATGTGGCTAGATAATAAGTTTTGCCATGCAAAGCATTAAGTCGCTTGCACTCTTCATAAGATGCCCGTAACTGCAGATCAGATATACCTGCAGCAGTTAATTCATCCATTACTTAACAGGGCCCACAATTCGCTCCGCTGCCAAGCGACCAGAGATTAAAACCATTGGCACTCCAACACCTGGTTGTGTTCCGGAACCGGTGAAAACTACATTCTCGAAACCTTTGGCTAAGTTACTTGGTCGGAACGGACCCGTTTGGAAGAAAGTATGTGCACTTGCAAATGGAGCGCCTGCTTCCATTCCCATTGCTTCCCACTCCAGAGGAGTTGTTAGGTGTTCAACTTCTATCGCATCACCAAAACCGTCGTAGCCTCGTTCTTCAAGAGTGGCAATCATTTGATCGCGATAAGGTTTTGACTCTGTGCGCCAATCAATATCGGCTGTTAAGTTCGGAGTTGGAAAAAGGACGTAGTAACTTTGTTTGCCAGCTGGAGCCAGATTTGGATCATCGTGTGTTGGTACTGTGACAAGCACACTTGGATCACTCATGAGTTGCTTCTTGTTAATCAACTCATCAAAGACGCCATCCCAAGATTTACCGAAGTGAATATTATGGTGTGCGATGTGATCGTATTTTTTACTTGATCCGATCAACATAGTGGCACAAGATGGTGAATAACGTAGGCGCTTAACTGAACGCGGAGTCTGGCCTAGTAGATCACGCCAAGCCACAGGTAGATCGGGGTTTAAAACAACTGCATCGCAGGTAATTCGCTCACCTTTATCGGTGATAACTGCCTTAGCTCGTCCGTTCTCAAAATCAATTTTGGTAACTGTGGTGCTGTATTTGATTTCAACGCCATGTTTTTGCGCAGCAGCTGCGAGTGCAACTGGAACAGCATGCATTCCACCTTTTGGAAAGAAGACACCATTTACTGAATCCATATAAGCGATGACTGCATAAATTGCTAGGGCTTGTTGCGGGCTAACACCGGCATACATGGCTTGGAAGGAGTAAACCTTCTGCAGCCGTGGATCTTTTAGATACTGATTAACTTTTGGTTGCAGTTTTCGAAAACCACCAAGCGCGATCAAACGAGCCAAATTAGGGGTCAATAAATTTAGCGGGGAATCGATATTGCGATCGATGAAATCATTCATCTCGTACTTATATAACTTAGTTACGAACTCTACATACCGGCGATAACCAGCAGCTTCAGAAGAGCTGACAGTGCGAGCAATTTCGGCTTCCATCTCATCGGTGTTCGCGTGAACATCGATCTGTGACCCATCGTCATAAAAAGCGCGATATAACGGTTTCAATGGCATCAAGTCGACCCAGTCTTTGAGTTCTTCGCCAACTGAATTAAATGCATCGTTAATCAATGAGGGCATGGTTAGAACACTTGGGCCAGTATCAAATGAGTAGCCATCGCGCTGCAATAGACCGCTACGACCCCCAGGTACGGACTCGCGTTCGATGATCGTTACTTTGCGACCAGCCCCGGCAAGTCGAAGCGCTGCACTAAGACCGGCGTAGCCGGCACCAACTACAACCACGTGATCGCTAGAACCTTTAATCTGCTTAACCATTATTTATTCACATATTTCTTTTTGTCGCGATGATTGCCATCTCGGTTAACAATTCTCTAGCTTGGGGCACTATTTCATCACGATTTAGGGCTTCTAGCGCGGTGGAAGTTAATTCCTCAATTAGATCCTCTACGTGCATGGCAGCCCCAGTTTCCGAAATGATCTCTTGTAGGCGTGCGATAGCGCTTTCGGAGATATCGTGATTTCCGAACTCTTGCAGAAACTCTGCTTCGGCTGCCCCAGAGATGCGATCGTGGGTCATTGCCATCAATACGGTGCGTTTTCCTTCACGTAAATCATCACCTGCTGGCTTGCCAGTGACTTTAGGATCACCGAATACGCCAAGTAAATCATCGCGTAATTGGAAAGCTTCACCGAGCGGTAAGCCAAATTCGGAATAGATAGAAATTATTTGCACACGCTTTTCTGCATCAGGAATCGCAATAGCCGCACCTAAATGAAGCGGGCGCTCAATCGTGTACTTAGCCGACTTGTATCGGGCAATGTTTAGGGCTTGAGCAACACTTTGAGTGCCACGAGCTTGCTCAAAAACATCTAGGTACTGCCCGGCAATTAACTCGACTCGCATTTCATCATGAACGGCAAGGGCAGCAAGGAGTGATTCACTTTTAATCCCAGAACTGTTCAGCATTTGATCTGACCAGATAAGTGCTAAATCACCAATTAAGACCGATGCCGATAAACCAAATTGAGTTGCCTTGCCTTGATAGTTTTCAGATTCATGCATGGCTTCAAATAATTTATGAATCGCTGGTTGGCCACGTCGAGTATCCGAAGCATCCATTAAGTCATCATGAACTAATGCGCAAGCTTGAAGTAATTCCAAACTAGCAAAAGCTCTTATCTCGGCATCACTTAATTCAGAACCAGCGCCCATTGCGCCAACGGCGGCAAAGAGAGGTCTAAATCGTTTTCCGCCATTAATCACAAAGGCAGTCAGACTCGTGGCTGCAGGCTTTAACTCAGGTGCGATGGCAGTGAAATAATCACTTTGCTTTGATAGGAAATCCTGGAGTTGCGCTTCGACTCGTTCGCGCAAAGATTTGAGCTGCTCGAGTGGTTGCACGGATGCCTCAGGTTTCACGCGCGTAACGATACGCTGACCTAGTGGTAATACGCGAAACAAAATACTCTTTTGAGTTCTTTCCGCCTAAAGATCAGGCTGGCGAAGATCGCCTTTGGGTTGCCATGTCAGCGCTTGAACCGATCGCCCCAGATTTTATTTCAGTCACATATGGTGCTGGGGGGTCAACCCGTGATCGCACAATTCGCATAACTTCACAGATCACCGAACGAACCTCGATTCCAACAGTTGCCCACTTAACTTGTGTTGGTTCAACGCGAGGCGAGCTAATAGAAATTCTGCAGAAATATAAAGAAGCGGGCATTCATAGCATTCTGGCTTTGCGCGGTGATCCAACTGGTGGACCAAGTGCGACTTGGGCGCCAACTGCTGGGGGCTTTAACCACGCCGATCAATTAGTTGAATTGGCTATGGAAGTTGGCGGCTTTGAAGTTGGTGTGGCGGCATTTCCCGATGGCCACCCAGCATCTCAAGGAGATTTAGCTAAAGATATTGATGTGCTAATTCGCAAAGAATCTCTAGGCGCTAGTTTTGCTACTACCCAATTCTTTTTTGAAGCGCAAAGTTATCAACGTCTTGTTGAAGCACTTGCTGCCAAAGGTTCTAACTTACCAATTATCCCAGGTATTCTGCCGGTTACTAATGTCAAGCAATTGGTGCGGATGTCTGAACTAAGCGGCACCGCGATTCCAGCAAATATCTTGGAAAAATTTTCGGCTATCGAAGACGATCATGAGGCAGTTCAGAAACTCGGAATCGAGATCGCAACTGATCTATGTGAACAGTTACTCGAGCTCGGCGTACCTGGTCTGCACTTTTACACCATGAATACTTCATCTGCCACACTTGAGATATATCGAAAGTTGGTAAACAAATGATTAGCAAAAAAGATTTCTACAAGCGCTGGAGTGAACTACACGGCAATGCCAAAATTTCGGGCATCGTGCATGCATGGTTAGCAATCTCGTATCGGTTCGCACTAATTGCAACTCTGCTCCGTATTTCTCCAAATGTACTTACGCTGCTTGGGCTAATTTCAGCAATTGGCACCGCTCTAGTTCCACATTCCTATTGGGCTATTGCCTTGGTTGTGTTATCGCTTCTTTTCGATGGAATTGATGGAAGTGTGGCGATTTTCCAACGCCGTGAAAGCGCATGGGGCGCAGTACTTGATTCAGTTGCTGATCGAATTAGCGAAGCAGCATGGGCATTTGCGCTTTATCAAGTAGGAATTCCGTTAGAAGTCGCAGTTGGATTATGGCTAGCAGCTTCAGTTCAAGAATATGCGCGAGCACGATTAGCAGCTTTAGAAGTAAAAGATTTAGGAATTGTTACTTTCGCTGAGCGCCCTATGCGCGCAAGTCTGTTGTTCCTGATTTTGATAGCTTGGCAGTTAGAAATTCCTGGTTTGGCAGCAATCGCTGGCGCATTCTTGGTAATGCAGATTATTGGGGCACTGCAAGTTATGCGTTTTGGCTACAAACAACTTCGCTAACGCGCACGCCCTATTGCATTTGCCACAATTTCGGCACTGATTCCAACCAATGGTAATCCACCACCTGGATGGGTTGAACCGCCTACGCAGAAAAGATTTTTAATCGGCGAACGATTCTTAGTGCGCAAGAAGGCAGCGGACGCACTGTTGCTCGAAGTTCCGTAAATGGAGCCACCAGGCGCCATAACCGATTCTTGTAAATCTAGGGGAGTGCGAATCTCTAGGACATCAAGTCGTTCGCGAATCTTGATCCCACGCGCTTCGATTTGATCAATAATTGAATTTGCATATTTGTGTTTGAAATTTTCATCGCGCCAATCAAAGCCACTCGCACCAGTAACATCATGACGCGGAGCATTGACTAATACGAACCAACTTTCATGCCCAGCATCTTTAACCATCAAAGGATCATCTGGAGCGCAGATGTAGATAGTGGGATTTTCTACTGGTTTCTTTTGCGTAAAGATCGCTTCAAACTCGGCGTCATAATCTTTCGGGAAAAGAATTGTGTGATGATTTAGTTTCTCGGCCACTTCAGAAGGTCGTAAACCAAGTAGAAGTGAGAAGCCAGCCAGTGATTTTTGGGTTTTTGCTAAGTTCTTCCGCTCGCCCTTAGCTCGCTTTTCAGCAGGGCTGATTAGCTGGTTATAAGTAAGGCTGGCATCACTATTTGAAACAATGAAATCAGCGGCAATTTCAGTCCCACTAGCTAAGGTGATTCCGGTAGCGACGCCGTTATTAGTGTTTATCTGGGCTACTGGCGAATTCAAGTGAATCTTTAAACCTAGATCTAAACATCGTTTTTCGATCGCAAGTGCTAGTTCACCAATTCCACCGGCTAAATGCCAGGCACCAAATGCTTCTTCAACGAATGCAATGCTGAGCAACACTGCTGGTGCTTTACGTGGATCAGAGCCGCTATATGTGGCGTAGCGATCGACAATGTAACGCAGTCTTTGGTCGGTTAATTTTTCAGTTGCTATTTCGCGTAATGACTTAAATGGTGCGATCACTAGCAAGTCGCGCAACAAAGTAACGCGCTTGAAGAGAGCGGCGATCGAAGTAAGTTCAGATTCAATAAATGGTTCGCGCGAAACATCCCACATAGATTCGGCACGTTTCATGATTTGATCCCATTGCGCAGCTGCTTCGCTACCAAATGAGGTCGTGATCGCTTGCAAAGTTTGGTAGCGCGAAAGATTGGCGAACTTTACGTTTGAGCCATCGGCAAAGCGATAGTCAAAAGCAGGATTAACTGGAATCTGAGTTAAGACATCTTCCATGATGGGACCAGTTTTCAAGAAAAAATCCCGGTAAACGGCAGGCAGAGTTAGTAGCGATGGGCCGGTGTCAAAGGCGTATCGACCAATCCATTCAGTACGACATTTACCACCTACGAAGTTAGCTGCTTCAAAGATTTCAACTTGATGGCCAGCTTTAGCGATTCGAGCTGCGGCGCTCATGCCACCGATGCCCGCACCAATTACAACTACCTTGCTCAAAGTGTGCGCCCTTTCCATTGAACTTTACCGCGAGCGCTCCATGAATAAATGATCAAATAAATTAAGAATAATGTTGAGATTGGATGTAGGAAAGCATCAAGGAATCGACCACCAGATACCCGAGCGGCGATAATTCGAGAGATAATTACAAATTCCAAGGCGTAGAAGCCAGCTGTAAAGCCAGCGATTGCACCAAGCAGGGGGAGAATTCCAGTTAGAAATAAGAACGAGATTGCAATTAGTGATCCGAATTTAGAACCAAAAGCCGCCCAGAGTGATTTGCCATAACCGGCTTTAACTTCAGCCCAAGAGTTATACATGTGACATGTCGCGATATGCGAGCCGTCTGCAACACAACCTTTGAATTCGCTTCGCAGCAAAGCACGTGCAATTTCGATGTCATCTACAACTGCCGTCTTAGCTGCTGAATATCCAGAAACTGCCATTAGGGCATTTTCACGAACTGCAAAGAATTGCCCATTAGCAACGGCAAGTGATGGTTTGCCAGATTTTTCGGCAATCCGAAGTGGCACTGTCGACAACCAAGACCAATGTAAAAGTGGTTGAACCATGCGTTCACCAAAAGTTTTTGCGATCTGTTTTGGATATGGAGAAACAAAATCAAGCTTTTTGTCAATAAGTAAATTTATAGTTGCACAAATAGCTCGTGGCACTAACCGCACATCAGCATCAATATTTACGATGAAATCAGCTTTAACATTAGTGCGAATTTGTTCAAGTGCCCAAGGCTTTCCGAGCCACCCATCGGGTAGTGGTTGGCCATTTGAGATCGTGAATCTCTCATCACCATCAACTTCGCGCTTTAGTAGCTCGAGTGTTTCATCATCAGAATTGTCATCTAAAAAATAGAATTTTAGGTCAGATATGCCAGTTTGAGCTTTAAGCGATGCTACCAAATCCACAATATTGGCAGCCTCATTACGAACGGGCAACAGCACTGCAACCGATGCTGATAAGTCGCGACCATTGCGGGGGACTCGAATTGATTGCGCATTAACAAAGGAGAGTAAAAACATTATTAACGTAAGCGCTAGAGAAACAGTCAACATATTAAATATTTATGGACGACCGAGCCAGCGAGCAAATAAATAAGGGGCAAGCACCAAGGTGTAGAAAAAACCACTAAATAGCGCTACACCGGGACGATCGAAGAAGAATAGATTCGAAACGATTCCACCAAACCAACTCCAAGCTAAGAAAATATCTACGGCAATAAGTGAGGAACCATATTTACGTTGCTCTTTAGGCAGTGCTCCATTGAGAATAGCCATTAATGCGATTCCGGCTAATAACCAGCCAAACATATTTGATAGTGGAATCTCTGGTTGGAACGGAACATGCGAACCAGTGACTTCCCATTTCCAGCGACCAGCGCCAACCATCTGCGGGTCAAGAAATAGATCCCATGCCATCAGCGCAAAGCCACCGTATAGAAATGTCCATCTCTTGGTCATTCGTCGGGCCACGATAAGTAATGGGTGAGCCATCATGGCCCAAGCGAACGGAACAACTAATGGAATACCTAATAGCTCAGGCCCCAAGGATGAATCGTAAGAATATGTGCCAAATGGCCAGCCAGTATTTTCACCAATAAGTTCAATTAAAAATGCAAATGGCAGTGTGATTAGTAAATAGTTACGGGTGTATTTCCAACCATAAGCAAGTCGAGCATGTACGCACATTGCTGCTGTGCCGAAATAAACAGTCGCGATGGTGACAACACGCAATGCTTCACCAGATAGCAGTGGATAAGACATTTGCAAGAAAAGAGCCGCGACCATAGTGCCGACCTGAATGCCATTTGCAAATGCGGAAACGCCACGACGTCGACGACGAGGTGCGTAATTGCGAATGGACATGTGCTTAGTCTGCCCTATTTGGGCAAGTTAAATCGTGCCCCGGATCTCGCGCACGGCGAATCGGGCGAATAGTTCCTCGGCGTACCAATCAAATTCAGTAGTTTGGGCAATTGCTTTTTGATGCGCGGCGCCTTTATAAGCGAAATCTTTGATTGCCTGCATTGACTCCCAAAGCGAGAAAGTTCCTTGTAATCCAATGGGCGCCTCACCAATTCCGATAGTCGAAATCAAGCCAGGGCTGGAATGCAGACTGGCAGTTACCGGCGGTACTGACTTGAAGAATCTGACTGTCTGGTTGGTCTTGATACGAGCTCTAGTAATTGCAACAACTTGACCTTCGAAATTAGCTGGCGCACTCGGTTCGAATGGTTTGTGTTTTGACCACATTCCTGTTGCTGCGATTGGATCTAGAACAACTCGAAATTCGGAAACTGATTTGCTACGCCATGCTCGTATAGTCGATGAACTATCTATTGCCGCTAACTGGTTCTCTGGAATCACCACTAAGCAACCCCAGCGAGTTGGGTCTGCATCAGATGGCGTAAACGTTTCGCCTTTTCCGCAACCTAACATTTTCGCAAAAGTTACGCCTTTTGTTCTGCGCAAGAGAGTGCGATCAATTGCCATTCGAAATAGCGCAACTGGAATATTGGATCGCTTGATTCGCCAGAAGTAGATAACAGTAATCATTTAGTTAACTTTGCAATTTCAGTGACTACGCGATCTGGGTAATCCCACATAGGCGCATGTCCGCAACTTTCCCAATTAAGCCACGTAGCGTGTTTTGGAGCTAGTGATTTTTCTTGGCAAGAGCTAGCTGGCAAAGTTTTATCGCTATCGCCAAAGACAATCGTGATCGGCACCGTTGGTGAAACTTGCTCATCGAAACGCTTTTTTAATAACGCATCCCATGCTGGAAAATAACCAGCGGCATTACCCAGTGCCAGCGTCGCATCTAGACAAAGCTGGTATGAATATTTGCGCCATTGCGGGCTAACATCGGCGAAACCAATTTTGCGGCCCCATTCATATTTGAGACCAAATGGCGAAACAACTTTCAAGCTACTTGCCAAGTTTCGCGCAATCGCAGTACCTGGATAACGCACATTAAATGGCGCTAACCAAAGACCCGCAGGCGCTAAACCTAAAAGACTTGCTACTCGCTCAGGTTGAATTGCGGCAAGCTCTAGTGCAGTCCAGCCACCTAATGAGTTACCGACTAAGTGAGCCTTGCTAATATTTAACGAATCCATTGTTTTCAAAACGTATTCCGCTAAAGATTTAGGACTCATGTCTAAACCGGCTGGCAATTCTGTCTCGCCATGGCCGGGCAGATCAACCGTTATGACTCGATAACTTTTGGCTAGTTCGGGTACGACTAATTGCCATGCAGTAGCTGCTGAACCCATGCCATGAATCAGAATTAGCGGCAGCCCAAGATTGGCAGTTCCATATTCTTTATAGTTAAGAATCATTTATTTGCCAACCACAATCGGCTAGTTCTGTTCAATTAAATCCCACTTATTTCCATACTTATCTTTAAATACAACTACTTGACCGTATGACTCTTGGCGAGGTTTTTCAATGAATTCAATACCGCGAGTTCTATATGTCTCGCAAGTTTTGGAAAAGTTAGTTGTATATAGAAAGAAACCAACTCGTCCACCAGCCGAATTGCCTATAGCTGCTTTCTGCTGTTCGGTTGCAGCCTTTGCCAACAAAATCTTGGCTCCTTGCAGACTTGGCGCAATCACAACCCAACGCTTTTCTGGGCTTAGCACTGAATCTTCAATCAGAATGAAGTCGAGATCGTTTACATAATGTGAAATTGCGGTGTCGTATTCATCGATCACAATTGCAATCATGCCAAGGGTATTCATTTACTCACCAACAACCATTGGTTTAGCTGAAGTGATAGCTAATAGCTCGGCAAAAGAAGTTGGATAAACCGCATGCGGGTGACCGGCAGCTGCCCAAACAACTTCATAATCATTTAGGGCTTGGTCAATCAGAATTGTTGCGGGGGAGACCCAACCAATCGGTGCTACCCCGCCGATAGAAAAGCCAGATTGTTCCTTTACATAATCGGCATCAACTCGACCAAGTTTTTCTATTTCTAAGTTACCTGCTACTAATTCGGTGTCAACGCGATGTCGTCCGCTGGTAATAATTAAGAGCGGTGAACCGTCAGGTAATTTGAAGATTAACGATGATGCAATTTGGCCAACTTCAATGCCTAGGGCAGATGCCGCCTCAGCTGCAGTACGGGCGCTATCGGATAAAACCTTTATCTGGCCAGCACAGCCATGTTCTGACAGTGCGGCAATTACGCGCTTTACTGCCGCTTTCTCAAGTACGCCATCCATGGCTACAAAATACCTGCTTTAGAAGACCCACGCATTTAATAGCGTGATGACTGAGATTGAGAAGAGCAGGAGAGCAAAAGCTCGCTTAAGAATTGTTGGTGAAACGCCAGCACTTTTGCCCGATGCTAATTGCGATATAACAACAGCAGAAACAGCCATCGCGATCGGCACCGTCCAGTTAACTTCACTCCATATTTTGTAGTGGCCCAAGAATGCAGAAATTGAATTCAAAGTAATGATTAGCAGCGAAGTGCCAGCTGCTTTATTTTGAGGCACCTGAAAGAAAAGAACAAGCACAGGAATGGCTAAGAAGCCGCCACCAATACCGAATAGTCCAGTCATCGAACCGATTACTAGTGAAATTAAAATTAGCGCCCAAGCTGGCATCTTTCGTTCTGGGCCAGATGTAAAAGGCTTT
>Ga0114959_10000961_pt1 | contig 26419 bp, 28 predicted proteins | sample C_130625_EF_Meta_FD_87317 | JGI IMG/M metagenome (GOLD analysis project Ga0114959, IMG submission 87317) | Freshwater microbial communities from Lake Croche, Canada to study carbon cycling - C_130625_EF_MetaG | ecosystem: Environmental > Aquatic > Freshwater > Lake | place: Lake Croche, Canada... | reverse complement strand
GAATCGTACGTTACCGGCTTCACTCCTTGACACAACGCCCCAACTGGGGAGCCACTGCAGCCCCTTGGGACCACCAGGACAGTCGCCTCGGCATATTTTATGCCTGCCCGCACGGCCTCATACCCTCCACCTGAGCGGTGCAGAGCAGGCATCGAAGGCAGGCGGTCGCGATGCGATTCAGGTAATCCTCGTGCGCATGCGGGCCAGCATGGCATCGGCCCCTTGGGCGATGAGCCGCTGCGCCACGGCCGCGCCGAGCGCCGCTGCCTCGGTTCGCACCGCGCCCCGTGGGGCCGACTCCTCGGCGATGATCCTGGACACCACACCGCTCGTGGCATCGACGTCGAGCACGCACCCGCCGAGGGTGAAATCGCCGTGGTCGCCAAGCCGTGCCCAGCCTCCGATCGGCGCGAGACAGCCCCCCGCAAGTTCGCCGAGCATGCTTCGCTCGGCCAGCGCGGCGGCGTGAGTCGCGACATCGTCGATGATGGCGACGCGGGCGATCGCGAGGGCATCGGCGGCCCTCACCTGCACGGCCAGCGCTCCCTGCGCGACCGCCGGCCAGAACATCGGGGGCTCGAGCAGCTGCGTGATTCGCTGCTCGAAATCCAGCCGCTCGAGTCCGGCGGCGGCGAGAATCAGGGCGTCGTACTCGCCCGAATCAAGTTTCCGCAACCGCGTGTCGACGTTGCCGCGAAGGGGGACCGCCTCGACGTCGGGCCGCACTGCCTTGAGTTGCACCACCCGCCGGATGCTCGACGTACCGATGCGGGCGCCGGCTGGCAGGTCCTCGAGGCGGCCGGCGGTGCGACCGACCAAGGCGTCGAACGGCGTCGCACGGACTGGGATCCCGGCCAGGACCAGCCCCGCGGTCTCTGCCGTGGGCATGTCCTTCAGGCTGTGCACCGCCGCATCGATCCTGCCATCGAGGAGTGCCTGTTCGAGTTCGCGAACGAACACGCCGTCGCCGCCGATCGCGGCGATCGGCACGTCGCGACGTTCATCACCGCGAGTGCCAATGACCTCGATGCTCACCTCGATGCCGTGCGCCCGAAGTCGCTCGGCGACCCAGCCGGTCTGGGTGCGGGCGAGCAGGCTGGCCCTCGTGCCGATGCGAACGGGAACGCTGGTAGTCATCGAAGCTGGGGCCTGCCGGCCCCCCTCAGGAACGTCAAACGTGGTGGATGTCGGAGCGGTCTGGCGGGGCGGTTCCGGGATCCTCGGCGGCGGGTCCTTCAAGGCCGCCCACCTTCGGCGTTGCCACGATCAGCCCGGGCCACCACCGCAGCGTAGACGGCGGAGGCTCCCGCCTCCACCAGGGCCCGCCGACACTCGGCCAGCGTGGCCCCCGTGGTGGTGACATCGTCGACGAGAAGGACCCGGCGGCCGGCGGCACGGCGGGACGCCACGAAGGCGTTGCGGACGTTGCCGCGGCGGTCATCGAAGGGAAGTTCGTTCTGCATCGGGGTGGCACGCCGGCGCCGGAGCAGGTGGCGGTGAGGGAGCCCCAGGCGGCGGGCGATGCCAGCCGCCAGCAGATCGGCCGCGCTCGTGCCCCGGGCCAGTCGCCTCCTCCAGTGCATCGGCACGGGAACGACCGCGTCGATTCGCCAGACGGTGAACGTCTCACGGTGCTTCGCGACCAGGAGTCCCGCGAGTGCGGCAGCCACGGACTCACCAGCAGGACGCTTCGCCCGCAGCACCTGGCCGCGGACACCGTCGCCGTACGACGCGAGCACGGCGATGCCGTCCCAGTCGCTGCACCGCCCCCGGCACCGGCACTCCGACGATGGCACGGGCTCACCGCAGGATCCGCAGCGAACCGAGTCGATCGAGATGGCAGTCGCGCACGACGCGCATGCCATCGGCCCGCCGGAGGCTGTCACGGGGAGGTCAGCACCGCAGAAGGCACACCGCGGCGGGCAAACGAGGTCGATGAGCGGTGCCAGTCCAGGCAGATTCCACCAGGCCATCCGCGAAGTTTCCCAGATTGACGACGCCGCCCGCGCTCCCTACCCTCCGCGACCCGCCCTCGGCCGGCCCCGGACGAACGTCCATCGTCCGCAGGCCGGCGGTCCAGTCAAGCACCCATGCTGATCGACCGCTATCTCACCCGCGCCCAACTGCACGCGTTTGTCGTCGTGTTTGTGAGCCTCGCCGGGCTGTACTTCGTGTTCGACGCGTTCACGAACATGGAGGAGTTCATCTCGCACACCGCAGAGACTGGCGGCCTGTTGAAGGTGCTGGCCTCCTACTACGGCTGCCGGCTTCTCTGGTTCTTCGATGCCACAAGCCCGGTGATCTCCCTGGCGAGCGCGATGTTCGCCCTCTCCTGGCTCGAGCGGCACAACGAACTCACCGCGCTCCTCGCGGCCGGCACCACCCGCTGGCGGATCGCTCGGCCGGTGCTCGTCTTCTCGGCTGCGGTGGCACTCCTCGCCGCCACCAACCGCGAGGTCGTGTTGCCTCGCATCCGGCAGGCGTTCGCTCGCAACGCCCAGGATCTCAAGGGCGAGTTCGCCGCCCCGTTCGAGCCGCGATACGACAACCGCACGGACATCCTCTTCCGGGGCCGCGGTGCGCAGGCGATGAAGTTGCGGATCGATCAGCCGAGCCTGCTGATGCCGCCACAGCTCAGTGGCTACGGCCCGCAGATCACGGCCGCGGAGGCGTTCTGGAAGCCGGCGGAGGGTGACCGGCCAGCCGGCTACCTGCTCCGGGGCATCCGCGAGCCGGCCGACATCGACGGGCTGCCAGCGCTCGAATGCGGCGGTACCCCGGTGGTGTTGTCGCGGGCTGCGGCGTCCTGGCTCGAGCCACGGGAATGCTTCGTGATCAGCGAAGTCACGTTCGAACAGCTCGTTGGATCGACCAACTGGAGCCAGTATTCCTCAACCCTCGACCTCCTGCGGGCGATCCGCAATCCCAGCCTGGGGGTGGCGGCCGAAATTCCGCTTCGGATCCACTCGAGGTTTGTGGCACCGGCACTCGACATCGCCCTGGTGCTGCTGGGAATCCCACTCGTCCTCGGGCCCAGCCGACGGGGCGTATTCGTCGCCGTGGGATTGTGCGTAGGCATGACCGTCGTCTTCTTCCTGACGGTCATGGGCTCGCACTCGCTGGTCACCGGCGATGCCTTCAGCCCGTCCATCGGAGCCTGGATGCCGCTGCTCGTGCTCGCCCCGCTCGCCGCCTGGCGGGCCCAGCCGATGTGGCAGTAACCGGAGGATTCACTTTGCCGGCGGCTCGGCTGGCGGCTCCTCCGCTGGAGCGGCCACGGGCTCGACCGTGCGGGCCACCAGCTCGATCATCTCCGGCACCGGCACTTGCAACTGGTTGGCCACGTCGTCGGGCACGCGGAGGGCGAGCACGGTGCAGGCCTCCTGCTTCGGATCGGCCGACACCCAGATCTCGCAGCGACCTGGCCACTTCTTGTAGTCGGGGTTGCCGGCAACCGTGCTCTCGAACTCCTGCTGGCCAGTCAGCGAGAGCACGTCCCAGATGGCAGGGCCACCCGCCACCGGCTCGACGGCTTTACCCCGCTCCCAATCCACCTTCGGAAACGCTTCGTCGCGACGCACCTGCTCCACAATCGACCGTTCCACGTCGCCATGCCGCCGCTCGACAGCAGGCACGATGCCCACCGTGAGCACCACGGGAAGTTGCGCGTTGTTCGCCGTGAGCAGCTTCTCGTACGCCGCGGCGTATCCAGGAAAATCACGCACGAACGGCGGACGCGCCCGAATCTTGGTGCCATCGTCCTCTTGGGGCAGCCCCAGGATCGATGGCAGGCGAAGCTTCAGCCGGCCGTTGGCAAACTCCGTCGGATCAGTCGCGAGCGTGGCGAAGACCGCTTGGCCACGAAAGTCCGCGACCCGCTGCTGGTAGTCCTGCTCGTACGGCCGCGACGCACAGCCGGCAACATGGAACACCAGACCGATGACCGCGACGCCCATCCCTGCTGTCTGACGCATGACGCTTCCCGTGGAACCCGAGGCTGTTCGATCCATCGTTCCGATTGTGAGGAGTTTAGGGGCGGGTCAAGCCGGCGGCAAAAAGCCCGTGACCGCCCGGAAACCCGCTGCCGTCATCCCCTGCTGCACCGGCTTCTCTTCGCCAAACCTTTTTTCTTAACCCCAACTGCCCTTCCTGCCGATCTCCAAGGGGGCGAACGGGAGTTCGACCAAACCCCGGCGGACCACCGTCGGGAAGCAGCCATGTGCTCGTTGGAGCCCCGCCCTTGAGGGCGGATCCGACCTGAACGGATCGGGCAAGGAGTGCCAGGACCATGCGAATCACCACCACACGATTTGGTTGCATCGACGTCGAGGCAAGCGACCTCATCCGGTTCCCCAGCGGGATGCCGGGCCTCGAGGATTGCCGCGAATGGGCCCTGCTCGCCGACGCCTCGAACGACGCCCTTGGCTGGCTGCAGAGCACGACGCGGGGCGATGTCGCCTTGGCCGTCGTGAGCCCGAGGCGGTTCGTTCCCGAATACCAGGTGCGGATTCCCCGCAGCGAGTTGAGCCCCTTGGCGCTCGCCGATATGCGGCAGGCCCAGGTCGTCGTTGTCGTCGGACAAAACGGCACAGGCCTCACACTCAATCTGAAAGCGCCGATCGTCATCAACCTCGAAGCCCGCACCGGCCGTCAAGTCGTTGCGAGCGGCGACCTCCCACTGCAATACGAACTTTTCCACGAACGACCTTCACTCAAAAAGAGTGCATAATCATGAGTGGCTGGCGGCAGCGGAGCGCCGCCTCCACGACGGATCAGGAAGGAATCAGCCATGCTCGTACTCTCCAGGCAACGCGACGAAAGCATCATGATCGGCGACAACATCGTTGTCACGATCGTGGATATCCGGGGAGACAAGGTCCGGCTGGGTATCAACGCCCCTTCCGAGATCCCGGTCCACCGCCAGGAGGTCTACGAGGCCATCCAGAGGGAAAACCTCCGCGCCTCGCGGCTCGAACCGGGCGACACGCAGGACATCGGCACGTTTGCCAACCGCAACGCTGCACGACCCGGTGGCGACAAGCCTCGGTGACGTGGGCGGCCAGCGTCATCAGGGGCTGAAGTAGGGCGGGTGGTTGCCCGGCTTCCACTTGATGTTGCAGCCGAGGCTGGGAATCTGCGCTGCGACCGGCGGCTTCCCGGCGAGAAGCGTGTCGAGGGCGGCACGCAGATCGTGGCCGCTCACCGGCACATCGCTCCCCGGCCGACTGGGATCAAGCTGCCCGCGGTAGACGAGCTTCCGATCGGCGTCGAAGACATAAAAGTCGGGCGTGCAGGCGGCGTGATAGGCCTTCGCCACCTCCTGCGTCTCATCGTAAAGATACGGGAACACGTACCCCCGGTCCTCGGCCTCGCGAACCATCTGCTCTGGTGAATCCGCCGGGTGGGCAGAGACGTCGTTGGAACTGATGGCGGCGAAGCCGACGCCCCTGGGCAGGTACTCGCGGCCGAGCACGGCGAGCTGGTCCGCCACATGCTTCACGAATGGGCAGTGGTTACAGATGAACATCACCACCGTGCCCTTCGGACCGGCGGCGGCGGAATAATCCACCATCTGGCCGTCCACGTTCGGCAGATCGAAGTCGGGGGCGGTCGTGCCGAGGGGCAGCATCGTGCTGGGGGTGCGGACCATGGGCGGGCGTCTCCTGGGATTGGGAGACGCCATCTTATCCGCTCGGGGCGCGCCTGCGGGAGGCTCAGAGCTGCCCATGCCCCTTCGCCACGTGGCATAGGTTTTCAACCTGTGCGCCGCGCCGCCCGGGGTCGCCCATGCCCCGTCGCCGGACGTTCGCGGATGCCATCGTGGCATCCGCTCACTCCGCGCTGGCCTCGCTTCGCCATCCTGGCTGCGCTCGGCCAGCGAGGCCGGCTCCCGGGGCATGGGCGACCCCGAGCTGGGTGGGTGGCTCCTTGGTCATCATCCTCAGGGCGTAGGCGATGAGGGCGAGGCAGATGAGGTGGAAGAGGTTCAGCGGGCCGAGTACCGGGGCGTAGGGCTTGAAGAACTCCCAGCAAAACCGTTGCGCAGCATACCAGAGCACCATCAGGTAGAAGCCGTTTTTCAGAAAGAACAGGTCGCGGCGGGCGAGCATCGCGAGGGCGTAGACGAGAAACGCGGCCATCGCGGCCGACTCGTAGAGCTGCACCGGGTGGCGGAGCACGCCGTCGCCGAAGTCGTGGCCCCAGGCGCCTGCCGTCGGCCCGCCGTGGGTGTGGTCGGTGAGCCCGGAATAAAAGCAGCCCCAGCGGCCGATGGCCACGCTCGTGCAGAAGGCGGGCACGAAGATGATGCCCGTCGAGCCGCTGATCCCGCGGGCCCGCTTGAAGAGCTCGATCGCGGTGATTCCGCCGGCGAGCGCCCCCACGATGCTTCGGGCCACGCCCGAATCGCCGGAGAGCCAGAGGTTCGCCGTGCCGGCCGCGTAGCCGCCAGCGGCCGCTCCGGCCACGAGCGCGAAGGCGTAGCCGAAGCCGGCCTGGTCGATCCGCGCGGCGGCGTCCTTCAGCCGCCAGAAGAAGCAGGCGACGGTCATGGCCGCTGCGGTAGTGGCGGCGGCGATGTCGAACCACGCGTGTACGTTCACGCCGGCCTCGGGTCGGATGCCTGCGACTCGACGGGGCGTGGCGGAGCACGGCCCACCACCCGCCAGATCAGAACACCCTTGACCGCTAGGAGGCATGCCGCGGCCTTGGCCAGCCACGTCCACGGCGGATGAGCCCACGTCCACGAGTCGGCCCACACGAGCCACGCGAGCGCGGCGACGGCCGAAATCACGTCGGCCACGGCGAACAGGCAAGCCATCAGGCGGAGCCGAGGCGACGAACGCCCGAAGAGCGCGAACAACGTTCCAACATTCGCGACGATCACTGCCGCTGCCACGAGGCCCACGCCAGCGGACAGCGCGGCGATAAACTGATCGAAGCCCCGAATCTCGCCCCTTGGCCCGTGCCAAAGGTAACTGCCGACCCAGATCAGCGAGCAGCCCCCGGAAAACACCGCGGCGAGGATCGCAGCCGATGACAGGATGACGAGAAGGGCCTTCATGCGTTTCTCCTCCGTGAGCGATCGGCGGTGATGTCGGAGCAGGGCGGCGGATTTATGGCCCGACAGCATCCTCGTCGGCTTCTCGTCGCCGGGAAGGTCCACGAAAGAGCCGGTAGGCAGCTCGCAGAAGCAACACCGCCAGCGAGACGTTCACGAGCACCAGCCAGAAAATCCCCCCCTTGTTCGGGAAACCGTACCAGACCTCCGCGGTCCCCATCGCGATCGCGCACCCGCCGAAGACGAGGCCGAACAGGGCCACGAACGTCCCCAGAATGACCGCCAGGACTCTCATTGGGCCGCCATGCTCCACGGTCTGCAACGCAGGCATTCATCGACGCCTTTCATGAGCCCTCCAGCGACCGCTGCATCCTGGCCCGGGCGGCCGCGTCGCGGTAGAAGAGGTTGTAGGTCTCGAACGGGATGATCGTCTCATCCGGCGTCACGAAGTGGATGCACGACCGTTTCACCCGGCCGAGGCAGAAGTTGTGGGCATCCATGAACTCCACGATCACCACGCGGAAGGTGTCCTCGTAGCCGAGTCCCGCCGGCAGCGGCACCTCCGGCAGGCAGCAGAGGAGTTCGGCGAGTTTCCGCTCGTTGTTGCACTCGGTGGTGGCGAGCGAGAAGAACTCGAGCACCTGCTTGTGGAGCTCGGGATACCTCTCGAACGTGATCGCGTTGGGGAGGGCCTCCACGAGCAACTCCCGCGGGAAGAACGACGTCACCGGGGCGATCGTCGATCCCTTCCGCAGGGCGTAGCCGATGGCGATGCTCTCGGGATTGCAGGGGAGCGGAATGATGTCTCCCTCCCCGAAGGGCCCGCCCGCGTCGATGAGCCGCCGGCGGATGGCCGAGAGCGGAAATCGATCTCGCGCCGGGTCGAATCCCTCGTTGCGGCCGGCATCCTGCACGGGCTGGAAGACGACGCCGCGAACGCACCGCCACTCCAGCGCGTGATCGACGATGGCCTGGAGCTCGTCGTCGTTCACGCCCTGCTTCACGACGACAACGAGCGTCGTGGAGATCCCGGCCCGTTCCAGGTTCTCGAGGGCCGTCCGGCGGATGCGGGTGAGGTCGGCTCCGCGGAGGTTCACGAGGGCCGCGGGGCGGAGCGAGTCGAACTGCAGATAGACCTCGAAGCCCGGCCGCAGCTCCGCGAGCCGGGCCACGAACTCGGCGTCTTCGGCGATCCGGATGCCGTTCGTGTTGAGCATCACGTGGCGGATCGGCCGCCGCTTGGCCGCGGCGAGGATCTCCAGGATCTCCGGGTGGATCGTCGGCTCGCCCCCGGAGATCTGCAGGAGGTCGGGCTCGCCTTCGCTCGCCACGAGCACGTCCATCATCCGCTCGATCTCGGCCAGGGGCCGGTGCAGCGGCCGCTGGGGCGAGGAGTCGGAGAAGCAGACGGGGCAGGTGAGATTGCAGGCCTCGTTGACGTCGATGAGCGCGAGGCAGGAGTGCTGCTCGTGGTCGGGGCAGAGGCCGCAGTCGTAGGGACAGCCCCGCTCGGTGTGCGTCTGGAGGGCGAGCGGCCGGTCGCCGGGCTTGAGGTAGTCGTGACAGAGCCGCCAGTAGGCCGCGTCGGTGGACACGAGCACCCGTCGGGTCCCATGGACACGGCAGCGCTTCTGGTAGAAGACCTGCCCGTCCTCGATCAGGATCTTCGCCGGCACCAGCGCCAGGCACTCGTCGCACAGCGACGTGGTCTGACCGTGAAACACGTACGGCGTCTGGCGGCGGATCGACGTGGTCATGAGATCTCCCCGCGCCAAGAGTATCACACCCCTGGACGTCCTAAAGCCACACCGACGCTCGGCTCAGACCGCTCCGAATACGCGGCGGGCGTTGGCGGTGGTGGCGGCGGCAAAGGCCTCCAGCGGCTCGCCGCGGGCCAGCGCCAGGCAGCGGGCGGTGTGGACCACGTTGGCCGGTTCGTTTCGCTTCCCGCGAAGCGGCTCGGGTGACAAAAAGGGGCTGTCGGTCTCGACAAGGATCCGGTCGAGCGGCACTGCCTTGGCCACCTCGCGGAGTGCGGCCGAGGATCGAAACGTCACCATGCCGGCGAAGCCGAGATGGCAGCCCATCTCGATCGCTTCGGTAGCCTCGGCGGCCGTGCCGGTGAACGAATGGAGGATCGGCTTCAGCGGACCGCGGCCGAGCGCCTCGCGAAGCATGTCGAGCGTGTCGCGGATGCTCTCTCGGGTGTGGATCACGACGGGCAGCGACAGCCGCTGGGCGAGCCGAAGATGGCGATCAAACCACTCCCGCTGCATCTCCTGCGGCGCTGTGGTTCGATACCAGTCGAGCCCCGTCTCGCCGACGGCCGCCACGCGGCCCGATTCGACGAGCCGAACGATCCGATCCCATTCGCCGGGCTCGGCCTCGGCGACGTCGTTGGGGTGGATGCCGGCGGCGGCTACCACGCCTGGCTCGCGGCCGGCGAGGTCGGCGGCCGCCTCGCTGTCGACCGCCCGCGTGCCGATCAGTGTCAGCCGTGTCACGCCAGCCGCGCGGGCCCGCGCCAGCACGTCGGGCAGTTCACCGCCGAACCGCATCGGGTCGAGATGACAGTGGCTGTCGTAGAGTTCCATCAGCCCGCGGTCGGCGGCACTCCGGCCAGGCCCGCCTTGAGCTTGACGGCCAGTTGCTCGAGGGCATCGAGGTGCTGGCGAGTGGACTGTTTCGCGTCAGTCACGAGATCGGCCGCGGCCGCGTCGGTGCCGGCCGGGCCCGTCAGGCCGTCGAGGTCCGCGAACTGACGCTTCAGCCCGTCGATCACCCGTGGCAGCAGGCTCGAGAGGTCGATGTCGTGCAGGGCGGTGAAGGAGAGCGGGTAGGCGGCCCTCTGGGGCACCGCGGTCTCACGATCATCAAGAATCGTCGTGGCTCTCTCGACGACGTTCTTGAGATCATCCACCGCGTCGGCCAGCGCGAGTTTCACCGACTCGTCTCCCGGGTATGACCAGATGCCGGAGTCGCCGAGATACATCAGCATCGACGGCTGGATCGAGGCAACGAGGCGACAGAGCGGGTCAATGGCCATGGCGGTGTCTCTGATTGCTACGACGCGAACGTGCCGGCGAGCTGGGCGACGGCGAGGAGCCCGCCCCAGAAGATGCCGAGCAGCACCACCGGCACCACCACCGCGGTGACCAGCGCTCCCGGCAGCCAGACCGGCGCCGCCGCGGCTACCCGGGCGTCGTTCGGCGGGTCGAACGTCATCACCTTCAGCACGCGGAGGTAGTAGAACAGGCTGAGCACGGTGTTCATGCCGCCGACGACCAGCAGCACGAGCATCAGGGGCCGCTCGATGCCCTTGGTGATCGCGTTAGCAAGCGCCGCAAACACCTGGAGCTTGGCGACGAACCCGGCGAACGGCGGCAGGCCGACGAGGCTCACGAGCACCACCACCGCGGCCACGACGAGCCCCGGGTTCGTGTGCACCAGACCGGCGTAGGAGGCGATCTCCTCGCTCCGCAGCCGGTTCCGCAGCACCGCCACGATCGCGAAGGCCCCGAGGTTCATGAACAGGTAGGTGGCCAGGTAGAACGCCAGCGCTGCCACCGCCGCGCGACACCCCTCAGGGTCGACGCCGAGCATGGCCACCGCCGCCGCCACGCCCATCAGCAGGTAGCCGGCATGGGCGATCGTCGAGTAGGCGAGCAGCCGCTTCATGTTGGTCTGGCCGTAGGCGGCGAGATTGCCGAGCGTGCAGGTCACCGCCGCCATCAGGCCGATGAGGTACACGGAGAAGTGCCGGACGTCGGCCAGGCCCGTCGCGGTGACGCCCGTGGCATCGCCCAGCCAGCCGAGTGAAAACGCCACGCGGATCGCGAGGGCCACCGCCGCCGCTTTGCTCGCCACAGAGAGGAACGCGCCCACCTCGGCTGCGGCTCCCTCGAAGACGTCGGGACACCAGAAATGGAAGGGCGCGGCCGAAAGCTTGAACGCGAGTCCGGCCGCGAGCATCAGGCTCCCGAGGGCGAGCACCATGATCGATCCGGTGTCAGTCCCCTCGCCCACGATCCGACCAAGTTCGGCCGCCATGCTCGGCAGATGGCAGGTGCCGAGCACCCCAGCCAGGAGACTGATGCCGTAGAGCATGATGCCTGCGGCCCCGGCCCCGTAGACGGCGTACTTCAGAGCCGCCTCCGAACTCGCCTTGCGGCCCTTGAGCAGACCGGCAAGGGCGTACGACGGCACGCTCGCCATTTCCACCGCCATGAAGAGCATCAGCAGGTGGTTGGCCGACGCCATCAGGCACATCCCGAGCGACGATCCGAGCACGAGCGTGTAAAAGTCAGCGCCATCCTCGCGGTCGGGAATTCCAGTCACCTTTGTGAACAGGATGTAGAGGACGAGAAACCCGCACAGCAGCAGGCGGATGTAGGCGGTGAGCGAGTCAAACACGAGCAGGCCACCGAAGAGTTCCACGGAGCCGGGCTGCGTAGCGGCGATCGTCGCCCACGGTGAGCCGGGCAGGCCGCGGAAGTCACACCAGGCATACCAGAGGGCAAACGCGACGCCGCCCATCGCCACGAACCCCGAGTCGAGCCAGCGGAGCACGGGCAGCATCCGGCAGAGCAGGACGAGCACGATCGTGGCCGAGAGAGCCAGTTCCGTGCGGAAGTGCGGCAGCGACACGTCGAGCGTGTCGGTCAGGCTGCTCGTCAGGAGTGTTCCGAGATCCATGGGGCTTGGGTCCGTTGACTGGTGCTGTGAAATGGTGCCTTGTCGTACTTACCGCACCGTCGTCACATCCGCCGCCGCCGGGCCGCCAGCCACGGGCTGCGCGGCCTTGCCGCCAACATCGCGGGTCCAGTCGGCAAGCGTCTCCACCTGCCGGTTCACCGACGGCGTGACGTAGTTGAAGATCAGCTGCGGCGCCACGCCGAACAGGATCGCGAAGAACACCAGCGGCGCAGCAATGGCCAGCTCACGACCGGTGATCGGCGTGAGGTGGTCGCCGTGCGGGCCCTTGTATTCCGCACCCAGGTAGACCCGCTGGATCGCCCAGAGGATGTACGCCGCGGTGAGGATCACGGTGAACGCGGAGATCGCTGCGAGCGTACGGCTGTAGTTCCAGCTCGAGAGCGTCACCAGCACCTCGCCGATGAAGCCGCAGAGGCCGGGCAGCCCGAGGCCGGCAAAGAACACCGCAATCGCCAGGCCGCTGTAAACCGGCATGCGGTTGAAGATGCCGCCAAACTCCTCGAGGTTGCGGTGGTGCACCCGGTCGTAGAGCACGCCGACCATGAAGAACATGCCCGCCGAGGAAATACCGTGGGCGAGCATCTGGAACATCGCACCGTTGACGCCCTGAGCCCATGCGTCCCAGCGGAACTGGTTGCCTGCAACGGCACTCCATACGCCCAGCCCCAGCATCACGTAGCCCATGTGGCTCACCGAACTGTAGGCCACCATGCGCTTGAAATCCTTCTGGGCGAGGGCCGCAAAGGCCCCGTACACCATCGAGACCACGCCGAGCCCGCACACGAGCCAGGCGAGCGACAGGCCCGCTCCGGGGCAGATCGGATAGCAGATCCTCAGGATGCCGTAGCCGCCGAGTTTCAGGAGCACGCCAGCCAGGATCATCGAAATCGGCGTAGGCGCCTCCACGTGGGCGTCGGGGAGCCAGGTGTGCACCGGCACCACCGGCACCTTGATCACGAAGCCGATCAGCAGGAGCAGGAAGGCCCAGGTCTCGAGGCTCATGCCCCAGACCGACGCCGCCGCAAACGGCGAGTTCGGCAGCTGTCCGAGCTGGGCGAGCGCCAGGATATTGAACGTGTGGACCGGGCTCTTCGCCGCACGGATGGCGGTGACTGCGTCGGCCTGGGCCGCGGCGTCCGCCGCCGGGCTGACAACGTGCGCCGCCACGAGTTGCGCGTCGGAGAGCATCCGCACGTCGCTCGAGAAGTAGAGCATCAGCACGGCGATCAGCATCAACACCGAGCCGAAGAGCGTGTAGAGGAAGAACTTGATCGCCGCATACTCCCGCCGCGGACCGCCCCAGATGCCGATCAGGAAGTACATCGGCAGGAGCATCACCTCCCAGAACACGTAGAACAGAAAGAAGTCGAGCGACACAAACACGCCGAGCATGCCGGTCTCGAGGAGCAGGAAGAGCACGTGGTAGGCCTTCACGTGCTTGGTGATCGGCCAACTCGCCGCACAGGCGAGCATCGACAGGAACGTCGTGAGCACGACCAGCGGCATGCTGATGCCATCGACGCCGAGCAGGTACTCAATGTTGAAGGCCGGGATCCAAGGCCGCTTCACCACCCCCTGCATCGCGGCCTCGCCCACCGTGAACTGCGCTGGCCCGGCCGCTCCGAAGAGCGTTGGCCACGCCATCCAGAGTGAGAGCACGAAGACGACGATCGTGGTGGCCAAGGTCACCCAGCGGATCAGCTCCTCGCGGGCCTTGGGGATGATCGGCAACGACAGCACCGCGGCGACGAGCGCCGGCAGGAACACGATCATCGACAGGGGCCAGAGGGCGGGCTGTGTCAGGGTGTCGGCGGGAGACATCGGAGGATCCGTCTGGGGTTCCGGGAAATGCGAATGGGTGGTGGTCGGCTGGTCAGCCCGCGAGGGCCTGCCGGAAGAACAGGCTGGCGATCACGAACAGGGCCACGGTGCCGACGACGATGAAGGTGACGTATTGCCGGAGGCTGCCGGTCTGCAGTCTCTTGAGCTCGTTGCCGAGCGTCCAGGTGGCGTTGGCGGTAGCGTTCACCAACCCGTCGACGAACGTGCGGTCAATCCAGGCGTCGATGCCGGCGACCTGCCGCGTCGTCCAGGCGAGAAAGTTGATGAAGGGATCAATCAGCCCCTGATCGATTCCGCTGGCGACCGCCGCGAGGCCGTGGGCCGGCACCACGAACAGGGCGTGGTAGAGCTCGTCGAAGTACCAGCGATTGGCGAGGAAGGAATACACGGGGCGGAACATCGCAGCGACAGCCGCAGGCGAGATCACTCGCCAGACGTACATGGCGGCCGCGAGCAAGACTCCGCCGAGGGCCGTCGCAAAGGCTGTCCAGGTCGCCGTCGAGTGGAAGGGCTCGCCGTGGCTCAGGTATTCGGCGGGAATCGTCAGCGTCTGCCCGAAGGCGAAGCCACCGGTGGCGGTCTCCACGGTCCCGGCGGGCCGAGACTGCTCCAGGAGATTGGCAATGCCGAAGCCACCCGGCAGCGTCCAGCCGGCCACCACCGCAAGCACGGCGAGCACGACCAGCGGCATCACCATCACCTGGGGGGATTCGTGGGCGTGTTCGGCCACATGATGGTCGCGGGGCTTCCCGGCGAACGTCATGAACCAGAGCCGAAACATGTAGAAGGCCGTCAGGGCCGCACCACCGGCAACCGCATAGAAGAGGATCGTGTGTCGAGGGTTGGCCTGCGCGAATGACAGGGCCTGGGCGAGGATCGAGTCCTTCGAGTAGTAGCCAGACAGCCCGATCACGAATGGAATCCCGGCACCAATGATCGCCAGGCAGCCCACGAGCATCGTGCCCGCCGTGTAAGGCATGACTCTGGCAAGGCCGCCCATCTTTCGCATGTCGTTGGTGTGGCAGGCGTGGATCACCGAGCCCGAACACAGAAAGAGGAGGCTCTTGAAGAACGCGTGGGTCACGAGATGGAATAGCCCGGCCGCCCAGCCGCCCACGCCAAGGGCGAGCATCATGTAGCCGAGTTGGCTCACGGTGGAATAGGCGAGTACCCGCTTGATGTCGTTGGCGACCAGCGCGATCGTGGCCGCGATGAAGAGCGTGATCGCCCCCACATAGGCGATCACGAGAAGCACGTCGGGCGTGAGCACCGGAAAGAACCGGCCCACGAGATAGACGCCCGCCGCGACCATCGTCGCCGAGTGGACGAGCGCCGAGACCGGCGTGGGCCCTTCCATCGCGTCCGGCAGCCAGACGAACAGGGGAAACTGAGCGCTCTTACCAACGCAACCGCAGAAGATCCCGACGCCGGCGATGAACAGGAGCCAGCGGCCGAAGCCCTCGGCCCGCCAGGTGTCGACCTTGCCCGCCACCTCGGTCGGAGGCGTATGGGCAACTTTCTCCGCGGCGGCAAACTCCACCATCCCATCTGGCACGCGAAGCGCGTGGCCGTGGTCGGCGGGCCGCACAAGACTGAACAGACCCGGCTTCGTGACCGCGTGGCCGTCGGCGCCCGGCACGGACGAATCGGCGAACTGGAGCGTGCCCAGGGCACCCCAGAGGGCCATCAGGCCGATCAGCATCCCGAAGTCACCGACGCGATTGACGATGAAGGCCTTGTTGGCGGCGTTTGAAGCACTCTTCCGCTCGTAGTAGAACCCGATCAGAAACCACGAGCAGATGCCCACGAGCTCCCAGAAAATGAACACCATCGCCAGGTTACCGGCGATCACGATGCCAAGCATCGAGAAGCAGAACAACGACAGCGCCTGAAAGAACCGCGGGAAGCGGCCCGGGCGGTGGAGATGATGGCCGTCCGCGAGCGTCACTTCGTGATCGGTGACGTCGTGAAGCTCGTCGTGCATGTAGCCCGACGCATAGACGTGGATGCAGGTGGCAATGAAGGTGACCACCACGAACATCAGGATCGTCAGCGAGTCGATGTACCAGCCGATCGAGAGCCGGAGGCGGCCACCCTCGTAGAGGGTGTACCAGTCGCCGGAATAGGCGATCGGGTCGTGACCTGCGGCGGCATGGCCGCCGGCAGCGTGCCCCGCGTCGCCGCCGTGCTCGCCGGCCACGTGGCCGGCCGCATCGGCATGGTCTTCGGCGTGGGCAGCCCCATGATCCCCGCCGTGGTGGACGGCCGACACCGGATGCGCCCCGAGCCACGACACGAACGCCACGAGCGAGAGCACAAGCGACGTGACGATCGCAGCCGTCGCCACCCAGGCGGCGTTGCGGCCATGATGCCCCATCTTCGGGCCGAAAAAGAGGATCAGCACGAACGAGGCCAGCGGCATGAGCCAGGCCAGGCCGAGGAGCTGCGGGAGTTGGGTGGAGAGATCCATGATGCGATTGAACTGCGGATGCGATTGTTGAGTGCGTGGACAGGCGCGGCGTCAGCCCTTGAGGTCGTCCGCCCGATCAACGTCGACGGTCGCGTGGTTGTTGTAGAAGTTGAGCGTGATCGCGAGCGCGACTGCCGCCTCGGCGGCTGCCAGCAGGATCACGAACAGGGCGATCACCTGGCCATCGAGCCCGAGCGACCGCGAGCCCTCGCCCTGCAGGTAGGGCGATGCAAAGGCGACAAAGTTGACGTTGGCGCCGTTGAGCACCAACTCGATGCCCATCAGCACGCCGAGGGCATTCCGCTTCATCGCCATGCAGACGATGCCGCAGACGAACATGATCGCCCCGACGACGAGATAGTGGGCAACGCTCACCGGCTGCGTGATCAGCCCGAACACCGGCGCGGCGGCTGCAAGACCCAACGTCATCACCGACCTCCTGCGAGCACGGAACCACTCCGCTGCCGGTCACGGCCGATCGCCGCATGCTCGGCAACAGATGCCGGCGGCTCGACTGACGCGGCCACGTCGATCGCCCGCGGAGTCTTTCGCCGCTTCGCTCGAGCGAGGTAGGCGGCACCGACGAGCACCACCAGCAGGTGGATCGACACGATTTCGAACGGCAGGAGGTAGCCGGGCCGAACGTTCCTGGCCGGGGCGCCGACGCCCGGCTCATCCACGCGAACCCCGACAAGCGCCATGCCAATCGGCGTGGCTGCGGGATCCGCGACGACGCCCGCCGCCGGGGCCCGCCACGCCTTGACCGAAAGAGCGGCCTGGAGCAGCACCGCCAGCAGCACCGCCCCCACCACACCGGCCACAACCTTGTCTCGACCGCTCCCCTTGATGGAAACGAACGGCGCCTGAGCCGTAAGCATCACGCCGAACACGAGCAGCACCAGGGTGCCGCCGACGTAGATCATGAGTTGCATCGCCCCCACGAACTCGGCCCCAGCGAGAAAGAACAGGCCCGCGGTGGCCCCCAGTGAGAGCACGAGGTAGAGGGCCATCCGCACAACGTTCTCGGCAGCCACGACCGCCACCGCAAACCCGCACGCGAGCGCGGCGAAGAGCATGAAGAAGAAGGAGTGCCAGTTGATCGCGGCCAGCGGAAGCGGGGCGGCGAGGAACGCGTCGGCGAATGTGGCGATGCCGGGCGTCATGACCCCACCTGGGCGACCTTCGCGGCGACGGCATCCCCGGTACTGACCGCATCTCTGGCACGGACCTCGCCGCCAGGCCCGGGCAGCCAGCCTTCGCGGATCTCTGCGGCCGGGCGGTGAAGCATCGGCACGAGGCCTCCGGGGAGGGCGATCTGCCAGAGCATGGCCCCCAGAAACATGGCGGCAGCCAGCGGGGTGCAGTACTTCAGACAGGTGGACATCACCTGGTCGATGCGGAGGCGGGGCAGGGTCCAGCGGATCCACATCATCAGGAGCACGCCGAGCGTGGCCTTGCTGATGAGATTCGCCAGGCCGACGAGCCTGACCACGTAGTGAGCCGTGTCGCCCGTGCCCTCGGAAAGCCCGAGCAGCGTGGCCACCGGGATCGGGCCGTTCCAGCCGCCCATGAAGAGCAAGGCGGCCAACGCTGAAACGAGAAACATCGAGCCGTATTCCGCCATGAAGAAGAAGCTCCACCGCAGCCCCGAGTATTCGGTGTGGAAGCCGGCGACCAGTTCGCTTTCGGCCTCCGCAAGGTCGAATGGCGCGCGATTGACGCTGGCCACGGCGCAGGTGACATAGATCCAAAACACCACGAAGGTGAACGGGTCGTGGAACAGGAACCAGTTGGTGAACCAGCCCGCCTGCTTTTCCGCGATCGTCACGAGATCCATGCTTCCGGCCAGCATCACCGGCACCACGACGCACATGCCGAGCGGCACTTCATAACTGACGACCTGAGCTGCCTCGCGCATCGCCCCGAACAGCGACCACTTTGAGGCCGAGGCATACCCGGCGAGGATCACGCCGAAGACCTCCAGCCCAAGCACGGCGATCACGAAGAACACGCCGACGTTGAGCCGTTGCCCGACGACGTCGAACGCGAAGGGCAGGCAGATGAAGGCACAGAACGAGGCGCAGAAACTCACGTACGGCGCGATCCGGAAGAGCATGCCGTCGGCCCCATCGGGCATCAGGTCTTCCTTGGCGAGGAGCTTGATGCCGTCGGCCAGCGACTGGAGCCAGCCGAACTTCCCGCCCGTTCGCGTGGGGCCGAGACGGTCCTGGATGCGGCCAGCAATCTTTCGCTCGGCCCAGATGAAAACGAGCGCGCCACCGGCGATCACGTGAAGGATCAGCACGGCCGCGATAACGGCCGTGACCGTCCACGCCAGCCACGCCGGCAGGCCCAAAGTGTTGATCAGAAAGTCAGCCATCGGTCAGCGTTTCGGCGCCTCGAAAGCCCTGCGGTTTACGGATTTCCCGAGCGGAAACCCACTTCGTGAAAATTCTCACGAAGTGTGCCGTACCCCACTCCTTTTCACAAGTCCCGGCAGCAAATCGGCTCGCGCCAGAGAACGCGAGGCGAGGGGGTCGGCGAACGCTCGACGAGCCTTGGGCCGCCCCGGCCCAGGCGAGGAGACTTTTGCCGCCCCCTCGCCGGCGCACGTATCCGGAGCAGCAGCCGCGCCGATTCGCCTACCGGTCAATCTCACCCATCACGATGTCGAGGCTGCCCACGATCGCCGGCACGTCGGCGATCAGGCACCCGCGACAGAGTTCGTGGGCGACGGCGAGGTTCGAAAAGGAACTGGATCGCGCCCGCGCCCGCCACGGAATCGCCGAGCCGTCGCTGACGATGTAAAAGCCCATCTGGCCCTTGGGGCACTCTGTCTCAAGGTAGGCGTCGCCCGCCGGCATCTTCTCAGTCAGTTTGAGCGGTTCACCGAGCGGCCCGTTGCAGGCGGAGTAGCGATCCATCGCCTGGCGGACGAGGTCCATCGACTGCACGACTTCGAGCATCCGCACGAAGAACCGGTGCCAGCAGTCGCCGAGCACGGCGTCAGCCGGCACGGCCGGGTATTCGCGGTCGCGGGGATAATGGCCGTCCTTCATCACAGCCACCTCGAAGGCGTAGCCCTCGTACATGGCGGTGTAGATCGCCTCGCCGTCCCGCCGCATGTCTTGATCGACGCCGCTGCCGCGGAGCACGGGACCAGAGCAGCCGTATTCGATCGCGAGATCCCGCGACATGACGCCGATGTTCGCCGTCCGCTTCACGAAAATGGCGTTTGTGGTGAGGAGTGCGTGATACTCCTTGATGATCGGCTCAAACTGGGCAAGGAAGGCCTCGCACCTCTGCAGCCAGCCTGGCGGCAGGTCGGCCGTCAGGCCGCCGACCGTGATGTAGCTGTAGGTGAGCCGGGCACCGCAAGCTTCCTCAAAGAGATCGAGGATCTTCTCACGTTCGCGGAACGCGTAGAGGAAGGGGCTGAAGGTGCCGAGATCGAGGCCGTAGGCCCCCATGCCCACGAGGTGACTGCCGATCCGATTGAGTTCGGAGATCAGGACCCGCAGGTGGCGGGCCTTCTCGCTCACCTCATACTTCATGAGCTTCTCGACGGCGAGGGCCCAGCCGAGGTTCATGTTCATCGCCGCGAGGTAGTCCATCCGGTCGGTGTACGGAATGAACTGGCGGTGCGTGAGATTCTCGCCAATCTTCTCGGCGCAGCGGTGGAGGTAGCCAATGTGCGGCTCCACTTCCGACACCACCTCGCCGTCGGTACGAAGCACGAGCCGGAGCACGCCGTGAGTGCTCGGATGCTGCGGACCCATGTTGACGAGCATCTCGTCCGTGCGAACGTCAAACTCGATGATCCGGGGATCGTCGTCAACCATCGAAGCCATCGCTACCTCCCCCTAATACCGTGATAGTCGAGCGGCATCTCGTAGTCCTTGCGGAGCGGGAAGCCCTCCCAGTCCTCCGGACAGAGGATCCGCCGCAGGTCGGGATGCCCGGTGAACCACACGCCCGAGAGATCGTAGACCTCTCGCTCGTGCCAGTTGGCTCCGCGCCAGACGCCGCAGACGCTCGGAATCTCGGGCGGCTGGCCGGGCACGTCGGCCTTCCAACGGGGCAGGTTCGTCTTGACCACAAGGCTCACGCGGGTCGACGTGCTCCACAGGTGGTAGACCATCTCGAGGTGCGGTTGCCAGGAGACCTTGGCGGCCTTCTTGGGGTCGGGCTCACACCAATCGACGGCGGTGATGCATTGCACCGAGTCAAACCGCACCGGACTCGACGTCGCCAGCCAGCGGCAGACGTCGACGATCCGCTCGGGGGCGACTTCGACCCACGGGTCGATTGCCTCGAGGTTCCTGCCGACGACAGCGCCGGGCAGGGCCTCCTCCAACTGCTCGAGAAAACTGGGGCCTCGCATGGTATTCCGTTCGTGAATCGGGATGGTGGGGTGATGTGCCGTCGTCGTCAGCGGGTGGAGACGCGGCCCGCCGAACCGGCTCGTTCGGCCGACACCGCCCGGACCCAGTCGAGGTCGCCGCGGTACCAGACGTACGCGAATCCTGAGAGCAGTACGGCGAAGAATGCCACCATGTCGACGAGGGCGGTGCGGGCGAGGAGCGACCCGGCACGCGCGAGCGACCACTGGGCCGAGGCCTGGGCGGGCGTCATCGTGCCGCGCGTCGCCTCGACATGCCGGACCTCGGGGAGCGTGGGCGTGAAGAACGGTCCCGCCTGTTGAGGAACGGCTGGATCATGCACTCCGAGTTCGCGGAGCAGGCCGTTGCTGGCCAGGCTCAAGCCTCCATCAGCCGTCGCCGAGACAAGGGCGGGATCGGTGAGTTGGGTCGCCTTGCCAAACACCGTCGCCCATGGAAAGAAAAGCGCGACTTCCACGTCGAAGATGATGAACAACAACGCGACCACGTAAAAACGAAGGTCGAACTGCACAAAACTCGAACCGATGGTCGGTTCACCGCACTCGTATACCTCGAGTTTCTCAGCATTGGGCATCCGTGGCCGCACCAGCCAGCCAACGAGCAGATTGACGGCGAGGAAGGCGCCGCCAACTGCGACGAACAGGGCGACGAAGCCGGCGATGAGAGTGGGGTGCATGGCGGTGGTGCTGAAAGGTGTGCTCGGCTACTGGTTGGGCCCGCCATGGACGGGCTCCACGATCACCTTCGCGGCAGCGACGGCCGTGGGGTTGATGGTGGATCGCCCCCAGGCGACCTCGACCGGCAGGCGGGCAAAGTCGACGATCGTTCCGTCACGGCTGTAGCACGAAAGATCGAGCGTCGAGCCCATGAAGATGCAGTCGACCGGACAGGGCTCCACACAGAGTGCACAGAACATGCACTTCGAGTAGTCGATCGTGAATCCGCTTACCTGAAAGCCCTTGCCATTTTCGACCCGCTCCTTGCCGATGTAGATGCAGTCGACCGGACAGGCCTTTGCGCACTGGTCGCAGGCGATGCAAGTGGTGAGGTCGTACCGGTGGAAGCCCCGGTACCTCGCGGCCACCGGCGCCGGCAGTTCCGGGTACTCGAAGTGCTCCGTGAAAGTCCGACGCTTCTGGTCGTAGGTGCTGCTAAAGACCCGCAGCGTCACGAGCATGCCCTCGAGCACCGTGCCCACGGCCGTGAACAGGTTGCGAAGCCACTCTCTCATGCGGGAGGCCCGTGGATGGTGTCAGGCGGAGGGAAGTCGCGCGAAAGTATAGGTGTGGCTTCCGTCCCAACAAGCGGCGACCGTGTTGTGGGGGCAGCCCGCGGTTTGGCGAACTCGCCCCGCCGCAGACCGTCTCGCCTCCTGACGAACGGCCGCGGTCCCAGGTGTCCGCAATGATGTTCCCCCCCAGAATGTGTCCGAATCAGGGCCCCGGACGTCCCGTCACCCTGCGAAACCGCTGAAAAACCGCCCCCCAGCTCCGAGCAGACCCGCCAAAAATGCTTGACTGGCCACTGGAAACCTTTACAGTTAAGGAGTTTGCGGAGTCCGTAGGCGACGGATCCGCTCCGCCAAGGATTGGCCCTATGCTCGTACTGTCGCGAAAGAAAGACGAGAGCATCGTCATCAACAACGACATCACGATCGTTGTGGTGGAGATCCGTGGTGATAAGGTCCGGCTCGGCGTCGAGGCGCCGAAGGAAGTGCCGGTGCACCGCCGTGAAGTCTTCGAGGCGATCGCACGGGGCGAACCGGTCGATGCTGCGTCCGTCGTGGCGCCCGCGGTGGGAGCGACTGGAGTTGTTCCGGAGGCCGCACGCCCAACTGAGCAACCTGCTCCGCCGCGGGACTGATCTTTTACCCGACGATGCGGTGTCGGGGGCCTGGATTGATGGCGAGCCGTTCGGCACTTACGCCGCCAGCAGTTAGCGGGTACGCTTTGAACCGGTTCCCGCCCGTAGCCAGGGGTCAATCAGATCCGGCGCGGCCCCATCGTCTAGTGGTTAGGACACCGCCCTTTCACGGCGGTAACCGGGGTTCGAATCCCCGTGGGGTCAATCTCTCTCGCCCGCGTGGCTGATCGCACAGCAGACCCGCACCCGCTCCACGCTGAGGACTCTACGATCGAACCGCAGTCAAGCTACGACGCCGTGCTGCTCGTCTCGTTCGGCGGCCCCGACGGCCCCGATGACGTGATTCCGTTTCTGGAAAACGTCCTCCGCGGACGTAACGTGCCGCGAGAGCGCATGCTCGAAGTGGCCGAGCACTACTATCACTTCGGTGGCAAGAGCCCGATCAACGAGCAGAACCTTGCCCTGCTGGCAGCGATCAGGGATGAACTCGACCGCCGCGGTCCCCATCTGCCCGTCTACTGGGGCAATCGCAACTGGCATCCACTGCTCACCGACACGCTCCGCGAGATGGCCGACGCCGGCGTGAAGCGGGCAATCGCGTTCGTGACCAGCGCGTTTTCCAGTTATTCCGGCTGCCGGCAGTACCGCGAAAACATCGCCGCCGCGTGCGCTCCGCTCGGCGACAAAGCCCCGCAGGTCGACAAAATCCGCGTATTCTTCAACCATCCGGGCTTCGTCGGACCGATGGCGGCCAACGTGCAGCGGGCCCTTGAGCGATTTCCGGTTACGGACAAGGCCGGCGTTCCGGTGCTCTTCACGGCTCACAGCATCCCGACCTCGATGGCGGACAGCTGCCGCTACGTTCCGCAGCTCCAGGAATCGTGCCGGCTCGTCGCCGCGGAGGCGGGTGTTATCGACTGGAAACTCGTCTATCAGAGCCGCAGCGGCCCGCCCACGCAGCCGTGGCTCGAACCGGACGTCTGCGACGCGATCCGCGACCTGCACGCTCGTGGCGGCCGACAGGTGGTGATCGCCCCCATCGGCTTCATCTCCGACCACATGGAGGTGCTCTACGACCTCGACACCGAAGCGGCCGACCTCTGCCAGGAACTCGGCGTCGAGATGGCCCGGGCGGCGACCGTCGGCACTTCCCCGGCGTTCGTGTCGATGGTCTGCGACCTCATCGCGGAGCGGGCTTGGGCGTTGCCCGAACGAGTCGCCATCGGCACCCTACCCGCCAACCACGACGTCTGCCCTCTCGACTGCTGTCCGGCCCCGCAGCGGCCTGCGTCGCCCGCGGGCCGGCCGACGTAGCCCGCCCATGCCATCGGTCCGCTTCACGCCGGGTTCGCCCTCTGACCACCCGCGTGACTGCGTGGCGCTCGTCCATGGGTTCATGGCGAACAAGTACATACTCACGATGCTGAGCCGCCGACTGCAGGCCCACGGCTATTCGACGACCGCGTGGGGATACTGGAACATGGGCTGCTCGCTACTCGTTCACGCGGAGCGGTTCGCCCGCGAACTTGAACTGCTTGACCGCGAACCGCGAATCGACACGCTTCACGTGGTCGGCCACAGCATGGGCTGCATCATCAGTCGGGTGGCCCTCGACCGCTACCGACCGCGGAAGATGGGGCGGTTCGTCATGCTCGCCCCGCCCAACCGCGGCTCATTCGTAGCCACAGCCACGGCTCGCACGCTTGGCCGGTTCCTCACACCTGTGGCCGAACTCTCCACGGCGGACAATAGCCTCGTGAACTCACTGCCAACACCGCAGGGGATCGACATCGGCGTGATCGCGGCGAAGCACGACGCCCTGGTGGCCGAAGAGAGCACGCGGCCCGACGCCCCACACACCCACATCACGCTGCCAACGTGGCACACGGGCCTGCTCTTCAGCCGCGAGACCGCCGACCTCGTGGCTGGATTCCTCGCCACGGGCGAGTTCCCGGCGACTACCGCCACAGCCCCGCGGAACCCCTGACTCCAATCCCGATGGACCTCACGCCCCGCTTCCTGGGCTCGTCATCCATTGCCGTTGGCCCACTCGGCCTCGGCTGCTGGCCCCTCGCCGGTATGACCCGCGACGGAGTCACCCGAGAAGCGGCGGTCGCTACGGTGCGGGCCGCGATCGACTCTGGTGTCACCCACCTCGACACGGCGTATTGCTACGGCGAGCACGGCGAGAGCGAGAGGGCGATCCGGGAGGCATTGCCGGGCCGCCGCCGCGAAGATGTCGTGATTGCCGGCAAGTGTGGCATCCACTGGGAGCCCGATCAGTCAAAAAAACCGCCGCGGAGGCAAGTGGTCGATGGCCGGCCAGAGCGCATCCGAATGCAGGTCGATGAGACTCTCGACCGCCTCGGCACCGACCGGCTCGATCTTCTCTACCTCCACGCCCCCGACCCGGCCGTGCCAATCGAGGAATCGGCTGGCGAGCTCAAGCGGTTGCTCGAAGCCGGCAAGGCCCGGGCGATCGGGCTGTCGAACGCATCAACGGCGAATCTCTCCCGGTTCGCGACGGCGTGCCCGCTGGTCGCCTGCCAGATGCAATTCAACATGCTCCAGCGGGAAATCGAGGCGGAGGTGCTCCCCTGGTGCCTCGCCCACGGTGTGGCAATGGTGGTCTACTGGCCACTCATGAAGGGGCTGCTCGCAGGCCGGATGCGTCGCGGCCAGACGTTCCCGACGAGCGATAGCCGCCACAAGTATCCGATCTTCAACGGACCTGAGTTCGACCGGAACCTCGACTTCGTGGATGCCCTCCGGCCCGCGGCGGCTCGGCTCGGCTGCGAGTTGCCCGATCTGGTGCTCGCCTGGACGGCCGAGCAGCCCGGGATCACGAGCGTGCTCTTTGGGGCCACATCCCCGGAGCAGGTCCAGGAGAATGCTGCCGCGGCGCGGTGCGAACTCGACGATGAGGCCCGCCAGGAGATCCACGCCGCCATTCGGGCCCGCGGCCCCGTCGCCGGCCGACAACCCGTCTGATCCGGATCACCCGTGATCCGCAGGCCCCGTTCCCGGTGCTCGTGCAAGCCGAAGGCCGTAAGGCCCCGGGCGCGGTCAAAGGAAACGCCGCCCCACCCGCTCTTCCCCTCCGTCGCCCCTCCTTGGCCACCGGCCCCGCTCGGTCCTCCCCGCGCCCCCGCCCTTGGTCCTGCCCGTCCCGGCCCGACATTGAGGGCCGTTTGACCAAACCCTCCGGCGAAACTAGCGTCGAAGGGGTATTCGGTCTCCCCCTCAAACCCTCGTGGAATCCGGCCATGTCCTTGAACTGCCGCTTCGTCCTTGCGGTCGCCGCCGCTGTTCTTGTTTCCTCCACCGCCGCCACGATGCGGTCCGCGAGTGCTGGACCGCTGAGTCCCGCAGCAGGTGATCGGGTCGCCCAAAACGCATCGTTCGTGGCGTCCGAGATTCAGGACGCGATCGCGGACGGCGAGACCGATGCCGCCGAGAACCTCCGCCGTTTCATCGACACCGACGACGCGTTTCGCGTCTACCACCGCGATCACCAGGTGCTCGTGGCGATGACAACCCGGCGAAACCTCTTCGTCGGTGACAAGCGAGCCGGGGAACGACAGGCCGCGGAGATTGTCCGGGCTGTCCTTCAAGAGAAGTTCACACACCTGCTTGAGACCGAAGACGGCTTCCTGGGGCTTGATCCCAACGCCGTGCGGGTCGTGTTCGTCGAGCCTGATGCCTTCGAAGACTGCCCCGGCCGCCGGCCGAGTCGCGTTGGTGGCACCACCCCAGGACAGGCTCCAGTGCCATTCGCCGGCAACGGACTCTGGTCGAACGGGTGGGCCACGCCCGCCCCGTGCACAAACTGCCAGTAGCAGGCCATAGAGGAACCGAGCCCAAGGCAAGCCGAGAAGACACACAGGTTGAAAACCTGTGCTACGTGAGTGCCACAGGTTGGAAACCTGTGCTACGGGGAGGCAGCGAGGGGCTGCCCGTGCTCCGGGAGCCGGCCTTGCTGACCAGCGGAGGCATGGATGCCGGAGCGCAGGCAGCATCGAGTGAGCAGAGGCCCGGAGGGCCGTAGCGAACGTCCGGCGACGG
>Ga0114959_10000958_pt1 | contig 26564 bp, 26 predicted proteins | sample C_130625_EF_Meta_FD_87317 | JGI IMG/M metagenome (GOLD analysis project Ga0114959, IMG submission 87317) | Freshwater microbial communities from Lake Croche, Canada to study carbon cycling - C_130625_EF_MetaG | ecosystem: Environmental > Aquatic > Freshwater > Lake | place: Lake Croche, Canada... | reverse complement strand
GTCGTGGTGGTGTGCGGACTTCTCCTGGCGGGTGCCGTAATCGCAAACCATCAGCGGAACCACAAGCTGAATGACCAATTTGGTTACCTGCTCGTCGGCGCAATCACCCTCTTCACCGTTTTCGCGTCCGGCCGCTTGGCGTTGGCGCTCATTCACAAGGAACATGTTCCGCCGCAACGCGTGCTTATCTCCGCCGGTCTCCTCTGGGTGAGCAACGTGCTGAACTTTGCCATTTGGTATTGGCGCATCGATGCGGGAGGTCCCAACGCGCGCGACAAACGGCAACGTCACGAAACCGATGCGTTTTTATTCCCCCAAACCACGCTGGAAGACCATCAATGGAACCCCCAATTTATGGACTACCTGTTTTTGTCATTTAATACCAGCACCGCGCTGTCCCCCGCCGATACGGCGGCATTGAGCCGTCCAGCCAAGGGGTTAATGATGTTGCAGGCAAGTATTTCTCTGGTCATCATCATTCTCATTGCCGCGCGGGCCGTCAACGTACTGTAAATCGATGAGCGATCCCACCCAACGGTTCAATTCGCGCGCCCAGGTCTATGTAGCCGGACGGCCGTCGTATCCCACCGCGTTGATCGCTTGGCTGCTGGCGCACTTTCCTCCCGCCACCCGCATTGCCGATATCGGGGCGGGGACCGGCATCTTGACGAAACAGCTTTTCGACGCTGGCTTTTCCGTCACCGCGGTGGAGCCCAGTGCCCCGATGCGAAACGAGATTCCCTCCGAAATCCTCTCGCTGGACGGGACCGCCGAGGATATTCCATTGCCCGAAGCGTCCGTGGAGCTAGTAACGGTCGCCCAGGCGTTTCACTGGTTCAATCAAGTGGCCGCGATAGCGGAATTTGAGCGGATCCTGACGCCGGGCGGTCGGGTCGCCCTGATCTGGAATCAGCGGGACGATTCCTCTGAGATTGGTCGGGAATATAAAGTTCTGGTGGAACGTCATCGCGGAGAGCCGGTTCCCCACGTCGGGCCGCGCGCCACCCCGAACGGATTACTCGGTGATCTCGTTTCGCTTCGTTTTGATAACCCGCAGATGCTGACGAAGTCGGCCCTTCTCAGCCGGGTTCACAGTACATCGTATCTTGCCCAGAGTCCGGCTCTCGACGCCGATTTTTCCGACCTATTCGACCGTTACGCCCAGGATGGAATTCTCCGCTTGCCGCAAAACACGGAAATGTACGTTGGCATCCCCCAACCGTAGCCGCAGTATTCTGTATCGGTCATGGCTTGGGGTGGATTAATCGATCGATACGGTTCCCGGATGAATATCGCGGGAAAAGATCGCCCGGTGACGCTTTATGAGGGGAACACTCCGCTAGTTCCCGCTCCGAAACTCGCCGAATGGATTGGCGGTGAGATCGATCTCTATCTCAAATACGACGGGATGAACCCAACCGGGTCATTCAAAGACCGCGGCATGACCACCGCCATCACCCACGCCCGGGCGGAGGGTGCAGAAATCGTCATCTGTGCCAGCACCGGCAACACCAGCGCGGCCGCTGCCGCCTACGCCGCGCGGGCCGGAATGAAGTGTGTGGTGCTAATCCCCGACGGCAAAATTGCTTACGGCAAACTTGCCGGCACCCTCGCTTATGGGGCGCAGGTGGTCGCCATTCGGGGATCATTCGATGACGGCCTCCGACTCGTTCAAGAAATCTCGGCCGTCACCCCAATTGCCCTGGTGAACAGCGTGAACCCCGCCCGGTTAGAGGGCCAGAAAACTGCCGCGTGGGAGGTCTGCGAGCAACTCGGAGAAATTCCCGATTGGCTGGCCCTGCCGGTGGGAAATGCTGGCAACATCAGCGCGTACTGGATGGGTTTTAGCCAATGCTGGCGGTCGGAATGCGCGCAACTTTGCCAGAAGTCACCCGCGAAGCGACCTCAGCTTTTAGGGACTCAGGCCGCGGGAGCGGCCCCGCTGGTAGATGGGCACCCGGTGGACCATCCCGAAACCAAGTGCACCGCCATTCGCATCGGTCGGCCCGCCCGGGGTGAACAGGCTTTGCAGGCCATCACGGAATCGAAGGGAATCATTACCAAGTGCTCCGACGATGAAATTTTTGCCGCCTACCGGGAAGTTGCGCGGCGAGAAGGCGTGTTCTGCGAGCCGAGCAGTGCCGCCGGGCTTGCGGGACTAAAGCAGCAAATCGCCGCCGGGAACGGGCCTCGGCCAGGGCAGACCGTGGTTGCGGTCCTGACCGGTCACGGACTTAAAGACCCAGATTCTGCTGTCTCCGAAGCCGTGGCTCCCATCACGCTAGACGCCGATCTGGACTGCCTTCGCCGACACCTGCTGGGATGAATTTGATCCATCTATCTCGGCTAGACTTTTGCGAATGATACGAGTTCGAATTCCTGCTACTACCGCCAATCTGGGACCAGGGTTCGACTGCATGGGTCTGGCGCTAGACCTTTGGAACACCTTCGAGCTGCACCTAAAGGATGGCGCCGATCGGTTCTTAGTGCACTCCGATGGCGAAGGGATCGGCCAGCTACCGCCCGACGAGCGCAACTTGGTAGTCCAAGTGATGCAAGACGAGCTGGTTCACCTGGGTGAGGAGCCACTGCGGGGTGCCCGCATTGTTGCCCATAACGAAGTCCCCGCGATCAGCGGACTCGGCTCGTCCAGCACCGCCACCCTCGCCGGCGTTCTATTTGCTCACGCCATCCAAAAGCATCGTCATCACCACGATCCAACCGATCTGGACCTGCATTTTGTATTGGACCGCGCGGTGGCCATCGAGGGCCACGGCGACAATGTGGCCCCCGCGTTGCTGGGCGGGTTTGTGGTGGTCATGCCCGACGAGAGCGGGGTGCTGACGCAGCGCGTCCCTCACGTGCCGATCAAGACGGTTGTGTGCGTGCCGGATTTCCACTTTCCCACCCACGCCGCGCGGGCGGTCCTGCCCGAGCTGTATAAGAAATCCGACGCCATCTACAACATTGGTCGCGCGATGCTGGTGGCGGAAGCACTTCGGTCGGGTGACGATGTGATGCTACAACGCGCGATGAACGATCGGATCCACGAACCGTACCGGCTACCCCTCATTCCGGGCGGCAAGGAGGCGAAGGCCGCCGCCCTAGAATCGGGAGCCCTCGCCGTTGCTCTATCTGGCGCCGGTCCCGGATTATCGCGTTCGCCCGCGGTGGCTACGACCGCATCGGGCGAGCCATGAAGAACGCCTTCGCCACCGCCAATCTCGAAAGTCGCTACTGGGTGCTCGATGTCAGTCCATCCGGCACCCACATCGGTCGCTTGCCGGTGTAGGTTCTATTCGGTGGGTGGCGTACGCCATTCGTAGGGGACCAATGCTCTGAGGTCGGGGATGGCGTCTGGCTCCACCTCGCCTTTCAATTGAAAAGGGGATCCGTCATATACGAAGGCATTTCCGCGGTCAGATGTCCGCCACCGATCCCCGCCTTGAATCAGATTCAAAGATGCCAGATACACCGTTCCGGATCGATCTACGGCTCCGCCCGAGAAGATACTCCTAGGATTTGACTGGGGCTGAACGGCCAAGAACAGTTCGGGACAATTCCCCGCGTCGGCAAGGGCCCCCGTCGGCTCGGCAGGGGTGAAACGGTACGGCAATACCACTGGCTGCTCACCAGTTCGAAGCATGTTCAGCAAGTGAATCGGCTCTGCAGTCGGTCGATAATCGAAGAGGACCACGGCCTCAAGCAGCGAGAAGTGCGGTGCCTTTGTTCGATAATCGGCTACCTCTCCGGGAATGAAAGGGGCACCGTTTTTCACACCCGTCACAAATGTATTTCCTTCCAGAGTGCCGCTAGCAAAAATCGGATTTCGGGTGATGCGGCCCCCTACGCGTGCATCCGCGCTGTAATTCACCTGTACGCGGTCTAAGACTCCGTATTTGTCGTAACGGCAGACCGCATAACCGTGATCCGAAAACCTGTCGCCGGAAAGCTCGGAATCCACCGATCCGCGAATGACTGTAAATTGACGACCGTACCTGTCCTCGAAGCGAACCAACTCTCCACCGGCGGATCGAGTCGCCGGACCTTCGTTCTGATAAGCCACGACTAGCTGCGACTTGACGAGGTTGAGATCGGGGAGTGACGACGAGAGAATCAGAGATGTCAGCAACATTGGTTCACCTATACGAGCCCTATCTTCTTGGACGTCCCCAGATCTCCGATGCGTTCAACGAATCGTAGCTTCATCGGATGACACTAGCTTTTTATTTTGATGTAACGTATAATCAACGCTGATTAATCCTTTAATCCGAAGAAGACAATGAAGTACCTTGCGATGATCCTTGCGGTATGCGGCCTTGGCCTGATGGTCGGTTGCGATTCCAACCCCACCAATGCGCCCACCAAAGAGGCCGTCGCCGATGCCAACGCCGCCCGGGCTAAGGCCATCGACGACAATCCAAACCTGACCCCGCAACAGAAGCAACAGCAGAAAGAAATGATGGGCCTTACCGGGAAGGGACCAGGCAGCCAGGCCGGCGGCGATCGCGAAAAGAAGAACTAAGGTGGCGGTTACTCTGAAGGCCGTCGCACTCGCGGCGGGGGTTTCCACGGCGGCGGTGAGCAAGGCTCTCCACGGCGGGGGCAAAAACGTCCGGATTTCGGAAGACTGTGCCAATCGAATTCGCAAAGTCGCCGAGGATCTGAACTATCGCCCGAATGCGGTGGCTCGTAACCTTCGTGGACAACGCACCCACAACGTCGGCTTAATTTTTGAGAACTTCGGTTCCTTCGCCGATGGTCCCCTGTACTACACCCTTCTGCTAGACGGCATCGGGCAAACACTGTTCAAGCAGCACTATCGCCTCACCATCCTGCCGGAATTGCAGTCGGAGAACATCCTGGGCACCTTCGGCGATGGTCAGCTTGAAGGCGTCATCTGGTGCAAGCTCGCCCGGGATGAAGCCACGCTCCAGCTCATCCACGATTGCCCGATTCCGATCGTAGCTCTGAACGCTCCGGCGCCGGTTGCGGCGACGGAAGCCGTGTTTGTGAGCTGCGACAACGAAAATGGCATTCAACTCGCCGTTCGGCACCTGCTGGAGATGGGCCACAAGAAGATTGCGTTCCTGTACGAAAAGGAGGATGCGAATACGCCCGATACGGTCTCGCGGTGTGAGGCCTTTGTCGCGGCCGCCGGAGAAGCCGGAACCGTGATCGAATGGGGATGGAAACTCACCGAGTTTGAGAATTGGTGGGCCGGAAAGCCCGAAGAGACCGCCATCATCGGCTGGAGCGAACGCACGGCCGGTCAGCTACTTCGGCAGTGCAAAGCCGCCGGGGTTTCGGTGCCCGATCAATTGAGCGTGGTGGGGTTCGACAGCACCCCATTCTGCGAAACCACCCAACCGCGCCTCACGGCGGTCCGCCAGCCCATTCAGGAAATGGCCATTCGTGCCACCGAAACACTTTTATCGATGATTGGGGGCAATCGCCCTCCGTCCAGCTCATTCCTCTTCCCGTGCTCACTTGATGTTCGGGACTCAACCGCACCTCCTCAAAGTGGAGGGGTAATCATATGAAATCCAAAGCATTTACGCTGATTGAACTACTCGTCGTTATTGCAATCATCGCCATCTTGGCGGCGATTCTCTTCCCGGTTTTTGCGCAGGCTAAGACGGCCGCCAAAAAGACTCAGTCGCTGAGCAACGTTAAGCAGCTCGGCACTTCCATCTTCCTGTATCTCGGCGACTCCGACGACTCCTATCCGCAGTCCGAAGTGGGTGGCTGGAGCACTCCGCACCTCACTTGGGCCACCGCCATCTTCCCGTACGTAAAGAACGGCGACATGAACAATGGCGTGTCGGTTGGTAAGGACGGAATCTTCCGCAGCCCCGGTCAGCCTCGCCCGATCAAGCCCGGTACCAACGAAAGCGGTGCCTATAGCTACGGCGTGCACGAGACCCTTTTTGTCAACAACTACGGTCACAGCAATGAAGATGTCGTGAACCCGGGTGTGCCGACCTCGGTGGTGGATTCCGCCGCCGACAAGATCATGCTCATGGAAAAGGGCGCCAACGACACCTCCGATGCGGACGGCAACTGGCAGTACCCGTGGTTTAGCCCTTGGCAGAACCAGTGGGTTGGCAGCATCCTCGGTACTCCCGGCGATGTATCCACCATCAAGCGCGACGGAGTGGATGTTTACACCCCCGGAACTTCGGTCTATTCGCCGCTGTACGATAGCGACTGCGTTTCGTCCGTTAACGCCGCCGCCTGGGAATGCGGAGCGCACGCTCGCTACCGCTTTACCAACACCGCTCCGATGGTCTTTGCCGACGGTCACGCGGCCGCGGTCAAGAAGGGTGCCATTCAGTGGTACAAAAACATCTGGGTCGACCGCCGCAACCAGAATCACTTCCAGTGGTACTACGGATTCCTCAACGAGTCCGACGGTTACTGGGGCATCCCGCAAGGTATCTGGTAACCACCAGATAGTCTAAAAATAGGGCCGCGGCAGTTTGTCGCGGCCCTTCTGTTTTGTAACGGGTAGCGTTACCATATGATCCGCCAGTCGTTCTGCTATCCGATTTATCAAGGTGATCCCGACACCTTCGCGGCCACCCGAGCCATGGGTTACGAAGCCACCGAATTTTGGGCGTGGAGCGAAAACCTGCCCGAAGTCATTGCGACGGCACAAGCCGCCGGACTCAAGATTGCCAGCTTTACCGGTCACGAGGGGATTGATCGGGGACTGAGTCACGTTTCGGACTTCGATCGGATCGAGGCCGAGATACGCCAGTCGGTGGATCGCGCCGTGGCGATTAACTGCCCCGGCATCATCGTGTTTCCCGGCGGTCGAGACGGTAAGCGGAGCGACACCGAAGCGCTGGTCGACACGGCCCATGCCCTCCGCCGCATCGCACCGTACGCGGAAGCGAACGGCGTAAACCTAAACATCGAGATCCTCAACTCTCGCCACGATCACCCCGGCTATTTGGCGGACACCGTGGAATGGGGCGTAGCCCTATGCGAGATGGTCGGTAGCGAAAGGGTGAAGATTCTCTTCGATATCTATCACGTGCAAGTCATGCAGGGAGACCTGATCGCACGCCTCAAATGGGCGATGCCGTTCATCGGACACATCCACACGGCTGGCGTTCCTGGACGCCACGAACTTGATTCCCGGCAGGAGATTCACTATCCTGCGGTGATGCAGGTCCTCTCGGATGCGGGCTATGAGGGATACGTCGGCCACGAGTTCTTCCCCAACCGGCTGGGCAAGTTGGAATCGCTCCAAGAAGCTTTCACGGTCTGCAACGTGTAGGCATAAAGCCCCCCAATTTCACCGTCGGGAATTCGTGGGGGGGATCCGATATAGTAATAGCGTGCAGCTCGCAACTTCCGCCCTCGTTCTAGGCCTGGCAACGGCCGCCTTGGCGCAAACTCCGCCCCCCGCCGCGCCGCCCGCGCCTACCCCGCCGCAAGCCACTCCGCCACCGGCTGAAGATCCAAAATCGATTGCCTCGATCACCAAAGGTTTCGACAAGCTACCCGGCGTTTTTACGCTGTACCGGAAGAAAGACGGGCAAAACGAGACGATCTATGCTGAGATCCCCGAAAGCAAACTGGGACAATTCACTTTGCTTCAGGTCACCAATAGCGGTGGCACCCAGGGCACGAATGCCGAAGTTGCCCCGGGCCTCGTGACGGTAGACCTACCCTTAGAGTTTAAGAAGCTGGATGCAGACCGGATTGTTTTGGTCACTCCGTTGACCAAACTCCGCACCAGCCGCCCCGAACGACAGCGACTGCTCGACCGCAGTTTCCCCGAAGAGATCGTATCCACCTTCCCGATCTCTGGCCGAAGTGCCGACGGAAAAACCTTCCTGATCAACCTCAGTAGTTTCATGAAGTCCGACGTGGCGGAACTGAGCAGTCAGCTTTCGGCCGGCAACCCGTTCGGAGGCGGCGGTGCGGGCTACGGGATTTCCAATGAGTCTTCCTACATCGATAAGCTAAAGAACCTGCCGGAAAACATCAGCTACCGGGTGAACCACTATCTCATCCGCCGCTCACCCACCGGCGGGCCGCGCGCGTTCTACCTGCCGGTAAGTTACTCCTGGTCCGTGCTCCCAGCATCCGACTACCGACCTCGACTGGGCGACCCCCGCGTCGGCTACTTCACCACGTACTTCAACACCTCGGATAACGACGCCAGTTGGGATACCGGCGTGAACTATATCCAGCGCTGGAACCTGAAGAAACGGGACCCCAAAGCGACCCTCAGCGATCCGGTGAAGCCAATCACTTTCTGGATCGACAACGCCACCCCGCCGGAATATCGTAACGATATCAAAACCGCATTGCTGATGTGGAACCCCGCCTTCGAGCGCGTTGGCATCAAGAATGCCATCGAAGTGAAGCAAATGCCCGACGATGCCGATTGGGACATCGCCGACGTCCGTTACAACGTAGTTCGGTGGACGGTAGATATGCCGTTTGCGATTGCGCTTTTCCGATCAAACCCATTAACGGGTGAGATCATCAACGCTTCCATCAACATGGATGCTGGCTTTGCGACCGGCGGCGGGACCGATTTCGATTTCCACTTCGATAACCTCACTCCGCAGCAGGCAAGAGAGAAGTTTCTCCCGCGACTTTCATCCACGGCGAAGGATGCTCGCTACTGCCAACGCGCCGAAGCCGGCAAATCTAGCCTTGCGCTGGGACTGACGGCCAACGAATTGGTCGCCAACTCTACGATGACCCGGAAGGAGTTTATTCGCCAGTACATCGTGGAAGTGGTAGGACACGAAATGGGCCACATCCTTGGCCTCCGCCATAACTTCGCGGCTACCAACGCTCTCCCCGCCAAGCAGCTTAGCGACCCAGCGGTCGTAAAAGCCCAGGGTATTGGGGCATCGATCATGGACTACAACGCCAGTAACCTCTTTGCCATCGGCAAGCCGGGCGTAGACGTATATTCCCAAACCATCGGGACCTACGATAAGTGGGCGATCGAGTATGGCTACCGAGACATCGCGGCCACAACTCCAGAAGGTGAGCGCTACGCCCTAAACCAAATTGCCCGGAAAGCCGGGTTGCCAGGATTGCGTTACGAAAGCGACGGCAGCGCAAACGGCACCGACCCTAGCGTTCAAACGTTCGACTTGGCGCAAGACAACCTGGACTACTTTGAGAAAGACCTGCAAACGTCGCTTGATGTGATGAAATCTGCCGTCAATCGCGGGACGCAAGCCGGTCAGAGCTATTTCACCATTAGCCGACGATTCCAAGCTGGTTTCCGGGGCTACCTGAACGGAGTATTTGGATCGCTTTCCATCATCGGTGGCGTGAAGCTCGGGAATACCTTCCAGGGCGATCCCGCCGGGGACTTGCCGGCGGTTCCTTACCCTGTGGAACGACAGCGACGCGCCCTTCGACTAGTGACCAAGTACGTCCTTTCTCCGAATGCCCTGCCCGTGACGCCCGAAGCGCTGGCGCGGATTACGTTCAATCCCAATTCTGAAGGGAACGAGGGAACCGGACGAGCGCCGAACTTGCTCGACTCCACGTTAGCAATTCGCAGCCTCGCCATTGGCTCCCTGCTGGATCCAGGCCTGTTCCAGTTAGTCGCCAACAACGAGTTCCGCACTGCGGCCGGCAAGGACCGGATAACCGGTGATGAAATCATCTCCGAGGTCACCAGCGCCACCTTCCGAGATCTCATGGCCGGAACCGCCACGAACCAGATCAGCCGAAGCGCCCAGAGGAGCACCGTGGAGGATCTCATCTTCCTTTCCAAGAGCAGCATCCCCAGCGTAGGCGATGCCCGCATCTCCGCGCGGAGCCATCTGAAAGCGATTCGAGCCGTGATCGGACGCGGTGTACGCAAGACCAACGCGGCCGATGCCGGTCATTACGCCGATCTCGCCGCCACCATCGACCGGTTCTTCAAACCGGTCGGCTCGAACTAAAACAAAAAATCCCCGGCTTCAACTGAGGCCGGGGATTTTTTGTGGATCGGGCTAAGTTAAAACTTAGAACCGACGAAGTGCACGATATCGGCGATGCGGCTGCTGTAGCCCCATTCGTTGTCGTACCAGCTAACCACCTTCACAAAGTTGCCGAGGCCGATCGTATCGACCGCGCTGAAGATGCTGCTGTGGGGATTGCCCTTCAGGTCCGTGCTGACGAGCTCTTCCTCCGAGTACTGAAGAACGTGGCTCATGGAGCCTTCGGCGTACTGCTTCACCGCCGCATTAATCTCCGCCGGAGAGGCATCCTTGCTGAGAAGCGCCGTAAAGTCAACTACCGAAACCGTCGGGGTCGGAACCCGGAAGGCCATACCGGTGAACTTGCCTTGAAGCTCAGGAATTACCAAGCCAACGGCTTTCGCGGCTCCGGTGGAGCTGGGAACGATGTTCTGGGAAGCAGCGCGGGCGTCTCGTAGATCTTTCGCGGCCGTGTCTTGCGTCTTCTGGGTGTTGGTGAACGCGTGAACGGTCGTCAACAGACCCTTCTCGATCCCAAACTGTTCGTGAAGAATTTTCGCGATAGGAGCCAGACCATTAGTGGTGCAGCTAGCGTTCGAAATCACGTGATGGTTGGCCGGATCGTACTGATCATCGTTGACGCCCAGAACGATCGTCTTGTCTTCGTTCTTGGCCGGGGCCGAGATGATAACTTTCTTTACCCCGTGGTTGCGGTGAGCAACGGCCTTGGTGGCATCGGTGAAAAACCCGGTGGATTCAATGACAATATCCACTCCGAGTTGATCCCACGGAATCTGACCCGGTTCTCGCTCGGCGTAAACCTTAATCGCCTTTCCGTTCACCTGAATTTCATCGGTGTCGTAACCAACGGTGCCAGCGAAGGGGCCGTAGGTGCTGTCGTACTTGAACAGATGTGCGTTTGTCTTCGTGTCCGTGAGGTCGTTAATCGCAACTACCTCAATGGAATCCGCGTGACGAGCCAAGATGGTTCGAAGTGAAAGGCGGCCGATACGGCCAAATCCGTTAATACCAACTCGAATGGGCATGATATGACATTCCGGGAAAAGCGTGGCCGAGCGGCGGCATTGCCCACGGTCCCAGAGACTTCACCAACGCAGGATTTTACCTGCGTGACGAGTAAATGCCTAGGAGTACGGCGGCAAAAAGCAAACAAGCACTCGCGGCGGCGAAGGGAGACCAGTGCGCAAACTCCACTCCCAAGCCGTGCGCCGCCCCAAAAGGCTGAAGCTTTTCGTACATTCCGGCTCCGATTGGCGCAGCGATGATCGCTCCCAGGCCCTGCGCCGCCATGACTGCTCCCAGCCGTGCGGCGGAACCGGTCTCACCTCCCGCGAAGGCATACCAGGCGGGTAGGGCCACCAAAAACCCGGTCCCCACCAGCGGTGCGGCCACCGCCAATACAGTCAGCGACCGCAGCTCGGGCACCCACGTGGCCGCCCCGAGAATCCCCGTACCGAGGATCGCCAGAAAAAGCCCGCCCAAGACCGTTCGACGGCGCCCAAAACGGTCGGAAGCCCGTCCGGCGGGACTAGCCAGAACCGCCAAAATAAGGGCCACCGGCAAGACGAGCCACCCCACCTGCGACTCCGTCAGGCGGAATTCATCCATCGGAAATAGCTTCACCACGAAACTCGGAAAGCCGATTCCGGCAAATGCAAAGAAGCCCACCACCAATAGCGTTTTAGGGGTCCGAAGGTCGATCTTCTCGCTGTTCTCGGAGTGGGCAACGGGCGGATGCACGCTCAAACTCGCGCTTGCCGCAATCACAAAAAGTGCCATAGCAACGGTTAGCCCAGCGGACGGGTTTCTGGCTAGATCATTCACTCCGCCAGCGATCGGAAATGCCAGCGCGATGCCAATCAGGTAGCAGGCGTTTAGCGAGGCCATTCCGCGGCCACGTTCTTCCCGGGAAGTAGCTCCGGCCATGGCGGCGAACAAGGAGGGCCAAACCATCGCCGCGCCCAAGCCATCTAGCATCCGCAGGCCCGCCAAAATGACGGTCTCCCAGGCTGCCCCATTCCCGCGCGGTGCGACAATGGTCAGCAAAATGGAGACCACGGATAGGAGCGGACCCAAGATGAGCAAGGGCCGTGTGCCGTAACGATCCGCCCATCGCCCAGTAAAAATCTTGGCGAGGGCCTCGGTGGCCAAAAACGTGCCGAGGACGATACCGACGGCCGCTTCGCCGAACCCCCGAGAATCACGCAGGTAAACCGGCATGGTGCTGAGGTTCAGCGACGCAAAGCCCAGCTCCGCAAACAAGGCGATCAAGAGAAGCCGCCCGGCCGTTCCCTTCCGCCCCATCGTCACCCCTATAGGATAGCGGTTCTGATGAGCGGGGAGTCGTGACCGGGCGCGCGGGTTCTCTTACTTCTTGCCGGCCTTCTTCTTTTCGAGTGCCTTACCGATCAAATCTGCGAAACCGGGGCCGCGCAGCGTAGAAGCATCACCGATGATTTCACCGGTATCGCCATCAACCAGCAACTCAAACGGGATCGCGCCCACATCGTAGAGGCCGCCGAGATCGGTGTCCCAGTACTTGCCCTCGTAAATGTGCCGCCAGGTCATGTCGTTCTTGGCCGTGAAGTCCTTAACCAGGGCCGCCTTATCCGCCTGATCGAAACTGATGCCAAGGATTTCGAAGCCTTCGTCGTGCCACTTCGCGTACCCAGCCTTCACGTTAGGAAGCTCAGCGATGCAAGGACCACACCAAGTTGCCCAGAAATCGAGCAGAACAAGCTTGCCCTTGTAGTCACGCGGGAACTTCACCTTGGTGCCGTCGAGGGTTGTCGCCTCAAATGCAATCGCCTTCTTGCCGATGCTCACGTCCGGCGGAAGCGGTGCCACGGGCAGCTTCTCTTTTGCCTTATCCAGCGTAAAGCCGTCTTTGAAGTTCAAGGTGTACGTGGTGCCCGTGAAGTTGAACGGCTTTCCTACCTGAACGTACTCGCGCTTGTAGCTGATCTTGCCGTCATTGTTGCGATCAATCGCCAGGGCAGTATCGGCAGCGGGCTCGCCGGCAATGAACGTTGAGAATTTCTTCTTATCCAGCTCCAACGTCACTTCGTAGCCGTAATCGAAGTAGTACAGAACCGTATCCTTCAGTGCCGCTCGGTTCGGATCCTTCGGATCGAATCGGTAAAAGTTCACGGCGACCGGAACGCCTTTGCCGGCATCGACCGTTGCGCTGCCGAAATAGACCGTCGTATTGCCGTTCTTGCGACCTTCCCACTTTACGGCCGGATCATTCGTGAGGTCACCGTCACCGTTGGCGTCCACAAAGAATCGAGCGGCCCCAGTTTCCGGCTCATCCACCAAGAACGCAATCGACTTAGAACCGGCTACAAACGTGCCGTAGTGCGGCGCGGTGACGTCGGCCGGTTTCGTCTTGATGGTCGTTTCCGGCGTGAATTGAGCGCGAATGGGCCGGTAACCGCCAGCCTTTTGGGTGGCGCCCGAGGGAATCAATTTCAGTTCAACGTTTGGCCCGGCGGCAACGCTGAGAAGAGCAATGATCGCAAAACTCATGGTTGCGCGCCATTGTACGTCAATACGTGCGGAATTTTAACGGTTCGTGATGCTAGACGCTGAATCATCAGGTTTTCATCGCTTTTCACGAAGAATCCTTAAGCTTTTTAAGCCCAGAGCGCGGGATTTAAATCGGCAAACGGAGCGTCTTTCTGCTGGCAATCGGCCAGAAACTCCTGTTCGTCGGCGGTCATCAGGTGACCGTGATGCACCCGGGAAGCCAGCTCGGCCAGGCGGTTGAAGCGATCCACATGATCGCTAAACCGAATCTCCGCGTAGTCTCGCGCCGACTGGGTGGAAATCAGGAACTGCCAATCGCTGGATTCCGCCAAGAGTAACTCTCGCCCGGCTTGGCGAACAATCTCTCGCGCGGGTCCATCCGCGAGTGTGCGCGACATCTCGCGCATCTTTCGCTGAATCGGGTGCAGTTGCTTCCACGTCCAGGCATTTTCTCCGTTGAGCCAAATGTAGTGGTATCCCCCTTCGCCCCAGCTTCCTTCGGGCAAGTTGATCAAGTGCCGCGCCGGGTCTCGGTCCAGAACATCGCCGCCGCTGGCCATCTCCACTTCCCCATCGGCATGCAGCGCGCGAGCCAGTTCGTACAGAAACTCCGGTCCCTCCCACCACCAGTGACCAAACAGCTCCGTGTCGTACATCGCCACCAACGTGCCGTTTCGATCAGCCTGACCGCGATATTTCGCCAACGCGCCCTTAATGACGTTCACCATATCCCGGGCGTGCTCTGCGACGTTTTCGTAGGCTCGGTAGGGGTCGTAGGGCTGCTTGGATCCCAGATCGGCCTTGTTTTCACTGATCCGCCAATACTTCAATCGTCCCGGATACAGCTGCTTGTGAAACTCCAAATAGTGTGGATCACCCGGGTACCCGACATCGCCTGACCAAACCTTTACCGTCGTCTCCGGGTCGCGGCTAAAACACGTTTCTCCAGTCGGCAAAATGTAGTGCTCATACTCGCTTCGCACCTCTTCCGAGGGCGTAAAGTACCGGCTCGAACGGGCGAATAACTCCGCCAATTGAGGGAAGTTTGCTGCGTATGTTCCCAGGGGTGTTCCGCCCCGAATCATGTGAGAATCGACAAAGAAATACTCCAGGTTGTACTTGGCTAGCCATTCGTCGGTACCGGCGCGCTCCCACGGCACTTCGCTATCATCCACCGGGCTTTTCCAGGCATAGCGGGGTCGGTAGGCGCATTCGGGCAGCCAGATGCCACGCGGCTTTTTCCCGAAGTGCTTTTGATACGTATCGACTCCCAGTTGAATTTGGGCGCGACAACTTTCTTCCGTTCCCAGTAGGGGCTGGTATCCATGGGTCACCCCACTGGTGATGATTTCGATACTCCCGACTTCCTGAAAATGACGGAATCCGCTCACGATGCTGCGATTCCACCGGTTCTGAAACTGATCCTTCGCCCGCTCATAAATCCGGGCCCAGTATCCAGCCAGGCCCACCATTCCTAGCCCGTCGCCATTTTCGCGAAATCGAGCCGCATCGCCCCGTGCGAACGCCGCCCGGGAATCGCAGTAGTCCTCAAATTCGGCCTTAAAAGATTCGTCTTCCAGCTGTTCCGCCAAAATCGGCGTCACATTGACTGTCCAGCGGGGATAAATGCCCTGCTCTTCCAGTCGGTAAAGGACATCCAGCAGCGGCAGATAGCACTCGGCGGCGCTTTCGGTAATCCAGTCGGTGCCGTGGGGGCTTTTTCCGTGACTCAACACATACGGCATGTGCGAGTGCAAGCAGAGCAAAAACCGTCCCAACGCCATGTCTGCATTCTATCCGGTTCCCGCCCCCTTGGCCCCTGTCGTCGCGGTGTCACGCCATACGGGGACTCAGCTTGGCGGTAGCCAAATATCACGGCACCGGGGTGATCGCAAAAGGAATGAAACTTAAGCCGTCGGCACTTAGCGTGCAAATGTTCAAAATGTTCAAAATCCCCCTAACCATTTTCTCTGTTGCGGCTGCTGCCGCTTCCATGGCCACCCCGCTCAATCTCACCGGTATCGATTACGCCAAGGGCGGAAACGTCTCCGCTTCGCTAGATGGCAACGGCCAGTATTTCTTCGGCGGTCCTCAGCAAGGCAACTACAACGGTGGCGCGGGCCAAGACTTTTTCTGCGTCGACTTCGACAAGCACAATGGCCTTCCAGAAACTTATGACGCCACCCTGCTCAATCAGTCCAGCCTAACCAATGGTGGCCTGGTCGGCAAGATTTTCAACAAATTCGGTTCCATCACTTCTTCGGCCCAGGGTGCGGCGGTCCAGCTCGCCATTTGGGATGCCATCTACGATAACGGTGATGGCCTAGGCGCCGGTCGATTCCAAGGAAGCGACTACGCATCCGAAGTGAGCGCCATCCTCAGCGCCGACTACACCGGCGTGTCGAGCAAAATTTCCTACTACCAGCCGACCAGCCACGGTCCAAGCGGCAACCTATACCAGGGCATGATCGGAGCCGCTCCGGTTCCGGAGCCGATGAGCATGGCAGTGGTCGGCCTCGGTGCCGCGGCCCTCATGCGACGCCGCCGCAAGGCTTGATTCCCTAACAAAACTAGTTTAAGGAACGGGCGGGGCCGAGACACCAATCCGGTGTCTCGGCCTTCTTAGTGTACATAGACTTCGTCACGGTCGATGATCCGCCGTGCCTCGCCGTAGGGGACAAAGTTGGGGGGCCGTTTCACCTCCTCCGGGTTCGTCTCATCCACATTCACCGGACCTGCATCCGGTGCCACTTCCTCCGATTCGCTATTCCCATCGTCGAACGCCATGCCTTGATGATAAGCCAGAATCGTTCGTTCCCGAGCCGAAAGACACCCCGGAAACCGAATTGTGACGGAAATTTACAGGGTCAATCCGCCGTCTACCGTCAGCACTTGTCCGGTGATATAGCCCGAGTCTTTCGCGGCTAAAAACAGAACCGCATTGGAAATGTCGGTTGCCGCCCCTAATCGCCCGGCCGGTGCGTTTTCCGTCACGTGCTTTCTAAAATCGTCGCTGAGGTCGGCCGTCATATCGGTCTCAATAAAGCCGGGTGCCACCGCATTACAAGTCACGCCCCGCGCGCCCCATTCCTTGGCTACCGATTTCGTAAACCCAATCACGCCCGCTTTCGATGCCGCATAGTTCGCCTGTCCCGCCGCCCCGGTCTGACCGATGATGCTGGTGACGTTAATGACCCGACCATACCGACCCTTAATCATCGGCTTCAACGCCGCCCGCGTACACAGGAAAGTACCGCGTAGATTCACGGCAATGACGCGATCCCAATCTTCATCCTTCATGCGCAGAACCAACGTATCGCGAGTGATTCCCGCGTTGTTCACCAGCACGTCAAGTTGACCGTACGTCTGATCCAGTTCCTTAAACAGCGCCGCCACTTGGTCGGCATCGCTCACATCCGCCGCGAATCCCGTCGCAAGGGGTCCGATCGCCTCGGCCGCCGCTTTTGCCCCGGCAATGGTCGTAGCAACGCAGGCCACCCGCGCCCCATGATCGGCAAACGCCTGGGCAATCGCCCTTCCAATTCCCCGGCTGGCACCGGTAACCACAACCACCTGACCTTCAAATGACATGCCCATATTGAACCGCTTTTTAACCGACCGAGCTACCGGTCACCGATTTATCGATGCGCTTAATGAGTCCGAGCAGCACTTCGCCGCCTCCTAATTCGACCACTTCGGTAACGCCATCCGCCACCATGGATTGAACAATTTCTGTCCATCTAACCGGGCTCTTGAGCTGCTCTACCAAACGGTCGGGCCACCCGTCGGTCTCCGGTTGGGCGGTGACGTTCGCATAAATCGGTACGGTCGGAGCGTTGAAAGTTAATCCCGCCAGAAATGCGCCCAATTCCGATGCCGGACCATCCATCAGCGGACTGTGAAACGCTCCGCTGACGTTAAGCGGCAAAACGCGCTTCGCGCCCGCGGCTGTTAGTTGGGCGCTCGCTGCTCCTACGGCTTCCACTTCGCCCGAAATGACCAATTGGCCCGGGCAATTATCGTTGGCAATCACCACCGTGCCTTCCACCCCATCCAAAACGGCTTGAATTGCTTCACGGTCCAAGCCCAGGACCGCTGCCATCGTCCCCGGTCGCAGAGAACCAGCCGACGCCATCAATTCTCCTCGGCATAGGACGGCTCGCGCGGCGTCACGGATGCTTAACACCCCGCTTGCGGCCAGCGCGGCATACTCACCCACGCTGTGTCCCGCCGTGACCCAGGGCTCTTCCGGATTCACGGTTCGAAACGCCGCCATTCCGCAGGTGAAGAGGGCGATTTGGGCGTTTTGCGTTTGCCGCAACGTATCTTCGTCGGCTTCCAGACACAACCGTCTTACATCCAACCCAACTGCTTCGGAGACTTCGGTAAAGATCTCTTCGGGGAGACTTGCCCCCATCCCCGGTTTTTGAGAGCCTTGACCCGGAAAGACATACGCAACCATAGTCGAAAATCGTACCTGCCTGGGCCGGCTGCCTCTTCGCCGGGACGGTGGGTCCAAAGGACGGGAGGGGGATGCTGGCTGAGATATTCTCTTCCCGGATGAAGTTTCGCCTCGATCATTAGCGTGGGTACCTGCGAGCCCACTCGGCTTGCCGACGATTGCATTCGTCCCCCTTCGTTAACTGTTCACTCGAGGTCTTTTCATGTCTGCATCTACCGTAACTTCGAATCCCGTCACCTTTGCGTCGGTGCTCCGCATCCCTGCATTTCGTGACCTGTGGCTCGGTCAGGCGATCAGCCAACTGGGCGACGCGCTCTACTACGTCACTTTTCTTTTCATGGCGAAGAAGCTCACTGGCAGCGATGCGGTGGTCGGGTTTGTTGGCGCCGTGGAAACCCTGCCGTACCTCCTGTTCGGAGCATTCGCGGGAGTTGCCGCCGATCGATTTGATCGGCGGCAATTGATGCTCGCCAGCGACATTTTGGGAGGAATGGTTCTGATCTTTTTCGGCACTTGGGCGTTCTTCCACCCTAAAATTGGGCTCCCGGCGCTTCTGATCGTTCCGTTTGCTCTCAGTACGTTACGATGCTTCTTCATGCCGGCCAAAAGTGCCTCGATCCCGGCATTGGTGCCGTCGGAAAAGCTGCAAACCGCCACCAGCCTCAGCATGATGACCCAGAATCTCATGCCCATGATGGGGTTGGCCCTATCGGCCGGTGCTCTTGGATTCGTCTACCAGCGCAGCCCCGACTTCTTCCTTCTGGTTGCCGTCGGCCTGAATGCAGCGTCATTCCTGATCTCGGCGTACTTCATTGCCCGGCTCCCATCCATCATTCCCGACCGTAAGGAAGTCAGCCACCCGTTGGAGGATTTCCGGGAAGGTCTCCGGTACATCCGGAAGCGGCGAGATCTGGGGGTGATGCTCATTGTCACGACGGGCTTCCGGCTATCCATCGCCCCGTTCTTCGTTGCCTACCTGGCCGCGAATGATGCGTGGTTTGATGGCAAACCGCAGACCGTCAGTTGGTTAGAGTTCGGATTTTTTGCGGGCATGGTGGCGATGGCTCCATTTGTGGGCCGCATGAAAATCACTCGCCCCGGATTGTCATTTTCACTCGGACTGCTGGCCGTCGGCGTGTTTGTTCTGTTCATGGCGTATGCCCGCAACTTCTGGGTGTTTCTCGGCTGGAACTTCCTGTGTGGCCTTGCCGTGCCACTCGCCGATATTCCGATCACCACCTACTGCGGCCTCAGCGTGCCCGACGGGTTCCTCGGCCGCGTCAACGCCGTGATGAATATGATTGCGAACGGGGTCATGCCGCTCGGAACCGCCTTGGGCGGGATGCTCATCGCGGGGGCGGGCATCCAGGCGGGGTTCATTGCGATGGGTACGGGATGCTGCCTTGCCTGCCTGATCGGCGTGCTAGACCCCACATTCCGCCGCGTCCGGATGCCTGATCCTGCGGCGGCGGCTTCCACTTAGCCCTCCAGTGGGTACCTTGCTATTCCAAATGGCAACCGAGGGAGTTGGGGAAGGAAAAATTGGCGTCGACGAAAGCGGAAAAGGGGATTTCTTTGGTCCCCTCGTGATCGCCGCCTGCTACGTGGGCCCCGAACATCTTGCAGAATTGGAGGGAGTTCGGGACTCGAAGAAGCTCACCGACATTCAGGCGATCCGTCTTTCGGGCGTTATCCGTGCGACCTGCCCTCACGAAGTCATTTCGATCGGGCCCGCGAAATACAACGACCTTTACGATCAATTCAAAAACCTCAATAAGCTGCTGGCCTGGGGTCACGCCCGGGCCATCGAGAACGTTCTCGAAAAACAACCAGCCAAGTTGGTTATTTCCGACGAATTCGCCAAGGGGGGCGACGCCGTCCGCCGCGTCTTGTACGAAAAGGGCAAGCAAGTGGAGTTCCGGTCCATGGTCCGGGCCGAAGCCGATATCGCCGTGGCAGCCGCATCCATCCTGGCCCGCGCGGAATTCCTGCGACGGCTCAAAGCCCTCTCCGCAGAATTTGGGATTGAACTGCCGAAGGGCGCCACCAACGTGATTGGTCCCGGGAAGCAGTTCGTACGCCAGCACGGCCCGGAAGCACTTCGCCAGGTGGCAAAGATGCACTTCCGGACCGCGGGGCAGGTCTTAGCCGGCTAGGGTTACTTAGCCGGGGCGCCGCCGGTCACGGCAACGCGCAGTTCAATAACATCACCTACCAGGCTCGTATCGGCTGGCCCAATGCCGTAGTCCGATCGCTTGATCTTGAAGTCGGCCCGGATCTTGTAGGTATCGCCGGCAACTCCGTGCAGACGAATCTTCAGACCATCCGGTCGATAGATGCCCTCGGCCTTCGCCGTGACGCTCTTGGTGACACCTTTAATCGTGAGATCGCCCGTCGCGTCCGCCGAGTAGGTGCCATCGCCGGTCTTCTTCACGTTTTCCACTTTCTTCAGTTCAAATTTGATCGTGGGGTACTTATCGGCCGCAATCCAGCCCTCCGACTTCAGGTGACCAGTCATCGCCTGGACCGGAGCGCGCAGCGATGCGGTCGGGATGGTCAATGTGCCAGTCGCACTCGCCGGCTGATCCGGATCCAACACCAAAGTGCCGTCGATTTTCTCTGCCACGCCAGCAATGGGCTCTAACGGAGAATCGATGAACCATTGGACACTGTTTACGCCCTTGGGATCATTGAAGCTGAACTCTTTCTTGAGCAAAACTCCGGTAGCGACAGAAACGGAAACGACGGCAAATGTACCGGCGGCAACCAGGGATAAAGCGCGAACTCGCATGGTCCGAGTCTACGCCATGAGGCGGCGGAATTTGGCGATCAGAACGTCATCGGGAAAACGATTCTCTAGCGCCGTCAGCGCCTCAAGTTCAATCTCACGGTACGGAAATGGCGGTTGGTAACCGATCGCGGATGCCCGACGAAGAAGATTCGGTATCTCCACCTCCATCCGTCCGGCCCGGAGAAATGCATACGCCTGCAGATACAACAGCATGGGCGACTCAACGTGCCGAAGGCTTTCATCAATCCAGCGGGTGGCCTGATCTGCCCGGCCAGTCTCCAACCATCGCGCCGCTACTTCCACTAAATGCTCGGGACGGCCTTGCATTGGCTTAACCAGTGGCGACGGTTCTGGCCCCATTTCGGGCGACTGGTTCAGAAACGCTTCCGCGCGCAGCAAGGGCTCCAGCGGCGCGAGATAGTGGGCATTTGACAGCGATGCCCCGGCCGCTTCGTCGGTTATGTCCACCCCGGCCAGCCGCTCCCGGGCGGCTCGCCGCCACCATGCCAGCGGATTCTCGGCATTCGTTCCGAGCGCCCGATCGAGCGCTACATCAACCCCGCTCCAGGCCTCCGCCGACAACTTTTGATCCGCCAATCGGATTGCGGCGACGTGGGCGAGCAGAGGATCGTTCAGATAAATAGCAGGATCTGCGGTGATCGGCCACGATCGCACCGGCGACCATTCCGCCGTCTCCGTGTCCATGGCCGGTGCTAGCCACCATTCGCTTCCGGTCGCTTCGCGAATCGCGATATCAACCGCTCCCGGCGGCAGTTCGGCCCGACTCAGGAATAGCGGTTCGGCTACCACGAGCAGAACCGTTGCCTCAAAAGTTTGGCTCGGCTGGCCGGCCGAATCGACCGTCTTGATCAGGAGGGTTGCCCGCGTAGGCCCCAAGGCATCGAGGGCATAAATCGTCCAGCCTTCCGGCTCGAATGTCACGATGGCGCGTTCACCGAAGCGGTACGAAACCGCCGTTGGTGAGATCGGCGAAAGCCTTGCGGTTACGAATGCCGTGGATTGTGGACCCAACTCTCTCGGGTGCATCCGCGAGTGCGCCACCCCGTCGGTGAGTTCCCAGCTTTCGTCGATGGCAATGCCCGGCGGAACCGACAAAGTCACCATCGGAACGGGTTTTGTCCGCGAGCGATTGGTAACCCGGAATTCGTACTCAAAGACGACGGTGTCGTCGCGCAATCGCACCCATTGATGCCAACTCAATTCGCTTCCGGCGGCGGTTTCGGCGAGAATAAAACCGACCGCCTCTTCGGAATCGAGTTGCGCAGCGTCGACCGGCCCTAGATCATTGGCCCGGGCGGAGCCGCCGATTTGCACCGCCACGCCGCCCTTTAATCCATCGCCCCGATCCGTTTTCACCGGACGGAGGGGGGAGAATCGCTCCGATGGTTCGCGCTTGTCGAAGCACGACACAAGCCGACCTCCCAATGAAGGCGCCCACTGCCCTTTCAGAAACATATTTTCGAGCGTGAGAACGGAGATTTCCCGGCTCTCGGCCGACCCTACGGATCGGAGGGATGGATACGGATAAGCGGTCCGTTCGTGGTCCTCGGCATCCGGCATGACCGCGTGAAACGTAGGAATTACCAGCGATACTTGCTCGGTAAACCCACTCGCCTGCATCGCCAAAAGGGTACCTGCCGTATCATAAAGGGAATGAGCCCGGGCGCAACCTTTCTCCTAAAGTGGCTGGCGGTGCCAATTGCCGTGGCGGCGACCGGTTATTTCGTGGTCGGCCCCCGCATTGGTGGCCCGGTTGCGGAACGCGCGGCTAAGAAAATCAAGCGCTCTGGCATCGCTAAACACATTGCGCCAGCAACTTCCCCCCAAGCCGCCGCCAGCACAGGTACCGGTACGAGCACGGGCGACGATGTGATTCCGAACCCGGATAGCAACGCCGCGCCAATTGCGTCTCCCGCAGAAACTTCGGCTCCAACCGGCAACGTTCGCGGCCCCCAAGTTTCAGTGGCCGTAACGCCGGTCAATTCCTCGCGGAATCAACCTGACCGCACCGTTGACAGTCACTCGGCGGACGAGCCCGAGGCAACGCCGCGGCGCAAACGACGTCACCGATCATCCACGGTATCGACACCGGCGACGGCTCCGCGTGAAAAATCTGCGGATCCCGGTGCGACGGAAGACCCGGCGGGAGTCGGCACCGGGGTACCCTAGATAGTTCGTGAGTCGAAAGAAGACCCTACCCAAACCGGCTTGGTACAAGAACACCTATTTTTGGATCTCTTTGGTGCTCTTATTGCTCGGCATTTGGGGCCTCCCCTTCATTGGCGGAGATAAGGTCATCCGAGATCCGGGGCAAAAGCACGAGAACAATCTCTACATCCTGTATCTGGTGGCATCGGCGGTGATGCTTCTGAATGGCGTACTCAGCCATCGCCAGACGGTGCAGCAGTACGAGGAAGATTTGGTGCTTAAATCCGGGGCTGACGACGCAAAGTAAGAAACAACATGGTCACCTGTGCATGCGGAAAAACGATTAGCAACATTCCAAACTGGCTGAATAACGCCAAAGTGGATTTTGTTTGCAATAACTGCCCGAATCGAAACTTCAAGAACATCGCCATCATGAGCATGGAAATCGATCAGAAGTTAGCCGGTGCCGCTTCGGCCGCCACGCTGAAGGTAGAAGACGAAGAGCTCGACGACGAGGATTAACCTCACCCGCACCGCGTCAATCCGGCGCGGTAACCTCTCCGTATGATCATTACGATGGCGATGGGGGCATCGTCCAGCCAGATTGATGCCGTCGCCGACGCGATTCGCCAAAAGGGCTTCGATCCCCTCGTTCTTCCCGGCCAAGACCGCACCGCGATTGGCATTCCCGCCAGCCTAAATGCCGACCAGCGCGTGGATATTGAATCCATGGTCGCCAATATGGAAGGCGTCAGCAAGGTCACGCAGACCAGCCGACCCTACAAACTTGCCTCTCGTGAGGCGCACCGCGAGAATACGATCGTCTCATTTGGCGATGTCCACGTGGGTGACGGTTCATTCGTCGTGATGGCCGGGCCTTGCAGCATCGAATCGTACGATCAGTTCCTTTCCGCCGCCCAGATGGTGAAACTTGCTGGCGGAAATGTCCTGCGTGGCGGTGCTTTCAAACCCCGTACCAGCCCCTATGCCTTCCAAGGATTGCACCTGGAGGGGCTCAAAATCATGCGCGCCGTGGGTGAACAAGTGGGCATTACCACCATCACCGAGGTGATGAGTAGTGACATGGTGAGCACGGTGGCCGAATACGTTGATGTGCTTCAAATTGGCGCCCGCAGCATGCAGAACTTCCCTCTCCTGATCGAAGCGGGCAAGAGTGGCAAGCCGGTCTTCCTAAAGCGCGGCCCCAGCGCCACCATTGACGAATTTCTTCTCGCCGCCGAGTACGTGATGAGCCAGGGCAATCCTAACGTCATCCTTTGCGAGCGTGGAATCGTCGCCCTGGACAAAGCGTACACCCGCAATACGTTAGATCTAGCCGCCGTCCCGGTGCTGAAAGAGCACTCCCACCTCCCCGTTATTGTCGACCCCAGCCACGGTACTGGCGTGGCGCGTTACGTCTCACCCATGGCAAAGGCCGCCCTGGTGGCCGGTGCCGACGGCGTAATGGTAGAAATGCATCCAAACCCGAAGGACGCGCTCAGCGATGGCTCTCAGGCCCTTACGCCGCCCCAATTTGAGCAGTTTATGGCCGAGACCCGCCGCCTAGAGCAAGCCCTCCGCGATTTGGATCCGGCTTAAAGCTTAATATCCACGATTCCCGTCACCGATGTCCCTTCGATCTTACGGATGTCGGTGACTTTTTCGGATTCCACCGGAATCAGAGCCCGAATCTTCACTCCAAAGAGATTCTGCTCCAGTTGCGCTACCGCGCCAACCTGGTCCAATTTCGCCTTAGGCCCCATCACTTGCGCCATCCCTATCTGTGAGCGCGTGCCGATGCCAGCGGTGAAGATCACCACCATCTTCGAACTCACGGCCGGCGTATCGGTGTGATTCTGCAGTTTATTGAGCGCCTTGTTGATATCTTTGCCAAAGGTGTTCACGGCGGCCGCCATGCCCGCGGTCTTCAGAATAGCCATCAATTGAGTGGATCCGATGGTCACCAACACGAGTAAAGCGGCAACCGAAACGGCGAATTTTCGTCCTCGATTCATTTCAATTCTGGTTATACACGCGACGCTGGGTTTTGTAAAACCGAAGCAAGAAAAAGCCCCCACCCTCCTTTCGGAGAGTGAGGGCGTTTCGCTTTAGATCAGGTTCTTAGAACTTGACCGAGAGCGAGGTGGTGAAGTAGCCACCCTTGTAGGAGCCGTCAGCCGACTTCGGTCCAGCCGGGTTGAGGTACGGCAGGAAGAACTCGTTCTTGATGTCGCTCAACTCGTAGCCGATCTTCAGCGTGGTGTCGTTACCCAGGTTGTAGCCCAGGCCGATGTTGGTCCACTTGTACTTCGGCTTGTTGCTTCCGCCACCATTCACGTTCTTGAATTCCGTCTCCTCGTATCCGAGGTTCAGGGTCAAGGCCGAGCTGAGGTTGAAGTCCAGTCCAACGTTGAATCCATTGGTTTCGGAATCGCTGTTGAAGGGGCTGCCTACAACGTTGTCCTTACCCTTGTTGGCTTCGTAGCCACCCTTAACGGTCAGCTTCTCGCCGAGAGCAATCTTGGCATCAGCCTTGAAACCCTTAAGGTTGTTCGGATTGCGCCAAATTCCGAGTCGTCCCCAGTCTCCCGGAGCAACGAAACCGGACTCGATTTCGCGGTACTGAGCCATGATGTCCAGCTTGCCAACGGCGAAGCCAGCACCGGCGTACCATGCGGTGTCAACGCTCTTGTCGTTTAGGCAGAGATCCGACTGCGAGTAACCACCCATCAGGTTGATCTTTCCGAGACCGAACGTGGCATCGGCGCCGAACACGTTGGCTCGGTTAACCGCTTGACCGTTCACGATCGAAGGCGTGTTGGCATCGAGGATCAGGTAGGCCACGTTTACAGCACCCTTGTCGCCGAGCTTGAACTTGGCGTTGGCACCCAACGTTTTGTCAACCGTGAAGCCAGCAATGTTGATCGGGTTGAGGTCAACGCCGTTCGTGCTGTTTCGGTTGGCTTGCTTACCGCCGAAGATGTCGAGGCTAACGGCACCGAGGCCGAGAGTTACCACAAGACCGTCGAATCGGTACTTGCCGTCATCCCATCGCGAGTTGGACGCGTAGGTGTTGTAATCCGGTCGCTGATAGATGTAGGGCGAGACGGAATATCCAACTCGACCGATCTCAACGCTGCTACCGATGTTGCCGGCTCGTCCGTCGAACTTCACTGCGAAGTCCTGAACGTAGAAGTCGGAAGGGCCACCGTCAAAGTAGGTGGTACCGGCGCCGCCAGCGGACTGGCTGTAGAACGAACCCTGGAGGCCGTTGTTAGCACCGAGAAGGTTGCCAGCAACGATGGTGCCCGAGAACTTCGGACCCGTTTCCTTGGTCGTGGTGAAGGTGATCGCACCCTCGTGGAATACCGACAGATCGCGAGCGAACGTGGTTTCCGAGATGTTGCCGCCGCTGAAGCGAGCGCCAACGAATCGGCCGTCCTTATTCAGGCCGCCCTTACCGTCTTCGCCGTTACCAGCGGAAACGAAGATCGAAGCGTCGCCCGAGATGGACACGGTCGGCTTGTTCTTCTCGAGGGTCTCAACTCGACCAGCGAGGTCTCCGAGATCCTTCTTCAGCTGCTCAACGTTGACGTTGAGGTCTTGCAGTTCCTTCTGGAACGTGTCGGTCAAG
>Ga0114959_10000957_pt1 | contig 26581 bp, 25 predicted proteins | sample C_130625_EF_Meta_FD_87317 | JGI IMG/M metagenome (GOLD analysis project Ga0114959, IMG submission 87317) | Freshwater microbial communities from Lake Croche, Canada to study carbon cycling - C_130625_EF_MetaG | ecosystem: Environmental > Aquatic > Freshwater > Lake | place: Lake Croche, Canada... | reverse complement strand
CGTCGAAGCCCATGACACGGCGCACGATGGCGGCGCACTCGTCGAGGTCAGCGCGCGGCTCGTCCAGATGCGTCACGACGATCGTGGTGGGCAGGTGTGCCACGGATTCCCACAGATCACAGATGTGCGATGCCAGCCCCTGTGTTGCGGACATCACCACGATGACGCCGTCCGATGCGAGCAGGCATGGCATGACCGCTAGTGACGTGGAGTCACTTGTATCGAGCCAGGCGATGTCGGGTCGGTGCGCGGCAAGCTTGTCCGCCACAGCGCTGACCCCGGCGCCCGAGGATCCGACAAGGGCGATACACAGGGGATCACCGTTGGTTCCTACAGGGGTTATCCCCGACGTGGTCACAGGGGCAGCCTTGCGTACTGGCCCGCGGACGGGCAACACGCCATCGATCGGTCCCCTCGTGTCGATAGCATCAGGCGTGCTCAATAACTCCGCGGCGCGGCGTGTGATGTCGGGGATCATTGAGCCTCCTGCCAAGGGACTTCTCAAGATCGGTGTATCGCCAGATGCGATCACGGTCGTCGGTTGTGTGGGTGCGTCAGCCGCGGCCCTATGGTTCTTGCCCCGTGGACAATTCGCGTTAGCTCTGATCGTCATCGGTGTCTTTGCCATCAGTGACCTGCTCGACGGCACCATGGCTCGCATGCGAGGGACGAGCGGACCGTGGGGAAACTTCCTGGATGCCACGTTGGACCGTGTCACCGATGGCGCGGTTTTCGCCGGGCTTGCGCTGTACGGGATGCGCGCGGACCTGCCATGGGTGGTGGGTGGCGCTTTGTTCGCCGTCGTCACCGGACAGGTCGTGTCCTACGCCAAGGCTCGTGCTGAGGCAGTCGGTGCGACCGCGAACGTTGGCATCGCCGAACGTGCCGAGAGGCTCATCATCACCGGGGTCGGTGTTCTCCTCGCTGCCTTCGGACTTTCGTTGGCGCTGCCAGCCGCCCTGTGGATCGTGGGCGTGTTGGGATTCATCACGATCGTGCAGCGCATGCTGCACGTCCGCGGGCAGCTGAGGGCCTGATGTCGACCCGGGTCACGGATACCGCGACCGAGTTGGCGTTCTCGCTCGGGTGGGCCGCGATGCGCGGTGTACCTGAGCGCACGGCCTATCGAATGTTTGAGCGTGTTGCCGATCGCACGTGGAAGCGCCAGGGAACATCGGTGGTGCAACTCGAACGCAATCTTTCGCGAGTGCATCCCGATGCCACCACTGCGGAGCTGCGGGAATTGAGCCTGCTAGGGGTTCGTTCACACATGCGCTACTGGTGCGAAGCATTCCGACTTCCTACGTGGAGTAGAGAACGCGTCAGCAGCACCTTCTCGCTTGATCGAGTGCACCTGCTCGACGATGCGATGACCAGTGGTTCGGGCGCGATCATGGTCGTCAATCACGGTGGCAATTGGGACCACGCCGGTGCGTGGGGGGCACTTCGTTACGGCAGTCTCACGACGGTTGCGGAACGGCTCAAGCCCGAAGCAGTTTTTGAGCAGTTTGTGGAGTATCGACAGTCGCTGGGCATGGAAATCCTTCCTCTCGGAGACAGCGACACCTTTCGTGTGCTTGTCCAACGACTGCGCAGCGGTGGTCTCGTCCCCCTGGCAGGAGATCGGGATATCAGTCGACGCGGAGTCGTGGTGGATTTCTTCGGAGAACCTGCATCCATGCCAACAGGTCCCGCGTTGCTCGGCATTCTCACGGGAGCTCCCGTCTACCCCGTGACACTGACATTCGGCGAAGGCGTGGCTTTGGGAACCGTGCACGACCGGATAGCCGTTCCTGAACAGGGTTCGCGCGAAGAAAAGGTTCGGCAGATGACCCAAGGCCTTGCGCGGGCGTGGGAGTCAACCATTCCGGAACGAAGCTACGACTGGCACGTGATGCAACCACTGTGGCTCGCTGACCTTGATGCGCGCCGGAGGTCCGCATGAAGATTGGGTTGGTGTGTCCTTACGCGTGGGACATTCCGGGTGGAGTGCGCTCGCATGTGTCCGACCTTGCGATGGCCCTCTCTGATCACGGGCACGACGTCTCCGTCCTGGCGCCTGCCATGGATTCAGCCGACCTGCCATCGTGGGTAAGTGACGGTGGACGTCCGCTCGCGGTGAGGTACAACGGCTCTATCGCCCGACTGAGTTTCGGGGTGAAAGCAACACAGCGAGTGCGTGGCTGGATTCGCGACGGGGACTTCGAACTCGTCCATGTGCATGAGCCAGTGGCACCAAGCCTGTCGGTGCTCGCCCTGTGGGCGGCGCGCGGCCCGCTGGTGGCGACGTGGCATTCATCGCAAGATCGATCTCGCATACTCGCGGCGGGATACGTCGTAGCGCAGACTGCGATGGAGAAGGTCCGCGGTCGAATTGCGGTGAGTGAAGAGGCACGCCGCACTTTGGTGGGGCACCTCGGCGGTGATGCAGTGCTCATCCCCAATGGTGTGCGAGTTCGGGACTTTGCGGGCACTGATCGACTCAGCTCGATACCCAGCGATCGCCCTTCCGCGCTCTTTTTGGGTCGTATGGACGAACCGCGCAAAGGTCTGCAGGTTGCCTTACAGGCGTGGGACAAAGTTGAGCCGGTGAATGCACACCTGTATGTGGCTGGTCCAGGCGATGTTGCCGAGCATGAGGCCCTTGTCCCGAATCACCTTCGTGAGCGAGTCACGTTTCTGGGCACACTCAGCGACGAGGACAAGGCTCGCGCACTGCGGTCGGTCGACCTGTATGTAGCACCGCAGACGGGTGGTGAGTCCTTCGGAATCGTGTTAGTCGAAGCGATGGCCGCGCAGACTGCGATCGTGGCCTCCGATCTCGTCGCGTTCCGCCACGTGTTGGAAGAGGGACGCAGCGGCATGCTCTTCACTACGCGCGACGCCGACGACCTCGCCGCGAAAGCGTCGCAGCTCTTCGGAGATGCGGGTATGCGCGAGGCTCTGGTGGCTGCCGGTTCTGAGCGCGTCAAACAATTTGATTGGGATCGCGTCGTTGCTGACGTCATTGCCGTCTACGAGAGCGTGCACAACCCGGGGGAGCGGGTTACCGAGGACCTCCGGGGACAGATAGTCGGCCGACTCTCGAGATCGGGCGATGCGCGGTGAGTGGAGGGTTGATAGCACTTCTGATCGTGTTTGTACTAGCGGCGTTGGTACTGGGTTTCTACATGAGCTCGACGGCAGGCCGGTTGGATCATCTTCACAAGCGCATCGATACGTCGCGACTCACTCTGGACGCGCACCTCCTGCGGCGATCATCGGTCACGCTTGAAATCGCGGCCTCAGGCCTACTGGATCCTGCAACGAGCATGCTGCTGGCCGAGTCAGCACATGAAGCGCGCTTGTCCATAGATGCCGATGAGGTCGCGCGATCCCAGGCCGAATCCGATCTCACGGCAGCACTGAGAGCGGTGCTCGAGCCTGTCGATGTCGCTGAGATTCGGTCGAGCACGGGTGGGGCAGAGATGCTCGACGAGCTGTCCGCTGCCTGCCAGCGGGTCAATCTGTCGCGCCGGTTCCACAACGATGCCGTCCGTGCCTGCCGAGAGCTGCGGGACCAGGGCTTTGTCCGGGTTTTTCGCCTTGCCGGGCATACGGCCTGGCCCCAGATGGTCGAGATGGACGACGAGGTCCCCGAGGCGATCGGCTAGCCGAGGGTATTCCCGTCGATTCAGCGGGAATGCTCAACTGCCCTACGATTAGGGGGCTCCTGATCGGGGGCGCAAGTCAGTGGAGGTCACCATGTCCGAGTCGGTAGTCGGCACCCAGCGCGTGAAGCGCGGTATGGCCGAGATGCTCAAGGGCGGCGTCATCATGGACGTCGTTGATGCTGAGCAGGCGAAGATCGCCGAGGATGCGGGTGCCGTGGCGGTCATGGCGCTTGAGCGAGTCCCCGCGGACATCCGTGCTCAGGGCGGCGTAGCCCGCATGTCCGACCCCGACATGATCGACGGAATCATCAACGCTGTCTCGATTCCGGTCATGGCTAAAGCGCGCATCGGACACTTTGCCGAGGCTCAGGTCCTGCAGTCACTCAAGATTGACTACATCGACGAGTCCGAGGTGTTGACGCCGGCCGACTACGCCAATCACATCGACAAGTGGGCGTTTGATGTGCCCTTCGTCTGTGGTGCGACCAATCTTGGTGAAGCCCTGCGGCGACTCACTGAGGGTGCGGCAATGATCCGCTCCAAGGGTGAAGCCGGTACCGGCGACGTGAGCAATGCCGTGACGCACATGCGAAAGATTCTCGGTGAGATTCGCCGCCTGTCGTCCATGTCTAAGGACGAGTTGTATGTCGCTGCCAAGGAATTGCAGGCGCCGTATGACCTTGTTGTTGAAGTCGCCACTGCCGGTCGCTTGCCTGTGGTGCTGTTTACCGCCGGTGGAATCGCGACACCGGCGGACGCAGCCATGATGATGCAGTTGGGCGCGGACGGCGTGTTCGTTGGTTCGGGCATTTTCAAGTCCGGTGATCCTCGGGCTCGGGCACATGCCATCGTGCAGGCGACCCAGCACTACGACAACCCCGACGTGGTGGCCAAGGTGTCGCGCGGGCTTGGCGACGCGATGGTGGGCATCAACGTTGCGGATATTCCGGTGCACCATCGCCTGGAGGATCGAGGCTGGTGACCGCAACCCCGCTCATCGGGGTGCTGTCCATTCAGGGCGACGTGCGCGAGCATGTGCGCGCGCTCGAGGAGTCAGGCGCCCAAACCGTGCGCGTGCGTACGGTCGCCGATCTTGCGGGGCTTGATGGTCTGGTGATACCCGGTGGCGAGTCGACCACGATGTCGAAGTTGGCCCTCGCGGATGGCTTGATGGAGCCGCTGCGAGCCGCGTGTGCGGGCGGACTTCCGATGTACGGATCTTGTGCCGGGATGATCATGCTGGCCGACACGATCACCGATGCACGTCCAGATCAAGAGACCATCGGGGGTCTCGACATCGTCGTACGCCGAAATGCGTTTGGCCGCCAAGTTGATTCCTTCGAGGCGGATCTGGATATCGCAGCCGTTGGCGCGCCGGCCATGCGTGCCGTATTCATCCGGGCTCCCCTGGTCGAGGCCGTGGGCCCACGGGTGGAGGTGCTCGCTCGTGTTCTGCGGGGGGACGAGAGTACGATCGTCGCCGTTCGTACGGAGCAGCTGCTTGCGACGGCATTTCATCCCGAGCTCACCGGCGATCATCGGATCCACCGACTTTTCCTGGACATGGTCCAAGAGGCGAAAGCATGAGGCAGGCATGAGCGGCCATTCCAAATGGGCGACCACCAAGCACAAAAAGGCGGTCGTCGACGCCCGGCGCGGAAAGCTCTTCGCACGTCTGGTGAAGAACATCGAAGTCGCCGCTCGGCAGGGTGGCGGCGATCCTGACGGCAACCCCACGCTCTATGACGCGATTCAGAAGGCCCGCAAGAGTTCTGTGCCACTGGATAACATTGAGCGTGCGGTCAAGCGCGGCTCGGGTGTGGAAGCGGGCGGGGCCGACTGGCAGACCATCATGTACGAGGGCTACGGACCCAATGGCGTTGCTGTATTGATCGAATGCCTCAGCGACAACCGCAATCGGGCGGCCGGCGAAGTTCGGGTAGCCATGACACGCAACGGCGGGTCGATGGCCGATCCGGGTTCCGTATCCTATCTGTTTAGTCGTAAGGGCGTTGTTCTCGTGCCCAAAGCCACGGGTCTGGACGAGGATGCGATTCTTCTTGCCGTTCTCGAGGCCGGGGCAGAGGAGGTCAACGACCTAGGGGAGGCGTTCGAAGTGGTGAGCGAGGCTGGCGACGTTGTTGCCGTTCGAACCTCGTTGCAGGCCGCCGGAATCGACTACGAATCCGCGGAAGCCACCTTTCTTCCCAGCGTGACCGTGGCCTTGGATGAGGAAGGTGCACGCAAAGTCTTCAAGCTCATCGAGGCGCTTGAGGACAGCGACGACGTTCAGAACGTCTATGCCAACTTCGATGTCAGTGACGAAGTTATGGAGCTCGTGGGTTAGTTCCTCGTGTGGCTCGCGGGCCAGCTCGCGACACGCGGGGCCAAGTGGCGATCTGCGGGCCCGAGGCCATTAGCCTTGCTATCCGAACAGGTGTTCGGACGAGTGGAGCGATGATGCGGGTGCTGGGGATGGATCCCGGGCTCACCAGGTGCGGCGTGGCCGTGCTGGATGGTGAGGTCGGACGCACGCCGACGGCGCTCCACATCGGTGTCATCACGTCTGCACCGACCATGCCGGTTGAGCATCGCCTCTCAGCTCTTGAAGCCGCGATAGGCCTTCTGGTCGACCAGCATGCGCCCGATGTGGTGGCCATCGAACGAGTCTTCAGCCAGCACAACGTCCGCACAGCTATGGGGACGGCCCAGGCCGCAGCCATGGGCCTGCTTGTTGCGGCACGCCGTGGCATACCGGTAGCCCTGCACACGCCAAGTGAAGTCAAGGCGGCTGTTACAGGCAGTGGTCGCGCCGATAAGGCTCAGGTCACGATGATGGTCACCCGGATTCTGCACCTCGACGAGGCTCCCAAACCCGCCGATGCCGCTGACGCGGTTGCTATCGCCATCTGCCACCTGTGGCGCGGGGCCGCACAGAGCAGACTCTCCGCGGCTGTGGCGGAGCAGGGACGGCGAGCCAATGTCGTGGCAGTGACGTCGTGATCGCTTTCGCTCGTGGCACGGTCGTGGACGCCGTTGCGGATCGGGTCGTGCTCGATATTGGACCACTGGGGCTGATGCTGGTGTGCCCGCCGGCCACAGTGTTGGGTCTTCGACGCGGCGACCATGCTGAGTTGCACACGTCTCTGATCGTTCGTGAGGATGGCTGGACCATCTATGGCTTCGCCGACGTCGATTCGCGCGCGGTCTTCGAAAAGGTACAGACCGTCACGGGTATTGGGCCGCGCATCGCTCTTGCGTTGTTGGGCACGATGTCGCCGGATGATCTGCGCCGAGCCGTCATGACGAGCGACGAGGCTGCGATCATGAAGGCCCCTGGCATCGGCCGCAAGGGTGCGCAGCGCATCATTCTTGAACTCACCGATCGACTGGGTCCAGCAACATTCGATGCCTCAAGCGCTCAGGGATCGAGCGTAAGCGGCTGGCAGGGAGCAGTTGCGGCAGGCCTTGTCTCACTCGGCTGGTCGGCCAAAGATGCTGATCGTGCCGTGGACGCGATCGATCCTGAGCTTGCTGCGGCGGCCACCGCGGCAGGTTCGAAAGCAGACGTGGGTCCCCTTCTCAAGGCCGCGCTGCGTCAGTTGGACCGATCATGAGTGATGCTCTGCGCGCTGAACGCGACCCGGAGGATGCGGTCGTCGAAGGTGCGCTGCGACCGGGTTCTCTCGCGGAGTTCGTGGGGCAGGACCGCGTGCGCGCGCAGCTGGGGCTGGTGCTCGAAGCCTCTGCACGCCGCGGAACTACCGCGGATCACGTGCTGCTCAGCGGGCCGCCCGGGCTCGGCAAAACCACGCTTGCGGCGATCATTGCCACTGAATTGGGCGCACCGCTGCGCATGACGTCCGGCCCGGCGCTGCAACATGCGGGTGATCTGGCCGCGGTGCTGTCGTCCCTACAGCCCGATGAAGTCCTCTTCATCGATGAGATTCACCGCATGGCTCGTGCCGCGGAAGAAATGCTTTACCTTGCGATGGAGGACTACCGGGTCGACATCGTGGTGGGCAAAGGGCCCGGGGCCACGGCGATTCCGTTAGAGATCGAACGGTTCACGCTGGTGGGGGCCACCACCCGGGCCGGCTTGCTGCCCAGCCCCTTGCGAGATCGCTTTGGGTTCACCGCCCATCTGGATTTCTATGATGCGGCCGACCTGGAAATAATCATCGCCAGGTCAGCACGCCTTCTCTCCGTCCCAGTCGAGTCGGCCGGTGTCGAAGAGATTGCAGGACGTTGTCGCGGCACCCCCCGAATCGCGAACCGCCTGCTTCGACGCGTGCGCGACTGGGCTCAGGTCCACGGCGACGGTGTTGTGACGGGAGCGTCTGCCAAAGCTGCCCTGGAGTTGTACGAGGTGGACGCTCTGGGCCTGGATCGTGTTGATCAAGGGGTGCTGGAGGCGTTGATCAGGCGATTTGGTGGCGGCCCCGTGGGCTTGAGCACCTTGGCGGTAGCGGTAGGCGAAGAGCCCGAGACGATTGAGTCCGTTTCTGAACCTTTTCTCGTGCGCCTCGGCCTGCTGCTGCGAACTCCACGCGGCCGAGTTGCGACCGAGGCGGCATGGCGGCACATAGGTGCTGAGCCACCCGCGGCACGGCAGCCGACCCTCGAACTGGGCTGAGTCCGCTTGGAGTAGCCTGAGGGGCCGCCGATCGCCGGTGGCTCGTGCGCCCCAGGGCGCCTTGCTCGGGAGGTTTCGTGGACCCCACCAGCATTTTGCTGCTTGCTGCAGCCGGTGCCGCCTTCTTCTTTCTCATTATCCGTCCGCAGCGCAAGCGTCAGGCCGCGCAGCAATCGATGCAGAAGGCTCTCGCGCCCGGTGCAGAGATCATGACTTCGGCGGGAATCTTCGGAACCGTGGCCGCAGTTACCGACGAGCAGATCAGCGTCGAAATCGCGCCGGGAGTATTCATGCGAATTCTGCCTGCCGCGGTCAGCAAGGTCATCGAGCCTGCCGCCCAGACGTCCGATGCGGGGCCGGATGCCCCCGGGGCTGATCAGTCCTAACCCTGTCGTTCCGTCAGTTTGAAGGAGAACCGTGGCCCCCAATTCGGGGAGTAAGCCCCTGCGTCTGATCATTGCGCTAGCCGCCGTCATTGCTGGCTTGGCAGTCTGGGCGTTCTGGCCGGGCACCGATCACGGCATTCGCCTGGGGCTGGATCTCCAGGGAGGAACTCAGGTCATCCTGCAGCCCAAGCCAATCACGCCGGGCGCTTCGATCACGGAAGACCAGCTCCAGCAGACGGTGGCAATCATTCGTCAGCGCGTCGATGGACTTGGTGTCTCCGAGGCTGAGGTCACGACACAGGGATCCGGCGATGGCGCAGCCATCGTTGTCGCGGTCCCGGGTGTCAGCCAGGATCGCTTGCTGAGCCTGGTGCAGCGCACTGCGCTTCTCGATTTCCGTCCGGTGTGGGGTCTGTATCCACCCACATCTGCCACGGCGGTGCCGAGTGAGTCGGCGAGTGCGAGCCCGTCACTGAGTGCGAGCCCGTCACTGAGTGCGAGCCCGTCACTGAGTGCGAGCCCGTCGGGCCGTGCGCTGAAGCTGGCCACCTCGCCGAGTGCTTCAGCATCCGTCAGTCCGACGACGAGTGCTTCAGCATCCGTCAGTCCGACGACGAGTGCGTCGGTGGCGGCCACACCTGCCCCGGTGCCGGCGGAATCGGCTGCACCCGTGCAACTTGTCCAGAGCAAGGACAACTCAGCGGCCTACCAATCGCAGGTGGCCGCGCTTGATTGCACGAATCCGCAGAACTTTGCGGGCGGTCGGCCTGATGACCCGGTCTTGTGGCTGGGCACCTGTGAACGTGACGGAACAGCCAAGTACAACCTTCAGCCGGCCTTCATCAAGGGCACCAACGTCACCGGAGCCACGGCAACGCTGCCGCAGAATGGTGTCGGCTGGGTAGTGTCACTGACCTTCGACAGCGAAGGCGCCAAGGCTTTGGCCGATGCTTCGACGCAGTTGACGGCGCTTCCCGAGTGTGGGGCGCAGGGGGCCAACCCCTGTAACGCTTTCGCCATTGTGCTTGATGGAGTTGTCGTCTCGGCTCCGCGCTTCAATGAGCCGATTCTTGGTGGTCAGGCTGAGATTCAGGGCAACTTCACAGCCCAAGAGGCCAAGGATCTCGCGAGCATCCTCAAGTACGGAGCACTCCCGGTGACGCTGGAGCCGGTGGACATCACCACCGTGTCGCCGACCGTGGGCAGTGACCAACTTCGGGCAGGAATTCTCGCGGGGCTCATTGGTCTCACGCTCGTCATGATCTATCTGCTCATCTACTACCGAGTTCTGGGCATCATCGCGGTTCTCTCGCTCGTGATCGCAGGTGTTGTGACCTACCTGTTGTTCATTGTTTTGAGCAAGAGCATCGGCCTGACGCTCACGCTCGCCGGTGTGGCTGGCGCAATCGTGGCCATCGGCATCACCGCAGATTCGTTCATCGTGTACTTCGAACGAATCCGTGACGAGATTCGCGATGGCCGATCACTGCGGGTGGCCGCCGACTCTGGTTGGGTTCGCGCTCGACGCACTCTGCTGGCCGCGGACTTCGTCTCCATTCTCGCGGCCGCTGTCCTGTACTTCCTGTCAGTCGGAAGCGTTCGAGGATTCGCCTTCGTCCTGGGGATGACCACGATCATCGACGTCGTCGTGGCATTCCTCTTCACACATCCGCTTGTGGTGATCCTAGGCCGGTCGTCCTGGATGCAACGAGGTTCACGGTGGACCGGCCTGGATCCGGGCCGCCTTGGTGGCGCCAGTGTTCTCGGCACGATCTCTGGGTCACGTCGTCGCCGAGGTCGCACTGATGGTGAGGGTGACGGTTCCGCGGACGCTTCTGCCACCACGCAAGGGGAGGGATCGGCATGAGCCGCATCGGCGGGCTAGGTCGGCGCCTGTACAACGGCGAGGTCTCGATTGACTTTGTGGGACGCAAGCGCCTGTGGTACATCATCTCGGGTGTCATAGTGCTGATCTGCGTGCTAGCCCTTGGCTTTCGCGGACTGAATCTGGGCATCGAGTTCCGTGGCGGTGCGTCCTTCACGATCCCTCAGGCGACTTGTTCTATCGAAGAAGCGCGTGCGGTAGGTGAGGCTGAGTCAGGCTCGCAGGTCATCGTCACGCAGTCGGCCTCGGGCAGTATCAACGTGCAAACGGCGCCCGTGTCCGCGGACCAGAGTTCGGTGATCGCCGGGAGCCTGGCCAAGGCATGCGGTGTGGCCAAGGAAGACATCAAGGCGCAGGTAGTCGGACCAAGCTGGGGTGCAGAGATCTCCAAGAAGGCACTCCAAGGATTGTTGGTGTTCCTTCTTCTCGTCACGATCTTCCTGTCCATCTACTTCGAATGGCGCATGGCAGTGGCCGCGCTCGTTGCCTTGGCCCACGACCTTGTCATCACGATCGGCATCTATGCGGTCACGGGACTTGAAGTCACGCCCGCAACCGTCATCGGACTGCTGACGATTCTGGGCTATTCGCTCTACGACACCGTCGTGGTCTTTGACAAGGTCAAGGAGAACACTCGCGGCATCACGGGCCAGTCGATCCTGACCTATAACGACGCTGCGAATTTGGCGGTCAATCAGACCTTGGTGCGGTCGATCAACACGTCGATCGTGGCCCTTCTGCCCGTCCTCGCGATCATCATTGTCGGTGCGGGCTTTCTGGGCGCAGGAACGCTTCTTGACTTGGCTGTCGCGCTCGCGGTTGGTATGGCCGCCGGTGCCTATTCATCCATCTTCATTGCTACGCCCTTCCTGGCCCAGTTGAAGTCCAGACAGCCGGAGATGAAAGCGCTCACCGGACGTGTTCTGGCCCGCCGCAAGCAGGGTGGAGCCAGCGAAGCGTCGGGTACCGCGGTGTCGGGCATCCTCACCGATACGCGAGTGGCCTCTGGTCCACGGCAGCAGCCTCGGCGCCAGCCACGGTCTCGTCGCTCGCGCTGACGCGTGAGCCTGGTCGGGTCCTCGTTGGTCTGGACGTAGACTGACGGCACCTTGACACGGGAGGGCTGTTGACCTTCGAGGGGCCGATCACAACGGAGCCACTGGTTCCGCCGATCGGCACGGAGTCGACAGGCTTCCGATCTCGCATTGCCCGTCTGGCAGGCACTCGCGGTGCGTACCCGGAACTTGAGCCCCTGCTGCGCACGTTGCGCACATATCACCCCAAGGCAGACACCAAGCTCATCGAGCGTTCGTATGAGGTTGCCTCGTTCCTGCACCGCGGACAGACGCGCCGATCAGGGGAGGCGTACATCACCCACCCCCTTGCAGTCGCCACGATTCTTGCGGATCTCGGTATGACGGCACCCACGCTGGCCGCGGCTCTGCTGCACGACACCGTTGAAGACTGCGGCTATCCGCTTGAGTCGCTTCGAGAAGACTTTGGTGAAGAGATCGCCACCTTGGTCGATGGCGTCACCAAGCTGGACAAGGTCACCTACGGTGAAACGAGTGCGGCGGAGACCGTGCGCAAGATGGTTGTTGCCATGGCGAGGGATATTCGCGTCTTGGTCATCAAGCTCGGTGATCGCCTGCACAACATGCGCACTATTCGGTACATGTCTGAAGAGAAGCAGCAAAAGAAGGCGCGAGAGACATTGGAGATCTACGCGCCTCTGGCACACCGCCTCGGCATGAATGCGGTCAAGTGGGAGCTTGAGGATCTCGCTTTCGCGACCCTGTATCCCAAGATGTTCGAGGAGATCGTTCATCTGGTCAGTCAACGTGCGCCGTCTCGAGATCAGTACCTCACGTCTGTCGTGGATCTTATTGATGCAGACTTGAAGCGCAGCAAGGTGAAGGCCACCGTGACAGGCCGACCCAAGCACTATTACTCGATTTACCAGAAAATGGTTGTTCGAGGACGCGACTTCGCGGACATCTACGATCTCGTCGGAGTGCGCATCCTGGTAGAGGACATCCGCGATTGCTATGCGGTGCTCGGGGTGGTGCACGCCAAGTGGAGCCCTGTGCCGGGACGCTTCAAAGACTTCATAGCGATGCCGAAGTTCAACATGTATCAAAGTCTCCACACCACCGTGATCGGTCCGCATGGCCACCCGGTCGAAATGCAGATTCGCACTATCGATATGCATCGTGCTGCCGAATATGGTGTCGCTGCTCATTGGAGATACAAGCAACAGGATGTAGGTGGCAAGCAGGGTCCTGATGACTTCGGCTGGCTGCGACAGTTGCTGGAATGGCAGCGTGAGACCCAGGACCCTGACGAATTCCTCGACGCGCTGCGTTACGACCTTGGCAGCACAGAAGTATTTGCCTTCACCCCGAAGGGCGATGTCATTGCCTTGCCGGCGTCATCCACCCCGGTCGACTTTGCCTACGCCGTCCACACTGAGGTGGGTCACCGCTGTGTGGGAGCTCGCGTCAACGGCAAGCTTGTGCCGCTCGAGTCGGCCCTGGTCAACGGAGACGTGGTCGAGATTTTTACGTCTAAGGCAGAGGGAGCGGGGCCCAGCCGCGACTGGTTGACGTTCGTGCAGTCCCCCCGCGCCCGATCCAAGATGAAGGCTTGGTTCTCGCGTGAGCGCAGAGATGAGGCCATCGAAACGGGCAAGGACGCCATCGTGCGGGCCATGCGCAAGCAGGGGCTGCCGCTCCAGCGAATGATGACCAATCAGGCCTTGACAGCCATTGCCGTTGACCTTCATACAACCGATATCACCGGACTTTATGCAGCAGTGGGGGATGGCCGAATTGCGGCCAGCACCATTGTGCAGCGTCTGGTCGACTCTGTCGGTGGAGCAGATGCCGCCGCTGATGACGCGGCTGAGATGTTCCGCCCATCCCTGTCGAGATCGCACGCGCGACGCACAGCGGGGGATGTCGGAGTCGATGTGCAGGGGGCGGACGATGTTCTGGTCAAGCTCGCCAAGTGCTGCACACCTGTGCCCGGCGATGAGATCATTGGGTTTGTGACCCGGGGTGCGGGGGTATCGGTGCACCGGCGCGATTGCACGAACAGTGCAGAGCTGCTCGCGGACGAGAGTCGACTTGTCGAGGTCTCGTGGGCGCCCACATCAAGCAGTGTGTTCCTAGTCAATATTCAGGTCGAAGCTTTAGACCGCGCGAGGCTGCTCTCCGACGTAACGAAGGCGCTCTCGGATACTCACGTGAACATTTTGAGTGCATCTGTCTCCACGACGCGCGATCGCATCGCACTCTCGAGATTCACCTTCGAGATGGCAGATCCCAAGCACCTGGGATCGGTCTTGAAGGCCGTGCGTACGGTCGAAGGCGTCTATGACGTCTACCGGATCTAACGACTAACGCGAAGCGCCTCGTGCCGCCTCGAGGAGAGCTTTGGTGCTGGCAATAGATCCAGCGAGCTCCTCAGCCTTGCGAGTGTTTCCGGTGGCGACGGCAGCCGCGTGCTGAGTCTCCATGCGCTCGAGGGCCTCGGTGAAAGCATTAGCTGTTGATTCGGCGCGTGCCTTCTTTTCCGGGTTGGTGCGCTGCCAGGATTCCGCTTCAGTCTTGCGAATCGCTTCGTCGACGCGACGGAGGCGAGTTTCGAGAGCGTCACGCGTTGCGCGGGGAAGATCACCGGCCGCATCCCACTTGTCCTGGATTCGACGCAGTGACGATCTGGCGACCTTGGCATCAGTAATCGGCAGCAAGCCTTCAGCCTCGGCGACGAGGGCCTCCTTGACGGGCACATTGACCAGCAGTGCTTCTTCCTCGGCGTGCTCGGCGGCAGTCTTGTTCGTGAAGAAGGCATCCTGGGCCGCCTTGAAGCGCTTCCACAGTTTGTCCTCGTCCGTCTTGCTGCCGCGTGGGGCTACCTTCCATTCGGCCATAAGGTCGCGAAGCTTGCGAGGAGTGCCCGACCAGTCGGTGGACGTGGCCAGAGCCTCGGCAGCCGCGATAAGTTCGCGCTTGCGGGACTGTGAAGCCTTGCGCGTCGCGTCGAGTTCACTGAAGTGCGTGCGTCGCGCCTTGTCGAATGCGGTGCGTGCCGCGCTCAACCGCTGCCAGAGTTCTTGCTCCGTGGTGCGGTCGGCCCGGGGCAGGCCCTTCCATTCCTCGACGATCGCAGTGAAGCGCTCTGTGGTGGCCTTCCAAGCTGTGGAGGACGAGAGGCGCTCGGCCTCGTCGGCCAGGGCGCGGCGGGACACAAGCGCCTGCTCGCGCTGCTCAGCCTTACGGGCAGCGGCTTGGACGCGTCCGGCGTCGATGGCGGTCTGCAGCCGATCGCACCGGGCTTCGAGCGAGGCGATGTCGCCGACGAATGAACGCGCGGCAAGAGCCTCGCGCACCCTGGTCAGGACGGTGGCCGCCTGCTCGGCCTGAGTCCGATGATCGTTGAGGCGACGCTCAACGAGATCGATCTCGACAACCAGGTCATCAAACTTTCGTGCAAAGAATGCGAGGCCGGCGGAGGGTTCGCCTGCGGCCCACTGACCAACGACCACTTCACCCTCGGGCGCCAACAGGATGACCGTCCCATCTGCTTCGACACGACCGAAGCGCGTGGACTCCGATGTCGTCGTGGATGGGCGCAGGGCAGCCGGCGTGGGCACGCTGCTGTCGGGCACGGATCCTCCAGTGGGGGCGATGGTCAAGCAGTACACCCTAGCCGGAGCATCGGCTCAGCTCACCTCGGCTGACGTAATAAACACCGGCTGGGTGGGAGCGCCGTCTCCATTGACGTTCGTGGTTCCGATGGCGGCAACTCCCTGGACGATGTCCAGACCCCTAGTGATGGTGCCCCAGATGGTGTAGTCGGGGGGCAGCGTCGAATCCTGGTACACGAGGAAGAACTGGGACCCGGCCGTCCCCGGGCCCGCATTGGCCATCGCCACCGTTCCGGCCGGGTAGTTGGCGTCGGCGCTACCCGGCAGGTTCTCATCGGGCACGGTGTAGCCCGGGCCCCCTGATCCGTCGCCCTTGGGATCACCGCACTGGAGGACGTAGATGATGTTTGTCGTCAGGCGATGACACGAGGTGTTCGAATAAAAGCCCTGCTGAGCGAGGAAGGCCTCGCTGGCGATGGTCTTCGGCGCCTTGGGGTTCAGGGCGATGACGATGTCACCGCAGTTGGTGTGCAAAGTCATGGTGGTGGGAGGGGTGCCAGTGGCGGGCGGAGCGCTCGCGAAAGTCGTGTCGTCCGCACGAGGGGTGCCGGCGCTTGTGCAGGAAACCGGTCGGGCCGATGCGCTTGCAGATGCGCTTGCCGACGCGCTCGCCGATGCACTCGCCGACCCAGCCTCACTCGGAGTGGCCTCCAATGACGAACTGCGATTGGCCAGACCAATTCCTACTATCGCGAGGACGATGACTACCGCGACCGCGATGCCGATGCCGATTTGCAGAGTTCGCTGAGAGGACGAGCGCTTGTGGCGACGGGTCTGCTGACGCTCGTACTTGGCGCGGGCCAGTTCCTTCTCGCGCTTACGTGTCGCCACGGTGCCTCCTGTTGCCGGTGATCCCGTTACCGAGGATCGTGTTGCCGGTGCTCCTGTCGGCGGTCACTGTACGTCTGGGAGCCGCCTCGCCCTCATGCGGCTCCCTGGCTGCCGGGGTGGCCGGCGATAGGCTGGCACGCCTACAGGACAGGAGTTGTCGTGCTGGTTGCCGGGTTCCCCGCGGGATCGTGGGCGACGAATTGCTATGTGGTGGCAGCGGGACCGGGCGAGCCCTGTGTGATCGTCGATCCAGGACAGGACTCCATCGACGGCGTCCATGAACTTGTGGCCCAGCACCGTCTCGCACCTGCGGCAGTCCTGCTCACGCATGGGCACATTGATCACGTGTGGTCCGTGGCTCCCATCGCCTCGGGCTTTGGAATTCCAGCTGTGATCCACGCCGACGACACGTATCGATTGGTAGATCCGGCGGGGACAAGTCTGGTTGCGGCCCGCGAGACGCTGCTCTCCATGACTCGCAATTCGCTCGAGCTCACCGAGCCCGACGACATACGCGTGGTCTCGGATGAGGATGTCTTGGATCTTGCCGGGTTGCGCCTGCGCGTTCGTCATGCGCCGGGGCACACCGAGGGCTCTGTGGTCTTTGAGATTGACGACACGATGCTGGCAGGAGACGTGCTCTTTGCCGGATCCATCGGACGAACTGATTTGCCCGGTGGGAGCCATGAGCAGATGCTCACGTCACTCGCCAGAGTCATTTTGACGGCAGACGATGACATGCGTGTGCTTCCCGGCCATGGACCCGAAACCACCATCGGCATTGAACGAGCCTCGAATCCTTATCTTCAGGCCCTTGTGGCCCAAGGGCCTGTGCCTGCGCGAAAGACGGGGTTGTAGCAATGGCCGGTGCCCGTCTTTCTGGATTTCCTGAATGGCTGCCCGAGGGTCGAGTCGTCGAACAATCCATCCTAGATACGGCACGCCGGATATTTGAACTTCATGGATTTGCATCGATCGAGACGCGCGCCGTTGAACCGTTGCCGGAGCTCACCCGCAAGGGAGAGATTGACAAAGAGGTCTACGTCATTCGTCGACTTCACGCCGAAGGAGACGGTGACGCCGGACTTGGCCTGCACTTCGATCTGACCGTTCCGTTCGCACGCTACGTGGTCGAGAACGCCGGCAAGCTCGAGTTCCCTTTCCGTCGTTATCAGATTCAAAAGGTGTGGCGAGGAGAGCGACCGCAGGAGGGACGCTTCCGCGAGTTCACCCAAGCCGACATCGACGTGGTCGACAAGGACTCCCTTGCCTTCCATTACGAGGTCGACATGGCCGTCGTGATGTCCGCCTTGCTTGCGGCCTTGCCCATTCCCCGATCAGTCATTCACGTAAGTAATCGCAAAGTTGCGGAGGGCTTCTACCGTGCTCTGGGTGTGACAGACACGGCGGCTGTGCTGCGGGTGGTGGACAAAATCGACAAGGTGCCCGAGCCTGCTCTGCGCACGATGCTCGCCGAGCAGGCTGGCATGTCTGAGTCGGCAATAAATATGTGTCTCAAGCTTGCGTCAATCCGTTCGCATGACACGTCGTTCGTTGATGATGTCCGTGCACTTGGCGTGAGCGATCCGCTCCTAGACGAAGGCCTGGACGAGCTCGCCCGGGTGGTGTCAGGAGTGGCCTCGCTTCGCCCCGGTGCGATTCTCGCGGACCTTCGCATCGCTCGAGGTCTGGACTATTACACGGGCACGGTTTACGAAACCGAACTTGAGGGCTTCGCGGGGCTCGGCTCCATTAGTTCGGGCGGCCGCTATGACGCGCTGGCATCCGACGGAAAGGTCACGTACCCGGGCGTCGGTATTTCGCTCGGTGTCACCCGCCTTGTGTCGGTGTTGCTCGGCAAGGGACTGCTCGCAGCAACACGCGCGGTTCCCTCAGCGGTTCTGGTTGCTGTTCTTGATGAAGAGTCCCGATCTCTGAGCGGGCAGGTGGCGGAGCAGTTGCGTTCCCGTGGCATTGCCTGCGAAGTGGCGTCCAAGCCCGACAAGCTGGGCAAGCAGATCCGCTTCGCCGAGCGCCGCGGCATTCCCTTCGTCTGGTTTCCTGATACCGGTAGCGTCAAGGACATCCGCACAGGGGATCAGTACGAGGCTGACGCAGCCGCGTGGGATCCGCCGGCGGAGGATCTGCATCCTCGCGTTGTTCGCATGTCTGACCTTCCATCTAAGGCATCGCCCTCATCCACCCAGGAGGACACACCGTGATCCGCACCCATGCGGCAGGAAGATTGACCGCGGCCGACGCCGGCAGCACTGTGACCTTGGCCGGGTGGGTCGCCAGTCGTCGTGACCACGGTGGTGTGGCGTTCATCGACCTTCGTGACTCCAGCGGCATCGTCCAGGTGGTCATTCATGACGCAGACGTGGCCCATCCGCTGCGCGATGAGTACTGCCTGCGCATCGTGGGTGAGGTGTCCATCCGCCCGGCAGGGAACGAAAACCCCGACCTGCCCACGGGTGCCATTGAGATCATGGCCAGTGAGGTCGAGGTCCTCTCGGCATCCGCGCCACTGCCGTTTCCTCTGGACGATCGAGCACCGGTGGGCGAAGAAGTACGACTTCGGCACAGGTATCTCGACCTTCGCCGTGCATCGGCCGGTGATGCACTGCGCATGCGGTCCAAGGTCAACCAGATCTGTCGGGAAGTGCTCCTGGGCCGCGAATTCCTGGACATCGAGACTCCCACGCTCACGGCGTCTACCCCTGAAGGTGCTCGCGACTTCCTTGTCCCGGCCCGATTGTCGCCAGGCAAGTGGTATGCGCTTCCCCAGTCACCCCAGTTGTTTAAGCAGTTGCTCATGGTGGCCGGCATGGAGCGATACTTCCAGATCGCTCGGTGCTATCGCGATGAGGATTTCCGGGGCGACCGGCAGCCGGAGTTCACTCAGCTCGATATCGAAATGTCGTTCGTCGAGCAGGAAGACGTTCTCGACGTTGGTGAGGAACTCGTGCGCCAGGTCTGGAAGGGAATTCTGGACGTTGAGCTCGGCGAGATTCCGCGCATGACGTACATGGAGGCCATGCGGCGCTTTGGATCTGACAAACCGGATCTGCGCTTCGGCCACGAACTTGTTGATCTCACGTCCTATTTTTCTGACACTCCTTTCCGCGTCTTCCAGGCGGAGCATGTCGGTGCCGTTGTCATGCCAGGCGGTGCTTCACAACCGCGTCGTCAATTCGACGCATGGCAGGAATGGGCCAAGCAGCGCGGGGCGAAGGGACTTGCCTACGTCACGGTGGAGGAGGACGGCACTCTCGGTGGACCGGTGGCGAAGAACTTGTCGGAGACCGAGCGCGACGGGCTCGCCGCTGCCGCGGGAGCTTTATCTGGGGATTGCATTTTCTTCGCGGCGGGCAAGACATCAGAGGCTCGGGCGCTCTTGGGTGCTGCGCGACTGGAGATCGGCGAGCGATGCGGGCTCATCGACGCAACGCAGTGGGCGTTCCTGTGGGTCATCGATGCTCCGATGTTTGAGCAGGTCGAGGATGATGAAGGCAAGCCGGCCTGGACCGCGGTTCACCATCCCTTCACGTCTCCCAACAAGGAATGGCGTGACAACTTCGAAGAGGCGCCCGACCAAGCCTTGGCCTGGGCCTACGACATCGTGTGCAACGGCAACGAGATCGGCGGCGGCTCCATCCGTATCCATCAGCGTGATGTGCAGGAGCGTGTCTTCGCGCTGTTGGGCATGACGTCCGAGGAAGCGCAGAGCAAGTTTGGTTTCCTGCTTGAGGCGTTCAAGTACGGACCCCCGCCGCACGGCGGTATCGCGTTCGGACTGGATCGTCTGTGCATGCTCCTTGCAGGCGCAAGCAGCATTCGCGACGTCATCGCGTTCCCCAAGACAGGCGGCGGGCAGGACCCATTGACGGGAGCGCCGACCTTCATTACGGCCAAGCAGCGCAAGGAAGCAGGAATCGACGCGAAGCCATGAGGCATCGATGACGACCCTGGCCGACCTACAGGTGGCCAGACCGCACGATCCGTACGTGAAATGGCGAGTTGACCCGGAGTCGGCCACCGACCTGATGGTCGACAGCGGTCACATTGCGTGGATCGAACCGGGGCTCAGCGGTCCGCAGGCGTGGGGAACTGTCATGGGCGAGGACCCGGCCATCGTGCTGCGGTTGCTCCGGGCGCTGGATAGACGCCGGCGTCTCGATGGCGTCACAGTGCTCGCAGCTATGCGCCCAGCCGTCCCTGACGACATGTTCAGCCACGACGCCGGCGAGTGGTCCCTGTGGACGCTGGGGGAGTCGGGCGTCCTGCTGGAGCCCGGCGATGCCGTTTCGATCGAGCCCGGTGACCCGCGAATTGACGAGGTTCTTCAGCACTCGACCTCCTCGTATCTGGGAGCCACGAGCCCTCGCGTGGTTATGTGGTCGGGAGTCGAGCGCAACGAGCGCTTGATCGCGGTCGCCGGGCTCACCCGTGAGGCCAGCGGTGCGGTGCAGCTGGTGAGCGTGTGCGCGATGCCGGAGGCCCGAGGCCTTGGGCTCGCGGGTCGGGTGTGCGCGGACCTTGTCATGAGGGCGGGAAACGTACCCATGGTGGTCCTAGAGATGTACACAGCCAATGCCGCTGCGGCCTCCCTGTATCGCCGACTGGGGTTCTTAGAGGCGCAGCGACACGTGTCGGGCCTTATTGATTCGCGCCGGCCCCCGGTGGCTGTCTGAGCGCTCCCGGGGGATCGCGTGTATCTTCCGATCGTCACAATCGCGTAACTGTGTGTCCGTGCGGCGTCGCGGGGGCGCAGGATCCATCCAACGATCTCTTTGACGAAACGGAGCACGTATGAAGAAGCACGTGGCGCTCGGGGTAAGCAGTCTTGCTGCCCTGGCTCTCATGGCGACCGGCTGCGCTGGCAGCTCGTCGTCAAGCACGTCCACAGAGGCTGCGGCGGATACCGCATCCGCATCCGCCCCCGCTAGCGCGGCACCTGAGTGCGCCGGCACCATCGCGGTCATGGCCCCGCTCACCGGCGGTGCAGCCTCGATTGGCCAGGAGCAGCTCAACTTCGCGAAGCTCGCGGTCGACGACTTCAACATGGCCAATGGGAGCATGTACAAGATCTTCGAGTCCGACACGCAGCTGGACGCCGGACAGGCCAGCACGCAGGCCACCGCGATCGCCTCCGACAACACCATCATCGGTGTGGTCGGTCCTGCCGGTTCTCAGGAAGTCTCGGCCGTTGGCCCGACCTTCAAGGACGCTGGCATCGGCTACGTCTCGGCTTCGGCCACGAATCCGGACCTGACCAATGGCAGCAACCCGGGCTTCTTCCGCGTTGTGCCCACTGACGCTGTCCAGGGCCCGACAGATGCTGACTACATCGCCACCACCATGGGTGCCAAGAACGTCGTTGTCATCGAAGAGAAGACGGACTACGGCAAGGGCATCGCAATGTCGGTCTCCGATGCGCTCACGGCTGCCGGTGTGAAGGTCACCAGCATCCCCGTCGCTGAGAGCAAGAAGTCATACGATGACGTCATCGCCAAGGTTGCCGACGACACCGACGTGGTGTTTGTGACCTTCCAGGTCGCTGCCAAGTCGCAGCAGGTCGCTCAGGGACTCGTGAAGGCTGGCAAGAAGGCCGTCGTGTTCGGGTCAGACGGCTCGTTCTCGGCCGACTTCAAGACCCCGGGCGCCTACGTGTCCGCGTTTGCCCCTGACATCAACGGCATCCCTGCCGCTGCGACAGTTGCTAAGGCATTCACCGACAAGTACGGCAAGTTCGGCACCTTCGGGCCGCCGGTCTACGTCGCTACTCAGGCAGTCATGCAGGCCGCACAGCGTGCGTGCACGACAGCGGGCGCCTCGGCCGATCGCGCTGGCGTGCTGAAGGAGCTTCCCAACACCAACATTGCCGGATCGATCCTTGGTGGCGACATCAAGTTCGATGCCAAGGGTGACGTTGACGGTGCGAAGTTCTACATCTTCAAGATCGACGACGCCGGGACCGCAGTGACGGTTCAGTAGTCATCTGGGAAACGGGGGTCGGCAGATGTTGCCGGCCCCCGTTTCACAATCCGCACAGTGAGGATGTCGTGCAGTACTTTTTAACGCAGTTGGTCAACGGAGTGATCTTCGGTGGCGTCTATGCGTTGATTGCCTTGGGCTACACGCTCATTTATGGCGTGCTTCAATTCCTGAACCTTGCCCACGGCGAGGTTTACATGATGGGCGCCTTCTTCGGCTTTTTCACGATGACCACGCTCGGCGGGCCGTCTATGTCGGTTCTCCCGGTCCCCTTGATGATTTTGCTCATGTTCGTGGTTGCCATGGGCGGCAGCGCACTTCTGGGCATCGGGATCGAACGTTTCGCCTATCGACCGCTGAGGCGATCGTCTCGACTTGCCCCGCTGATCTCTGCCCTCGGAGTGTCGCTGTTCCTCCAGAGCGCTGCCCTGTTGCTCTTTAGTTCGAGAGTCAGGCTCTACGACAGCAACCTTTTCCTGAGCGTTAAATCGGGAATAACCGTCTTCGGCGTACACATCGACACCGCGGAGATCATGGTGGTTGTCGGAGCTGTGCTCCTTATGGTCATTCTGTGGTTCCTGGTCAATCGCACGAATCTTGGTCGAGCGATGAGAGCGGTCGCGGTCGATCAGGACGCGGCGGTCATGAACGGCATCGACGTGGATCGCACCGTCGTCTGGACCTTTGGAATCGCGAGCGCCCTCGCTGGCGCCGCGGGCGTGATGTCCGGTCTGCTGATGTACCCGGTCGACCAGTACATCGGAGTCTTTGCCGGATTGAAAGGCTTCACGGCTGCCGTGCTGGGTGGCATCGGGTCCATTCCCGGAGCGATGCTCGGAGGGTTCCTGCTAGGCATCACTGAAGCGATGGTGACGGCCTACCTCAACCCGACCTACTCAGATTTCCTCGCGTTCTTCATTCTCGTCATTGTTCTGCTTGTTCGACCGCGCGGGCTTTTGGGCCGCCCAGCCTTGGTGAAGGTGTGAGGTCATGAGCGAGCAGGATCAGGCCGGCCGCGGGATCGGCACCGATGAGTGGGTCGCCCAACACGAGGATCGGGTCGGCGCACCTCAGACAGGAATGGCGCGAGTGGCGCAGCAGTGGACACGCCTGCCCGGGCTCGTGCGTTGGGGCATCCCACTGGTGATTTTCTTGTCGGTGCCGTTCATCGGTAGCAGCGACTACATCTTGCGCATCGGGATCAACCTCGGCCTGTTCGTCCTTTTGGCCTTGGGTCTGAATCTCGTCGTGGGGTACAGCGGTCTGCTCGACTTGGGATTCGTTGCGTTCTACGGCTTCGGTGCCTACGCCTACGCGATGTTGTCAAGCGAGCAATTCGGAGTCCATCTCAACTCGATAGTGGCGCTGCTTCTCGTGATCGGGACCACCGCCTCATTCGGCTTCATTCTGGGGCTCCCATCGCGACGGCTCACAGGGGACTACCTCGCGATCGCCACCCTGTTCTTCGGGCAGATGTTCGCCGTGTTTGTCGTGTCCTCCGACGAGTTCCAGTTTCCTGGCATGTCGGATCCGGTCGACCTCACGGGAGGTGCGAACGGCATCACGCAGGTGGATCAGATTTCGGTTTTTGGGTTCACCTTCGAGACGAACCTGTCCTACTACCTGCTGCTCGTGGTGCTGGTGGTCTTCTTCACGGTGGCGACCAAGCGAATCCACTTCTCGCGTCATGGACTTGCGTGGCGCAGTCTCGGTGAGGACACGGTTGCAGCGCAGCACATGACCATCCCCACCGTGCGCCTCAAGCTGCTGGCCTTCACGATTGGCGCAGGAGTGGCCGGCCTTGCCGGAGCGATTTTTGCGTCTGTGCAGCAAGGTGTGTACCCCAGCGAGTTCATGCTCCCGCTGCTCATCACCATATACGCCGCCCTGATCCTTGGCGGCCTTGGCAGCATCCCCGGCATTCTCCTGGGGGCCTTCATCATGGTGGTGCTGCCAGAAGTGCTTCGCTTCCCTGACTACAGCAACGGAATCTTCCTCGCTGTCCTGATCATCGCCGTGATTGCGACCGTGAAATCGTGGAAGGTCCTGCTGTGGGCCTTCGGTGGGATGATTGTCATCGGCTTCCTCGTCAACGGGATTTTGCTCGCACTGCAGGTTCCGTACCTTGCCGCCAAGGAGTGGATCACCGGACCGCTCGCCCCTGTGCTGGGGTCCTGGGTCTTCATGCCTGAGAATCGAGTTCTCTACGGCAACATCGCCTTTGTGGCGCTGGTCGGGTTGGCCGCGTGGATGTCCATCATGAGGCGTCGAACGCGCATCATCGTGTTGCCGCTGGCCCTATGGCTGGCTATTTGGACGTGGGAGGTGCGTCTGCTTCTAGAGCCCAGCGTGACGCGTCAACTCCTCATCGGAGCGCTTCTCATTGTGCTCATGGCGTCGCGGCCGCAGGGCCTGTTAGGCAAGCCACGTGTGGAGGTCCTGTGACCACCACCGCGCTGGAACTGACATCGGTGACCAAGACATTCGGCGGTCTGGTCAGCCTCGATGCGTTGAGCCTGTCCGTTCAAGAACGTGAAGTCCTCAGTGTCATCGGACCCAACGGAGCGGGCAAGACCACGTTCTTCAACATCATCACGGGGGTGTACCAGCCCGACAGTGGCGACGTGCTGCTCTACGGACGGTCAATTGCGGGGATGACTCCGGATCGCGTGGCACGCATGGGGGTCGCGCGAACATTCCAAAATGTGCGTTTGTTCCTGAACCTCACGGTTCGTGAGAACATCACCGCCGCGATGTACGGCCGCACGAAGTCCAACCTGCTCGACACTTTGCTCGGTACACCGCGGGCGCGTCGCGAGAGCCGCGAGAACGAGGAGCGCGTGCTTGATGCGCTGTCCTTCTTCGGAACTCGTCTGCAGGGCTACCGGCTTGATCAGCCCGCGTATTCGCTGTCGTATGCAAATCGGCGTCGACTCGAGATCGCCAGAGCCATGGCGACCGGTGCACGCGTGTTGCTACTGGACGAACCAGCTGCTGGCATGAATCCGGCAGAAACCCATGAGATTACCGAGATCATCGGGCGACTTCGCGCCGAGCGCGACTACACGATCGTGGTTATCGAACACGACATGCATGTGGTCGAAGGTGTGAGCGATCGCGTCATCGCACTCGACCATGGCGTGAAAATCGCCGAAGGATCCTTCGACAGCGTGGCCACAGATCCCAGCGTCATTGAGGCCTATCTCGGGCGTGGATCGGCGGCCAAGAAGTGACCGCGCCCTTGCTCGAACTTCGTGACGTCAATACGTACTACGGCCCGATCCACATCCTGCAGGGGGTGAGCCTCACTGTCGGTCACGGTGAATTCGTGGCTCTGCTAGGCGGCAATGCGTGTGGCAAGTCCACCACTCTCAAGACCGCTCTGGGCTTGGTTTCGCCGCGATCCGGCCAGGTGCTGATCGATGGTGTGGACGTGACGCAGGAAAAGCCAGCGGCGCGCATCCGTCGCGGGCTGGCCGTTGTACCGGAGAACCGCCGATTGTTCGGGCCCATGACGGTTATGGAGAATCTTCAGCTGGGGGCCTTCACTCGCTCGAATGTCGCCAAGGAGGACTACGACCGGGTGTTCGAGTTGTTCCCGCGCGTGGCCGAGCGACGCAATCAGTTAGCCGGAACCTTGTCGGGCGGCGAACAGCAGATGGTTGCCGTGGCACGCGCATTGATGGCCAACCCCCGTCTGCTACTCATGGACGAGCCCTCGATGGGACTGTCACCTGCGCTGGTGGAGCAGTCTTTCGACATGATCGCCAACCTGCACAGCCGGGGCGTGTCCATGCTGGTGGTGGAGCAGAACGCCAATATGGCGCTATCGGTCGCTGACCGAGGTTATGTGCTTCAAACGGGACGAGTTGTCCTGAGCGGCGTCGCCGCAGAACTTGCCCACGATGATGAGTTGAGGAGGGCCTACCTTGGCCGCTGACCTGAGTTCCTACCGCGATCGCTTCCCGGTGTTCGAGAACGTCACCTACCTGAACTCGTGCTCGCAGGGCGCACTTGCCGACACGGTTCGTGCGGCGATGATCGAGTACCTCGATGGCATGGACGACGTGGGCTCGCTGTGGGGAACGTGGGTCGGCAAGCAGGAAGAAGTTCGAGGGCTGCTCGCGCAGGTCATGGGTGCAGACGTGTCCGAGGTCTCGGTCACGTCATCGGCGTCCGCCGCAGTAAGCGCCATTGCTAGCGCGCTATTCGACGGTCCTCGCCGCAAGGTCGTGACGACGTCACTGGAGTTCCCGACCATCGGGCAGATCTGGCACGCACAAGAGCGTCGCGGGGTCGAGGTGGTCCACGTGCCTGCGCAGGCGGACAATACGCTCGATCTGGCCGCGCTTGCGGCGGCTGTCGACGATGACACGCAGATCGTGTCCGTCACCCACGTGTGTTACCGCAATGGCGCCATGACCGACATTGACGCCATCGTGAAGTTGGCCCACGAGCGCGGCGCCCTGGTGCTGGTCGACT
>Ga0114959_10000955_pt1 | contig 26596 bp, 24 predicted proteins | sample C_130625_EF_Meta_FD_87317 | JGI IMG/M metagenome (GOLD analysis project Ga0114959, IMG submission 87317) | Freshwater microbial communities from Lake Croche, Canada to study carbon cycling - C_130625_EF_MetaG | ecosystem: Environmental > Aquatic > Freshwater > Lake | place: Lake Croche, Canada... | reverse complement strand
TAGCTCTGAACGGTGCTCAGTGTAAAAAGCCCCCAGTTCAGCAACTGTCCATACGCTCAGTGCCACTGTATTGATCCTTTGGTAACCGGTTTTGTATTGCAGAAGCAACCGTCGCTGCCTCTATCCCCTACTACGAATCCCAGTCTAGTTTGTCGTGGGAAGGGGACAAAACGGACATTTCGACATTAAGTTTAAGTCCGGGGTGGGGTTACAGGCCCAACAACTTGGCTTGAATATCGAAATTGGGGACTTTCTGTCTTATTTCATCGAATTTTCCAGTGGCGAGGATTGCCCCATCCTGAATATAGGCGACCTGATCCGCATTCTGCACCGTTGACAATCGATGCGCAATTATTAACTTAGTTACGGGATAAGGAATATCGGTTATTGCCTTCGAAACCTCTAACTCTGTCTGAACATCCAACGCACTCGTTGATTCATCCAGGACTAGAATCAGTGGCTTTGTGAATACTGCGCGAGCGATTCCTAATCTTTGACGCTGACCTCCACTTAACTTTGTCCCTCTCGGGCCTACTGGTGAATCAATCCCCTTTGGCAAGCTTTCAATTAAATTTCCAAGTTGTGCAGTTTGAAGCGCCCATAGAATTCGTACATCTGTCGCTTCAGAAACTGGGTAACCCAGCGCAACATTCTCTCGGATCGTTCCATTTATTATTGAAACATCCTGAGGTACATACGCGACTGCACCTGGGAAATTACTTAATACCTTGCTTGGAGAATCATTTGAAATCTTAACAAGTCCGCTCGTCGGCTCAAACATTCCAAGTATTAAGTCGGCAAGTGTTGTCTTGCCTGAACCCGAGGGTCCAACAATCGCACATGTGCTCCCTGCGTTTACCGTCAAGTTCACCTTCTGAAGAGCAGGTGTGTCACTCTTTGGATACGTAAAACTTACGTTTGAAACTTTTATTGTTGCATCAAAACCCGGGTATGAGTCTTGGAAATTTGGGACTAGTTGTGAATCAGTTGATTCTGGAAGAGTTGCTATCAACTCCAAAGTCGATTTTGCAGAGCCTAAATTTGATTTTATTAGTAGCGAACCCTGTTGTACTCTCAAAATGGCCGGCGCAATTCTTGTCCCAGCTGCTAAGAAGACGGCGAGCGTGGCGATTGCGTGCTTTGAATCCTGAAGCGCAAATTGGAGCGCTGCTACTGCAACTCCTCCGACAATCATGGTTCCTTCAATCACGTATTTACTTATTGAAGGTAAGAAGGCAAGCTCTGCCAAAACATCTGAAAGCCTGTAACGTGCTTCAGCTATCTCACGTGCGTAGTAAGACCTGCGAGAACGAACCGTAGCCTCCCTATAAGAGGTGAGTACTTCAGAAATCCTCTCATTACTTAATACATTTAATAGCGCATCTCTGTTGCCGAGATCAATTGCGCGATTCTGCATTAACTTATAAAGCCCCAAACCCACACCGGTAAAAAGAAGGAAAGTGCTAGTTGCGACCAGTGGATCAATGAAAAGTAGACCGCCTGCCATAACCAGAAGAAGTGATACATCCGCAATAATTGCAACTGAAGTACCAACCACGCCCAGTGTAACTGCGACTACCCCGATAGTTGTTGCGTATATTGTTTCTTGAACCGTCCTACGATTGATTTCCAAATTATTTAGTTGCAGCACTTTTCTTACTAGAGACCCCGAAATTACGGCACTACGCCGACCAATAAAGAACAAGATTTTTCGAGTAAATAGCACCGAAAGAATCGTTCTACCAACAAATATTATCGCCGCGAGTACACCTATTAATGCTGTTTGTTGCTGAAGAGTGAAACCTTCAAGACCCAATAGCTCTAATGCGCGGCTGACACGATTACCTGGGGTGCCTGATTGAATTCCTGTGACAGCCAAGGCTCCAATGATTCCTACAAAAATTACACCTAGAAGGTCAAGTGCTCCAAGAAATGTCTGGATAATAACGACTGCAAATATTTTCTGCTTGTCTTTCTTGGAAAATACTCCCAAACAGGCACGTAAGGTCGAGTACTCAGCAACACCTTTTTTTGGCATATTCGTAGGATACGGTAATTGCTGTGGAGAGTTTCAAACTAACGCGAGATTTTAAAATTTCCTCTAAATCAGGCAAAAATCCTCTAGTGAGAAGAAGTCTCTAAATTCAAATCCAGACTTAGTAACTGTAAGTCCAGGTTTCCTGACTTTCTTAAAAAAGATTGTTTGGTACTCCGTATCTCTAGGGACGTCGAAGTCAGAGTCCCCAAAGAACCAAACATTCTGAAGGTAAGTGTTCATTTCTGAATTCAAAATTTCAAATGGCTTATCGGTTGGCTTGTCACCACCAGCTTCTTCAGAGGTTAAAACAAAGGCAAATTTTCCATTCAACCCTAATTTATTTATTTTTCTATATTGAATATTCGACGTCAGGTCGGTAACTAGAGCAAGAGGGATGCCTTCATTTGTGAGTGAGTCGAGTAAATCCTCCGCTCCTGGATATAGCTGGATGTCAGATAAGAAGGCCCCCCAAAAAAGTTCTTCAAGAGCAATCATTTGATCTGTATTTGGTGGAAGAGTAAGTCGGCGAAAGGTCTCTGAAATATACAAAAGTCGACTGTGAGATGATCCTGTTTTCCCGAGCCGCGCCTTCACGGTCGCACGACTTATTTCCAGAGCTTGTATAACTTTCAGCTCTTGTAAATTGGTGAAGGAACAAATACCTTCAATCAGCGCCTGGCTGGCTACATTATTTCTTTCGCTGTAATCATAAAGGGTGTCATCTAAATCGAAAACGACCAGAGATGGCCTTCTCAACTTAGTCAAAGAACTCTTCTCTCTTTTTTGATAAGAGAATAATTGATAAAGTTGCCATAATGCCAACAACATTCTCTGGCATCTTGGGTTCCTCTATAAATAGTTGATCAAATTCATTTATTTGATTTTTGAGTAAATACCTCAAAGTATCAACGGTGATTTCTACTGGAGCTAACTCATATATTTTGCGTGTTAATTGTTGGCTTTCCTGGACTCTCATATTGGTTAAACTTGTGAGTTCGCTAATAAAATAATCAATCGCAAAATTACTATTCGAAGCAATTCTTAAGTGCAGTAAATCATTAACCTCATAAATGTGAAAATGTATGTCTGAATTATCAAGTTGAGGGGCAACAAATTCCAGGTAATCATTTTCTCGAGCTCTGATACTCTCTAAGATTGAGTCGCGGGTGTGCCCCCTCGAAGTTTTATCTCGATTCAATTTTAACTTTATTCGTAGATCGTCACTCATACTTAAGAAAATATTAAGGTCTGATTTCTCAATTAATCTAGAATACAAACCATGTAAACCCTGTGAGATAACTAGATCTCGTCTATATTTTGGTTTCAACTGCGAGAACTTCCCTGATTCGTGATCGTATTCTCTTTGTTCAAAGTACTTTCGCGCTTGAGCCAATCTCAAGTCTTTTTCCCAAAGGTCAAGGTAGTTTGCTGTTGGATTCAGGTGAGTCAAATTCTGCCAAGATATGTCTCCTCGCTCATATTTGTGGTAATCGTCACCGCAAATCACGGTTGCCGTGTTCTCAGTAAACATGTGCTTCAGTGCGTTAGTAAGTGTGTCCTTTCCAGTTCCGCTATCTCCTGCAATGCTCACTGTTAGAGGTGCTTTTGCAACTTTATATCTATCTCCATGGCGAATCGATGTTTTCAAACTAGAGTAACTCCAAATTGCAACCAAAGTAATTGCCAAGGTAAACGTCAGATTTCTAAGCCCAGAACTTATTTCAGAAAACTCCACCATCCCTCTTATTGTTTGAATCTGCGTCCCTCCGGAGAGACTATGAAATAGAAATAGGAATTGAATCAGCACGAGTTGGAGCCTTGATCTTCTTTCGTGAGCTAAATTCATGAACATTAGAGGTAATCCCCATAGCATCCAACCAATAGATGCAGGAGAAAAGGCAGAAATTAGGAAGAGTGCGATCCCAAAGAATGCGATAAGAACATCTACAGATATTCGTCCAGCTTTCCAGAGCCAATAAAGTAGCAGGATGTAAATTAGGGGCAAAATTAGAATTCTATTTTCGCCAAAATATAGGAAATATCCGAGGGCTTTCATTGACTCCTTATTGCTGAAGACCATCTCTCGAAAACCTTCAGAATAGAGACCTGGCAAATAAAGTATTACGCCCGTGCATATTGAAACTAGTGATGTAATCCAAATGTTCTTCTTAAATCGAGGGTTGTCCCACGCGAAAAGAATCAAGAATGGGAGAACTAGGGCAAGACTAAATTTCATCCCGATTGCAATTCCTATCAGAATTCCTGCCGTGCGATAGTTATGATGAAGCAGCAAATAAGAAGCTGCGAAGAGACAAATACTAGGAAAGAAGTCATTCAGACCTAAGAAATAATTTACCCAGATTATGAGAGGACTAAAAAGAAAAATATTTAAACTGTGCCTCATCGATTTGGTTTTGACTAGATGCCTCCAAAAGAGCGCCTCGATTGCCAACATTTGGAGCCCGACAGCTATTTCCAGGGCTCGTTCGGGTCCCAAGTTTAGAAATTGCAAAATCTGAGATAAAAGCAAACCTGGTAAATAGATTAATAACATTGCAAATCCGTATGGAAACGAACGGTTATCTCCACCTGAGTTTATCCATGAACTCCAATTGTCCATTTCCATATTCAGGTGTAGTAGAAAAGGTGTAAAATAAGAGTTGAGATACGAAGGAATCACTACTAAAACAATGATTAGCCTTAACGAAATTGCGCTTGCGATCTTCAATTTCATAGGAGAAGCCTCTCCCATATTTCAGGAAGTTTCGTACAAACCGCAGTAGGTTTTAGCTGTATTTCTTTAAATTTCTTTAATATCAAACGGGGTTCTTCTAGATTATGCCTTCCTTGAAGTTCAGGAGAAACAATGCACAAATCAAACTTGGACTCGATCAGCCATTCTGCGTGTTCCTGCAAATAGTCCCAATTCCCACCGAAAGAATCCAACCAAACCCATTTGATGTCAATGCCCGAGGAATTTATTGGGGGTTCGAATTCAGATAGTCTCACCGCCACAGGGTGTCCTGCTATTGCAGATTTACGTAGGGTGGGAAATGGTTGGTCTAAAAAAAAGTAATCGGATATGCCTTTTTTCTTGAGTAAATCCGTAATTAGATTCTCTAATCCATCTTCTTTGACATTCAGAATCAGGGTTTTATGATGAAATCCCTCAAGCCAATCCTCGAATTTTTCTCCTGGCACAAATGGATCGTGGGCGAGAATCAGCTCACCTTCAAATAATCTCAAATCAATTTCAGCGCCATATTGAGCAGGGACCATAATTAATTCCTGCGAGGTATTGACTCTATGTTTTATAATCATCGGACTCCATTAGTGGAAAGTGATATTGCATACTTGAGTGTTCTTGAAACCATTTTATACCGCGACCTAAGTCCAAAGTTCCAGGTTGAATGACCAGAAGTTCGCTTTGAAAAATCGAATTTCGCACGAGTTATTTTCAAATTTCTTTTCTTTGCAAATACAAGTGCGTAAAGATCAAGGCTGAAATCCATTGGCGGATTAATCCAGGATTCAAATAAGGCGCGTTTCATGATTGTTGGTTGCGCATTAATTTCAAAAAGAGAGGTTCTGAACAAGAGAGAACACAAAAAGCCCATGCCCGCGCTTAGAAACCTTTCGCTCAATGATCGCCCATATCTAATCCCTTTAAAGAATTGGAAGTCCTGATCATCAAGGCTTAATAGTGATTTTCTCAAATCTGTCTGCAGGTCAGCATGTATCCATCCAACGTATTCTGTTTCCAAGACTTTAAGACCGGCCAATATTCCACCCCCGTAGCCGGCATTTTCTTCAAGATTCAAAGTCTTTATATTTAAGGTTTGTATTTTCTTAAGGATCTCAATGGAATTATCACTTGACCCATTGTTCACTAGGACAAACTCGTAATCCGCTGCAGATGCCACGAATTCACACTCTCTTATCAGATTTTCTAAATTTCCAGCTTCGTTAAAGCACGGTATGACAATTCCAATTCGCTTCGTAGTCATGTGTCAATCATACTTTCTGAGCAAAGGCGAAATACCTCAACCCAAGGAAATTCACCGTCGTAGAGGTTGCCGTCGCCACTGTCCAGCCGAGGAGATGGCTGTTCGAGATTGAAAAAGCAGTTGCATTCACCCATACGTTGACCAAAAGCGAAAAGGAATATGTTAACGAGTATTTCAAAGGGCTAGGTGAGCTACCAGAGAACGTAAATTTTGTATTTCCCAAATACCCAGTGAGCGTTCCACTAAGGAAAGAAAATGCTTTAGCAAGATTCTCACTAACTCCGAATGTGGTCATTATGAAATAGAGCCCTAGGTCTAGCAAAGTCGCAGCTAGCCCCACCATGAGAAATGTCAAAATTTCACGCCGAAACTTCAATGTTGGATTCAATTGGAATTGCCTTTTCTGAAATATTGATAGGTCAGATATTCCTCTGGGGTTCCTACAGCCAGAAAATTTCGTATAGCGATTGTCTCGACGTTGAGTTCTCTTTCAAAGGCAAGTTCGATGAGAGAATCTAGATAAAATTCATCGTTAACTCGAATATTCCTAGCTACTAGCTCATTGATAAGACTAAGGGCCATTGTTCGATTACTGAAAGTGAAGTTTCCAGTGATCAATTCCCAATCTAGAAAATTTGGTGGGGTGTCCTTCTTGATGACTTTCTTTTCTTTTAAATTAATCCATGCATAGTGCTTTGGTGTGAGATGAGACAGCGGATAGTTATTCGAGGTCCAAACGGTGATCGCATTTCTTGTGGAAACATTGTAAGCCTCCCAAAATATTTCTGGGGTGAAAGCATTGTCACTAGACAACACATTTACTGGTAGCGGTGATTGTTCATCAATACTTTCGATTCCGATTTTGGCTGTAATTGCTTGTCCTTCAGTAACCATAGGGATAGTAATCTCTTCAACATCATTGCGCAGAGCTAGCCCAACTTCTTCACGTGTGATTACCTTGGTGTTTTCAAATGTAATACCTAAAGGAGATGAATACTCCCAAAGATGCTGGCCCGCAATGTTTAAGTTTGGTTTAGATTCATTTGCAATCTTTGCGATTCTTGTTCCTTTTCCGGCGGCGAGAATTATGTTATGAACAGCAATGCTTTTTTTAATTGAACCTGGTAAAGCAGTTACAGCTTTATACCAGTATTCCCAATCTTGAACATCTTCAGGCGTTCCCCATTGATAAAACTTCTTCATTATTACTGTTCCGACGTGTTTGTTGTTTCGCAACATATTCTTATATGTTAACGAAATGTAATACTCTCCGTTCAAGTTTTCATCTTTAGCAATTTGTGTTTTCAATTCATCAATAAGAAGGGCTCCGGTTGCAAACCCATAACAGCCAGAGCTTGCCTCTTCATCCATAGGTGAATCTGTATACGATTCTTTCTCTTGTATATCAATAACCAGATCTCCTGACTTTCTTACATATGCGAACTTGGTGCTCCGCATCATATGAGGGTGAAAGCCCGTGTAGGTTAGAATGGAACCTGAATGGTTAGTCAACTGATTGAGCATCTCTTGAATATTCCACTCTCCAGCCCAGTCGCAATAAGAAACTAGGGTTGGCAGACTTTGTTCAATGAATTCTTGTGCTTCTAAAATTGCGTGCCCCGGACCTAATTTGTGTGCGGAAATCTGTTTTATAAGCGCGTCTGGACGAATTCTCAGAATTTCGGAAATGAGGTTATTTCTTTGCGCATGGTTTTCACTGACGACGCATACAACCTTATCTGCTGTCTTAAACATGTTTAAAACGTGTTCAATAATGGTTTTCTCAGCGATTCGGATCAGGGGCTTTAGTTCCTGGTAGCCAGCATCTACAAATCTCTGACCAACGCCGGTCATTGGAATCACTACTTGGTACATCATTTATTGTTCGCAATTCTATATTTTTCCGATTCCCAGTTTTGGAGTGAATAAGTTTCTTCCGGGGTTAGATATTGAACGCTCGAGTCTAAACCTGCTTGTTTAGCCGCTGCACGCGCGATCAGATACATTTGCTTTTTCCACGAGTTGCTCCCGGTAAAGGCAAGTATCTCCTCTTCTGAACAGGTTGACAGAAAAACCGCGTAGTCGGGAGTGATTGCTTTTGGATGTTCAAGGGGACTATCAACAACATTACCGAGCTCTTCTTCAAGGTTTATGACAGGTGGTTCCGATTCAAAGTCCATTAGAGCAGCGTAGGCCTCTTCCATTGTGTCACCCCAAGTCAGGAACCCATGGTTTTGTAGAATCGCAGCTTTATGTTTTTTGAAATCTAGTAATTTGCTTAACGAGATACAAAGTTCTGCACCAGGCCTTGCGTAAGGAATAAACGCTATTTCAGGATAATCGCTGGCCTTAGACCCAAATCCGCTTTCAATAGCCATGGAAATCGCTCTAAATGAGTGAGTGTGAATTACAAATGCTAATGGAATCAGAAGGTGGAAATCTTTTTCAATTGAAGGCCTCAGATTCTTGTCATTCCAAATAGAATCTCCAGTTTTTTGATCTACCGCAGTGAATATCTCTTTGTCGTTAGCATCTGCAAGAAGGGTCCCACTAGATTTTACCCACATAACTTCACCATCTTTATAAGATGTGTTCCCGCCAGGCCCTTGGACCATAAGAGTGTTTTCGCCAATCCGAGTTGAATAGGAATCAAGATCTATTGGCCAGGGTCGTTTCCGCATACTTAATTCTACATATTTATGGCAATTTACACAGTAAGTTATAGTTCTATCTATGGTTGATCGTATTATTCAGCGCTTTCGAGATTTGAATAAAAATACGTTCATTTTGATTTTTCTTGTAAGTTTGTTCTATAAATTCACTTTATCCTGGCAATCCGGAATTACCATGGGATGGCAAGACGAAATTGGTTGGAAAGACTTTGCAGCTAATCATAATTTACTTAGAACAATTGCAGAATTTGATACAGGGTATCCAACCCCAGTTGTTCGAGGCTTGTCTTATATCCTGACTCCTTTTTCAACTTCAAATTTCATTATTTGGCATATCGCCGTTATGTTGTGTATCTCAGCTTCAATTTCGAGTTTAGCTTTTAGTAAAGTGATGAATCATCAATCTAAATTGATTACTGCCGGAATTCTATGTAGTTTCCCATCGTTCGATCTATTACTGCTTCACAATCTGTCTTATTGGGCTTATGTCCCCTTATTTGTGGTTCTCACCAACGTAATCGCGATGAAAGTTCAGCTGGATGCTCGACTTTTCTTCGTTATATTGTTGTTAGTCACAGCGTCAGCTAAGCCGCAGATTCTTATTTCAATTATTGCCCTAATTTTTATTTCGGTTTTTGTTGAGTCTCGATTGCGTTGGAAATTAGTGAGTTTAACTATTCCTATTTTGTTAATGTTTTTGATTGGACGTTACTCCGGGCGCAGCCTCGACCTCAACCTGGATTATCAATCCCTTTTGAATTATCTTTTCACTGTTTGTGCGCATTTCTTTGCAATTAACACACCAATTCCCACTCTACTAGTTTTCGCGACAGCCAAGTATTTGGAATTTTCATTCTTGATTTCGTTTTACTTTCTTTTTGCTACAGGAGTAACTATCTACTTTTTAATCAAATCTCGAGTCAATGGGAAAACGTCGATTCTTGTACTTTCGATTGCGCTGTCGTTTGCTACAGTTGTTTCTAGTCTTTATGTATTCGCGAATAGTGGCTGGTCTCAAAATGATTTATTGAGATCTAGTGAGTACCTCTCTTTATTCTCTAGGCATTATCTTCCAGTTATTTTAAATGTAACGTTTCTTATTCTGCTTCGATTTCACGAGAGGCGGAGCGCACGATTTCTGATCTTGGCCGCTATTTTGCAGAATGTCATACTACAAATTTTCTTATTTAAACAGTTATACAAACCGGTATAGAGGCTTTCCCTAACGAAAACCTTGGACTCTTGTCCATTGGTTAGGCACCAACTGCGAAGGCTCTCCGAGTGAAATAAACCACGGTTGAGGGGCAATTACTGGTGCTTTTTTGTTTTCTCTCAAAAATGCTCCCCACCAAGAGAAACTCGAATTTGCAATTATGTATCCATGGCACAGTGTCATAATAATCAATGTTTCAGCTGATTCGAACCCTTCCGAAGAAATCACCCTAGTGACCTCTCTATACTTCTGAGGAATTCTTAAAATAGCGTCTTCGGGCTGATCGCTAAATAGCCATATTTTTTTAAAGGTTCCATTCGCCCAAAGAGATTCGATTGCAGTTTCATAATAATCGGAATGAAGTATTCCGAATTGATCTTCACCTTGATAATCACCTAGTCGCACGTGTACGAGAAGAGGAATTTCATATTTCGCTTGGTTACGATACTTTAAGATTTCTCCTCTGCGCAGGTCTCTGAAAAGTGAATCTTTGATCTTCAGAATTTCTTTTGCGACGATGTGTGTTTGAAAGTATCCAATTAATATTTCATTTGAAACACCGGCTCTAATCTCAGGATCATTTCCAAGGTCGCCCGAAACGCTGATCTTTAATCGTTTTCCAAGGAGAAGCATAAGGGCAATGGAGCTGATAAGTTTTTTAAGATTTCTAAAAAGCAAGTTCTTTTCATGTTTTCTAGGTGAATATCCAGATCGAAGATTGTATCCAAATATCTTTCGGGCTAATTTACCCCTATTCCCTTTCTGTAATTCTATTTCTTTAGGTAAATTTAGGGTGAGTAGTTCCACCTCTCCTGTAGAACTTCTCCTCGGATTTGCTGTTTCAAGGTCTAGTTCTATTTTTCTTCCATTCGCGTAATACAAACCAGCCGCCAATTGAAACAGTTGATTTCCTAAACCGCCAGTGAGAAAAATCTTTAGGTTTTTGGTCATTTCGATCCCAATATTTTCACAATCGTTCGAGCAATCAGAGGGATTCTATGCAAATCAAACAATGTGATTCTGATAAGAGTATTTAATGAATTTTGCTTGCTTTGTAAATTACCTTTTTTCAGCGAAGTTAAGCTCAATCTAACGAGAATGATGAGAAACTCTGGACACGCATTCTCAAGGTATTTCTTCTCAAAATGCCTAATTGCTATCTGCAGGTCGGCTAGAGCGCCTTTATTCTTTGTTAACTGCCCACTTTGATACAACCAATAGCCATATACGAGTTCGTTGCTCGCCATGATTTTTCTTGATTTTGACAAAACGGCTGCTAGATACATCTGATCTTCAGCCATTCTCAGCTCTGGGAATGTGAAATTCTTGGCCAGTTCTTTTCTGAATGCGAATCTCCAAAGCCCTGGGTTTAGGGCAACGTTTTGCAAGATGTCTCTCCTGCTATCACTCTCGATAAAGTGAAGTTTTTCTCCTTCCTCAGTTTTCACGCTGAATGCTCCTAATGCCACATCCGCACCTTGAATCTGTGCTTGTTTTACCATTTCTAGGTATTTTGTAGGGTTTGGCACATCGTCACAATCCCAAAAAGTTATCCACGATCCGGTGGCAGCTTTTAGACCTAGGTTTCTGCTTCCCCCAGGATTTCTCGAAGTAGATTTTAAAATTGAAACTTTTTTCGTATGCCGAAGATTTTTCGCAATCTTATCAATTTGAAAACTCAAATCTTTGGAAGATGAATCCACAATCAGTATGACTTCAAAATCTGAAAGATTCGGGTCCGATATCCAACTAGTTATTTGCTTTAGGCCATTCGGGAAGCTGGCGATTGGAATTATGGCGCTAATCAGCGCCTGGTTTTCCTCCGTTAGCTCCATGTACTTAGAGTATATTGAGCCATTCGGTGTTCTGACATTCATTTAACGATTATGTGAGGTTTTTTATGAGTCCTCGTATCGCTGTATGTTTCTTAGTCATAAACAGGATGGAGGTTCTTCCCAAGATATCGATCACAAGCGCTTACGATCGAACACGTGCCGAAATATTGCTTGGCTTTTTAGATGAAAGTGATCTGCCAGTCTTACGTCCGGATGTAGTGGTTCAACCTCTCCTGCTTGAGAATAGTTCAATTTTAGGTCTGGATAGTTTGACAGGCGGTTACAGCGATTTTTCCCAAGATGAATTTTACAGAATTGTGCAGTTGAAGTGGCAGTTACTTGAGAGAGCTTTGCAGCTCGGCTATGACTATGTGATTTATTCAGACACCGATGTTTATTGGAACATCAATCCTATACCTGAAATTATTAATGTCTTCGATAATCGTGAGCAAGTCCACATTCAAATTCAAAGCTTTACTGATCTTCCTTCACAACCTAAATTGTGTATGGGATTTGTCGCAATTAGAAACTCACGGACATCAACGAAGATTCTGGCTGACTGCAAAAAGCGCCATTCTGTTTATGCGCTCGAAAATGGAAGAATTGGTGACGATGACATTGTCACGCAGTACTTTATTGAGAATAAGTTTCCTAGCTCAATTTTGGAATTGCCACAAACTACATTTCCTGTGGGACGAATGTTGAAGTTATACGCAAACCAATCTAAGTTTCCTGGTTTACCTTCTCCTAAGCCGTTTATTTTTCACGCCAATTATGTTGTCGGATTGCGAAATAAAATTATTTTAATGAAAGTGTTTATTCGAAATTACGCTAATACCGATGAAGCCATAAATCTAAATCCTCAACAGTATTTTATTTTGCAAGTCCAACGAATTCGGCTCAGATTGAAATTGGATAGAGTTAAATCTGTATTACTTAATCGTCTTTCGAAGTAGATTCTTAATCCTTGACTGCTCCAATCGAATAGCCCAGGCCAAGTAAAGTGCAACACGCCGGATTCTTGGTGCGCGAATTGACATCTGCACCAAATTCTCATTTTCGTACAGCGCATCTCCCCAGTTGTGTACTGTCCAGCGAGTCACTGAGCGTTTGAATCCATACTTGAGTAAGTAGGAATCTAAGTCTGTAATTAGGCAACAACCTTCGTATAGTTCATCTTTGTTGACCTCACAATAGATCCATTTAACTTCAGAAATCCTGGATTCGTAACCCTTTATGGCGCGAAGCTCTACTCCTTGAATATCCAATGCAAGCAATTCTGGGGGTGTGGAATCTTTGAGTAGTGTTTTGAGTGTCTTAGTTTTGACTTCAATTGTGTGACTCAAAGTTACGGTTGGGTGCTCAGTTGCGTGAGTGCCTAGTTTTAGGAGAGAAGTTGACTCCGTATTAGTCATAATGTTCAAATTTAATTCGACATCATTAACATCCCAAACGGCTGCTTCAATAACGGTATGGCTCAATGGGACCCTTTGCAGCAAATTATGAATTTTTTGGGGTTGTGCTTCAATCCATGTTACCGGTCCCCAACCTGCAAGCGCGTACGCTTCAAGCTCTTCGGCATTGTGAGCTCCTACGTGGACGATTGATTTCGGGTTGACACCCCAATATTTCTTGAGCACTTGTACAGAAATTAGCACGCCTTATTATATTGCTAATTCTTTTAAATAGGTGAATCTGACTAGAATCTGTTCCTATGACAACTCAACGGTCCTCCCGAGTGAAGGTCGCATTCATCTATTACAATCGAATTGTCAAGTGGAGGCGAAATTCCTCACCTTATCTTTCCTGTGATGCATTTGCAGATCTATCTGATTATGTATACAAGCCCCCGAGGTGGCGAGATAAAAATAATTTGAGCTCGCCTGAAAATGCCAAGATCATTTTTTGCCGAAGTGATGAGTTGCAGGAGTTTCTCGACTTATATTCTGGAAAATTAACAGCAAAAGTCATCATCACAGGTAATAGCGATCATGAATTTCATGAAATTCCGAAGAACGTCCCTGAATCAGTGAAGGCATTATTTCTTCAAAATTCCTACATTTCTGACAATAAGTTCGTATATACCCTCCCAATTGGGTTGGAGAATTTCCGACTTGGTGTCAATGGGAATCCAAAATATTTTCGATACAAAAAAAGCTCCGCTGGAAGGACAGCAAAGATTCTCTTCGGTCCGTTAAGTCCAACTCATCCGATACGTGAAACTGTAATTGCAAGATTTAGCCAGGTTGACTCAAATTGGGATTTGCTTACTCAACGTCTTTCGCCAAGAAATTATGCTCGAGTTTCAAGAAAATACGGGTTTATCGCAGCAGTGAGGGGAAATGGAGTTGATACTCATAGGCTTTGGGAGGCTTTATACAGAGGACTCACACCAATTGTGGAACGAGATAATTGGTGGAGATCGCTTGAGTCTATGTTCCCACAAGTTCTCTCGATTGACAGTTGGGAGAAATCAGAGATTGAGCACCTGCTTTCCAATCGAGTACCAAATGATTTTGATCCACGGACTCTTGAAGCTTTATGGATGCCACACTGGCAATGTCTAATTACGAAATTTGTCGATTAGCTAAAACGATGTGCCAGTGGCACCAAAGTAGCTAGACTCAACAAAAGAACCATCTTTAAATCCATCAGATTTTTTTAAGAATCCGACTCGTTTGCCAGTTTTTTCAACAAGTAGGCTTAAAGCAATCTGTTCACTAATTCTAATGGTGCTTTGATTGAAGTCCGGATCGTGTTTGATATCAGAAGTCAACTCAATAATGTTATCCATTATCCGCTCAATTTCCGACTTATCCTGCGGCGTAGGGGTGTAACCACCCCAATAAAAGAATGACGTATTTTTCATACTAGTTTCTGAATATTCGGAAAACCATTCGCACCCAAAAAGAGGCGCGTAAAAAGGATTTTCTAGAAACTTGAATTCATCGACAAATAAGGTGATTTCGGATATTCCAGGGATTGGCCCATTCCACTTTAAATCAGCGTCCATGAAAAACTTCTTCGAATCCGAAAGAGAAAGGATTAGGTCTAGTTTGGAGTCTTGCCAAGACTGTTCCTGGTGTTCAGTTAATCTAACTTCAACATTTCCTCGTTTGATTAATCGTCTCAGTTTCTTGCAAACTTCCTCTTTCGTCTCGTTATCTACATTTATTATTACAAACGAATTTGGGTTATAGTGAAGGAAACTTTCAACACATACTTTTGCAATTCGTGCATAAATGGCTTTTTTTACAACTAGTAGATTTGCCTCAAAAGACGCATCTGAAACAGAATTTGGTTTGGTATAGAGATAACGCAAGGAAATCACACGCCTAGAAACAGCTAATATCATGGCTTTAATCGATTTCTTGATTTTTCGCAGCATCCAGGTGACAACCATACTTAATTCTACGACATAATTGGGCCGTGCATGCTTATGTGATAAACCTTGAGAGCAGAGTCGACCGTTGGAATTCGGCAAAGACTCAGGAAGTGTTCTTGAAAATTCCAATTCGTAGGATTGAGGCTACAAAGACGAATTCTCTAACCTCTGCCGATTGTTTCGTTGCCCCCGGAGTTGCAGCCACCTGGAAATCTCATCAGAAAGCGATGTTTACTTTTCTTGAATCCGAAGATAATTATGCATTGATCCTCGAAGATGACTTCTTGATTACCAAGTCCTGGAGTCTTGAATTACTTAATTTAGCTCTAAGTACAAATCCAGATTTTTTTCAATTGGGGTTCTTGAAAACTGGACCTGTTGATCGAGTGAATTTGAAGCTAAGTAATTTTCAAGACGCCTTTCTTAAATTATTGCTTAGATTTACGGTCTTATCGTCATTGATTGGCAAGAGATTCGGTAACCGACTATTGATTTCAGAACAGAGGGGATTAGCTTGGAAAATTATCCCCAATAACGTTAGGGCTGGCGGTCAGGCCTATATCGTTTCAAGAAAATTTGCCCAGGCGGCCCAGCTTATGAATACACCGGCATTTACAAGCGCAGATGGAATGTTTATGACCCTCGGCGATGTGCGCTCCTTTAAGATGTATCGTTTTCGAAAGTCAGTGATTAATCAAACAGACAGTGTTACTTCTGTCCAACAACGTTATTTATAGTTATTCGAATTTCGGGATGTACTGCTTGTTATGCTGGGGTGTCAATTTTTTTCCTGGCATTAAAGCAGGGTTCCAGTAAGTTGGAGTCCACACATTTTTCCCACTCTGTAATGCCAAAAAGCCCGACCACCATGAAAGAGTTGAATTTGTGGTGATGAGATTCTCTGCGCGGGATAGTATTGCAAGAGTTTCCCATCCTGTTGTGTTACCTGGCGTCAGCACTTGATAGTCGGAGATGTCTATGCGGCGTTCGATTTCTTCGATACTTCCATCGGTGCAAATCACCACATTCAAATTCTCTTGGAGGGATTCTAATTGCGATTTAGGTGCAATTACTCCAAAGTCCGAGCCAATAAAGTCAGATAATCTTATGTGTATCGCCTGGTATGGCTCATCCAAGAATTCAAATCGATCGGCCAGTCTTCTTTGCGAAGCTTTAGATTCTAAAATTCCATTTAGAGCCACATATATTGATTGAATCAATTCTTCCGAGAAGTCTGGGTTTTGGAAATAGCCTCTAAGGATCCAAGCATTTTCATTTAGTTCATCTCTGCCTTCGGATTGAATCCTTAAAAGCTTTTGTAAAGAACAACTAAAACTCGGGGTGATACTCGACAACTTATCAATTACCTTAAGTAATAGACCTAGGTGATTTTTGATCTCAAATTTCACTGAATTAGAGTTTAGGAATTCGAATGTCTCCAACAGGTCTTTATCTATTTTCGAGTGATATTTATCGGCGAATATTGTTACCTTTTTGGAGTTCTTACTTTCAACTATTTTTAATGCAAAAGCCCAGATAAATAAGATATTTCCAAGTCTTCCTGCAGACTGAATTTTCATACTCTGGTTATAAATTCAGATACCGTTAACTCCAAACCCTTCTCAAGTTCGACCGTTGGGTTCCAGTTAAGAATTGAATTAGCCTTGCTGATATCTGGTTTCCGCTGTTTTGGGTCATCTTGCGGGAGTTCGTGGAATTCAATTTTTGAGCTTGAATTCGTCGCTGAGATAACTTTTTCCGCCAGTTCAAGCATTGTGAATTCTCTCGGATTTCCCAAATTTATTGGGCCAGTAACTTCCTCATCAGAGAACATCAATTTCATGAATCCATCAATCAGATCTGAGACATAGCAGAATGATCTGGTTTGGCTACCGTTACCGTAAATTGAGATCGGCTCATTTTTTAGAGCTTGAACAATGAAATTGCTAACGACGCGTCCGTCATTGAAACTCATCCGAGGTCCGTAAGTATTAAATATACGGGCCACCTTAATTTGTGTGCCAAATTGGCGATGAAAATCAAAAAATAGCGTCTCCGCAGCTCTTTTCCCTTCGTCGTAACAAGCCCTGATCCCAATGGGATTTACATTTCCCCAATATTCCTCAACTTGTGGCGAGATTGTTGGATCCCCATATACCTCGCTTGTAGAAGCTTGAAAGACAGGTACCTTCAATCGGTTTGCTAAGTCCAATACATTTATAGCACCTAGGACACTTGTCTTGATTGTTTGAACGGGAAACTTTTGATAATGGACAGGTGACGCCGGACAAGCAAGATTCATGATTCCATCAACTTCAAAATTAAGTGGCTCTGTTACATCTTGGCGAATCAACTCAAAATTTGGGTTTCCTAAAAGGGATGAAACCTTGGTGCGGGACCCCGTGTACATATTATCCATGGCTATGACCTCATGGCCATCTTCTAATAGCCTCCCGCATAAATGTGAACCAAGGAACCCTGCTCCGCCAGTTACCAGAATTCTCATTAGTTAACCTTTCGCGCTGATTTGCGTACTCTTTGAGCCTGCCCAAATAGACTGTCACCATGCTATCAAGGATTTGGATTCCTGAGATTTCTCAGAGGGTGCAATTTCTGATTTATCTTCTCAGTTTCGCATCTTTGATGCACTGGGTGTCAAATTCGTTGGCTGACACTTCAATTTACTTTGGCGGTGGTGACAAGTTAATTCATGGGTTGAATCCATATGATGGTAGCTCTCCATTATTTTCAGCTCCGACAGGGACAAAATTCTTGTATTTCGCCGGAGTATTACTTCAAATAGATCAACTCCCTATTATATGGAATATCGTCAACATTTTAGGTGTTTCGATCTTTTTTTTCATAGTGCTAAGGATTCTAGCTCTTGAAAAGAATGAACTCGTAATCATCGCAATATTATTAGTCAGTTCGCCTGTACGGGAGATGGTAGTCAATAACCAAGTTACTGGTTTCGTTCTTGGTGTTACATCCTTGAGTATTTACTTTGCACAGAGGTCAGGATCAAGTATTCGAGTTCTTTTGCTTCTTTTTCCAATATTCATTTCATTTGAGTTAAAACCAAATCTCATCCTTGGTTTTCTGATTTATTATTTGTGGGTTCACAGAACAGTATTTGGCTTTCGTTCATCGCTCGCGATCAGTGCAATACTAACTCTAAATCTTCTTGTGTTTCGCTTTGAATACTTAGATTGGATTAAGTTCATATTTACGCAGGGCGCGAAGAATATAACCGGATTTGAATCGCTTGGGCTTAGCACTCTTGCATTCGAGGCAAATATTCTTAGCTACGATAGCGCTAGGTTTCTAAGTCTTGCACTCTTTGCAATTAGTCTCCTCTTAATATTCGGCTCATTCTCAACTGGAAGTAGTGTGCAGACTTTCGCTTTGACACCCTTGGTTGCTCTTTCATTTCCATATTTGCACTTGTTGGATCTCATAGTCGCGCTACCATTCATTGTTGCAAGAGTACTTCAGGAAGCTCGCATTAGGTTCTTAACTCCGCTGGTCATTGTTGTTATATACTTACCGCGCCCGAGTGATTCATTAGCGAAATATTTAGCAATTACCCTAATGGTTCTCCTTGTTTCAGTTTCTCAACTCGTAGAAACCGGAAAACTTCAAGAATTTCTTCTTTCTGTCTTTGCGGGGTTCACCATTATTGTGAGTAACTTCTCACTACCCTTACAGGATCTCTCGGACCATGAGATACAGAACTTCTCTGTATTGAGAGTTTGGTTAATTTTCGTGGTGCTTTTGCTCGTCAACAATATCGATGACTTTAAAGAACGTGTAGTCATGAGAAGGGGTGGGTAACATGCCAAAATGATAGCAAGATTTGAGTCGGCAGTCACAAACCCTAGAAAGTTTTCACTTTTTATCGCGATTCTTCTGATTACAATTTCCCGACTTTATTGGCTCCCCGGCCATACATTCAATCAGCAAAACTGGGATGATGAAATTGACTGGATAAAAGAATCATCTTCTAGGTCACCAATCGAATTTCTTTTGAGTCGCGACGCTCCCGGCTACTTCATTTTTCTTCCCAGGCTGATGATATTAATTGGAGAAATTTGTCCACATGTTGGATCAATATCTTCGCTAAGACTTATTGTAATCGCTGCACAATTACTATGTTTTGCAGCCGCTGTTACAACTGTCGTAAAGTGGAAAACTAACTGGAGACTCTGGTTGATTGTCTTTACATCATTCTCTTTAACATATATTGAGGATTTAAACTACATTCATAATGTTGGGTATCTTTTTATTTTTCCCATTATTCTGCTTATTTTCAGTCGAATTTCAGCTGATCAACCGGTTCGGATTTATCACCTAGGGTTTTCAATCTTTCTAATAAATAAACCATTTACCGCGGTTCTAGTTTTCTTTCTCACTATCTTCTTTTATATCTTTCAAAGTAAATCTCGGAACATATTGTTATATTTAGGATCATATTCGATTTTTTATCTTGCCTCTTACGCTCTACTTCCACACCAGTTGAATACCCCACTAAATATGAATCTGGCAACCATAATTAAGATTGCCATCGATCTACCTTGGATCTGCGTCTCCATTGTTTTGCCATCCGTTTCCATTGGTTTCATGGGTCTATCAAGAGTTTTTAATTTGCCTATTTTGAGAGATATAGTTGGAATTTCTACCTATTGTCTTTTGTTCGTAGGATTATGGAAGTTCCGGAGAAAGATATATTCCGAATATGCAAGAACGTCCATTCTTGCGAAAGGCATTTTCGCTTCTTTCATCATAAATTATATTTTGGTGTTTTCAGCAAGCGACTCGTATTGGGTTAAGAATTTTCCACTCTACCGGTTTGGTTCCCCACAATTTTTATGGATGAGATGGTCATGTCTTCTACCCCTTTCAGGTCTTCTGATTATTGGTAACATTCCCTCCCTAACAACAAAAATGAAAATGTGCCTATATTTATTTATTGCTGGCCAATGGGCTTTGCTTCTCACATTCGGCAATGTCTGGTTTGAGAGATATTGGTGAAATCCCTTATCTTATTTTCACTCTCTTCAAGTATTCGTTTCCTAACGATATTCGGAAGTTAGAAATTAGTGAGTTGAAATTTATTCGCCGTTGATTAGATACTTCGACGGAGCATCAATTAATTCGGATTCCATCATTGATTTTCATACACAGGTTCAATCAATTTCATTTCAGAGACGAATCTTTTTTAATGAGAATAAATTCTGGACCATTCCCTCGGAAAATTTTTTCTACTTTATAGCCGGCTGGGAGGAAGCTAGAAAGTTTTTGCTTCGTTGAATTGAATTTGAAGCTTACATCTTTATTGTAATAATAGAAATGTGCATCCTTGAGATTTTTGCTGGAGCTTATATAGCCCTGACTGTAGTACGGAAAAATTCTACTTTCGTAATATGACGTAAATAGGTAGTATTCTAGTCCAGTCGCCATGGCAGGATCTTCGTAGACTTTATAGCCAATCGCTTCAATTGGCATTGGCCCACTGCACCCTCTATTTATTCCTACAGTTTCACTTTTCGGTATATATTGAGAAATTTCTAGCAAGATTTGTTTTGTGGAGTCTGAGCTTTGTAGTTGGTTATAGTTTTCAAAAGATTTAATTGAGTTTATCCCAAGAACAAAAATAATTGCCGAAGTTAAAATTAAGAGAGTACTCCGGTTATTTTGATTTTTTCTGAACAGATAGAGGACTGGTACTAGTAGGAATGGTGTAACGATATTAATATTTCTTACTACTATGTGATTATTTAACCCTCCGATAAATAAATATATCGCGATGGGAGCAATAAAGATATGAAAAACTGATCTCTGTGATTTGGCAATAGTTGCAGTTCCAAAGATCAAAATCACCGACCCAGCTATCCCCAAAGGTAGAACCAAAGCGTCCCACAAGTAAGTCATTCCTCCGGAGAGCCTCTCGATATCAAATTGATAGATTTTTCGATTGCCGTTAACTGCTCGTAGAAAATCAAGCGGTCGAAGTAGCACTGAGTAATTTATTATCGTAAAGATCATCACGACGAATAAGGCGGCATATTTCACGCTCTGTCCGTAGCTAGCTTGCAAATTTTTCTTATTTTTTTGGAGCCTACCACTCTTCTGTGATTTCAAGACCAAGAGGTACGGAATTGTAAATATAAGGAAGTTGTACTTAATACTTGTTCCAAGCGCAATTAAAATGGACGCCTTGATTAAATCTTTTTTTGACTTAAGTGGTTTTTCTTGAATGACATACCTCGATAAATCAACAAGAACTAACGCAGAAAAGAATGCGATATAGCTGTCTGGGTACCAGATAAGTGATTGGGAAGCAATGTATGGCGAGCTTAACCACAATACCCCTATAAGGAAAGCCTTTGGGATTGACTTCAACCAAATGAATGATGCTGTATAGATTAAGGCACAAGTTGCGGCACCTAGAATCAAGGGCATTACCCATCTGCCTAGAATGATAATCTCCTGGAGGTTCAGTTCCCAACCTACGAATTTCCATAACTGGGCCAAAACATAAACAGGCAATGAATTCAAATTGCCCGAACGGAATTCATTGAATACGGGGGTGCCTACACTCAGCATTCTATGAACATCGAATGCAAAAAATTGCTCATCGCAGAATTGATATGGTGGTAATTCCTTTGAGGTGAAGGGAAGTCGCAGCAGAATGCTCGTTACTAGTAATGGAAAAACTGGAACGATGTGGATACTCAGTTTTCTTAGAAGTCCCAATCTCACACGATTACCATACAGCTAAGTTAACATTTAGCCCTGATAGTGACTCGAAAGAAGAGCGTTAAATTGACTGTCCAGAGCCAGTTGGCGAGCCATCTGATCAGAGATATGTACATCATCCTGAAAAGCAAAACCTCCATTCACAATAAATTGACATTGGTCACCGGGGCATAAATATTGGTACGGAACGAATAGTTTGGCATCTGAATTCACAATAGACTTTTTAATCATTTCTGAAATCTGAGTTCTAATTTTCAAGTATTCAGTCGGTTCTACGTACTTGGGATATACACCACCTGCCTCTTTATAGAATTTCGGTGAGTGATCCAAAAATGGGGATTCACCAAAGAGCAGAACTTCAGTTTTCCCACTTGAGAACTCTGAGATCAATCGATTAATTTGTTGCGGGATTGTGCGCAGAGATGTCTGTGGATTAGCAGGCCCGTTTTTGTCAGTATAAAACTTTGGTTCAACTAGATTTCCATTTGAATAGAGCCCACGAACATAAAGATCCCAACGTGCAATAATTACCACCTTTGTAGGGTGCAGTTTCTTAATATAATCCAATATCGCTTGTTCCAAAGTAGAACTTGAGCACCATTCCGAGCCAAAACTCTTATCGGTCCGAACTAAATCAGGAAACGGGCCACACGCGGGAACAGATATACGGTAAACCGTGAAATCCTGCATGGCCGGGCTCTCAGCAAAAGCCCTGCCATACGCGCTAGCTAGTGAATCTCCCCATATAACAACTGTATTGTTTGATGTTGAACTTTTTATAATTCGACAAAAACTTGAAACCTGAGAACTAGAGACCGCAGGCACGCAGGCCCTTTCTTGTAAAGCAGAAAGTTCGCCGCTTAATGTGCCTTGTGAATTATTTTCATTGATTCCCACAAGAATAAAAATTAAGATTACGCTTCCAATAACTGAATTGCTGAAGAAAACGTATTTAATCTTGACGGTAGTTTTCAGTCTACTACTGAGTTTACCTATGATCGCGGCAAGCGCAAAAGTGAAAATCAAAAGAAGGGGCTTGAATCTGGCATGAGAAAATTCAGAGCTTTCAGACTGATAGACATAAATGCTAACGATTGGCCAGTGGATAAGATAAATCTCGTAACTATAGAAACCTATCCATTGCGAAACTTTATTGATGAGCATAACTGAAAAAAAACTGGAGTAAATTATTAATGCAGTGAGAATACAGCAAACTAAAGTAGCTATTTGGTTCGTAAGTCGAATCCATTCAGTCAATAAAAGCATTAAGAGCCCGTAGAAAGAAATGAATCCCGTAACCTTATGTTTGAGAAAATTAAGCAGTAACATCTGGCTGTGTCGATTATTTTGTAACCACACGACCAGGGCACCTAAGGTGAATTCCCAAAACCTCGAAAATGGGGAGTAAAAATTTAATCTCGGATAGAAACTCGCCGTTAATAGGAAGAAAGAGATCGAAGCTAGGCTTAGGATCATTAGAATTATTTTGGTTTGATGTTTTTTGCGAAGAGTGAAAAGTAATGGGAAAAACAGGTAAAATTGCATTTCAATACCTAGACTCCATAAGTGAAGAAATGTCTGATTGTGACTACTAATTGAAAAATAGTTTGAATTCATGAAATAGTAGAAATTGGAAATAAATAAGAGGCCAAAAAACGCCTCTCGCATAAAGTCTGTAATGTTCTCTGTAAAGGCAAGAATCAAGATGGTCGTGACTACAAAAAGTATTAAAAGGCTTGGTGCAAGCCTCTTATATCGATCTAAATAGAAATTTCTCAGTAATTTTGGTTGTTGATTATGAATCAAAATTTTTTTGGTTATTACAAACCCAGAAATGACAAAGAAGATGTCAACTCCAAGGTAGCCTCGAGGGAACGCGCTCGGGAAAAAATGAAATGCTAGGACTCCAAGAACAGCAACGGCTCTCAACCCCTGAATTCGTAAATCCCATTTCATAGAATTCCCACTGATTAAGTTCACTTTCCGCTGAAGAACAAAATATTGCCTACAGCTTCGCACTTGCTCAAGGTTACATTGGGAATTGCCTTTTGATTTGTGGCTGAGCACTTTGATGCTGATTAGTCTAAAATCATGAGCCCGTTTGGTGTGGAAAGGTGAATTTCTGCAATTCCTGCTCGATTGTCATACGTGCTTTGGTCGACCCATTCAACAGAAACACCTTCTAGTGATCCAAGAATCTCTTTTTTAAACCAAGAGTTGGAAAGTTGATCCCTGTCTGCAATTACTATTTTTTGTATCTGCGACACCGCGAGGCCATCTTGCGAAGGATGATCTGCTGAAAGCCATTGAATAAAGAATGGGAATTCGCGAGTATCAGCAATCTCTTTTACGCCGATTTGTTTCCACTTTAAATCTGTCCCGCTTGGGAGTGTGCGATGTCCTTCGATGGCTTCACGCCCAAATTTCTTAGCAATCGGTTCAATATCTTTAGTGCTAAAGACCCAGGTAAACCAACCGCCGCCTTCATTAGCTTTCTTTGAAACTGCTTGTCCCCAAGGTGTTTGCTCTGTTGCTGGGTGATCAAGTGGGCAGACAACTTCAATGTATTGACCGTTCTTAAGTGCACATGTGAAGTTACGCGTTCCAAATCGTGGGTGAATACCACCATCAACGAATGTGCTGCCAAGGCGAGAACCCAGCCGTTGAACTGTGTCAGCAAGTTGATCATGAGAAGTCACATAAGAGACATGGTCTAGGCGCATGATGGAATTCTGCCGTATGGCGAGGGGTGGTCATGACCACTCTCAAGGGCTGGTTTAGATATTTATTTACGCGCTAATTGGCACATAAGTGCTTCGCAGGTCACCAATGGCGCTGCATTGTGCGCAAGGTTGACGCGGGCATCCATGATGGCGTTGATCTTTAAGATTGTTGAGTGTGATGGGTGAGATTCGGCGTAGCTTTTGATCTGTTCGCGCATATCTGTATTGATCATGGACTCTGTATTTCCTGATTGCACCATCATGACATCTCGGTAGAAGGTGGCGATATCAAGAAGTGCGCCATCGATGGAGTCGCGAACCATGCGGGTAGAACGAGACTTTTGTTCTTTCTCTAACTCTTTTACTGCTTTTGCTCCGCCGGTTGCCATTCCTCGACCAGTGGCGCCTTTTCCGTAAGCTTCTTGAAGTTTCTCAATTTCTTTTTCATCGCGTTCATCAGATGATGTATTTGCCTCTTGTGTTGCAAGGTCAACGAGTGTTTGCGCCGCTTGGAAAGCTGCGGCAAGGGAACCCAGTTGAAGCGGTAGTTGCATAATTGTTTTGCGGTTGCTGCGCACAGTTTCGTTAGTTGCTAAATATTTAGCACGGCCTATGTGGCCCTGGCTAATGCGCGCCGCGAAGTCGGCCATGCCGGGTGCAATGTTGTCGCGGTTGATGAGAACTTGTGTGACTGCATTTAGTGAAGGTGTGCGCAGTTGTAGGTGGCGACAGCGTGAGCGGATTGTTGGCAAGACATCGTGAAGTGTGGGTGCGCAAAGCAACCAAACAGTTCTTGTTCCCGGTTCTTCGATTGCTTTAAGAAGTGCGTTGGCCGCAGATTCGGTAAGTCGATCAGCGTCTTCCATAACGACTACGCGCCAACCACCCATAGATGGTGCCCATGCAACGCGTGTAAGAAGTTCTCTTACTTCTTCTACTTTGATAGAGAGACCTTCGGTTTTAATGATTTCAACATCGGGGTGGCCGTGGGTTTTAGCTGAGTTGCAGTCGGAGCAGGTGTTGCAGCCGTTGTTCTTGCAGATTAGGGCTTGAGCAAAGGCGACCGCTGCTGAGGATCGACCTGATCCCGGAGGGCCAGTAAAAACCCAGGCGTGCGTCATTTCTTGGGATTCTTCGCCTGTGCGAGAGGCGGCTACTGCCCCTTTAAGGATTTCAATAATGTGTTCTTGACCGACGAGGTCATCGAAAACAGAAGTCATTTACTTCTTCTTCTTTGTAGTCGCTGACTTACTTGCTTTCGCAGCTCTTGTCACAGTTGTTGTCACAGCATGTGTTGCGATGCGGATTGGCTTAAGAAATTTATTCTGTTGTGGGCCTTGGGCGTTGCGCTTAAGAGCTGGGAGTTCGGCGACGCGGGCGATGATTTGGGAGTGGATCTCCTCCACTGACCGTGTGCCATCGACGACGAAGTAACGTTCTGGATCCATCATGGCGATTTGTAGGAATTCTTGGCGTACTCGCTCGTGGAATTCGGTGGGTTCTGCTTCTAGGCGATCGCGTGATTGGAGGCGAGATAGTCCGATCTCTGCGGGAAGGTCGATAAGAATTGTGAGAGTTGGGTAGAGAGATTCTGTTGCCCATCGCGAGATGCGTGCGACTTCAGATGGATTGAGTACGCGACCTGCGCCTTGGTAGGCCGCAGATGAATCGAAATAGCGATCGGTGATGACAACATCTCCGGCATCAAGGCCTGGGCGAATTACAGAGAAGACATGGTGTGCGCGATCTGCGGCATAGAGAAGCGCTTCAGCCCTTGGTGATATCGCGCCGGTTTCATGTCCGAGAAGAATTTTGCGTAGATCTTTTCCGAGGTCGGTGCCACCGGGTTCGCGAGAGAGGATGACGGATTCACCTTCTTGCTCTAACCATTTACTGAGAAGTTTTGCTTGTGTTGATTTGCCGGTGCCTTCGCCGCCTTCGAATGCGATGAAGATTCCTTTGGT